>Ga0310811_10003667_pt1 | contig 19363 bp, 18 predicted proteins | sample YCmetagenome_FD_207642 | JGI IMG/M metagenome (GOLD analysis project Ga0310811, IMG submission 207642) | Soil microbial communities from experimental microcosm in Duke University, North Carolina, United States - YC | ecosystem: Engineered > Artificial ecosystem > Soil microcosm > Unclassified ...
GACGGTCTGCACCGTCTCGGTATACATCGTCGCCAAAAGTGTCGCTCCTTGGAATCGTATAGGGCTGATTAAATGAGCCCGCGACAAAAGTTAACCTCGCAAATGACAATTCAGCCAATCCGTGGCCGAGCGGCGGGTGGTGCAAGCTTAAATGGGGGCGGGGCGGGCGTATTCGCAACCAAAGCCAGTGGAATTTTCGGGCTGGCTGGGTTAAGCGGCCTTACTCTTCGGACGGAGCCTGCATGACGAGTCCCACGCTGATCGGCGTCGAGCGGAAGCTGCATCTCGATGCTCTTTGTTCACAACCGGAATTCGCGGCTTTTCGTGGGATTCCCGTCAGCCTGCCCGAGACTGCCTATCAACGCCCGGCCTTGCTGGGCTTTTTCCTGCGCCACGCGCTGGAGGAATCCTGGCTGCGTCGCCAAGGCGTGACCGAGTCCGTGGCCGAGCTGGCGGCAGGCCGGGTGAGCGCGCAGTTCATCGCGGCCGAGGCCGAGTCGCTGAGCCCGGCCGACCGTGCCGCGCTCCCGGGCTGGGTGCCGGTGATGGCAGCCGAGATCGCTCCCGCTTCCGCTTCGATCGCGGCGCATTTTGCCGCCGGCAGCGCGGAAATCGCCCTGGTGCGCAGCGTCTGGAGCCTGCTCGGCACGGTCGAGGCGCTGATGGAGACCGGCGGGGACATCCGCCTGGCGCGCGACCCGCTTTCGGCGCTGAACGGCTATGGATGCAGCCACCGGCCGCGCCCCTGGGCGGTGACGTTTGCCTCCTCCACCGCCTCTTCCTCTTCCGAGCGCGGCTATGTGGCGGCCGATCGCGCCCGGCTGCGCACCACGCGGGCGCTGCTGAAGGGTATCGACCGCCGGATCGCGGTGCGCAATGCGGTCGAAGAGGTGCGGCGGGGCATTTTCCGCGCGTTCGGCCTGGAGGCCGGGACGCGAATCGTCTTCGCCGCCTCCGGCACCGATACCGAGCTGCTGGCCCTGGCGCTCGCGCATCTGGCGGAAGGCGACCGGCCGGTTCTGAACATTCTCATCGCCCCGGAGGAGACCGGGCGCGGCGTGCCGATGGCCGCGCGCGGGCTGCATTTCGCGGTCGATACCGCGCTCGGCCATGACGTGACGTTTCAGGCGCCGATCGCCGGGTTCCGGGATGATACGCAACTGGTGAACATCGCCTTGCGCGGCCCCACCGGCGCCTTGCGGCCGGCGCCGGACATCGAGGCGGACATCGCGGCGGCGATGGCGCAAGGAATTGAAGCTGGGCAGCGCGTGATTCTGCACGGTCTCGATTTGTCGAAGACCGGTCTGCTCGCGCCGCGCCCCGCGTTCCTGGCGGAGATGCGCGCGAAATACGGGCAGAGTTTCGATATCGTGCTCGATGCCTGTCAGGCGCGGCTCTCCCCCGCTTCGATCCAGCGTTACCTAGCCCTGGATGCGGTCGTGCTGATCACCGGGTCCAAATTCTTCACCGGGCCGCCTTTTGCCGGGGCGGCGCTGCTGCCGGCCGGGGTGGCCGCACGGTTGCAGCATGCGCTGCTGCCGGACGGGCTGGATGCTTATTTCGGCCGCGACGAATTCCCCACCGACTGCCCGGCCGCCCTGCATTTGCCGCCGGTCGGCAATTACGGCCTGGCGCTGCGCTGGCAGGCGGCGCTGGCGGAAATCCGCGCCTTGCTGCGCGTGGCCCCGGCGCGGCGCGCCGAGATTCTGCGCGGCTTCGGGCAGACCGTGCGCGCCGCCATTGCGCGGTACGAAGCGCTCACCTTGCTGGAAGCGCCCGGCATCCGCCGGTTCGACGGCGCGGAGGATTGGGAACTTCTGCCCAGCATCTTCACCTTCTCGCTGCGCGCGCCGCATGCACCCGGCCGCTGCCTTACCCCGGCGGAGGCGCGCGACGTATATCTCTGGCTGAACACCGACCTCTCGGCAGTGCTCCCTGAAGCCGGCGCGCTGGCGGCGCGCATCTGCCATATCGGCCAGCCGGTGCCGCTGCCGCAACCGGGCGGGGAAGGGATGCAAGGGGCGTTGCGCGTCTCCGCCGGGGCGCGGCTGATTTCCGGCGAGCCTTCGCACCGGGAGTTGCGTGCCCAGGCCCGGCTCAACCGGGAATTTTCCGACCTGGCCCAGGTCTTCGCCAAGATCGATTTGATTCTCCGCCATTGGGCGATGCTGGCCGAGGCCAATCCGGCGCCGTGCTATCGGCCGGTGCCGGCAGAAAGAAAGGAAGTGGCCGCTTTTTGAAAAAAGCGGCACCAAAAACTTTTTTGACGCTGGACCGGGGGCGGTGAAACAGCATGAGCTCAGATTAAAAAAAGTTTTTTGCTTCTTTTTTACAAAAAAGAAGTACTTTTCTTTCTTGCTTGCGGTTGCCTGCGGCCCATGGTTCCTTGGCGTATGGTCAAGCTCGATAAAATTTACACACGCGGCGGCGACAATGGCGAGACGTCGCTCGGCGATGGCGCGCGTGTCGCCAAATCCTCAGCCCGCGTCTCGGCCTATGGCGATGTGGACGAGGCCAATGCGGTCATTGGTTTGGCGCGGCTGCATGTCGCGGGGCCCGAAGATATCGTGTTGGCGCGGATCCAGAACGATCTGTTTGATTTGGGCGCGGATCTTTGCGTGCCGGTCAAGGACGGCGCGCCGGCCCTGCGCGTGACCCAGCCGCAGGTGGATTGGCTGGAAGGACAGATTGACCGCATGAACGCCGAGTTGGCGCCGCTGCGCTCGTTCATCCTGCCGGGCGGCACGCCTGCCGCTGCGTTCCTGCACCAGGCCCGAACCGTGGTGCGGCGCGCCGAGCGGCTGGTGGTGGCGTTGCTGGCGCAGCCGGATGAGGCGGTGAACCGGCTGGTGCTGGTCTATCTCAATCGACTTTCGGACCTGCTGTTCGTGATGTCCCGCTATGTCAACGGCAAAGGCACGCATGATGTGCTCTGGTCGCCGGCGGCGAATCGCGACGGCTGAGACTCACCATTTCCCGTACGGCGCAGGCATGATCCGCATTCTGTATATGAGCGATCTGCACCTCGAGATGGAGCGCTGGCGGCTCAATGTGGTCGGCTGGACCGCTTTCATGGCCCGCCACCGCACGGTCTCTCTGCATCCGCTGCGCGGGCCGATGATCGATGGGGCAGGCCCCATCGATCTGATTGTGCTGGCGGGGGACGTGCATCAAAGCGTGCGGGGCATCGTCTATGCCGATCGGCTCTCGCGGTTCATGCGTGCGCCGGCAATCTATGTGGCCGGCAATCATGAATTCTACCGCCAGGATATAGAGCGGCTTTTGCCTGCCCTGTACCGTGCTGCGGCGCGCACCGACGGACGCGTCAGCTTTCTGGAAAACAACGTCGCCACCTTCAATTTTTCAGGGCAGCGCCTGCATGTTCTGGGATGCACGTTGTGGACCGATTACGATCTGTACGGCGATCCCGCCGGCGCAATGCAGACCGCCCGGCGGCGGATGAATGACTACGAGGCCATCCACGACGGCAAGCATGTTTTCGCGCCGGAAGATGCACTGCGCCGGCATTTGGAGTCGCGCGTCTGGCTGCACAAGACCCTGGCGCAATTGCAGCGTTACGAGCCGGAGGCCCAGACGCTCGTGGTCACCCATCATGCGCCAAGCGGGGCGGCGCTCGGCGAGCGCACGGGCGGCATCGGCCCTGCTTACGCCTCGGAATTGCTGCTGGAATTCGCGCCGCGCGCGCCGGCCGCCTGGATCCACGGGCACACGCATTTCCGCCATGAGAGTACGGAAGAGGGGATCCGCTTCATGTCCGCGCCGCGCGGCTATGTGCTGTATGACGGGGCGATGGTGCAGCAATACCAGCCGGGGATTTTGGAGCTTTAAACAGGAAGTAAGTGGCCGCTTTTTGAAAAAAGCGGCGCAAAAACTTTTGTTTATGCTGGGCCTGGGGCTGTGAAACCGGCACGGGCCAAACTGACAAAAAGTAGCCTTCCTTTCTACCATTGCGTGTTGCGGCGCGGAAACCTATCAGAGGCATCATGTCGAAGCCGCATTACGTTCTCACGCTGTCCTGCCTTAACCGCCCCGGCATCGTTGCCGCCGTCACGAACTGCCTGTTCGAGCATGGCGCCGATATCCGCGAGGCGCAGCAATTCGACGACGCCGAGACGAAGAAATTCTTCGCCCGAATCGCGTTCGATTTGGCGGGGGGGGCCGGAATTTCCGCCGCCTTGCATGACGGTTTGGCCCGCGTGGCAGAGACGCTGCAGCTGAGCTGGCGGGTCAGCGACCACCGGGTGCCGCGGCGGGTGCTGCTGCTGGTATCCAAATTCGACCATTGCCTGGTCGATCTTTTGTATCGCTGGCGCATCGGCGAATTGCCGATGACCCCTACGGCCATCGTCTCCAACCATGGCGCGGAACATTATGAGGGGCTCGATTTCGGCGGTCTGCCTTTCCACCATCTGCCCATCACCAAGGAGACGAAGATGGAACAGGAAGCGCAGATCTGGGCGCTGGTGAAGGAGACCGGTGCCGAGCTGGTGGTGCTGGCGCGCTACATGCAGGTGCTCTCCGACGCGCTGACAGCGAAATTGGTGGGCCGCTGCATCAACATCCATCACTCCTTTCTGCCCGGCTTCAAAGGGGCGAAACCCTATCACCAGGCGCATGGGCGCGGCGTGAAACTGATCGGCGCCACGGCGCATTACGTCACGGCTGACCTGGATGAAGGGCCGATCATCGAGCAGGACGTGGAACGCATCAGCCATGCCGACACGCCGGACGATCTGGTCCGCAAGGGGCGGGACATCGAGCGCCGGGTGCTGGCTCGCGCGGTGCGCTACCATCTTGAGGACCGGGTGATCCTGAACGGCCGCAAGACCGTGGTGTTCGCGAATTAAAGCCGGGTGCCTTTGGGCCCATGCCGGTTCAACGCCTCAGGCCCAGCGTAAACAAAAAAGTTTTTGCGCCGCTTTTTTCAAAAAGCGGCCGCTTGCTTGTTTCTTTATTGATTTGGACAAGCCGGTTACATAGCTCCGCAGCGTCTCTTCAGAAAGGCATCAACATTGGCGGCACAACTGATTGACGGCAAAGCTTTCGCGGCGCGGCAGCTGGCGGCGATCGCCACCGAGGTCGCTGCGCTGCCCTTTCAGCCGGGGCTCGCGGTGGTGCTGGTGGGCGACGATCCGGCCAGCCAGGTCTATGTACGCAACAAGGCGCGACAGACCGTGCAGGTGGGCATGCGCTCGTTCGAGCATCGGCTGGCCGGCGATATTTCCCAGGATGAATTGCGGCAATTGGTGGAACGGCTGAACGCCGATCCCGCGGTGCATGGCATTCTGGTGCAGTTGCCGCTGCCTAAGCATCTCGACCCGGAGCAGATCATCGCCGCGATCGACCCGGCCAAGGATGTCGATGGCCTGACCGTGACCAATGCCGGCCTGCTCGCCGCCGGCCAGCCGGGCCTGGTGCCCTGCACGCCGCTCGGCTGCATGCTGCTGTTGCAGGACGTGCTGGGCGATCTCACCGGCCTGCATGCCGTGGTGGTCGGCCGCTCCAATCTGGTCGGCAAACCGATCGCGCAATTGCTGCTCGCGCGGAACTGCACCGTCACCATCGCCCATTCGCGCACCCGCAATCTGGCCGAATTGTGCCGCAGCGCCGACATTCTGGTTGCCGCGGTCGGCCGCCCGGAAATGGTCAAGGGCGATTGGATCAAGCCGGGCGCGACGGTGATCGATGTCGGCATCAACCGCGTCAGTGGCGCGGATGGGAAATCCCGGCTGGTCGGCGATGTCGCCTTCGACGAAGCGAAGGATTTCGCCGGCCATCTGACGCCAGTGCCGGGCGGGGTCGGGCCGATGACCATTGCCTGTCTGCTCCGCAACACCTTGACCGCCGCGAAGCGGCAGCATCGTTATTCCGGTGCGTAAACATGTCTGGCGGTTTTAACGCGACTGTCATAAAATTGCGTGGGGATGGAGAGAAAAGAAATGACGGCGCGAGCCAAGAACAAGACCGCTGACAAGGCGGAGAGGCTGGAGGGCGATCTGCCGGACCTTCTCAAGGACATCAATCTGCCGGTCAACCTGTCCGAGGGGGCGGCGTCCGTGTCGGATCTGACGCTGGAGCAGGCGCTTGGCGTGCAGGTGCGGGCAATGCGCCGCCGCCTCGGCATCACGGTTTCCGAGCTCGCGGCCTCGGCCGGGCTGTCCGGCGGCATGTTGTCGAAAATCGAGAACGGCCAGATTTCTCCATCGCTTTCCAGCCTGCAGGCGCTGGCGAAGGCGCTCAACGTGCCGATCACGACATTCTTTTCAACTTTCGAGGAGCGGCGCGACTGTTCTTTCGTGCCGGCCGGCAACGGCGTGATCATCGAGCGGCGCGGCAGCCGGGTCGGGCACGAATACAGCCTGCTCGGCCATGCCATGGGCGGCCAGATGGCGATCGAACCTTATCTCATCACCTTGCATGAGGGGGCGGCGCCTTACCCGGCCTTCCAGCATGTCGGGCGCGAGTTCATCTATATGCTGAGCGGCGAGGTGATGTATCGCCACGGCGACCAAACCTACCATCTGCGCCCCGGCGATGCGCTGCTGTTCGATTCCGCCGCCCCGCACGGGCCGGAAAAACTGCTGGTGCAACCGATGAAATATCTGTCGATCATGAGCTATATGCGCGAGGCCAGTTAGAAGAAAGTAGCCGCTTTTTAAAAAAAGCGGCGCAAAAACTTCTGGTTATAATGGGCGGAGGGGCTGAAGATTCCGGCGGTGCGTAGCACCGTTGGAATAGCCCCGGAGGGCTGTGGTGGTGGAACCAGCACGGCTAATCAGGAAAATATTCCACATGGATTTCCGCGGTGCGGCCGATGTAGAGCGCCCGGCGGCCCGAGAAAGAGACGATGTAGCCCGCACAGCCAGCCTCCGCGACCTTCCGGCAAAAGCCCAGATAACTATAGCCGGGCGCGAGTTGTTGCGCCTCCCGAATGGCGATTTGAATGCGCGTTATGTCGAAGGCGGGGGCGATGGGAACATCAAGCTTGTGCATCGTCATGTCGATGCTGTCGCCGTCCGGCATGTAGTAGGTCGCAAGCGCGCGGCGAAAGTCGATGGTGTAGCCTTCGAAGCCCTCCTGGATCAATGTGCCGACGATTTGCGGAAAGGTGAGGCTGTTGTCTTCAGCACCTTGGAGGCAGGCTTTGGCGATGGATTTCTTGTGATGATCCATGGGAAGACTCCAAGACAAGCAAAAGAAAGAAAGCGCTACTTTTTGTTCACAAAAAGTAGCAAAAAAACTTTATTTACTTTGGGCCCGTGCGGTTTCCGCGCCTCAGCCCTCCGGGGCTATTCCAACGGTGCTACGCACCGCCGGAACCTTCAGCCCCTCCGCCCAGCATAGTAAAAGTTTTTGCGGCGCTTTTTTCAAAAAGCGCCTGCTTTCTTTCTACCTCGCGCGAAGCGCGGCAAGGCCTCGTTCGAGGTCGGCGAGCAGATCGTCGACATCTTCCAGCCCGATATGGAAGCGCGCGAGTTCGCCCTCGAAGCGGCCGGTGCCGGCGGTGCGTCGGATGGTTCCCGTGGTCGGCAGCACCAGGCTCTCGAACCCGCCCCAGCTCGCGCCGATGCCGAACAAGTGCAGCGCATCGATCATCGCCACCACGTCGGCGGCGGAAAATTGCGGCTGGAACACCACGCTGAACAGGCTGCAGGCGCCGGTGAAGTCGCGCTTGAAAATCTCGTGGCCGGGGCAGCCGGGCAAAGCCGGGTGCAGCACGCGCGCCACTTCCGGCCGCGCGGCGAACCATTTTGCCACACGTAGCCCCGCTTCTTCCTGGGCTTTGAGCCGGACGCCCAGCGTGCGCAGGCCGCGCAGGGCCAGCCAGCAATCGTCCGGCGAGGCATAGGCGCCCATTTGCAGCGCGCCGTCGCGCAGCCAGGCCCAGTCTTCATCGCTGTTCACCGTCACCGCGCCGAGGATGAGGTCCGAATGGCCGCCGATATATTTGGTCAGCGCCTGGATCGACACGTCCACCCCATGCGCGAAAGGCTGGAAGTTGAGCACCCCCCAGGTATTGTCCATGAACAGCTTTATACCCGCTTCGTGGGCGAGCCCGGCGAGCATGGGGATGTCCTGAACCTCGAAGGTGTGGCTGCCGGGGCTTTCGGTGAACAGGATGCGGGTATTGGGGCGCAGCTTCGGGCGCAAATTTGCCGCGCTGATCATTGGGTCGTAATATTCGGTGGTCACGCCGTAGTGGGCCAGCAGCCCGTCGCAGAAATTGCGCGTCGGGCCATATACCGAATCCGGCACGAGCATATGGTCGCCGGCGCGCAGATAGGCCAGCAGCGGCACCGTCACCGCGGCGAGGCCGGAGCCGACGACCTGGCAATGGGTCCCCCCCTCGATTTCCGCCACCGCCGCCTGCAAGGCGAAATGCGTGGCGTTGCCGTGTGTGCCGTAAATATCCACCGGTTCGCGGCGGCGCTGGCCGGTGGCGAGCTTGGTCGCCACGTCCGGGTAGAGAACGGTCGAGCCGCGCACCAGTTGCGGGTTCACGTAGCCATAGGATTTCGTGGCGTTGCGGCCGGCATGCACCAGCGCCGTATCGATTTTTTTAGCCATAGTGTCTCTTCAAACCTCGATCGGCGTGTCGTCACGACCGCCCCATTCGGACCAGGAGCCGTCATATAGGGCACCTTGTGGCAGGCCGGCTACGGCCAGCCCCAGGGTCAGCACGGCGGCGGTGACGCCGGAGCCGCAGCTTGTCACGATCTTTTTGTCGGGCGTTACGCCGAGCCCGGCGAATTTCGCGCGCAGAATCGCCGGCGGCAGCATTTTTCCGTCCTGGAGCAATTCCGTGAAGGGCAGGGATTTCGCGCCGGGAATATGCCCACTCTTCATGCCGGGGCGTGGCTCGGGCACGCTGCCATTGAACCGCCCGGCAGCGCGCGCGTCCAGCACCAGCTCGGCATGGCTGGCCAGATTGGCCTTCATCTGGTCCAGGCTGCGCACCAGGCCGGCGCGAAAGCCGGCGTGGAAATGGCCCGCAGCGGCAGGCGCCGGCGTGCCGGACGCGACCGCGCCGCCGGCCTCGACCCAACCGGGCAGGCCGCCATCAAGGACCGACACATTGTCGTGGCCGAACACACGGAACATCCACCAGAGCCGCGCTGCGGAGAACAAACCACGCTGGTCATAGACGACGACATGATCGTTGTTGCTGATGCCGAGCGCCGCGACGGCGGCAGCGAAAATCTCTGGCGTCGGCAGCATATGCGGCAAAGGCGAGGTGGCATCGACGATTTTGTCGATGTCGAAGAACCGGGCACCGGGAATATGTGCCGCCTCAAACAGGGCAGCCGCATCTTTGGCCTCGTTCGGGAGATAATAGGTCGCATCCAGCAGACGGATTGGCGTGCTGTCCGGTGCGGAAATTCGTGCCTGCAGCCAGGCGGGGGAAACCAGGTCCTGCATCAGCCGCGCGCGGCCGCGGCCAGAGCCCGCACGCGTTCCGCGGCGGTGGCGCCTTTGATCGCATCGCGCCAGGCATTTTCCGAGACGCGCTGATGCGCTGCCACCGCGTCTTCGGCGCCGGTGATCATCGCCACCCCGGATTGCGCGGAGGGCAGGGAGTCAGGCTGGAACGGGTTGATCGCCAGGGTGGCGCGCTCGCGTGAGCGCAGCAAGGTGAAGGGGCCGTTCGGTTCGCCGCTGGCCATCAGCCCGAGCTGCAGGCCGATCGGCTCGCTTTCCATGAGGTTGGCGATCAGTTCCATCTCCCGCTGCGCGACGTCACGGGCGGCGTGGCGCAGCCGCTCGCTGACCGGCACCGCGCCTGCGACGCCTTCGGCAAGGAATTTCTGGATCGAGCTGACGGTGAGGATGCCGATGATGGAGGGCTTGCGCGACGCGTACATGCGCTTTCGCGAAATCATCACATTCAGCAGCTGTTCGGAGGCGGCACGCGCCGCCGGCCGGTCGGCACCCATGGCCTCGGCCGCTTCCTCGTAGATCTGCGCCAGCACGCTGTCATATTGGTCGGAGGAGATCAGGTAGCAGATCGGCCCGAATACTTGCAGGATCTGGTCGGAAGTTTCCTCGATCTGGCGGATGCGCTCCATATAGCCGACCGGTTTGGAATAATATTCCACGCCGATGCCCAGCAACGTCAATGGCGATATTTTGAGAAGTTCCGCGAGACGGTTGACGGTGTCGAGTTTAATTACCTCACCCTTCTCATAACGGTACAAAGCGGCGCGGGAGACGCCGAGACGCGCGGAAATTTCCTCGGCCTTGAGGCCGGATTCCATACGGTAAGCCCGTAATTGCTGGCCGATCTCATTAAATCGCATTGATGTTGCTCCCCCTTGCCACCCGGATCCGCCGCAGAATCTCGCTCCACCGAGGTGTGCCATCTCATAAATCGTCACGATGCACCCGCTTGTCACTTTATATACATGAAATGTCGCAAAAATCCAAAAAACATATGGATGGATGAGATTTCTTGCGTCACCTGGGGCTCTTGCCGGCCTGACGCCTCATCAGGCATCACATGTCTATGAAATATGAACGAATTTTGCTGTTGGCCTTGGCCGTGGGGCTCAGCATCGGTTGCCTGCTCATCTTGCTGCCGTTCTTGCCGGCAATGCTCTGGGCCGGCATCCTGGTGTATTGCCTGTGGCCTCTCTACCTCAAGCTGTCGCGCCACATTCCGTCGGGAATCGCGGCGTTCCTGATCACCGTGGCGCTGGCGGCGATCATTCTGGTGCCGCTGGTGCATCTGGCGTTGGTCGTAGCCCATGAGGCGCGGAATAATCGGGCCTGGGTGCAGGATCTCATGCAGAACGGCCTGCCGCCGGCCCCGCCGATGCTGGCCAGGCTGCCGCTGATCGGCGGCATGCTCACGGATTTCTGGAACAATTCGGCGGATGATCTGGGCGGCGTCGCGAACTCGCTGCAGCCCGTGCTTGGCACCGTGGCGCATTCGGGCATCCAGCTGCTGTTCAGACTGACGCACGGGCTCATCGGCATCGTCGTGGCGCTGTTCATCGCATATTTTTTCTTTCTCACCGGCGCGGAAATCATTGTCCGGATCCGGATGCTGCTGGTTCGGCTGATGAACGAGAACACCGCCGAACATCTGCTCACGCTGGTCGCCGGCACGGTGCGCGGGGTGGTGTTCGGCATTGTCGGCACGGCGGCGCTCCAGGGCGTCATGTATGCGGTGGGGTTTGAGCTGGCGCACGCGCCCCAGGCCTTGCTGCTGGCCTCGCTGGCGGGGCTTGTTTCCATCGTGCCGGCCGGCGCGATCATCGTCTATGTGCCGCTCTGCCTGTTTCTGCTGGCGGCAGGGCATCCGCTGCATGCGGTGGTGCTGGCGATCTATTGTTTCGGCGTCGTCGGCGGTGCGGATTCGGTGATCCGTCCGTGGCTGATCGCCCGGGGTGCATCGCTGCCCTACGCGCTCACGCTGCTCGGCGTGCTCGGCGGCGCGATCGCTTTCGGCGCCTTGGGTATCTTTGTGGGTCCGGTCTTGCTGGTGCTTGGCCTGGCGGTGGCGGAAGAATTCGCCGGGCAGCCGCGCGGGGCATGGCGCCAGCCATGAGGTATGGCGATTAGCCAAATCTTAACGATTTGGCGGCATACAGAGGCGTATGTCGCCAGCCCTGTCATTTTCCACACCATCCCCAACGCGCGTTGCGCCAAAACGCACCGCGCAGCGCCGCGCGGCGGAAATGTCCGGCCGCCATGCGGAGCATGACGCCGCTGCCTATCTTGCGGCGCAAGGCTTTGTCGTCCTCGCGCAGCGCTTGCGAACGCAAGCGGGGGAAATCGATCTCGTCATGGCCGACCGGGACCTGCTGCTTTTTGTCGAGGTGAAGGCCCGGTCGTCACTGGCGGAAGCAGCTTACGCGGTGTCGCCGCGCCAGCAGGCCAGGCTGCTGGCCGCCGCCGGCATCGCCATGGCGCAGCACCCGGAATGGGCGCGGCCCTGTACACGTTTCGACGTCATGTTGTTTGGCGCCGGCGGCGTATGCCAGCACATCGAGGACGCGGTCCGCTACCAGTAGCGGCATGCCTTGGGCAGGAAAGCAAAAGAAAGTGCTATTTTTTGTGAAAAATGCTGGGCGGAGGGGCTGAAGGCTCCGGCGGTGCGTAGCACCGTTGGAATAGCCCCGGAGGGCATGGGCGTTGGCGCTGACACAGCCTCAGGCCCAGCATAACAAAAGTTTTTGCGCCGCTTTTTTCAAAAAGCGGCCACTTTCTTAGCTGTTCTTTGATCCAAATGCCGCCAGGAGCCGTGCGTGCGCCCGGGTGCCACGATGAAAGCAGGCCAGCTCGAATTTCTCGTTCGGTGAGTGGATGCGGTCGTCATCCAGCCCGAAGCCGGCCAGCAGCGTCTCCAGGCCCAAATGGGTCTTGAAGGCTTCCACCACAGGGATCGAGCCGCCGCTGCCGACCAGCGCCGCCGGCTTGCCGAATTCCGCCGCCAGCGCTTGCCGCGCCGCCGCCATGAAGGGCGCGTTGAGGTCGATGGCGAAGCCCGGAGCCGCGCCGGAGCGCTTGAACTCGGCCTTCGCGTCGGGGCGGAGCCGTTCGGTGACGAATCGCTCGAAATTGTCGAGAATTTTTGCCGGGTCCTGGCCGGGGACAAGGCGGAAGGTCAGCTTCGCGGTCGCCTCCGCCGGGATCACGGTTTTCGTGCCGTCGCCCTGATAGCCGCCATAGATGCCGTTGATCTCGGCGGTCGGCCGGGCCCAAAGCTGCGCCAGGGGCGATTGCCCATGCTCCCCGGCGGGATAATGCAGCCCGACATCGCCGAGGAACGAAGCCGCGTCGAAGCCCAACTGCTCCCAGGATTGCCGCACCGCCTCCGGCACCGGCGCCACGCCGTCATAGAAACCGGGAATACGGACACCGCCTTGATCATCCTGCAGATCGCCCAGCACGCGGGTCAGCGCGTTGATCGGGTTCCGCGCGAGGCCGCCGAACAGGCCGGAATGCAGGTCGCGCGATGCCGCCTTGATCGTCACCTCGATCGCCGCCAGCCCGCGCAGCGAGGTGGTAATCGCCGGCGTCTCGAAATTCCACATATTGGTGTCGGCCACGAGCACGAAATCCGCCGCCAGCGCCTCTTTCTCGTTGGTCAGCAATTCGGCGAGCGAGGGGCTGCCGCATTCCTCCTCGCCCTCGAGCAGGATCGTGAGTCGCACCGGCAATTTGCCGTTGACCGCCAGATGCGCCCGGCAGGCCTCGAAGAAGCTCACCACCTGGCCTTTATCGTCCACCGCGCCGCGCCCGACGATACGCTTGCCGCGCGGCCCGTCGACCAGCTGCGGCTCGAACGGATCGGACTCCCACAAAGCCAGCGGATCGGCCGGTTGCACGTCGTAATGACCATAGAACAGCACATGCGGCGCATCGGGGCCGGCGCCGTGATGTGTGGCGACCACGCCCGGCAGCCCCGCGGTTTCCGACAGGCGGGCCGCAAAGCCCATCTCCGCCAGCGTATCGCGTGCCCATTCGGCGGCCTGGCGGCAGTCCCCCGCATGCGCCGGTTGGGCGCTGATGCTGGGAATGCGCAGCAGGCTGAACAGAAGTTGCACGGAGGCATCGAGGCGATCGTCGATATGCTTCAGAATCTGTTCCATGCGGCCCATCTGGGCGCAGCCCGCATGAAAAAGCAATGAGGCTTGATCTGGAGGAGAAACTCGCCGAAGACGCAGGGATCATGGAATTGACGCTGTTCAACACCCGCACGCGGGGGAAGGAAATTTTCCGCCCCATCGATCCCGCCAATGTCCGGGTCTATCTCTGCGGCCCCACCGTGTATGATCGGGCGCATATCGGCAATGCCCGCAATGTCGTGATGTTCGACATCCTGGTCCGGCTGCTGCGCAAGCTCTACCCGCGCGTGACCTATGTGCGGAACATCACCGACATCGACGACAAGATCAACGCGCGCGCCAAAGAGCGCGGGGTGTCGATCGAGGAGGTCACCGAAGGGCCGATCCGCTATTACCATGAGGATATGGGCGCGCTTTACGCCTTGCCGCCGGACATCGAGCCGCGCGCGACCGACCATTTGAAAGAGATCATCGACATCATCCAGCGCCTGCTCGCCAACGGCCATGCTTATGTGGCCGAGGGGCATGTGATGTTCGCGGTGGCCTCGGACGCGGATTACGGCAAGTTTTCCGGCCGCAGCCTGGAAGATCTGATCGCCGGGGCGCGCGTCGAAGTGGCGCCGTACAAGCGTGATCCCGGCGATTTCGTGCTGTGGAAACCCTCTTCCGATGATTTGCCGGGCTGGGACAGCCCGTGGGGTCGCGGCCGCCCCGGCTGGCATATCGAATGCTCGGCGATGTCCTGGAAGCATCTGGGGGAGAATTTCGACATTCATGGCGGCGGCGACGACCTGATCTTCCCCCACCACGAGAACGAGATCGCCCAATCCTGCTGCGCGTTTCCCGGCTCCACCTTCGCCAATGTCTGGGTGCATAACCGGATGCTGCTGGTGAACGGCGAGAAGATGAGCAAGTCGCTCGGCAATTTCCTGTTCCTGCACGATGTCCTGAGCCTTGCGCCGGGCGAGGCCGTGCGGTTTCTGCTGATGCGCTCGCATTACCGTTCAACGCTGGATTTTTCCGAAGCCGGTCTGTTGGAGGCGCGCAAGGAATTGGACCGGTTCTACCGGGCGATCGGCAAAAATCCGGGTGTCGTCGCGGCGTCTGCCGTGCCGGACAGCGTGCTGGCCCCGCTCTGCGACGACCTCAACACGCCCGGTGCCATCGCCGCTTTGCACGCGCTCGCCGATGCCGCGATGGCGGAGGATAAGGACGCAGCGGCAGGGCTTCTCGCCGCCGGGCAGGTGCTCGGCCTGTTTAATGTTTCGCCCGAGGCATGGTTCGGCGCGGGGATCGACCAGTCCGCCATCGACGCCCTGGTGGCGCAGCGCGTGGCCGCGCGCAAAAACAAGGATTTCGCGGAATCCGACCGGCTGCGCGCGGAAATCGCCAAGCATGGCGTGATCATCGAAGACGGGCCGGGCGGCACCTACACGTTGCGCAAAGCTTGACCATGGACGGCGCAACAACATGACCGGGCGGGATGGCGGTGCGGAGCTGACGCCGATCGAGCCGTCGCCGGTGGTGATCCTGGTCCGGCCGCAAATGGCCGAGAATATCGGCGCGGTGGCGCGGGCCATGGGCAATGGCGGGCTGTTCCATCTGCGCCTGGTGGCGCCGCGCGACGGCTGGCCGCTGGAGCGCGCCTGGATCACCGGGTCCGGCGCGCACCGCATTCTCGACAACGCCGAAACCTTCCCGACCGTCGAAGCCGCGGTGGCGGACCTGCACCGTGTGTTCGCGACCTGCCCGCGGCCGCGCCATATCATCAAGCCGGTGCTGACCGCCCGTGGCGGCGCTGCGGAAGTGGTGGCGATCGGCGCGCGGGGCCTGCGCTGCGGCGTGCTGTTCGGCCCGGAGCGCACCGGGCTCGACAATGACGACATCGCCTGCGCCGACAGCCTGATCCGCTACGACCTCAATCCCGGCTTCATGTCGCTGAACCTCGCCCAGGCGGTGATGGTGTTCGGTTATGAATGGTGGCTGGCGCGCCAGGAGGAGTTGCCGATGCGCGCCTTGCAGACCAACGAAACCGCCCCGGCCACCAAAGGCGAACTCGACAATTTCATGGACCATTTGATCCGCGAATGCGACGCCTCGGGCTTCCTGAAAAACGAGCAGAAACGCCCCGGCATGGTGCGCAATCTACGGCACTTCTTCACCCGTGGCGAAGTGACGCGCCAGGAGTTGAACACGCTGCACGGTATTGTCAGCGAGCTGGTGAGGGGAAGGAAGAAGTAAGGAAAGCGCTTCTTTTTTGAAAAAAAGAAGCAAAAAACTTTTGCTATGCTGGGCGGAGGGGCCGAAGGTTCCGGCGGTGCGTAGCACCGTTGGAATAGCCCCGGAGGGCATGGGCTGTGGCGGCGACAACGCCCGTGGCCCAGCGTAACAAAGTTTTTTGCGCTACTTTTTGTTCACAAAAAGTAGCGCTTTCTTCCTTATCCCTTACTCAATTTCCACCGTCACCGGCACATGGTCCGACGGCTGCGGCTTGCCGCGTTCATCCTTGCCGATGCGCACCGCGCTCAGGCGTTCGGCCAGGCGCGGGGAGAGCAAAGCGTGGTCGATGCGCAGGCCGGCATTCCGGTCCCAGGCGCCGGCCTGGTAGTCCCAGAACGTGTAGAGCGTTTCCGTGGGGTGCAAGGCGCGCACGGCGTCGGTGAGGCCGGTCCAGATCAGCGCGTTGAACGAAGCGCGGGTTTCCGGGCGCACCAGCGCGTCGGTCGGGGGCAGGGCCCGCGGTGCGAAATCCGCGTCGGTGGGGCATACATTATAGTCGCCGGCGAGCAGGAAATCCTGGTCGGCATCCATCAGGTTCTGCGCGTGGGCGCGCAGGGCGCCCATCCATTCCAGCTTGTAGGCGTAGCCGTCATCGCCGCGGGAATTGCCGTTGGGCAGGTACAGATTGCCGACCGACATGCCCTGGGCGCGGACCTCGATGAAGCGGGAATGCAAATCCGCCTCGCTCATGCCCGGCAGTTTGCGCACGCTCACCTCCGCCGGGATGCGGTGCAGGATGGCGACGCCGTTATAGGATTTCTGGCCGACGATGACGGACTCGTAGCCGAGCGCCTGGAAGGCGAGGGTGGGGAACTGATGCTCCTCGCATTTGATCTCCTGCAGGAGCAGAAGGTCGGGCTGTTCGCGCGAGAGGAAATCCGCGACATGCGACTCGCGCGTGCGGACCGAGTTCACGTTCCAGGTGGTGATTTTCATGGATTCCGCCGCAAGCGTGAGACCTGAACCAAGCGGCTCAGTCGATGGAGAAAGACGTACCGCAGCCGCAGGCGGAGGTGGCGTTGGGGTTTTTCACCGTGAAATGCGCCCCCATCAGCGCGTCCTTGAAATCCAGCTCCGCGCCGGCCAACAGGTCCAGGCTGGTCGGGTCCACATACACGGTAGCGCCGTCGGCTTCGATCACCAGATCGTCCGGGTTATGCGTCGCGGTGAGGTCGAATTTGTACTGGAAGCCGGAGCAGCCGCCGGCCAGCACTTCGACGCGCAGCGCCTTCGACTCGGGGTCGGCGGCGAGGATCGCGGCCACGCGTGCGGCGGCGGACGGGGTGAGGCGGAATTGGTCCAGGGTCTGGCTCATGCCTTTTCATATAGCGTCTATGGGCCTTGGTGGTAAGGGCAGGGATGGGGTAAGGCTCAGACCATGTGGAAAGCCTCTTCGGCCATCCGCCGTTCGGCCATGCCGGCGAGTCCGGGCTGAACGAGGCGCTGGCGGCGTTCGGCGGGTTCGACCACAATGCGCAGAGCCTGCGCGTGGTGACGCTGCTGGAGCAGCGCTACGCCAATTTCGACGGGTTGAATTTGACCTGGGAGGCCCTGGAGGGGCTGGCCAAGCATAACGGCCCGCTGACCGCGCCGCCCGAGTACATCGCCGCCTTCGATGCCGGCTATTCGCTGGATCTGCACCGCCAGCCTTCGGCTGAGGCGCAGGTGGCGGCCTTTGCCGATGACGTCGCCTACAACACCCACGACCTGGATGACGGGCTGCGCGCCGGGCTGTTCGGCTTCGAGGATCTTCTGGATCTGCCGATGGTCGGCGATGCGGTGCGCGAGGCGCAAAGCGTGACCAGCGAGATCGGCAGGGTGCGGCACGAGATCAGCCGCCGGGTGATCAACGCGCTGGTGCATGACGCAATTGCGGAAAGCGAGCGGCGGATCGCCGCGCTGAACCCGAAAAGCGCTGAGGATATCCGTGCCGCCGCGGCGCCCGTGGTGGCGTTCTCTTCGCTCATGGCGGTGGCGAACAGGGACATTAAGAAATTCCTGTTCGCGCGGATGTACCGGCATTGGCGCGTCAACCGCATGACGCACAAGGCCAGGATGGTGACCAAATCCCTCGGCACGCTGCTGTTGGAACGGCCCGATCTGCTGCCCGATGATTGGCGCGCGCGCGCCGGCAGGCCGGAGAGCGAACAGGCCGCCGTGGCGGTGCGGGATTATGTGGCGGGTATGACGGATCGTTATGCCCTGGATGAATATGCGCGGCTGACCGACCCGTCAGTGCCGACTTGAAGGTGAGTTATGTCTGAGAATTTGTTTTCGCTCCTGCGCGGCTGGGTGCTGGAGGAGCTGGCGGTATTGGTGCCCGACCTGCACGAGGATTTCCTGCGCAAGGTGGAGCTGACGCCGACGCGCGATGTGGCGCATGGCGACATGGCGAGCAACGCGGCGATGGTCGCGGCCAAGCCCGCTGGTAAGAATCCGCGTGAGATCGCCGCTGCCCTCGCCGCGGCGCTGAGCCGGCGCTCAGGGATCGCCAAGGCCGAACCGGCCGGTCCCGGCTTCGTCAATCTCACGCTCGACGCGGCGCTGCTGCGCCAGCAATTGCCGGTGATTCTGGCGGCGGGCGAGGGGTATGGCACCGGGCGGGCACAGCGCGGGCCGATCAATGTGGAATATGTCTCCGCCAACCCGACCGGGCCGCTGCATGTCGGCCATTGCCGCGGCGCGGTGGTGGGGGATGCGCTCGCCAACCTGCTGGCCAAGGCCGGCTATGACGTGACCAAGGAATATTACATCAACGATGCCGGGGCGCAGGTCGTGGCACTCGCCCGCTCGGTCTATGTGCGTTACCTGGAGGCGTTGGACCGGCCGGCGGAGGCTTACATCGCCACGGTGCCGGGCGGCATGCAATATGGCGGCGCCTATCTGCTCCCGGTCGGCGCGGCTCTGGCTGAGGCGCATGGCCACCGTTTCGTCGACGCCCCAGAGGCCGAGTGGCTCGATTTGTTCCGCGATTTCGCCGTCGAGAAAATGCTGGACATGATCCGCGAGGACCTGGCGGCGCTGGGGGTGCGGCATGATTTGTTCATCTCCGAGCGCGCGATGGTCGCCGCCGGCGGCGTTGCCGCGGCGATCGAGGATCTGGAAGAGAAGGGCCTGATTTATCGCGGCGTGCTGGAGCCGCCCAAGGGCAAGCAGCCGGAGGATTGGGAGCCGCGCGAGCAGATGCTGTTCCGCTCCACGGCCTTCGGCGACGATGTGGACCGCCCGGTGCAGAAATCCGACGGCAGCTGGACCTATTTCGCCAACGACATCGCCAACCACGCGGACAAGATGGCGCGCGGCTTCAACGACATGGTCAATGTCTGGGGCGCCGACCATGGCGGCTATGTGAAGCGCATGGAGGCGGCGGTGAAGGCGCTCTCCGGCAACGGCGCGGCGCGGCTGGATGTGGTGCTGTGCCAGATCGTGCGGGTGATGAAGGATGGCGAGCCGGTGCGCATGAGCAAGCGGGCCGGCACCTTCGTGGA
>Ga0310811_10003668_pt1 | contig 19362 bp, 16 predicted proteins | sample YCmetagenome_FD_207642 | JGI IMG/M metagenome (GOLD analysis project Ga0310811, IMG submission 207642) | Soil microbial communities from experimental microcosm in Duke University, North Carolina, United States - YC | ecosystem: Engineered > Artificial ecosystem > Soil microcosm > Unclassified ...
CGGCGATCAGCAGATTGCTGCCCAGTGCGAAGACGAGACCGCAGAGCAGCGCGGCGAAGGATGCGCCGAGCGCCGGCCGTGTCATCCGCATATCGGCCGCGCAAGTGCCGCCCCTGACACGCAGAGCCAGCCGCAGCGCACACAGCACCACCACCAGGCCGCAAGCGATGGCAAGGATCGCCATGTGGCTGGCGATGCCGAATCCGATCAGCACGATGAGGCCGATGCATTCGGCGCGCCGCAGACGGGAATTGCGGAAGGCGAGAAGATAGAGCGCGATCACCACCAGCGGCTCGAAAATGTCCGGCATCAATTGCGCAACGAACCACGGCATGCCCGTCAGCACGCTGAACGCCAGGACGACGGCGAACGTGCGCATCGCCGCATCGCGGGCGCCGAACCACGGCCCTTCATGGGTGCGCAGGGCCAGCGCGATGATCCAGACCACGACCGCTGCCTGCACGACGATGTCGAGCCAGAACCGCGTCGGAACGCCGGCCGCAAGGAACGCGCCGTAAAAGGCCGAGCGTCCCAATAAGAGCGTGCCTTCGAACGGGCGTCCGAGATAGCCGCCGGTGTCGTAGAAAACGATCGGAAAGCGATTGGAAAAGGCCGGCCACAGCAACGCGAGTACGGCCAGGCCGTACAGGATCGGTCCCCGGAGGGACCGTCCAAGTGTCATCGAGGGTGAGGAAGAGGCGTTTGCCATTGGCGCGGTGACGATGGCGCGGCGCGCCACATGCCGTCAAGGCGGGGCCGGCTTCATGCCCGCAACGCGGGCCTCGCCTGGCCGGAGCCGCTCAACGAAAAGCCCGGACTTTCATCCGGGCTTTCACGTCGGTCGAGGCTTTTAAAACCGTCAAACGCTACATCGGTGCAGAAGAGTCCTCAGCCGGAGCGCTCTTCTTCATTTTCATCTTCGACTTCTTCGACTTTTTTGCTTTCTTGCCGCTCTTCTTTTTGGTCATGGACTTCTTGCCCATCGCACTCTTGCTCATGGATTTACCGGAGCCTGTCCTGTTTACACTTCCGGCCGGAGCGCCGGTACCAGTCGAGACGCCGCTATTGGATCCGCCCGGTGCATTGGTGGTGGTGCCGGATTCGTCGGTTTGGGCCAGGGCCGGCGCGGCGAGGAAGGCGGTTGCAGCGAGAATAAGGGCGAGGCGTTTCATATCGTTCATCCTTTTACCGTTGATCGATGCATGGCGCGGCGTGCGTCGGTTTGAAAACGCATGGCTGTCCGAGGCGTTCCAATTTGTCGCAGGCAAATTCGCCAAAGTTGCTGCAAACCACGGCACTCGGATACGGAAAATGGGCTCCTTCGGGCCAAAAGCATAAAAAATCGGCGCCCGGACCTCCGGACGCCGATCTTGCTCATTCCGTCTGCGTGCGAATGACTGCGACGCAGACGCCTTCACTCAACTTGCAGCCTATCCCCTTACTATAGGACTAGCCGTTACTTGGAGTTCGCGGGAGCCGCGCCGCCACGTGTTGCCGGAGTAGTCGAACGGCTGCCGGAAGCCGTCGTCTCGCTCGAAGACTTGTCGCCGAGATACTTGTAGGTCGGCGCGCTCTTCAACTGGTCCTTCGTGAAGCTCACGGAAACCTTCTGAATGGCGGTCCCCTTCTGGTCACGCTGGACGTTGAGCGACTTGAACGGAACGGCCACAGCCTTCTCGCCGATGCCGAGGAAGCCACCGACGCCGATCACGACGCCATGCACGGCGCCACTGCCGTCGAGGATCAGTTCGTTGATGTCGCCGATGGACTTGTCATCCGGCCCCATGACCTTGGTGCCGATGAGCTTCGACGCGCGCCACTCATTCTGCGCCTGCATGTCCATGAAGGTCGGGGCAGCAGTACTGGCGTCAGACTTGCTCATGGAATCCGGCTTGCTCATCGAGTCCGGCTTGCTCATGCTGCCGCTCGACGGAGCGGATGTCGCGGGCTTGCTCATTGTGCTGGGCGGCGTCGCGGTCGGCGGCGTGGATGTCTGCGCCATGGCCGGAAGCACCATCATCGCTGTCGTCGCCATCGCTATCGCAATACGTTTCATTGTAAGCTCTCCTATGTTCCATAATGGAATTGCAATTGGGATCGTAAATCACAGCGTCACGCCGCACGAAAAACGCTACAAAAATTTCTCCGCACGGGACGGCAGCCGCACGACGACTGTGATTTGTTTGCCCAACGCGCGCACGGCTCAGATCGTTCCCGGTGCGCCACCCTTTTACCGATCAAGTCTCGTGCAAATCGTCGCGGTGCAGTAGGTGGATACGCGAATGCATCCAGGCATCTCGTTCCGTGCACTCCGCGCATTTCAGTTCCAAAATTTTTTGCAGTAAATTTTTTGCAGATGATGTGCACTGCCGCATCCGTCATTCATCATCCGAAAGTCCGAAGCGTGATGTCGCGCTTTGCCGCAACAGTTTTCGCGAGCCTATCGCTCGCCGGCGCCGCCGACGGATGCGCGGCGTGGTTTTGTTGTGCGACGGGCCGGCTTGGTATCCCACGCGGACCGCGGTCCTGATCCGTCCCGCGCGGTTTGAACGTGTGGCTTTTTTGCGACACCATGACTGAATCGGCGTGTGACCGCGCCATTCACGCGATTGTCACAAAAGTCAAAGGGACTTCCGTTACACGATATCCATGACGGAATGTCTCCGTCACGGTTCGGCATTTTTCGCGACGCGGGCCATCAAGGCCTCTGCGGGGGGCGCTGTCCAAATTGACCTCGATGTGGGGTGGGGCCGGTCGCCTGCGGCGGCAACTCCGCTCCCTGTCGGCATTGTGGAGATGAGAAAATGAAGACGCTAAAGGCTCTTCTTCTGGGTTCGGCAGCGGGGCTTGCCGCGATCAGCGCCGCACAGGCTGCCGATCTGCCGGTGAAGGCCAAGGTTGCCGCGCAATACGTCAAGATCTGCAGTCTTTACGGGGTGGGTTTCTATTACATTCCCGGCACCGACACCTGCGTGCAGATCGGCGGCTACGTCCGTGCCGACTACACTTACAATGGCCAGGGCGGCGGCACGCCGAACTACGCCGGCGCCAACGGCCGCCAGACGCGGACCGACACGTCCGACTTCGCCACTCGTGCACGCGCATGGGTCGGCGTCGACGCCCGTTCGCAGTCGGCGTATGGCACTGTGCGCTCCTATATGCGCATCGGCTTCCAGAACGAAAACCAGCAGGGCTCGTCGTCGCCGTCGATCTACTTCAACCGCGCCTTCGTGCAATTCGCGGGCTTCACCTTCGGCCGGGTCCAGTCCCCGACCGACATCTTCACGCTCGACAGCTATCAGTACGGCACGCCGCGGATCGGCGCCGATACCGATGGCAACGGTGTCAACGCCGCCTCTTACACGATGGAATTCGGCGGCGGTCTCTCGCTCCTGCTCGGGATCGAGGAACGCGGCGGCGGCCGGCAGAAGCCCGTCGTCAACCTGGCCACGGCGAGTTCGTTCGCGATCGGGTCGGCTGCGACAAACGCGTCGAACGGCGAGCGTTTCCCCGACTTCGAGGGCGTGCTGAGCTGGAAAGAGGCCTGGGGCAACATCGGCGTGTTCGCGGTCGGTCATGACGCGAGCGGCGGCTATTACGGCGCGACGACTACCACCGGCCATCCGGGCGATGCGATCGGTTGGGCCGCGGGCATCGGCGGTGAGCTGAAGCTGCCGCTGTTCGGACCCGGCGACCGCATCGGCGCGCAGTTCGTTTATTCGGACGGTGCCGCCGGCTACGCGACCTATGCCGATACCGCGCACGGCCTCTATGGCTCCGGCAATCAGGTTGCGCTCGGCTGGATCACCGACGGCGTCTATGCGCCCGGCACCGATGTCGAACTGACCAAGGTGTCGAGCGTCACGGCGGGCTATGAGCACAAATGGTCGCCGGACTGGGCGACCTCGATCTACGGCGCCTACCTCCACATCGACTACAGCGGCAACGCCACGCGCCTGATCTGCACGTCGGCCACGGTCCTGAACGCGGCCACGGCGGCTCATTGCAGCCCCGACTACAGCGTCTTCTATGTCGGCACGCGGACCGAATGGCATCCGGTCAAGGACCTCTCTCTCGGTCTCGACGTGATGTATTCGCAGGTCGACACGGCGTTCAGCGGTCTTGCCACGCTACCGGCCGCCGGCGCCCGTCCGGCGGGCATCTACGACCTCAGCGATCAGGGCATCGTCACGGTCACCATGCGCGCGCAGAAGAATTTCTGAGCAACGCATCTTCAAAAGTCCGAAGTGTAAAAAAGAAAACCCCGGCTTCGGCCGGGGTTTTTGTTGCAACACTCTCGCCGCTTGGCGTGTCATGACTTGAGTTGTCATAACTCGGGTTGTCACTACCCGGATTGCCATGCCCGCGCAGGCGGGCATCCAGCTCTGTCGCAGTTCGGGCGGTTCTGCTCGAAAAAGGTTGTCATGCCCGCGAACGCGGGCATCCAGCTCTTGGGCCGTATCCGCGATGCGGGGATCGAGAAGCCAACGCTGGGTCCCCGCTGGAGTTGATCATCGGGCCGGCCATTGGTCGGACCCGGTGGCGGGGACGACAGAGATGCTCGATCACGCCGACGCACGCGCACGCACGATGGGTGCTTCAGCCTCGATCCGCAGCGTGTGCTGCGGCTGCGGCCGCATCGGCTGGATCTTTGCGAGGAAGGCGCGGGTGCTTTCCGACCAGTTCCGGCGCAGCGCGAAAGCGCGGCACGGCGCCATCGGGATGGTCAGCGCCTTCAGGCACGCCGTTTGCAAATCATCATCGAGCACGCCGACGGGCGCATCCGCGATGACATCGAGCGGTCCCGGTACCGGGAACGCGGCGACGGGCAGGCCGCTCGCCAGCGCTTCCAGCAGGACAAGGCCGAACGTGTCGGTGCGGCTTGGAAAAACGAAGACGTCGGCGGCCGCATAGATCGCGGCCAAGGCTTCGCCGGTCAGGTTGCCGAGGAAGATCGCATTGGGAAAGCGGCGCGCGAGCTTCTCGCGGTCCGGGCCGTCGCCGACGACAACGCTTGAGCCGGGCAGGTCGAGCGAGAGGAAGGCTTCCAGATTCTTTTCGACCGCGACGCGGCCGACGGACAGGAAGATCGGGCGCGGCAGTCCGAGATCGGAGCCCGGCCGCGGCCGGAAGACGTTGGTGTCGACGCCGCGCGGCCACAGCGCGACATTGCGGAAGCCGCGCCGCGTGAGTTCGGCGCCGAGCCCCGGTGTCGCGGCGAATGTCGTCGCGGCGGCGGCATGAAAGCGGCGCAGCCAGGCCCAGGTCCAGCGTTCGGGCACGGCAAAGCGCGCCGCCAGATAATCAGGAAAGCGGGTATGGAAACTCGTCGTGAACGAAAGTCCGCGGCGGATGCAATAGCGCCGAACGGCAAGGCCGACAGGACCTTCGGTGGCGACGTGGATGGCGTCGGGCTGCGCCTGCGCGATCAGGGCTTCGACGCGTTGCGCGTAAGCAAGACCGAGCCGGATCTCCGCATAGCCCGGCAGCGGGATCTGGAAGAATTGATCCGGCGTGATGAAGCGCAGGCTCGCGCCAAAGGGCCGCGCGGCTTCCGTCACCGCCGACAGAGTGCGCACGACGCCATTGATCTGGGGGTGCCACGCATCTGTTGCGACGAGGATGTTCATCATGCAGCTTGTGGCGCGGCCAGTCGCGGCGCGGATTTGCGGAGTTCGCGTGTGTCGGTCCACACGATGATCTCGAAACGCCCGTCATTATGTTCGACCAGGGCGGTGCAGTTCTCCACCCAGTCGCCGCAATTCATGTAGCGCACGCCGAAATCGTCGTGGATCGCGGCATGATGGATATGTCCGCAGATCACGCCGTCGACGCCGGAGCGGCGCGCCGTTGCGGCGATCGTCTTTTCGTAATCGCCAATGTAATTGACGGCGTTCTTGACCTTGAGCTTGGCCCACTGCGACAGCGACCAGTAGGGAAAGCCGAGCCGCCGCCGGATCCGGTTGAAGATTGTGTTGATGGTCAGAGCGAGGTCGTAGGCCTTCTCGCCGAGATGGGCGAGCCAGCGCGCCTGGGTGACGACGAAATCAAAAATGTCGCCATGGATGATGAGATAGCGGCGCCCGTCGGCGCCCTCATGAACAGCGTTTTCGACGACGTCGATGCCGCCGAAATGCGTGCCGTAATAGTCGCGCAGGAATTCGTCGTGGTTGCCCGGCGTGTAGATGATGCGCGTGCCCTTGCGCGCCTGGCGCAGAAGTTTCTGCACGACGTCGTTGTGCAATTGCGGCCAGTACCAGGACGACCGCATCTGCCAGCCATCGACGATGTCACCGACGAGATAAATGGTGTCGGCCTCGTGCCAGCGGAGGAAGTCGAGGAGACGCTCAGCCTGGCAGCCCTTCATCCCGAGGTGGATGTCGGAGAGGAAGAGGGTGCGGAAGCGGCGCATTTGCGCACCGCCGAAAGGAGCATCCGTTTTCACGTCGGCGATCGATGTCCCGTTGATTCGTAGGCGTAGCATGCGCCGCGCGTGTAACGCTGAGGTGACAGCGCACCATCGCGCGCGCGGCGCGACGACCTCTCCTTTTCGACCGCGCCACAGCAGCGTCGGCGTCCGGCGTTGCATCTCCGTACCATCCGAAGATTTTCCGGAAGCGATCAGGATTCGCAAATAGGACAGATTTTCATCCCATTGTAGCCGCGAGTCGGCGACGCGACTGCGGCTCCTGAGCGACAGTTGTTGGCAATGAAATGGGGAACGACGTAATGGCAGGTGTCTTCGAGATTCAGGGTTTCGGCTTTCCGTCGAATTATAATGGCGCATTCGTAACCGACGCGGCGCATACCGCGATGCAGGACATTGCCGGCACTCATGCCAACTCGCTCGAATTGTCGCCGCGCATTTTCACCCAGACCAAAACATCGAACGACGTCATCGCCGATCCGGCGAAGACCGAGAGCGATGCCAACCTTACCGCAACGATCGCCAATGCTCATGCGCTTGGGATGTCGGTTCTGGTCAAGCCGATGGTCACGGGTCTCGATGGCACCAATCAGGGCCAGCTTACACCGAGCGACGCCGCCGCGTTTTTTTCGTCCTATACGGCCGAGATCACGCATCTCGCCGGCATCGCGGAGCAGGCTGGCGCTGAATCATTTTCAATCGGCAATGAGTTGAGCAAGCTGACCGGTCCGGAATACCACAGCGAGTGGACCGACGTTATCAACGCCGTGCGCGGGGTCTATCACGGGCAGATCACCTACGCGGCGGCGACCGATGAGGCCAATCATGTCAGCTTCTGGAATCAGCTCGACGAGATCGGCGTCAATGCTTATCCGCCGTTGACGAATTCATTGAATCCCACGGTCCAGGATATGGTCACGGCCTGGAATAGCGTCTCGACCGATCACTATTGGGCCGAGGTGATGAACCACCAATCGCCGGTCGATTTCTTCCATTCGCTTTCGCTCGACTACGGGAAGCCGGTGCTGTTCACCGAAACCGGCTATCGCAGCGTCGACGGCACCAATATCAGGCCCGGTGGTTCGACCGGCACCACGCCCGACGTGCAGGAGCAGCACGACGCGTTCGACGCTTTCTTCCAGGTCTGGAGTTCGGAGGGCGGAATCTGGTTCAAAGGCGCAGAAATCTGGAATTGGGACACGAACAATACTTACTCACCGACAGGCTATTCGCCGATGGGAAAACCGGCGCAGCAACTCATCACCGATTGGTATGGCGGACTCCACCAGCCCCCGGGACACACGATCGACGGTTCGCCCACCGCCGATCTCATTGATGTCGGCGGTGGCAATGATACGATCAACGGCGGATTAGGGAACGATGTGATCCGCGGCGGCGGAGGCAACGACACCATCATTGGTGGCCCGGACACGATTCCGAAACTCGCGGACACTACGGTGACCGTCACCGGCTATGGCTCGGTCGTCGATGGCGTCGGCGCGAAAATGGCGCTTCTGGTCAACGGCCAGCAGGTCGGAGATACGACTGAATTCCACAGCGCATCGGATGCGTCGGGCTTTCAGACCCACACGTTCACCTTCCACAATCCCGCGACGATTGCGAGTCTCGATGTCGCCTTCACCAACGACGTCGTCAGTTCGGGCGGCGATCGCAATCTTTATGTCAAGGACATCACAGTCAACGGGTCTCATCTGACCGCATCTGATGCGACCAATCCCAGTTCACCGGGGACCTGGGACCTCTACCAGAACAAGGCGATCCATTACGACATGAGCGGTCACCAGGATCTGTTCTTCGGTTCACCCACCGACAACGACACGATCGATGGCGGTCCCGGCGACGATATCATCCACGGCGGTGCCGGTGCCGATGTCATCCACGGCGGCGATGGCATCGACATGATCACCGGCGGTCCGGGTATGCCGGGCGCGGCCAACCAGCTTTATGGCGACGCCGGCAATGACATCATCAAGGCTGGCAATGGCGATGTCGGTGCGCTGCTCGATGGCGGCGCAGGCAACGATCAGCTTTACGGCGGATGGGTTGCAAACACCATCAATGGCGGCGACGGTAACGATTATCTATCCGGGGGCGGTGGTGCAGACGTCATGCACGGCGGCGCCGGCAACGACGTATTGAAGGGCGGCCCCGCGGCGACCCAGATGTTCGGCGATGACGGCAACGACACGTTTCAAGGCGGCACTGGCAATGAAATGCTGTCCGGGGGCGCCGGCAACGATATTCTGAAAGGTGGCGGCGGAAACGACACGTTCGTGTTCCTGCCGAACTTCGGCAAGGACGTGGTGACGGATTTCCAGAACACGAATGGCCAGCAGGACGTGCTGCAGTTCGACCACACGCTGTTTGCGGATTTCAGCGCGGTGCAGTCCCATATGACGCAGCAGGGGACCAGCGTCGTCATAACCTATGACGATCACAACACGGTCGAAATCCAGAACACCACGGTCGCACACCTTGGCATCCACGATTTTCTGTTCGTGTAGATCGCGTGTTGACCGGACTTGAATGCCGAAAGCGTCTCAGTTGGCGCTTGCGACATTTTCCATCGTCCGGCCACGGCGCTTGGCCGCGTAATAATAGCCGCGCGCGTAATAGCTGACGGCGCGGCTTTCGCTGCCATTGGCCAGACGCCATGCGCCGGCGAGATAGCGGACCGCGTAAGTGAGATTGGTCTCGGGATCGAGAAGGCCCGCAGCGCTGCCATGATAACCGACGCCGCGTGCCGTCGCCGGTTTGATCTGCATCAGCCCCATCGCGCTGCCGCGACCGATGAGGCGCGGGTTGTAGCGGCTTTCACGAATGATGACGCGATGCACGAGGCTAACGGGAACGCCGTTGGCCGCAGCATATTGTGCGATGAGAGCATCGAACTGTTCATGCGAACGCTCGGCGGCGGAGACGGAGGCGACGAAGAACAATGACACGGAGCATGCCGCAATCGCAGCGATGAGGCTTTTTCTGTGATGCATGTGGGCTCCGTTCGGCTAGGGTCTCCACGACGTTGGTCGCTGTGCCGCCTTATGTGGGGCAAAGGCGGCGAGTTTGCGGCACTGAGGTGCGGTTCCATTCGGCCGGTTGTGGCGGGAGTTTTCGCTGTGCAACTCGTTGCGACGTCTGGTCCGTTGCGGCATTTGGCCCGCTCCGAGACTGATAATTCGACATTTCTCCGGGTTCCAAAGCTGGAAACCCCATCGTTGACCCGCTACGCTTGTGGCCTGAATGCGCGCCGGTTACCGGCGCTGTTAACGCATGGGAGGATCATCATGATACCGGAGACACGCGAGAGGCGTCTCAAGACGCGCCTGCTGCTCGCAAGCATGGCCGCGATGGCGACAGCCGCAGTGCTGGCCGGTCCGGTCCATGCGCAAAATTATCCCACCCACGCGGTGAAGATCATCGTGCCGTTCCCGGCCGGCGGTTCTGCCGACGGCATGCCGCGCCTCATCGGCGACTGGCTGTCGCGCAAGTGGAAGCAGCCGGTCGTCATCGAGAACCGTCCCGGCGCCGCCGGCAATATCGGCACCAACGAAGTCTTCAAGGCCAAGCCCGACGGTTACACGCTGTTGTCGGCGCCGCCGCCGCCGCTCGTCATCAATCAAAATCTTTATGCCAAGCTGTCGTTCGATCCGGCCAAATTCGAACCCATCATCCTCATCAGCCGCATCCCCAATTCGCTGATGGTGAATCCGAAGAACGTCCCGGTGAAAACGCTGCCGGAATTCATTGCCCGCGCAAAAGCCGAGCCGGGCAAGATCACGTCGGCCATCCAGGGCAACGGAACGACGTCGGATCTCACCTCGAAGATGTTCGAGATGATGGCCGGCGTGAAGTTCACCTATATCCCCTATACCGGCACGGCGCCGGCTTTGAACGACCTCGTCGGCGGCACGACCGATGCGATGTTCGACAATCTCGGCGTCTCTCTGCCGCAAGCCAAGGCCGGACGGCTGCGGCTGATCGCGGTCGCGTCGCCGAAGCGCATCGCGGCGCTACCGGACGTGCCGACCATCGCCGAAACGCTGCCGGGATTCGATTCATCGGCCTGGTATGCCGTCGTCGCGCCGCCCGGCACGCCAAAAGCGATCGTCGACAAGATCAATGCCGATATCAACGAAGCGCTGAAGGATCCCGCGATCCTCGCGAAGCTTGCGAATTACACGGCCGAGCCCATCGGCGGCACACCTGAAGAAACCGCGAAGACGATGAAGGAAGACGTCGCGCGTTGGAAAGATGTGATGGAAAAAGCGCACGTGCCGAAGATCAAGTAAGCGCCGGATTTGCGCGCTGCATTTTGAGCGCGGCATCTTGAATGCCGCATTTTGAAACTGAAGGAGGTCACCGGCAGGTGGCCTCTTTTTGCATTGGCGCTTGCGCGCCTGCGCCGCACCTTTGCCCGCGATTGTGTGAAACCAGACCATCGCTGGCATCATTGTGTGTCATGCGCTCGTCTTGCGCGGGTTCCTCGCCCTAACCGCGTGATCGCAGGAACCATCACGGTCATTGCCGGTTGGACACGCACGAGCCGCGCGCGCCGTAAAATACGAGGTTCCGCGCGGAAGAAATTTTCAAACGAGCTTCCAACTCATAGGTGTTGCGCTTCCGATAAAAGAGCGCCGCGTCTCTCACACCATAAAGGAGCGGAAAATGGGCTTTTTCAGCAAAGACATTAAGACAATGGACGACCTGTTCGTGCATACGCTGCAGGACATCTACTATGCGGAGAACAAGATCCTGAAGGCGTTGCCGGGCGTGATCAAAAAAGTCACGGACCCGACGCTGAAGCAGGGTCTCACGGCGCACCTTGAAGAGACGAAGTCGCATGTCGAGCGGCTCAAGCAGGTGTTCAAGCTGCATGGAGCGGACGTCAAAGCCGTGACCTGCCCGGCGATCGACGGCATCATCAAGGAGACCGACGAAATCAGCGGTGAAGTGGCCGACAAGGAAGTCCTTGATGCGGCGTTGATTGCGGCCGCGCAGGCGGTCGAACACTACGAAATCACCCGTTACGGTTCGCTGTGCGCGTGGGCCAAGCAACTGGGCCGCGATGATTGCGCCGCCATTCTCCACAAGACACTCGAGGAAGAGAAGGGCGCTGACCAGAAGCTGACGACGATCGCCAACAGCAAGGTCAACCGCAAGGCCGCGAGTTAACCCCAGCAGCGTGAGAGCCCGATTCAGCGAGGCTGGATCTGGCTCTCATGCGCATGAACGCGCCGGGCCGCCGCGTCACGACGCCAGCGGCTTCCGTGCTGCGCAGCCCACATAGGGCGAAAGCCACCGTGTAGGAGGAATCGCAACGGCTGACTCCGCCAGCCAGACCGATAGCGTGGCCGCGGATTCTGCTGCTTGGATTGCCTTGTTGAGGATGCGCGGACGAACAGCGGGATGGTTGAGCACGCCAAAATTAGCCGACAGGAAATAGCGTGAATCGACAATCGACAGACCGGCTTTCACATGCGCTTCGCGCAACTGTTCAGCGTCGAGTGCGACGTGCTTGTCATAGACCGCTCGGTCGAGCTTTTTTTGAAGGCTGCCGATCGCGCCTGTCATGTTCGGTATGGTCGTGATGATGAGGCCGCCGGGTTTGGCAAATTGCGCACAAGCCGAAACCGCGTCCGCGGTGTTTTCAAAATGCTCGATCAAGCCGCCGGAATAAACGACGTCGAAGCGGTCTTTCATATCGGCAGGAGGATCGAAAATGTCTCCTTGAACGATCGTTCCTTCGGCCCCCGCGTCAGCCAGCATGCGACGGGCGGATTCACAACCGTACTCGACATAATCGAGACCGCTGACCTCAAATCCCCAGTGCTTGGCGAAATACGGCAACCATTTTGACGTTGCCGCGCCGAGTTCGATAAAACGAACGCTGCGGACTCCCGCAAGCGGCTGTAACAGCGACTCGAAATAGCGATGCCATCCGCGCGTCGCGTGATTGCGCAGACTGCGGTTCTCGATGTTCACCTGCGGCGGCAACATCGAGCGGGTCCACGTTTTTTCCCAGTAATCGGGATTGGTGAGCGAGGTCTGGTCCGATTTCGACATGGATGCTTTCGAACGCTGGCTGAATAGCTTGAGCCCGCAATCTCTAACGGAAATCGGCCATGCCCGCCATTGTTCGTTTGGATTTTATGGTCGGGCTTCCGCAGCATGACATCCGCAAGTGGCCCGGTTTTGCAGCGCGCCGCGCCTTACAACGACTCCCGCGTTGCGTGCTGCCAAACGAGGCGTTTGTAACCGGATTGCAAAGAAAAGCGACAGCCGCACGGGGGTGCCGCTGTCGCAGAGGTCGCCACCCGCTGCTTTTCGGGGATTACTCTTTTGATTTATCGGCCGTGGTCGCCCGTTTGGCATTGTCGACGACGGACTGCGGCGTTGCGTATAATTTATCGACCGTTTCCTGCACCTTTTGTCCGCTGAGCGGCTCGATGTCGATCCGCGCCTTTTTCGCGTCGGCCAGGAAGGCAGGATCCTTCATCGTCTCGTCGTAGGCTTTGCGCACGATTTTGACAGCTTCCGGATTGGTGCCTGGCGGCATGAAATACGGCCGGCCAAAAACCTGTTGCGTCACGATAAGTTCAGCCGCCTTGCGATCCTCTTCGTTGTGAATGTATTTCCACATCTGCGGAACGCCGAGTTTTGTCAGGTCCGGCTGCGGTTCAAGTCCAGTTTGCAGAAGATAATTGATTTTTTTGTCGCGGATCCAGTCAGGGCGCTGGGCGCGCAGGCTCGACCAGTCGTAGCCGCACATGCCGTCGACTTCACCGCGCTCCATGGCGAGCAGGATATCGACGGATCCCTTGTAGCCCGCGGCGATATCGAATTTCGTGCCGGTGAGATTGTTGCTCATGCGTCCATAGTCGACGGTCGAGCCGCCGTTCGCGGAGGCGCCGAGGACCGTTTTGTGCTTCATGGCGTCTTCATACGTCTTGGTCTTCGACGTGTGCCAGGTGATGCACATGCGCGTGCCGTTGTCCGCAGTGCCGATATATTGAAATTCCGTCGGCTTGTATTGGCCCTGCGGACCGACGCCGAGCAGCGGATTCATCAGCGCGCCGGGATAGACCGCCAGCAGCATGGTGCCGTCCTTCGGGCCTTTCTTGTAGGCGAAGGCTGCGGCTTTTGCGCTTCCGGCGCCCGGCATGTCCTGCACGACGATCTCCGGATGGCCGGGAATGTGATCGTTGAGATGGCGCGCGATCGTGCGGGCATAGACATCATAGCCGCCGCCGGAATTGCCACCAACGATGAAGGTTATTGTTTTGCCCGCATAATAATCCGCCGCCACCGTCGGGGTGTTGACCGCAAACGCCGCAACGACAAAGCCGACAGACAGTGTGGCGGCTTTGACCGCGCGTGGGCGTGAACGAACTCGCATGACTATCCTCCCGCTGAAAATCTGGCGCATTCAACAGCGCGCTTTATCCGTTGTTATAACTTAGGAACGATGTCGGGAAAACAGAATGTGGCACGGCCGCGCATTGCGTTGCGGCCTGCGTCCAAGCGCCGCGTATCGCGTCAGACGTCTTTGGCTAAATCGCGCGCCAAATCACGCAGCTTGAATTTCTGTACCTTGCCGGTCGAGGTTTTCGGCAGTTCGGAAAAGACCACGTGGCGCGGACATTTGAAGCCGGCGAGATTGTCGCGGCACCACGCCATCAGTTCGTCCTTGGTCGCGGTCTTGCCGGGCTTGAGTTCGACGAAGGCGCACGGCGTCTCGCCCCATTTGTCGTCCGGCTTGGCGACGACGGCGGCGGCCTGCACGGCGGGGTGTTTGTAGAGCGCGTTCTCCACTTCGATCGAAGAGATGTTCTCGCCGCCGGAAATAATGATGTCCTTGGAGCGGTCCTTGAGTTGGATGTAACCGTCCTTGTGCATCACGCCGAGGTCGCCAGAGTGAAACCAGCCGCCGGCAAAAGCTGCGTCGCTGGCTTTGCGGTTCTTGAGATAGCCCTTCATCACGATGTTGCCGCGAAACATGACCTCGCCCATGGTCTCGCCGTCGCGCGGCACCGGCTGCATCGTCTCCGGATCGATGACATCAAGGCCTTCCAATGCGACGTAAGGAACGCCCTGACGCGACTTTTTTGCCGCCTGTTGCTGCGGCGAAAGCGCGTCCCATTCCTCGTGCCAGTCATTCACCGTCGCCGGCCCATAGGTTTCGGTCAGGCCATAGACATGCGTAACGTTGAAGCCTGCGGTCTTCATGCCGGCGAGCACCGCTTCCGGCGGCGGTGCGGCTGCGGTCACGAATTCGACCTGGTGCGAAAGCTCGCGCTTGTCTTCCGGCAGTGCATTGAGCAGCGTCGACATCACGATCGGCGCGCCGCACAGATGCGTCACCTTGTGCTCGGCCATGGCTTCGTAGATCGCCTTGGCGCGCACCCAGCGCAGACACACATGCGTGCCGGCGACCACGGAGAGCGACCACGGAAAACACCAGCCGTTGCAGTGGAACATCGGCAGCGTCCAGAGATACACCGGATGCTTGGCCATGCCGCAATTGATGACGTTGCTGTAGCCCATGAGATAGGCGCCGCGATGGTGATAGACGACGCCTTTCGGATCGCCCGTTGTCCCCGATGTGTAGTTGAGGGTGATCGAGTCCCATTCGTCGGCCGGAAGGGTCCAGGCGAAGTTGGCGTCTCCGTCCTTGATGAAGTCTTCGTAGGTCACGGTGCCGAGCCGTTCACCATCGCCGGTGAATTCCGCATCGTCGACGTCGATGACGAGCGGCTTGACCTTGGCGAGCGCGAGCGCCTCCTTCACGACTTTTGAAAATTCACGGTCGGTGAGCAGAACTTTTGCTTCGGCGTGGTCCAGGATGAAAGCGATGGTGCGCGCATCAAGCCGCGTATTGATGGTGTTGAGCACTGCGCCTGTCATCGGCACGCCGTAATGCGCTTCGAGCATCTCGGGCGTGTTGGCGAGCACAGCGGAAACCGTATCGGCGCGCTTGATGCCGTGCCGGGTGAGGGCCGAAGCCAACTGCCGGCTGCGCGCATAGAATGTCGCGTAGCTCACGCGCTTCCGCCCGTGAATGATCGCCGTGTGCGCGGGAAAGGTCGCCGCCGCGCGCGCGAGCAAGGACAGCGGCGACAACGGCTGGTAATTCGCCGGATTGCGGTCGAGATCGGTATCGTAAGGCGTCTTCGCCGACGTGGTCGCCATTCTTGTCCCCTCAGTGCGGGGCGAAACTAGCGAACTCGGATACCTTCAAGCAATTGATATCGTGCGGTGCGCACATCATCACATAGCGCCGGGGAGGGGTGTTGCGGCGGCGACGTTGTGCCGCCGCCGCAAAAGGTCACTCGGCGTCTTCTTCGGGCTTGGCTCCGCCGATCTTCTTCAATTTGGCGAACACCGCCTCGACGTTGAGGTCGCCGCCGGATTTCGCGGCTTCTTCCGCAGCTTCGGCTTCGTCCTGCGCCGTGGTTTGCGCCGCCGACAGCAGGGTCGCGCCCTGGTCCTGCGGTTGAGCCGGTTTCTCCTTCGCAGCCCGCGCGACCTCCATGTCGAGTTCGATCTGCGAACACAGGCCCAGGGTTACGGGATCGAGCGGGGTGAGGTTGGACGCGTTCCAGTGGGTGCGGTCGCGAATCGCCTGCAAGGTGGATTTTGTCGTACCGGCCAGCCGCATGATCTGGCTGTCCTTGAGTTCCGGATGGTTGCGGACGAGCCACAGGATGGCATTGGGCCGATCCTGGCGGCGCGAGACCGGCGTGTAGCGCGGACCCTTCTTCTTCTTGCCTTCCGGCAGATGCACCTTGGAAACCGCCAGTTTGAGCCGGTAATCGGGATTTTTTTCCGCCATATCGATCTCTTCGCGGCTGAGTTGCCCGGTCTGCATGGGATCGAGCCCCTTGATGCCCTGCGCGGAATCGCCGTCGGCCACGGCCTTGATCTCGAGCGGGTGCAATTTGCAGAAATCCGCGATCTGATCGAAGGAAAGGGCGGTGTTCTCGACCAGCCAGACGGCGGTCGCCTTCGGCATCAAGGGCGCGTCCTGCATGACAAATTCTCCTCTATGCTTCGCCCGCCCCTCGGGGGCGAAGCCTGCGGTCATCGGTGATGACGGAAAGTGATGTGAATATAGGCGTCTCACCCGTTCCTGCGCAATGGCCCGGAATGCGCTATTCTCGGTCTGCCGGTTGACTTCACGGGCCCCCGAGGCCATCTCAGGCCGGTCGGCTAAGGTACGGATGAAACAGCCAAAATGACTTTTTCAAAGGCAAACGCAGAAGCACCGGGACGAGGCGCGGCGGAACCGTCGGTCGCGGCCCCCCAGGACCGTGACGGCGGGATGAAGCCGCTGAAGATCGTTTTGTGCTCGCCGCGCGGGTTTTGCGCCGGCGTCGTGCGCGCCATCGATTCCGTCGAGCGCGCGCTCGCGCTTTATGGCGCCCCGGTCTATGTGCGGCATGAAATCGTCCATAACCGCTTCGTCGTGGACAGCCTGCGTGCCAAGGGCGCGATTTTCGTCGAGGAACTCGAGGAAGTGCCGGAGACCGACGCGCCGGTGATCTTTTCCGCCCACGGCGTGCCGCGCGCCATTCCGGAAGAGGCCAACCGCCGCAACCTGCTCGCCATCGACGCGACCTGTCCGCTCGTGACCAAAGTGCACCGGGAAGTGGAAATCCACCGTCGCCGCGGGCGTGAGGTGCTCCTCATCGGCCATGAAGGCCATCCTGAAGTGGTCGGCACGCTCGGCCAGTTGCCCGAGGGCGCGGCGACCCTCGTCGAGACGGTCGAGGATGTCGACCGGCTCGAACCCCGCGACGTGAACAACCTCGCTTTCGTGACCCAGACGACACTTTCCGTCGACGACACCGCGTCGATCGTCGCGCGGCTCAAGGATCGCTTTCCCGCGATCATCGGGCCGCACAAGGAAGACATCTGCTACGCCACCACCAATCGCCAGGAAGCGGTGAAGCGGGTCGCGCCGCTGGTTGACGCCATGATCGTTGTCGGCGCGCCGAATTCCTCCAATTCGCAGCGCCTGCGCGAGGTCGCGGAGCGCGAAGGGTGCCGTTTCGCGGTTCTCGTGCAGCGCGGCAGTGATATCGATCTTGCACGCTACGAGGACGTCGAACGTCTCGGCATCACCGCCGGTGCATCGGCGCCGGAATCGCTGGTGGAGGAGGTGATGGCGGTCTTCGCCACCCATCGCGCCCTCACGGTGGAGACCGTCGTGGCTGCGGACGAAGCAAACATGTTCTTTCCGCTGCCGCGCACGTTGCGCGACCACGAGGCGGCGGAATAGCGCAGGGAGTCTGCCGCCGGCCGTGCCAACTGACGCCGGTTTATGCTCTAACATTGCTTCGAACGAACGAATCGCCCTTCACCCGCGCCTCATTTGTCCATGGCCGTTTACACCGACGTCTCAGCCGAAGACCTGTCGCGCTTTCTCGCGCGCTATGATGTCGGCGAACTCCTGTCCTCCAAGGGGATCGCGGAGGGCGTCGAGAATTCCAATTTTCTCGTTCATACATCGTGCGGCCATTACATTCTCACGCTCTATGAGAAGCGCGTCGCCGTAAACGACCTGCCGTTCTTCATCCATCTGATGGAGCATCTATCCGCGCGCGGGCTGAATTGCCCGCAGCCGGTGAAGAATGCCGATGGCGAGGCGCTCGGTACGCTCGCAGGCCGGCCGGCAGCGCTGGTGACATTTCTCGATGGCATGTGGATGCGGCGGCCGCATGCCCATCACTGCGGCGCGGTCGGCGCGGCGCTGGCGCAGATGCATCGCGCCGGTGCTGATTTCGGCATGCAGCGAGCGAATGCACTCTCGGTGGAAGGCTGGGCGCCGCTGTTTGATGGCGCACGCGCGCGTGCGGATTCCGTGCAGCGCGGATTGCGCGAGACAATCGAGACCGAGCTTGCGTATCTCGAACGGCATTGGCCGCGTGACCTGCCGCAAGGCGTGATCCATGCCGATCTCTTTCCCGACAACGTCTTCTTTCTCGGCGATCGGTTGTCCGGATTGATCGACTTTTATTTCGCCTGCACCGATACGCTCGCCTATGACATCGCGATCTGCCTCAATGCCTGGTGCTTTGAGCCGGATCATTCGTTCAATGTCACCAAGGGCCGCGCCATGCTGCAGGGCTACGAGAAGGCGCGGCCGCTGACGGCGCCGGAGCGTGAGGCGTTGCCGCTGCTATGCCGTGGCGCGTCGTTGCGGTTCCTGCTGACGCGCCTTGCCGACTGGCTCGACGTGCCGCCGGGCGCGCTCGTGCGTCCGAAGGATCCGCTCGAATATTTTCGCAAGTTGCGTTTTCACCAGACCGTCGGCGGCGTCGGCGATTACGGACTGACCAATTAAATGGCCTTGCCGCACGTGACGATCCATACCGATGGCGCCTGTTCGGGAAACCCCGGCCCCGGAGGCTGGGGCGCGATCCTGACTTTCGGCGACCGCGAGAAGGAGCTTAAAGGCGGTGAGGCGATGACGACCAACAACCGCATGGAGCTGATGGCGGCGATCTCCGCGCTCGAAGCGCTGCAAAAGCCGTGCACCGTCGCGCTCTACACCGACAGTCAGTATCTGCGCGGCGGCATCACCGGCTGGATCCACAACTGGAAGCGCAACGGCTGGCGCACGGCCGACCGCAAGCCCGTGAAGAATGCCGAGCTCTGGCGCGAGCTCCACACGCTCGCGAAAACGCATGCGATCCGCTGGCACTGGGTGCGCGGTCACGCCGACACGCCCGGCAACCATCGCGCCGACGCGCTCGCCAATCGCGGTGTCGCGCAAGTCAATGGCGCCGGCAGCATGAACGGCGCCACGCCGTAAACGGCTCCCGCGCGACTTCAGCCGCCTGCGAGTGCGCGCTCGATGCGGCGCGCGAACACCGCCATCTCTTTTTCGGCCTGGCGGTCGCCCTTGCGCC
>Ga0310811_10003669_pt1 | contig 19360 bp, 15 predicted proteins | sample YCmetagenome_FD_207642 | JGI IMG/M metagenome (GOLD analysis project Ga0310811, IMG submission 207642) | Soil microbial communities from experimental microcosm in Duke University, North Carolina, United States - YC | ecosystem: Engineered > Artificial ecosystem > Soil microcosm > Unclassified ...
ATAGCGCTGAATACGGGCTTCACCCGCAGCATCACGGATACGATCTTACATCGTCTTCGCTGGGATGACCGCAGCTCGCTGATCGACAAGGTCATTTGCAGCGACGAAGTGAGGCATGGCCGCCCCTATCCGGACATGATCGAGGTGCTGATCGATGACCTCGGCATCTCCTCTCCTGACAAGGTCCTCAAGGTAGGGGATACCGAAGTCGACGTGGAAGAGGGGCGGAACGCTGCCTGTGGCAAGGTCGTTAGCGTCACCACTGGCGCCTATACCCGTGAGCAGCTGGAATCCTATCATCCCGACTATATCATCGACGACCTGGAAGAGCTGCTTCCCATTATCGAAAAGGCATAAACCAATCATCATGCAATCTCCCCCGGTGTCTTCTCACAGCGGCGGCTTCCTTTCTGCCGGGTCACATCTGCGGGCCAGATTGCAGCGATCGCCGGTATGGGTATTTATCCTGTATGTTTCTTTTTCGGCCTTTGTAGTTTATTCTTGCATGTATGGTTTTAGAAAGCCTTTTACGGCCGCTTCTTTTGAGGGGATGACTTTTTTGGGCATCTCGTATAAAGTAGTGCTTGTCATTGCCCAGGTGCTGGGTTATATGCTGAGTAAATTCTATGGCATCCGCTTTATAGGCAACATGGAACCTGCTAAAAGAGCAGGTTTTATCATTAAGCTTATCATCACAGCCTGGGTTTCGCTGCTCTTATTCGGTCTTGTTCCCGCCCCTTATAACTTCGTGTTTATGTTCATCAATGGCTTGCCGCTTGGGATGGTCTGGGGGCTTGTCTTTGGTTTCCTCGAAGGCAGAAAGGTCACAGAAGCAATGGGTGCCGTTCTGGCTACCAGTTTTATCTTTGCCTCCGGTCTTGCCAAAACAGTGGGAAAAGTATTGATCCTGCATGGTGTCAGCGAGGTCTGGATGCCATTTGTTGCGGGCGCCGTCTTCATCCTACCTCTATTCTTATCCACCTGGCTGCTCAATCAGACTCCTCCACCTTCGGGGGAAGATGTAGAACAACGGACCATCCGGCGGCCTATGAGGAAAGATGAAAGGCTGAGCTTTCTATTGAAATTCGGGCATGCTCTTATACCCGTCGTAATCGCGTATGTTATGCTAACCATCCTTCGGGATTTTACCGAGGACTTCGCCAACGAGCTCTGGACCGAAACGGGCTTTAGCAACAATGCCGATATTTTTGCCAAAAGCAGCACTGTCGTATCCCTGATAGTCCTTGCCGTAGTAGGCGGTTTCTTTCTCATCCGTAACAATTATTTTGCCTTTCAGCTGAATAATGGCATCATTATCGGGGGATTTATCCTGACAGCCGCGGCGACAGTACTTTTTCACCTGGGTTTTATTTCTTCCATTACATGGATAATTGCAGCTTCTTCGGGACTCTACCTGGGTTATGTGCCCTACAACTGTTTTTATTTCGAAAGAATGCTTGCCGCCTACAAGATCCCCGGAAATGTGGGCTTTCTGATGTATATCGCCGATGCTTTCGGTTATATGGGGACGGTTGTCGTGCTGCTGGTGAAGGAATTTGTCCATATACGGTATACCTGGGTCAACTTTTTTACGGGCATCTATTATGTTTCAGCGGGACTGGGAATAATGCTGGTTTTGTGGGGCTCGGTACTTTATTCAAAAATTTACAGAAAAAATAATCAATAGGAATTATATGTCATCCCGATCAGCAATCGTTATTGGCGCCGGTATTGTAGGACTGGCTACGGCAAGGGCTCTCTCACTCCGGGGTTTCTCGGTAAAGGTCTTTGAGCGATCAGAAAAAGCAGTTGGTGCCTCGATCCGTAATTTCGGGATGATATGGCCGATTGGCCAGTGTGCCGGTAAAATGTACGACCGTGCCTCCCGCAGCAGGGATATCTGGAAAGAGATCGCTCCCCGGGCCGACTTTTGGCTGGAACCTGCCGGAAGCCTCCACCTGGCCTACCGGCCCGACGAATGGCAGGTCCTGCAGGAGCTGTGCTCCGCCTTTCAAAAGGAAGGGCGCCCGGTCCGGCTCCTGGACAAGGCTGCTGTCGCGGCTTCATCAGATGCCGTTGTTACTGATGGGTTACTGGGGGGGCTTTACAGCAGCGACGAGGTCATCGTCGACCCGCGAGAAGCCATTGCTACCCTGCCCGGCTGGCTTTCCGAGCAATATAAGGTAGAATTTTACTGGGGGAAGTGCGTCTCCTATATCTCCGATCAGATCGTCTATATCGGCAATGAAGAGGAATATGAGGCCGATCTTGTTTTTATCTGTAATGGCGCCGACTTCGAAACGTTATACCCGGAGCAGTTTGCCGAACAGCCCGTCACAAAATGCAAGCTCCAGATGATGCGTCTTGTATCCCAGCCGGAAGACTGGCGGATCGGCCCTGCCCTTTGCGGCGGGCTGTCCCTTATCCATTACAACAGTTTCAAAGCCGCGCCCTCCCTGCCCGGCTTGCGCCAGCGTTATTCAGAGGAAATGGCCGACTACCTGCAATGGGGCATTCATGTCATGGTCGCACAGAACGGCAGAGGCGAGCTCACCGTCGGAGACTCCCATGAATACGGGCTCACGCATGACCCTTTTGACAAGGATTTTATCAACCGGAAGATACTCGACTACCTCCGAAAGTTCGCTTCTTTCAAGGACTGGTCTGTCGCCGAGACCTGGAACGGTGTCTATGCGAAGCTGACGGATGGGGAAGCCGACCTCTTCTTTTCTCCCGAGCCCTATGTATATGTCATCAATGGAGTAGGGGGTGCGGGCATGACCCTTTCCTTTGGACTCGCCGAAGAATTGGTGGCGGGGTTGTGATGACCGGCCTCACGGAAAACGCCCACCGGGGTTAGGGGAGATTCCCCGGATTTCTTAATTTCGCGGGATGGAGAAACTGAAGGACATATTTGTCTCGAACCGCCTTTTTTTTAGTTTTTTCGCCTTCTTTTTTCTCGTGGGCCTTATTTTCCTCCTGTCGGAGGGGAAGGCAGGGGCCTTTGTTGCACTTAACCCCTTTCACCGCAGCGCTCTGGACACCTTTTTTGTCTGTCTCACTTTTCTTGGCGACGGCCGTTTCAGCGTGATCATTATTGCCCTTTTCCTGGTGATGCGGCGCTGGTCGGAGTCCTGCCAGATCCTTGGCTCCTTTCTGCTTTCTGCTCTTTTGGCCCAGATCCTGAAGAATATATTTTCGATGCCGCGGCCCAAACAATTTTTTGCCCCGGGTCAATATGCCTTTTTTATCGATGGGGTCACTCATACTGGTTTTGCCAGCTTTCCTTCCGGCCATTCTACCTCCGTGTTTGCCCTGGCTACGATACTGGCGCTGCTTGAAAAGAACAAGAAAACCAATGTCGCCTATCTTTTTGGCGCCGTAGCCGTCGGTTACTCCCGCATCTATCTTGGTCAGCACTTCCTGAATGATGTCCTTATGGGGGCATCCATCGGGATGCTTACGGCAGTCCTTGTGAACTGGCTATTTGCCGAAAAGCTGCAGTCGTTGCGTATTTTCGCGCCAGGGCCGCGCGGCTGAGTCTATTCCATGCGACTTCCGCGCCATGGCCGCGAGTTTGAGCCCGTTCTTCGCAGCTGCAGCAGACCTTTGGCGGAGCCGCAGCCCGGCGCTTAAGCAAAATTTCATCGATAGGCGGCTAATGCGTATGTTTGCCCTCAATTTTTTCTTACTGGCCTACCGTAGGGAAAGCCGCATCTAATTTAACTGTACGCATGATTGATGGTAAAAAACTGGTGATCGTTCTTCCCGCTTACAATGCGGAACTTACGCTTCGCAAGACGTATGCTGAAATTCCTTTTGACATTGTTGATGAGGTCGTACTGGTCGATGACAACAGCAGTGATCGCACCGTTGCCGTTGGAAAAGAGCTTGGGATCTCCCATATCATCAAGCACGACAAGAACCGGGGATATGGCGGCAATCAGAAGAGCTGCTACAACAAGGCGCTGGAGCTTGGCGGAGACATCGTCATAATGCTTCACCCGGACTACCAGTATACTCCGAAGCTGATCCCTTCCATGGCTTACCTGATAGCCAACAATGTCTACCAGGTGGTACTTGGCGCCAGGACCCTGGGCAAGGGTGCTCTCCGTGGCGGTATGCCTCTTTATAAATATGTCTTCAATCGTGCTCTTACATTCTTCGAGAACATCATGCTGCGTCAGAAGCTGGCCGAATACCATACCGGCTACAGGGCCTTTTCCAGAGAAGTCCTTCAACGCATCAATTATGAGATCAACTCCGAAGATTTTGTGTTCGACAATGAGATGCTCTCGCAGATCATTTACCTGGATTATGAGATAGCGGAGATCACCTGCCCTACCCGCTACTTTGAAGAAGCTTCCAGCATCAACTTCCGCCGCAGCGTAGTCTATGGACTTGGCGTCTTACATGTATCCATCGTCCATCGTCTTTGTAAATGGGGGTGGATGAAAAGAGAAATGTATAAACCACTAAAATAATGCGTCTTACTAAGACAACCACTATCCTGCTGATCGCCTTGTTCGCTGCACTGCTGTTTATTCCCTTCCTGGGCCGCGTGCATCTCTTTGACTGGGATGAGATCAACTTTGCCGAAGCATCCCGGGAGATGATCAAAATGGACGATTATACCCGGGTATATATCGACTTCAAGCCTTTCTGGGAAAAACCGCCTATGTTCTTCTGGATGCAAAGCACGGCCATGAAGGTTTTTGGTGTGACCGAATTTGCTGCCCGTTTTCCCAATGCCATTTGCGGTATCGTAACTCTCATCGTCGTTTTTCTTGTCGGTTCCCGTATCTACGATCGTAAGTTCGGCATCCTTTGGGCGCTGGCCTATGGCGGATCACTCTTTCCCAATATGTATTTCAAGTCGGGGATCATCGACCCCTGGTTCAATCTTTTTACCTTTCTGTCTCTCTATAATTTCATCCTCTATCATTGGAAAAGAAATAATTTTGATAAGCCGGGGATCGACAAAAGCAAGTTGTATTATGTCGTCTGGTCGGGCATCTGGATGGGGCTGGCTGTATTGATGAAAGGCCAGGTAGCGCTGATGGTTTTCCTGCTTACGCTCGGCGTCTATCTCATTTACAACCGGTTCAACGTTTATTTCGCCTGGTGGCATGCGCTGGTCTTCCTGGTAGTAGCTTTCCTGGTCACTTCCACCTGGTATGGATATGAAACGATTAAAAGAGGACCCTGGTTCATCAATGAATTCCTGAAATACCAGTGGCGTCTTTTCACGACACATGACGCTGATCAGGCGGGCTTTTTCGGCTATCATTATATAGTTCTGCTGATAGGCTGTTTCCCCGCTTCGATCCTGGCCATACCCGCTTTCTTCAAAGCAAAATACAACGGTCGTTTCGACCGGGATTTCAAAAGATGGATGGTCCTTCTTTTCTGGGTCGTCACCGTTCTGTTCACCATCGTTCAATCCCGGATCATCCACTATTCATCCATGGCCTGGTTCCCGGTGACCTTCCTTGCCGCTTACTCTATCTATAAGTGGGAGCGTCGTGAAATGAATTATAAGAAATATGTCGGCATTCTGCTGGCCATTCTCGGCGGTCTTATCTCACTGCTGATCCTTGGGGTAGCCATTATCGGGCTCAACGTCAAAAGACTGGCGCCCTATGTCGAAGATACCTTTGCCCGTGGCAATATGGAAGCTGAGGTGCATTGGTCGGGTCTGGAGGGCCTTATCGGCATTCTCATGGTGGTAGCGTTGATCGTCGGCATCAGATACCTGTCCCGGCAGGCGTATAGCCGCGCCGCCCAGGTATTTTTTGTAGGGACAGCCATCGTCATTTTCTTTGCCTCCGCCATCATCGTCCCCAAGGTCGAACGGTATAGCCAGGGGGCGAACATTGACTTCTTCATCGCCCGCCAGGGGGAGGATTGTTATGTCCACACGCTCGGTTTCAAAAGTTATGGCGATCTTTTCTATACCCATAAGGAGAGACCGACCAATCCCGAATCTTATAATGAATGGTGGCTGCTGACGGGGCCTATCGACAAGCCTGTGTATTTTGTTACGAAGGTCGATCGCGAGCAGAAATATAAATACCCGGAGCTAAAGGAATTATACCGGAAGAATGGATTTGTGTTTTTAAAGAGGGATGTGCCGGCGCCTGCGCCCGCAGCGCCAGTGCCCACGCCTCCGGCGGCCAGATAGCTTATAAAAAAGGCTCCATTTGATCTGGAGCCTTTTTTTGTTCAATTATTTCTTTTTCTGAAAGAGCCGCAATATACCGCTCACCAATTTATCATTTGCTCCCAGCTTACTTTTTACCGATGTGTAAATAGAAACCAGCGCGTTGTCCAGCTTGACCAGCAGCTTGTTACTGCCATCACCTGGTCTGGCTTTATAATAGGTAGCCCGGCGATAGGGATTTTCTTCTACCGTATAATAATAGAGGGCTATCGATCGGCGGAAGGTGCCTTCGGGGCAGGTCATCGGTTCGGGGTGGCCGTGATAGGAGTCGGCATCTGTATTGAAAATGACGCAGCGGTTGTATACAGGCAGGATATCCGCTTCACAGGCCTTCATCTTTTTGTCCCAGAGCTCCAGTTTGCCGCCATATTCTTCTTTCCAGTCTTTATTCAGATATACGAGGACATTTACCCGTCGCTGCCAGTTCTTTTGGTGTGGATGTGCTGTAAAGTCGGCATGGATATTCAGGAAGCCGCCTCTTGTGGACTGATGAATGCCGCCGCCTTCCAGGCTTTCGTCCTTTTGCAGGTTTTTGATCCCTGTCAGGGTGCTTAGCCATTCTAAAAAAGCAGGAGAATTCAGCTCATGGATCGTTCCCTGGATCGTCGCGGGCAGCAGGTCGATCTTGTTGAGACCCCGTTTGTCTTCGTTATAGTGTTTGTAGTTGATCCAACCGTTGTTCTCATTGAGCTTGTCAAACTCCCTGATGCATTCATCGAGAACTTCGGGGTCCAGGAAGTTTTCCAGAACGATATGAGGGTAGGGGCTGGCTGACTGGTATTTTTTGCTGAGGTCGGCCAGCTGGGAGTTCCATTTACTATAGTCGAATATTTGGGTCGTAGTCGTCACTGTTTGTGATTTTGGATGATTGGTTTTCTACCGCGGGCATAGAGCAGCAAAGGCGCAAAGGTAGGAAAATCTGGTTAATCCCTTCTCGACTCCAGGGTAAAGCCGATGGTTGTCCCAACATCCGGCGTGCTTCGCACGTGGATCGACTGGCTGTGGGCTTCGACAATATGTTTGCAAATGGCCAGTCCCAGTCCGGTGCCGCCTTTGTCGCGGCTTCTGGCCGCGTCGGTCCGGTAAAAGCGCTCGAAAATGCGCATGAGATGTTCTTCCTCGATGCCTATGCCGTCATCGCTGACCTCGATCAGCACATTCTTCTCGTCGATCTTATAAAAGCTGGCAACGATACTGCCACCCGGTTTGCCATATTTTGTGGCATTTTCCACCAGGTTGATCAGTACCATCCGGATCTTTTCCTTGTCAGCAAACACGGTGATGGGGGATTCGCACCCTTTTTTGATGGTAGTCCGGATATTTTTATTGTGGGTTTTGATAGAAAGCGACTCGTAGATCTCGCGGGTCAGGTCCTGGATGATGAAGTTCTGTTTGTATAGCAGCTGTTCGCCGCGTTCGAGGGTGGAGATCTCATCCAGGTCGTTCATCAGGTTCACGAGGCGGTCTACGTTCTTGGCGGCGTTTTCCAGAAACTTCTTCCGGATAACAGGATCTTCCATGGCGCCGTTCAGCAGGGTATCTACATAGCCCTGGATCGCAAAGATGGGTGTCTTGAACTCGTGGGCCAGATTTTGAAGGAATTCCTTGCGGTAAGCCTCATTCTTCTTTAGCAGCTCGATCTCTTCATTTCGTTTCTCCCCCCATTTTTCGACATCTTCCCGTACTTCATCAATGCTTTTCTGTGGCAGGATATATTTGAAATAAACCTCTTCCTTTTTGGTGGCTTTTGTCTGATGGATCAGCTTATAGATCAACTTGATCTTCCGGTAGATGAACTTCTCCAGCGTAAAAAGGATCAATGCATAGCTGCCGGAAAAGATGATAAGCAGAGAGGTCAGACCTACTACCCTATTTCCAGTGAGAATGTAGATCCCCAATGAGATCGGAGAGGCGAGCAATATGGCAGTAAGGGCAGATAATTGCTTGGGGGATAGATTTTTAGTGGAAGGCATTGAACATAAATTACAAAATAATTTCAGCAAAACATTGAGTTAGAAAAAAATGTTTTGCTTCAATACTGCTAATGTCGGCAGGCAAAGCCTGCGAACTGAACAAAGTTCAGTTCAGATCATTCTCTTGTTCAGAGATTAAATTTATATCCTACACCTTTTACGGTTGTAATGCAGTCCAATCCCAATTTCTGGCGGATCTTACGGATATGTACGTCGATGGTCCGGTCTCCTACGATGACCTCGTTACCCCAGACCTGGTTCAGGATCTCGTTCCGCAAGAACACCCTGCCTGGCCGGGAAGCCAATAAATATAATAATTCGAATTCTTTTTTCGCGAGCGTCACGTCCTTTCCGTCCACCATAACCTCGAATTTGGCTGGATCGATGCTCAGATTTTCGATCTTCAGGACTTTGTCCTCCGGTTCTTTATTGACCCGGCGGAAAAGGGCGTTGACGCGGCTAACCAGCACTTTTGGACTGATGGGCTTTGTCACGTAGTCGTCGGCACCTGTCTCCAGGCCCCGTACATGTGAACCCTCGTCGCTCAGCGCGGTAAGGAAAAGGATAAGGGTATCTTTAAAGGAGGGTTGAGAACGAAGCACTTCACAAACCTCCACCCCATTCTTTTTGGGCATCATAATGTCGAGGATGATCAGGTCCGGCCTGACGATCTTAGCTTTTCCAATTGCCTCATCGCCATCCCTGGCGGTGATTACCTCATACCCCTCTTTGGTCAGATTGTATTGAATGATCTCAAGGATATCGGGCTCATCGTCGGCTATCAGTATCTTCTTGCCTTTGGATTCCATTAATCAATAAAATTTACGCAAACCTACTCTAAATAAAGATTGGGCTGGGAAAATCCCGGGCCAGTTTACAATTTGTTAATACATAAATAACATAGGTGGGGGGGATCGGCTTTTGGTCGTATTTTTGCAGGAATCACCGGGAAAAATGCCTATGAATCTAATATTACGACCCCTTTCAGCTGTCTTTTTGGTTCTGTTCTGCCTGATCACCGCCTCCGTGCCGGTTGCGGCGCAGCCCAATTCCTATCCCTTTAAGATAGCGCAGGATCGTATGCTTTTTCATGACAAGGTGGATAAGGAGCAGCAGCGGCTGGTGATCCTGGGGGGTGGAAAGTACGACAGCCTTATCCGGCTCTCAAAGGACGAGACGGTCAATTTGCAGATCACCGACGCGTTTAGCCGCCGGATCGATGAATTACAACAGCAGATAGAATTCGACTCCACCCTCAATACCAATAGTAAAAAGCGCTATCTGCGCGGTCTTGCCGATCTCCTGCAGGGCTTCAACAAGAACTGGCAGGCGAAGGCGATCCCCGCGACCCTGGCTCCCGGGCTTGTGGATGCTTTCACTCAGGCCATGGAGCTGGATAAGAAGGGGCAAAGCATTGAGCCTGTGATCGCGGCCAGCCCCTATGAGGTGGGGACTATCGTGGTCGATTGTTTCCTTTATCCGTCGGAGAACGCTGGCGTCAAACCTTCCCGCCTCCTATTGACGCGCCGGTATTGCGAAATGCATCCTGGTCTCATTTTCAATTACTTACGTTCGCATACGGGGCTTCCTTTCGAAGACAGTCTCATCATTGTCGCCGGGCACTTCAACGTCCGGCAGCTCTATGATTTTGCCGCTGCATCGGGCGAACTGGGCTCGCATATCCGCAATAGCAAAGACTCTCTTATTCATACTGTTGCGATGCTGGCCAATAGTAAAAGCGGTCAACTCTATTTTCCGTTCCTGGACAATCTTGTCAAAGGCAGGATAACTCTGGAGGACATCGATAAGGTAAAGGATGACGACCTCAATTACTATCGTCTGCTGGTCAGGACCCGTCTTGACTACGCCGCGCGCCTGCTCCCTCCTTCCCTGGATACTCCACTGGAAATGAACGCCTTGACGGATATGTTGGAGAAAAAGGGGAAACAGGTCTTTGTAGGCGAGATCAATGCCTTGCATACCGTGGAGAACCCTGCTCTCCGGTTTAAGATACTGGATCCTCTGACTCCCGAAGAGCTTTACTACCTGGTGGTGCTCAGCGAGGATGAGATCTACACTTCCAGCTACCTGGGAGTATACGATCGTATCTTCCAGCGTATGAAGGCGCCTTATGGGGACAGTCTTCTTATGCAGGTACATGGGGATTATTTCAGGAAATTCATCAAGATGGCCGCCGCATACAATAAGCTGGAGAACTTCCTGGGCACCATGGACAAGCAGAATGCCGGCACTATCATGAAATCTTTTGTCATTCACCTCGAGAACGCCAATGAAGAAGAGGCTGTGGATGTGGCGGATTCCTATAGCAGCATAGTGGAAAAAAATCCGGCACTGGCCCGGTTCATCCTGGGTGAGGTGAAGTGGAACTACGACAAGAATGTGGCTTCGGGGAATAAAAAAGGGATCATCATCTACAACCTTCTGCAGACGCTGTTCGAATCTGCCGACACAACCAAAAAGATCGATCTGTCTGCAAAGCTGGGTATTCCTCCTGTCTACACGGTCGACCATAGTTCGCTGACGGATGACAGCGGCCGCGTTATTCAGCAGGTATTCTTCTATGGTGATAAAGACAAGGACGGCCAAAATTCTTATATTGACTTCCTGTCTCTTTTCCGGCCCAGGCTCCATGCGAAGCCGGAATGGAGGATCACCGAGAATCCACAATGGGTGACCATCACTTCTATCCGGGGGAGGCCGGTCACGATCTTCGCCAACAAACCGCTGCTGGGGGAAGACGATCCCGACGCAAAGGCCCAGAAGGCGCTGGGCGACTATCTTTATGATCATCATTTGAAGCCGACCATCGTTATTCACCGCGGGCATAGCTATCATGTGAAATATACTATCGAGCAAATGCCGGCCACTGCGCGTATCGTCGTACTGGGTTCCTGCGGCGGCTACAATAACCTCAGCGAGGTGCTGAAAATCAGCGAAGATGCGCATATCATCTCTTCCAAGCAGGTTGGCACCAAGACGGTCAATGAACCCATTCTGCAAGCGATAAATAACACGCTCATTGCCGGAAAGGACATTGAATGGCTGCCCATGTGGCGTGAGCTGGAAGCCGGGTTTCAAAAACAAAAAGACCCTGCGGCAAAAGAAAAATTCGACGATTATATTCCGCCATACAAAAATCTCGGTGCGATCTTCATCAAATCTTACCGCAAGGCAATGGATCAGGACTAATTGCCGGTGATCACTTGCCGTACCACCATTGATCGAAAACTTCTTACTTTTGCAGCCAAAGCGGCCGGAGGCCGCTTGCCGAAGGCCATAATTAAACATGATTGAGGCCGAGGATAAATTTACAAAAGAGCCCCGGCTCAATCATATGTCCGAAGAGAAGAAGAAGAAAATATTCGATTTCAGCCTGTTAAAGAGGGTTTTCCGGTACGCAGCGCCTTATAAGAAACGGATCTACCTCTCGGTATTCCTGTCCATTTTGCTTGCTGTACTGTCGCCCTTGCGTCCCTTCCTCATCCAGGTAACGATCAATGATTACATTCGCGCCGGTGCGTCCCCGGGGCTGTCGCTGAAGCAAAAGATGGAGTATCTGGTCATACTGGTTACTATCTGGCAGATCGTCCTGCTATTAATAGAGACGGTAGCCCGGTTTTACTTTTCATTTATCACGGCCTGGCTGGGGCAGACTGTCGTACGGGACCTGCGTGTGGATGTATATAAGAAGATCCTGGGGCTCAACCTTTCCCAGTTCGACAAGACGCCTATAGGTACGCTGACGACCAGAACGATCAATGACATCGAAGCGATCAACGATATTTTCTCCGACGGATTGATCCCCATTATAGCCGATCTCTTATCTATCCTATCCGTATTGCTATTCATGTTCTTAGTGGACTGGCGGCTCACGCTGATCTGTCTGGCGCCCTTTCCTTTCCTGATCGTGGCGACCTGGTTGTTCAAGGAATCGGTCAACAAATCCTTTATCCGTGTCCGGAATGCCGTCGCAGCACTGAACGCTTTTGTACAGGAGCATATTACCGGCATGCCAATCGTGCAGGCTTTTGCCGCCGAAAAACGGGAAGACAGCAAGTTCAAAAAGATCAATCGCGAGCATCGCAATGCGAATATCAATGCCATCTTTGCCTATTCTATTTTCTTTCCTGTAGTTGAGATCATCCTCGCCGTTTCTACCGGTCTGCTGGTCTGGTGGGGGGCGAGACAGGTCCTGCATCTGCCTGAGGCGGAAGCCCGTGAGCTCAGCGGTAAGATCGTCGCATTTTTCCTCTATCTCAACCTGCTTTTCCGTCCTTTGCGGGTAATAGCCGATAAATTCAATGTCCTCCAGATGGGGATGGTCGCCAGCGAAAGGGTGTTTCGAGTGATGGACAATGACGACGTCACTCCTTCAAAAGGGGTCTATGCTCCTGACCGGATAAAAGGGAAAGTGGAATTCGACAAGGTCAATTTTGCCTATGTCGGCGACCGCTATGTCCTGAAGAATATCTCCTTTACCATGCAGCCCGGCCAGACGATTGCCATTGTCGGGCATACCGGCAGCGGGAAGACCTCTATCATCAGCCTGATGAACCGGCTTTACCAGATCCAGGAAGGCGAGATCCGCATTGACGATGTCCCTATCGAAGACTACCGGCTGGACGTTCTGCGCAAAAGTATTGGCGTGGTTCTACAGGATGTCTTCCTCTTTTCCGGTTCGGTAGTGGATAATATCACGCTGCGGAACGAAGAGATCCCCATGGATAAAGTAGTGGAAGCAGCTAAGCTCATTGGTATGCATGACTTTATCGAACGTCTGCCGGGCGGCTATCATTACAATGTCATGGAAAGGGGAAGCTCCCTCTCCCTGGGGCAGCGCCAGCTATTGTCCTTTATCCGTGCGCTGCTGTACGACCCTTCCATCCTGATTTTGGACGAAGCCACCTCTTCCGTCGACACGGAGTCCGAACAGCTCATCCAGGAGGCGATCGACAAGCTCATATCCGGCCGCAGCTCCATCATTATTGCGCATCGTCTCTCGACCATCCGCAAAGCCAACCAGATCATTGTACTTGATAAAGGCGAGATCCGGGAGATAGGCACTCACGATGAACTGCTGGTCAAAGGGGGCTTTTACGCCAAACTGCACGAAATGCAATTTAGCAAACAGGCGTCCGTCGCTGTCTCCCAAAAGTAAAGGCGATCGTTGATAATCAAGATGCTGGCTTTTTTTTAATGTAATTTTCATATTCTGCCCCTCCGCCCGTATCTTTGCGGCAAATTTCAGGAAGGTATGGCATTGAGATGCTTCAAATCTATGTTGGTCGCGGCTTTCAGCCTGAGCAGCTTGTTTTTTTTTAATGTTTCCATGGCGCAGCCTGTTCCTGGTGAAGCTGGTGAAACGGCTGCTAAAGAGCCAGCTAAACTGGATCCCGCCAAAATAATTCTGGAGCACGTCGCCGACGCCCACGAATTTCACTTTTTTACGTTGAACAAGAAGCCGGTGTCTATCCCGCTGCCGGTGATCGTGTATTCTTCTGCAAAAGGGCTGTCTGTCTTCATGGCTTCCCGTTTCGAACATGGAAATGAGCTGTATAATGGCTACCGTCTTGTAAATGAAGAATATTTCGAAGAGAACAAGCTGGATGCCAAGGTCTTCAAGCCTGGTAAAATATATGCTGTGGATACCGATGGCCGCCCGGATGCTTCCGTGAGGGTGCTGGATCTTTCTCTTGGCCGCAATGCCGTGCAGATGATGATTTCCGCCCTCTTACTTATCCTGATCATGAAGGGCGTCGCCGGCAAATATTCGAAAGGACAGGGCATTCAAACGGCGCCTACCGGATTCCAGAATGCGGTGGAGCCTGTCATCGCCTTTGTCCGCGATGAGGTGGGAAAGGCAAACCTGGGCAGCCGTTACGAAAAATATATGCCCTTTTTGCTGACGGTCTTCTTTTTCATCCTGGTCAATAACCTGATCGGTCTGATCCCCGGTACAGCCAATGTCACCGGCAATGTCGCCTTTACCGGTGCGCTGGGGCTGCTTGCGTTTGTGGTGATCATGTTCAGTACGGGTAAGCATTATTGGGGGCATATCGTCAATCCGCCGGTACCTTTTGGCGTCAAGTTCATCATGTGGCCGGTGGAGCTGATGGGAATCTTCACGAAGCCTTTTGCGCTGATCATACGTCTTTTTGCCAACATGATCTCTGGGCATATCATCATTCTCAGCTTCATCATCCTGATCTTTATCTTCGGCGCGATGAATACCGGTCTGGGTTGGGGAACTTCGCCATTGTTCGTGCTGTTGTCGCTGTTCATCTACCTGATCGAGGTATTGGTCGCATTTATACAGGCTTATATCTTTGCGAACCTCACTGCTGTGTTCATCGCCCAGGCTTTCGAAGGCGATCATGACGAGCATCATAGTGACGCGCATGGACATGATACAGCTTCTGTAGTCGTATAATAAACGCTTTTTTAAATATAAAACCAAAGAACATGACGTTGATGACAACTTTGTTGGCTGATGTGATCCAGCCCGGTTATGGTGCACTTGGTGCAGGTCTTGCCGCGGTCGGTGCCGGCATCGGTATCGGACAGATCGGTAAAGGCGCTGTTGACGCTATTGCCCGTCAGCCGGAAGCTTCTAATGACATTCGTTCCAACATGATCCTGGCTGCGGCCCTGGTAGAGGGTGTTGCCCTTCTGGCTGCCGTAGCAGGTCTGCTCGCTGTATTTGCAAAAGGATAAGCGACAGGTTGGTGAAAAAAACTTACTGCATCTGACGCACAGGGCCGAGGGTGCAGTATTTTTAATCTTAATAAAATAGTTTATTTATATGGATTTATTAACTCCCGACTTAGGCTTATTTGTATGGAATATCATCATTTTCCTGCTTCTTCTTATCGTCCTGCGTAAGCTGGCCTGGAAGCCCATCCTTAAATCCCTCAAGGAAAGAGAGACGGGTATTGCCGATTCACTTGCCAGCGCTGAAAAGATCAAGGTTGAGATGGCTCAGATGAAGAGCGAGAACGAGGCCCTGCTGGCCAAGGCCCGTGAAGAGCGTGCGCAGATGTTGAAAGAAGCCCGGGAAACGAAGGACAAGATGATCAATGAAGCAAAAGAGCAGGCTAAGGTAGAGGCTGGACGGATCATTGTCGATGCCCAGGCGGCCATCGAATCGCAGAAGATGGCAGCTATCACCGAGATCAAGAACCAGGTCGGCACCCTTGTGGTTGAAGTAGCTGAAAAGGTCCTGCGCCGCGAGCTCTCCAACAAGACCGAACAGGAAAACTATATCCGTCAATTGTCCAACGAAGTGAAACTGAACTAACCTATGACGCCGAATCCCCGTTTAGCAGCACGTTACGCCAAAGCGATACTTGACCTGGCCGTTGAAAAGAATGAACTGGAGAATGTCTACAATGACATGTTGTTCCTGCGTCAGGCGTTCGGCAGCAGCCGCGACCTGGTCAGCCTGCTGCGCAGCCCTATCATCAAAGCCGACAAAAAAGGAAAAGTGCTGGATGCCATCGGCGCCGGCAGAATTTCCGGGATCACGGCCTCTTTCAATAAATTATTGCTGACAAAAGAAAGGGAAGCTTATCTGCCCGAGATCGTCACCGCCTTTATCGAGCAATACAAGATCTACAAGGGTATCCAAACGGTCAAGCTGACCACGGCCATGCCTGTCAGCGAAGAACTGAAACAGGCGATCCTGGAAAAGGTGAGGACGGTCCGCAATGTACAGCAGATCGATCTGCATACTGAGATAAATGAAGATCTTATCGGTGGTTTTGTCCTGGAGATAGGGGATGAGCTGGTTGACGCCAGTGTCGCATTCGAGCTGAACAATATCAAAAAGCAATTCCAGAACAACGACTTTATCTATAAGATACGATAGCTCCGGCCCCGGCACCCGCGGGTTGCAGGTGAGGTCAGGCAACTAAACAAACAAACTTCAAACTGAATAAATACAATTATGGCAGAGATTAAACCGGATGAGATTTCAGCGATATTGCGTCAGCAATTGAGCAACTCCAACGTTTCCGCCGAACTGGAAGAGGTCGGTACCGTGCTGCAGGTGGGTGATGGTATCGCCCGTGTATACGGACTGAGCAATGTCAGCAGCGGTGAGCTCGTGGAATTTGAGAATGGTGTCAGAGCTATTGCCCTCAACCTCGAAGAGGACAATGTGGGTGTGGTTCTGATGGGTGAGAGCGGAGATATTAAGGAAGGCGCAAAAGTCCGTCGCACCGGTAAGATCGCCTCCATAAATGTCGGCGAGGGTATGCTTGGCCGTGTGGTCAACACGCTCGGCGAACCTATCGATGGCAAAGGCCCCATCACCGGTCAGAAATATGAGATGCCGCTGGAACGGAAGGCTCCCGGAGTTATCTATCGCGAACCGGTAAAAGAACCTCTTCAGACCGGTATCAAGGCTATCGATGCGATGATCCCCATCGGCCGTGGACAGCGTGAGCTGATCATTGGCGATCGCCAGACAGGTAAGACGGCTATCGCCATCGATACCATTATCAATCAGAAAGAATTTTTCAAAGCAGGCAAGCCTGTATTCTGTATATACGTAGCCATCGGTCAGAAGGCATCGACTGTTGCCGGTGTGATGAAGACGCTTGCCGACAATGGCGCGCTGGAATATACGGTGATCGTTACGGCTTCGGCTTCCGATCCTGCACCGCTGCAGTTCTATGCTCCTTTCGCAGGTGCGGCTATCGGCGAATTCTTCCGTGACCTGGGTAAGCCTGCGCTGATCATTTATGATGACCTTTCCAAGCAGGCCGTCGCCTATCGTGAAGTTTCCCTGCTGCTCCGCCGTCCACCCGGCCGCGAAGCCTATCCCGGAGACGTATTCTATCTGCATAGCCGTCTGCTTGAACGTGCTGCAAAGATCATCGCCGATGACGGTGTAGCGAGGAACATGAACGATCTGCCCGATTCGATCAAACATCTCGTAAAAGGCGGAGGCTCGCTGACAGCCCTGCCCATCATCGAAACGCAGGCCGGTGACGTATCTGCCTATATCCCGACGAACGTGATCTCCATCACCGACGGACAGATCTTTTTGGAAGGTAACCTGTTCAATGCCGGTATCCGTCCTGCGATCAACGTGGGTATCTCCGTTAGCCGTGTAGGTGGTAACGCCCAGATCAAATCCATGAAGAAAGTATCCGGCACCCTCAAGCTTGACCAGGCTCTTTACCGCGAAATGGAAGCGTTCTCCAAATTCGGCGGAGACCTCGACGCAGCTACGAAACTGGTTATCGATAAAGGATCCCGCAACGTAGAGATCCTGAAACAGCCGCAATACACACCGTTCTCTGTTGAAAAGCAGGTAGCGATCATCTACCTTGGAACACAAGGTTTGCTGCGCCAGGTAGCTGTTCGTAAGGTAAGAGAGTTCGAAGATCATTTCCTGATGGAAATGGAGAACAAACTGCCTGAAGTACTGGCAGAATTCAAGAAGGGAAATCTCCCAGATGACGGCGTCAAGAAAATGGTCGATCTGGCCAATGGATTGATCCCGCAGTATAAGTAAGATCTACGTCCCATATAAAGAGAGGCCGTCCCGACAAGGACGGCCTCTCTTATTTTACTCTCAAAAAAATAGAGGTAAACTCTTGCAGATTTAAAAACTTTTGGCAATCTTTACATCGTCATCACCGACACCCTCTCCAAGCTCCCGAAAAACAATCCGTTAGATTTTATTTCCAATCCTCCACCTTTATTTTATCCGTGCAACACCGGAACATGTATGACCAGGTCTTTCCGCCGGGGTCAGATGTATTCTGTTCGCGCTATAAGTAAGTACCATTTATGAAAATTATATATTCGTACAAGTCGTCCACTCCACTATTTCGTATTTCGGGTAAACCCGTATTCATCTGATTATCATGGTAGCAATGTATTTCTTCGGGCCCGGCCCGGGTAAATTGCTGCCTCAATTAATATATTATATTGTAAGATTTTAGTTTTAAAGGGTACGATCAACAACCGCCGGGCTTTTCTAAGCCTGGCTTTTTTTTGTGGCTGCCCGAGCGCGCCCGCACCCGCGAAACTGCAGCGATCGTGGGCGGCGGGTATTTTCAAATTAATTTATGTTATAGTTTGGTTTATAAAATAAACCAGTTTATCTTAGTTATATAATTTATGAGAAATGAAGTCATTTGCCTTATTCACTGTTTTCCTATTCTTCACCGGATGGCTCCAGGCTCAGACATTGGTTTCCGGTACCGTTAAAGACGTGAAAGGCCATCCTCTCCGCGGCGCCAGCGTCACAATAAAGGATTCCTATGACGGAGCCACTGCCGACTCACTCGGCAACTTCCATTTTAAGACGACGGAAACGGGCTCTAAAACCCTGGCCATCTCCAATATTGGATACAATGCTCTCGAGCAGCCGATCGCTCTTGCCGGCATACCCATAGAGCTGCGCCTCGTAATGAAAGAAAGTCTCAGCGAGCTGAAAGCCGTAACCATAACAGCCGGTTCCTTTACCGCCGGGGACGCCAAAAGAGGAGCCGTGCTCAGCTCTCTCGACATCGCCACCACCGCAGGTTCCAATGCCGACATTACGGCGGCGCTCAAAACATTACCGGGAGCCCAGCAGGTAGGCGAGCAGGAAGGACTCTTCGTACGCGGCGGCGCCGGTTATGAAGCAAAACAATATATAGATGGCACCCTGGTCAATAATCCGTATAATACCAGCGTACCGGATATTGCCCAAAGGGGACGCTTTTCTCCTTTTCTTTTTAAAGGGACTGTCTTCAGCACCGGTGGTTATTCGGCCCTGTATGGACAGGCGCTGTCTTCTGTGGTGTTGCTGGAATCCCTTGACCTGCCCGAAAAATCGGAGGTCGATGCCACTATCTCTCCCATCATTGCAGGCATCGGCACCCAGCAGCTGGCAAAAGACAAAAGATCCTCCTGGGGTGTGACTTACAACTATGTGAATGTAGGTCTGTATTTCAAAGCCGTCAAACAGGTTCCTGATTATTTTAAAATGCCCCAGTTCCACAACGGAGACGCCAATTTCCGCATCCGTACAAAGAGCGGGGGGATCATCAAGTACTATACCACCTTTGCTTACAATGATCTTGGTCTGCGCCGGCAGGACGTGGACAGTCTCAACATGAAAAATGCTTTTGCTCTTACCAAT
>Ga0310811_10003670_pt1 | contig 19359 bp, 18 predicted proteins | sample YCmetagenome_FD_207642 | JGI IMG/M metagenome (GOLD analysis project Ga0310811, IMG submission 207642) | Soil microbial communities from experimental microcosm in Duke University, North Carolina, United States - YC | ecosystem: Engineered > Artificial ecosystem > Soil microcosm > Unclassified ...
CGTCCGCGTTCAGGGTGCTGCGAAGCTGCTCGTACCAGGAGATGTTGTAGCCGCGCTCGTTCCAGCCGCCGAGATAGTTGATCGTCAACCCGTGCGTTCTGGCGCAGCCGAGCCAGGCCACCAGGTAGTCGATCATGTCGGTGGACCAGAAGTTCCCCCCGCCGATCCAGCCGGGCGCGCCCCAGGCGAGGCCGTAGAGCTTGATGCTCGGGTTCAGTGCCTTCGCCTGCTCCATCAGCCACCACTCGTAGCCGGTGTTGCAGTTCACCGTGCCGGCGGGTAGTCCGCCAGCAGCCGGGAGTTGCCCCCGCCGCCGCTGATCGCGCCGATGCCGTCGAAGGTGCGTCCGGCCGAGCCGCCGTTCACGCTGATCGCCGTGGTGGCGGCGGCGTGCGCGGTGGCCGGGACGGACAGCGGGGCGGCCGCGAGCGCGGCGGCGGCCAGGCCGAGCGCGGCGACGCGGAGTCGGGACGGGAGGCCGGAAGGTCGTGGGCTCATGGGACGTGTTCCTCGTGTGTGGGTGTGGCGCGAGGGCCCAAGGCAGCAGAAACAGACGAGACCGAACACAGATTCACGGGGTATTACCACAATTTCCACTGTCAGTGCACAGCCGGTTCCGTGTTCTGTCAAGAAGCCCGCATCACCGCATCACCGCACCCCGGCGCGTCAGCGCGGAACGTCGAGCTCTGCGAAAGGATCTCCGTCGACGTCCTCGACCATGGCCAGCCACCGGTGGTAGCCGGACTTGAACGGCTCCTCGTCGGCGCGTACGGCCTCCAGCAGCCTGTCCGCGGTGGCCCGCGCCGTCGCGATCACCTCGGGCGGGTAGCCGTAGCGCACCTGATGCTCCAGGAATTCGTCCTCGTCGTCGATCAGCGGGAGCCTGCCGTCCCGGAAACGCAGCACGTCCAGATCCAGGTCTATCAGCGAGATCTCGTCCGGCGCCGTCCATTCGGCGACGGTCGTGATGTCGCAGTAGATCTCCGTGTCGCGCGGCGCGGCGTTGAAGGAGCCGCACCACCACTCCTTCCACCGGATCAGTTGCACATACGGCTCCCGAATGGTGATCGGCGGTTCGGCGCCGCGGGCGATCCGGTGGTTCCTGCCCCAGCCGAGCCAGAGCCCGTGCTCGTCCTCGCCGAGCCGTCGCAGCGAGCTGTGCCAGTGCAGCGAACCGTCGTATTTGCGGAAAGTCAGTCGGATCAGATCGTTCATGGACCCGAGACTAAATGCTTGCGTGGCGCCGTTGCACGCCCCTAAACTCACGCATGCACGCCGCCGGGAGCGGTGTGCCGAGAGCAATACCTGAGCCAGAACCCTGCTGCCGGCCTGTTCTTCCGCCGGCGGGTCGAGCGACGAGTGCGTGAAGGAGGTGAGCCCGAATGGCCGTTGACACCTTCTGCGTGCCCGCCTTCGCGGCGGCACTCCCCGGCACCACCTCGACCGTCCGACAGGGCTGATTCCCCGCGCCTCGCGCAGCGCCCGTCGGAAGCAGAAGTACCCTTCCGAAAGGCACAGGCTTGAACTCCCTCGACCGGCTCTCCGCCCGTCAGCACACGCACAGCACCACCCCGACCCTCGCCGACCTCGGCTGGAACCCGCAGCGTGCGGCCGACTACGCCGTACACGCCGCCACCGGACTCCTGCCCGGCCGCGTCGCACGCGTCGACCGCGGACTCTGCGACGTCCTGCTCGCCGACCCCGCGGGGCCCGGCGTGATCGCGGACGGCCGTCCGGAGCGCAACCCGGAGCAGAACCCTGATCCGGACACCGCGACACGCACCGTGCGCGCCGACTGGTCCGCGATCTTCGACGGCGACCCGATCAACAATCCGTGCACCGGCGACTGGGCCCTGGTCGAGGTCGCCGACCCGGCCGCGCCCGTGCTGCGCGCCCTGCTGCCGCGGCACACCGCCGTGGTGCGCGGCGCCACCGGCGAACGCTCCGAAGGACAGGTGCTCGCGGCCAACATCGACCACGTCCTGATCGCGGTCTCCCTCGCCGCCAAGTCCGACGTGGGCCGGATCGAGCGCCTGCTCGCCCTGGCCTGGGAGAGCGGCGCCCAGCCCGTCGTGGTGCTGACCAAGGCCGACGCCGCGTACGATCCCGCGCAGGTGGCCGACGTCGAGGCGGCTGCGCCCGGGGCCACCGTGCTCGCCGTCAGTGCCCTGACGGGCGAGGGCATGGACGTGCTCGCCGCGGTCCTGGCCGGAGGCAGCGCCGCGCTCATCGGCCAGTCCGGTGTGGGCAAGTCCACGCTCACCAACGCGCTCGCCGGCGCCGAGGTCATGGCGACCAGCGGTACCCGCGAGGCGGACGAGAAGGGCCGGCACACCACCACGACCCGCGAACTGATCCCGCTGCCCGGCGGCGGTGTGCTGATCGACACCCCCGGGCTGCGCGGAGTCGGCCTGTTCGGTGGCGAATCAGGCCTCGCGCAGGCGTTCTCGGACATCGAGGAGTTCGCCGAGCAGTGCCGCTTCGCGGACTGCGCGCACGAGGGCGAGCCCGGCTGCGCGGTGCTCGCCGCGGTCGCCGACGGGACCGTGCCGGAACGCCGGCTGGCCAGCTATCGCAAGCTGCTGCGCGAGAACGAGTGGATCGCCTCGCGCACCGACGCCCGGCTGGCCGCCGAACGCCGCCAGGAGTGGAAGCGCCGCTCCCGCGAGGCGAACAAGGCCAGGCCCTGATCCCGCACCCCGTCGAGTTCTCACTTCAAGGTTGGTATATGACCAAGTTGACGAACGCCGATGTGCGCACCGGGCGGGAGAAGGACATCCTCCAGGTGAGCATGGACCGGCATCGCGACGCCGTGCTGTGGAAGCTGGAGGGGCTCACCGACGAGCAGTTGCGCGCTCGCGTGGTGCCCTCGGGTACCAGCCTGCTCGGGCTCGTCAAGCATCTGGCCGCGGTGGAGTACGGCTGGTTCTGCGAGACCTTCGGCGCGCCCGTCGAGCCGCTGCCGTTCGACGAGCAGGACCCGGACGCCGATCTGCGCGTCGAGCCGGGCGAGGCCGCCGCGGACATCCTGGCGTTCTACGGCAGGGCGCGCGCCGCCGCGGACCGCGTGATCGCCCGGCACGACCTTGCGGACCAGGGCGTTTCCTGGGCGGGCGACCAGGTCTCGCTGCGCTGGGTGCTGGTGCACATGATCGAGGAGACCGCGCGGCACGCCGGCCACGCCGACGTGCTGCGCGAGCTGATCGACGGTGCGACCGGCGACCATCCGCGACCACCGGTGACCGGGGAGTGACGCAGGTGCCGACGGTCGGCTGACGGGGCGTGAAATCGCGCGTGCGCGCCCGCCGTGTCCCGCGTGCATCTCGACGTGCGCTCGCGTACGCTGCGCACCGTGCCTCGTACCGCGCTCAGTCTCGAAGGACCCGCCGACCTGCCCGCCGGGCGATCCTCCCTGGTCGAGGGCTTCGCGGCGATCCGCGTCGAGCACGAGCTCGCCGGGCAGTTCCCCGCGGCGGTGCTCGACGAGGCGCGCGAGGCGGCGCTCACGGTGCGCCTGCCCGGACACGACCGGACCGACCTGCCGCTGGTCACCCTCGACCCGCCCGGGTCCATGGACCTGGACCAGGCCATGGCGATCGAACGGCGCGACGGCGGCGGCTACCGCGTCTGGTACGCGATCGCCGACGTCGCCGCGTTCGTCGCGCCCGGCGGTGAACTCGACCGCGAGGCGCATCGCCGGGTCCTGACGTGCTACCTGCCGGACGACCGGGTGCCCCTGCACCCGGTCGAACTCTCCGAGGGCGCCGCATCGCTGCTGCCGGGCCAGGACCGGCCGGCCGTGCTGTGGCGCGTGGACGTGGACGCGCACGGCGCCACCGTGGCCTCGGACGTGCGCCGCGCCACCGTGCGCTCGCGGGCGCAGCTGGACTACCCGGCGATGGAGCTGGCGCTGGCCGACGGCACCGCCCCCGAGGTCATGGTCCTGCTGCGGGAGGTCGGGGCGATCCTGGAGGCGCGCCAGACCGCGCGCGGCGGCCTGATCCTGAACGTGCCGACCCAGCAGATCACTCGCGGCGCGGACGGCTGGCGCCTCGGCTACGCGGTGGAGCGGCCCATCGAGCGCTGGAACGCGCAGATATCCCTGCTGATCGGCGCCGCGGCCGCGCGGATGATGCTGCACGCGGGCGTCGGCGTGGTGCGCACGCTGCCCGAGCCCTCGCCGGTGACGCTGCGCCGGCTGCGCAAGGCGGCCAAGGCCCTCGGCGTGGCCTGGCCGGACAAGCGCAGCTACCAGCAGCTCGTCAGTAGCCTGACACCGGACGACCCGCACCAGGCGGCGCTGCTGTGGGAGGCGACCGCGCTGCTGCGCGGCGCCGGATACACCCCGTTCGACGGGGGCCGCCCGGCGCACTTCCGCCACGCCGCGCTCGCCATCGCGTACACGCACGCCACCGCTCCGCTGCGCCGCCTGATAGACCGGTACACCTCGGCGGCGTGCGTGGCGATCGCGGCCGGGCGGGAGGTGCCGGACTGGGTGCGCTCCGCGCTGCCGGAGCTCCCGGGCGAGATGGAGCGCGGCGACCGGACGAGCAAGACGGTGGACCGCGCGTGCATCGACCTGGCCGAGTCGGTGCTGCTCGGGGACCGGATCGGCGAGGATTTCACTGGCGTGGTGCTGGATCTCAACGACCGCATCGACTGGGACCAGAACGGCAAGCCGGACGCCGGGACCGTCATGCTGCGCGACCCCGCCGTGATAGCCCGGCTGGACGGCCACGACCTGCCGCAGGGCACCGAGGTGCGGGTGCGGCTGACGAAGGTCGACGTGCAGGCGCGCAAGGTCTACTTCGACTGGATCGACGCCGAGTAGTGTCGGACCCTCGCGCTAGCGTCTCGGCATGAGCGAACCGATGCGTTACCCGATGCGCTACGGAGTGATCCTGCCCGGCGGCACCGCGCCGCAGCAGCTGGAATTGGCCCAACTGGCGGAGCAGGCCGGCTGGGACGGCGTGTTCGTGTGGGAGGCGACCTACGGCGTGGACGCCTGGTCGCTGCTTGCCGCGATGGCCGTGCGCACCGAGCGGGTCAGGCTCGGCACGCTCCTCTCACCGCTGCCCTGGCGCCGGCCGTGGAAGCTGGCGAGCCAGGTGGCGACCGTCGACCAGCTCTCCGGCGGCCGCGCGATCGTCACCGTCGGCCTCGGGGCGTGCCCTGACATGCTGCTCGGCACGCGCGAGGTGACCGACCGCAGGGAGCGCGCGGCCCGGATGGACGAGGGCATCGACCTGATGCGCGCCGTCTGGTCGGGCGAGAACTCGTACCACGGCGAGTACTACGACTTCGCCGAGGACCGCGACGGCGCCCTGGTGCAGGTCGGCCGACCGGTGCAGGAACGCGTGCCGATCTGGGTCGTCGGCGCGTGGCCGCGGCCGAAGTCGATGCGCCGAGCCGCGCGGTGCGACGGAGTGATCCCCGAGTACTACCTCGAGGGCCGCGAAGAGCCGACGTCCGACGACATCCGCGAACTGCGCGCCTGGCTGGCGGCGCACGGAGCCCGCCCCGACATCGACCTCATCGCCGAAGGCGAGACTCCCGCCGACGACCGCGCTGCCGCCGCCGCAGACGTCGCCTCCCGCGAAGCGGCCGGCTGCACGTGGTGGCTGGAGACGCGCTGGCAGCAGACGCCCGAGGAGGCGGTCCGCGTCGGCGAGGCCCGCGAGCGCATCCTCGCGGGCCCGCCCGCGCCACCGAGGTGAGGCCGGCCTCCTGAGAGTGCTCTCGTCCTAGCCGGACTGGCCGGCCTGTGGCAGCGCCTTCTGCATCCAGAGGACGTGCTTCGACGGGTCGGACAGCAAGGGTTCGGAGCCGCCGGTGAGGGCGAAGCCGTAGCCCTCGTAGAGGCGGAGCGCGGGCAGGTTGTCATCGACGACCCCGAGCAGCAGGCGGGGGCGGCCGGTGCGCACGCAGTAGTCGGCGCAGGCGTCGAGCATCGCCCGTGCGGCGCCCCGGCCGCGTACCTTCGGCGACGCCCACATGCTGATCAGCAGCGGTTCGTTGCCGTGGGCTTCGGGGAAGCAGATCGCGCTCATGGCCGCGGCGGCGCCGTCGACGAAGGCGATGAACCGCGGTCCGCCGGGGTCGGGCCCGCGCCACCAGGAACGCCAGTTCTCCTCGTCGCGCTCGAGGGCCTGCCCGAGCGTCTCGCCGAAGGCGTAGGGGGCGTCGGCCAGTGCCTCGAGGCGCAGGTCGCGCCAGACCCGCCAGTCCTCCTCGGCCGTCTCGTACACCCGGATGCCTGCGGCATCCGGCTGAGCGTCGCCCTCGACGACGATGCCCGCGCGCACGTCGGCGCCGGTGGAATCGCTGCTGACCATGGCGGCATTCTGGCCTCGCGGCGGATCGCGCGGCAAGCGGATTGCGCGCGTGCGCGGCGGGCGCGGTTCGGGTGCCCGAGCGATAGACGCCGGTCGCCCGCGGGTATGACACAAGGTGTGAAGATCTCCGGCGGATGGTTGCCGCGGTCGGGGACGGTCGTGGCGGGGGCCGTCGGGATCCTGCTGTTCCCCACGCCGAACCTGGGCGTGCTCGCCTGGTTCGCCTTCGTGCCGCTGCTTCTGCTGCTGCGCGCCGCCCCCACCCGCCGGGAGGCGATGCTGCGCGGCTGGCTCGGCGGCCTCGGCTACGTCGCTGCCACGCTGTACTGGCTGTTGCCGAACCTGATCTACTTCTTCCCGCTGGCCGTGGCCGTGGTGGCGCTGCTCTGGCTGCCCTGGGGGCTGCTCGTGTGGGCAGTACTGCGCCCCGGCCCGCTGCCCGCCCGCCGGATCTCGGCCCGCCGGGCCGCGCCGGCGACCGAGACCGCCGCGCTCGCCACGCCCGCCGCCGACGTCACGGATGTCAGCGATGGGGCGGGCGCCGCGCACGACATGGGCGCCGCCGCGGCCGAGGCTCACGCGGGCGACAAGATCGCCGCGTTCTCGGTGCCGCCGTCGGCCGCCGCGTCCCGCTCCACCGCGCCGCCGCCGGTCGCGTCGCCGCTGCCGCCGGGCCGGCTCGGCTGGGGCCGTTCCCTGCTCGCGCTCGCGGCGATCCCCTCCGTCTGGGTGCTGATCGAGACGGTGCGCTCCTGGAAGCCCTTCGGGGGTCCGTGGGCCCTGCTCGGCACGAGCCAGTGGAACCATCCGGCCGAACTCGGCCTCGCCTCGGTCGGCGGCGCCTGGCTGCTTTCCTTCGCCATCATGCTGGTGAACACGTGCATCGTGCTGATCCTGACCGCGCGCGTGCCGGTGCGGGCGGCCTGCGCGGGCCTGGCGGCGCTCGCCGTCGCGGCCGGGCCGGTCTGGTTCGCCCTGCACCCGCCGCCGCCCGCCGCATCCACGCTCGCGGTGGCGATGGTCCAGCCGGGCGTCGTGCACGATCCGCAGGCCAGGGACGAGAAGGGCGTGGCGATCACGCGGGCGCTGACCGGCCAGAACATCGGCCTGGTGGTGTGGGGCGAGAGCAGCGGCGTCGACGCGCTGTCCGGCAACCCGGCCGACCGGCAGCAGATCATGGCGCTGTCCAAGGAGCTCGGCGCGCCGATCGTGGTCAACGCGGACGCGTTCATGCCCGACAACGACAAGGAGAAGGTCAGCTACCTCTACACGCCGGACGGCGTGCAGGGCGAGTACGCGAAGACGCGCCTGGTCATGTTCGGCGAGTACATCCCGTTCAGCGGTCAGCTGCACTGGCTCACCAAGCTGACCAAGGCCGCCAATGTCAACCTCGTCCCGGGTGACCGGCTGACCCTCTTCCACGCGTCCGGAATGCAGCTCGGGCCCCTGATCTGCTTCGAGTCCGCGTTCCCGGACATGGCAAGGACGCAGGCGCAGAGCGGCGCGCAGCTTCTCGTCTACCAGTCCGAGGACTCGACCTTCCAGGGCAGCTGGGAGCCCGCGCAGCACGCGAGCCTCGCCGCGGCACGGGCGGCCGAGACGGGGCGGCCCGCCGTCCAGGCCTCGCTCGCCGGAGTGTCCGCGGCGTTCGACGCGCAGGGGCGCCAGCTGGCCTGGCTGTCGAAGGACGCCGTCGGGTCGGTGGTCGCTCAGGTGCCGATGCAGACCACGAACACGCCCTACGACCGCTTCGGCGACTACGTCCCGGTGGCGTGCGCCGTGCTGGCGGCGCTTTCGGTGCTGGCCGTCGTGCGGCTGCGGCTGGCCGCGAACCCGCCGCGGTGACGGCGATCGATTAATATATCAGTTGCCTGATGTAGTGGCTCTTGCTACCGTGGCGGCATGAGGCATACCGCAGAGTTCGTGGTGCGCGACGCCGCCACCGACGACATCGAGACCTGGATAGAGCTGTCCGCCGGACTGTTCGCCGACGACTCCGGCCGGCGAGACGCCTACGCCAACCACAGCTGGCCCGAGGTGAACGGCGCGGAGAGCTTCCGCACCGGCCTCGCCGATCCGCGCGCGCTGATCGCCTTCGCCGAGCACGACGGCGTCCCCGTCGGCGTGCTGTCAGCCCGCTTCAGTGACCCTTCCGAATTCTGCACGGTGGCGACGGCGAGTCTCGGCACCCTCTTCGTCCTGCCGGAGTTCCGGTCCCGCGCGGGCGGGGCACTGCTGGTCGGGCGGTTCAAGCGCTGGGCGGCCGAGTTGGGTGCGCGCAGGCTGAGGGTGACGGCGTACGCGGCGAACGAGGGTGCGCTCCGGTTCTACCGGCGGCAGGGCTTCCACGACTTCGAGCTGACGCTCGCGATCGACGGCGTCGCATCGGAAATCCGCTGACCGGACGTCCGTCCGTCCACCGAGACGGCCGCCGCGGAGCGTGCGTGCCGGCTCGGGCAGCTGATCGCCCGTCACATCCCGGAATTGTCGGTGGCGGCCTGCACACTGGCTGTATCGGGGAAGCCGGGCACCTCGGGCGGTCAATCAGAAGGGCGTCACCGTGAAGATCGAGATCGAACACGCCGCGTTCCACGAGGCGGTGAGCCGCGCGGCCAAGGCCCTCGCGGTGCGTCCGGCCACGCCGATACTCGCCGGCATGCTGCTGCGCGCCGCCGAGGGGCGGTTGCGCGCCTCGGCGTTCGACTTCGAGCTCGCTGTCGAGGCGAGCGCGCCGGCCTCGGTGGGCGAGCCCGGCGTGGTGCTCGTCTCCGGGCGGCTGCTGGCGGAGATCACCCGGGTGCTGCCACGGCTGCCGGTCACCGTGACGACGGACGGCAACAAGCTCGTGCTGCTGTGCGGCGCGTACCGGTACACGCTCGCCTGCATGCCGCTCGCCGAGTATCCGGAGCTGCCCGCCGCGCCGCCGACCGTGGGTCTGGTCGAGGCCGGAGCCTTCGCCGCGGCGGCGGGACAGGCGGCGCTCGCCGCGGACCGCGACGACACGCTGCCGTTCCTGACCGGCACGCGCCTCGAGTTCGGGCGGGAGCGGGTGCGGCTGGTGGCGACGGACCGGTACCGGCTGGCCCTGCGCGAGGTGCCGTGGCAGGCAGCGGAGGCCGTCGCGGAATCAGCCGTGACGGAACCGGCTGTGGCAGAACGGGCTGTGGCAGAACGGGCTGTGGCAGAACGGGCTGTGGCGGAACCGGAGGACGCTTCGGCGCCCGCCGCGGATCTCGCCGCCGAGGCGATGGTGCCGGCGCGGACGCTGGTGGACGCGGCACGGCTGTTCGAGCCGGGGGAGCAGGTCGAGATCGGCGCGGGAGAGGGGCGGCTCGGGCTGCGCGCGCCCGGCCTCGAGGTGACGATGCGTCAACTCGAGGGCGGGTTCGTGCGCTACGCGCAGCTGTTCCCCGAGGTGTACGCGGGCGGCGCGGTCGTGGCGGTGGCGCCGCTGGTCGAGGCGGTCAAGGCGATCGCGCTCGTCGCGGAGCGCAACACCCCGGTCCGGCTGGAGTTCGCCCGCGGCCAGGTCACCGTCGGCGCGGGCTCCGGAGACCAGGCCGCCGCCGTGGTCACCCTGGAGGCCGAATACGACCGCGAAGAACCGGTCGTCATCGCGGTGAATCCGGCCTACCTGCTCGACGGCCTCGGCTCGCTCGACGCGCCCTACGCCCAGCTGCGCTACCCGGCGAGCGCCCGACCAGTGGTGCTCGGCGGGCTCGGCGAACCGGGCGGCGAGGCGGATCCGTTGTACCGCTACCTGTTCCTTCCGGTACGTTCGGCGGCGTGATCCACAGGGGCGGAGCAGGCAGATTCATCACCGGGAAGCTGTTGGCGCTGACCGCGCTCGCGAGTGTGTTGGTCGGCGGACGCTGGCTCGCCTTCTCCGTCCAGGATCTCGGCAGCGTGAACGCGGGCGCCCGTTCCGCCGGACACGACGGGCTCTGGCTCGGGCACGCGTGGGTCGACGGGCGCGAGTCCGCCGCCGATGTCGCGCGGCTCGCCGCCTCGCTGCGCGGCACCGGGATCAGGGATCTTTTCGTGCACACCGGACCGCTCGCCGACGACGGCAGCCTCGAACTGGCCAAGGCACCGGAAGCGCAGTGGTTCGTCGACGAGGTCCATGCGCTGATGCCCGGCGTGCGGGTGCAGGCGTGGCTGGGTGACGAGGTGTCGCCCAAGGGGGCGATGAACCTCGAGGACGGATCCACCCGTGCCGCGATCGTTGAGTCGGCGCGCCGGGTCTTGCGGCTCGGCTTCGACGGCGTGCACCTCGACCTCGAGCCCGTGGGCGACGCCGACCCGGGCTATCTCGCCCTGCTCGGCGCGGCGGAGCCGGTCGTGCACGCGGCCGATGCGATCCTGTCCGTCTCCGCCGAGCAGGTCGAACCGCTGTCCGGGACGCGCTGGGCGATGGAGGCGGTCGAGGGTCATTCGTCCTGGTGGTCGGCCGCTTACCTGGCACAGGTCGCCGCGCGCGTGGACCAGGTGGCGCTGATGAGCTACGACACGGCGCTGTGGTCCTCGAGCGCGTACGCCGGCTTCGTGCGCGACGAGACGGCCGTCGCCGTGCGGGCGGTGCCCGCGAACGTCGCGGTCCTGATCGGGATACCCGCCTTCCACGATGCGCGCGACCTCGGGCACTCTTCGTCCGCTGAGACGGTCGCCGCGGCGGTGCGCGGGGTGCGGCTCGGTCTCGGCGGGCCGACGCCCGCGAACCGCTCCTTCGGCGTTGCGCTCTACGTCGATTTCGCCGCGACCCCGGCGGACTGGGCCGCGTACCACGCCGACTGGGTCGCCCCGTAGCAGCGCGAATCAGGGGTGGACGACGCCGCCGCCGATCCGCGCCGCCCGCCCGGAAAAAACGCGGCGCCCGCCGAACGAACCGCGCGCCCGCCCGACCAGCTGCGGGGACGGGCGCCGCGGGAGAAGACACGTACCGCCGGGCGGATCCCGCTACTCGCCGATGTCCTCGTACCACAGCTCCGGGTGCTCGGCGATGAACGCGCGCATCAGGGAGATGCATTCGTCGTCCTCGAGCAGTGTGATGCCGACGCCGTGCTCGGCCAGCCAGTCGTGGCCGCCCTGGAACGTCACGGCCTCGCCGATCACCACCTGGCCGATGCCGAACTGGCGCACCAGGCCGGAGCAGTACCAGCAGGGCGAGAGCGTGGTCACCATGACGGTGTCGCGGTAGCCGCGCAGTCGGCCGGCCGCGCGGAAGGCCGAGGTCTCCGCGTGCATAGACGGATCGCCGTCCTGGACCCGGCGGTTGTGGCCGCGCCCGAGCAGGGTGCCGTCGCGGTGGAACAGGGCCGCGCCGATCGGGATGCCGCCCTCGGCGAGGCCGAGTCTGGCCTCTTCGCGGGCGACGGCCAGCATCTCGGCCGCGGGCAGGGGTGCTTGGTGCGTCATCGCCCCAGCTTACGGCCGAACTCCCGGGCGGCCGCCAGCACCGCGTCCGACAACGCCTTGAGCGCGGGTGAGTCGAGCTTCCACTGCTGCCAGTACAGCGGCACCTCGACCACCCGGCCGGGCACCAGGTCCACCAGCGCGCCCGCCGGCTGCAGCGCCGCCTGCTCGTCCGGGATCATGCCCCAGCCCAGGCCGCGCAGCACCGCGCTCAAGAAGCCCTCAGAGGTGGGCACCAGATGCCGGGTTCGGCCGCCGCGCCCCCCGGGGTGGCCGCCGGCGCGCGTCAGGCTCCTGAGGAACGCGTGCTGCAGGTCGTCGTTGCGGTCGAAGACCATCACCGGCGCATCCGGCAGCGTCTGCTCGATCGGCCCGTCGGCGAGCCAGCGTTCGACGAAGGCGGGACTGGCGCTGGCCCGGTAGCGCAGCACGCCGAGGTGTTCGACGCGGCAGCCGGTGACCGCGTGCGCGTCCGTGGTCACCGCGGCCGCGACCCGGCCGCGGCGCAGCAGTTCCGCGGTGCGCGACTCGTCCTCGCGCAGCAGTTCGAAGCCGACGCGCAGCGACTCGGGTACCCGTTCGAGCGCGTCCAGGAACCAGGTCGAGAGCGAGTCCGCGTTGACCGCGACGGCCAGCGTCGTCGAGACCTGATCCGCGCCGGGGCCCAGTTCGGCGGCGGCGTCCGCCTGGAGCCGCACGAGCTGGCGGGCGTAGCGCACCACGACCTCGCCGGAGTCGGTGAGCGCGATCGGCTTGGTGCGGGTGAGCAGCACCCGGCCGACCCGCTGCTCGAGCGCCTTGACCCGCTGGCTGATCGCCGAGGGGGTGACGTGCAGTGCGGCCGCAGCGGCGTCGAACGAGCCTTCGTCCACGGCGGCGAGCAGCGTGCGGGCCTGGTCCAGCGGCAGCTCCGTCATCATGTCTGCTAATGATAGCTTAGAAACATTAGCTGGACTGATGCAGGCGGGCCTCGTTACGGTCGCGGTATGCGACCCGACCTCCTCGCCCTCGCCGCCGGGCTCGGCACCGGCCTCTCGCTGATCGTCGCGATCGGCGCCCAGAACGCCTACGTGCTGCGCCAGGGCCTGCGCCGCGAGCACGTGCCCGCGATCGTGGCCGTCTGCGCGCTCTCCGACCTGGCATTGATCACGCTCGGCGTGGCCGGGCTCGGCGCCCTGGTGAAGGTGCGCCCCGGGGTGTTGACCGCGGTGGCCTGGGCGGGCGCGGCTTTCCTGGTCGGCTACGGACTGCTCGCCGCGCGCCGGGCGCTGCGGCCGGGCAGCCTGCAGGTGGCGGCCGGCGGCGACGCGGGCGCAGGCGGTGGGCGGTCGATGCGCGGCAGTGTGCTCACCTGCGTCGGGCTGACCTGGCTCAACCCGCACGTCTATCTGGACACGGTGCTGCTGCTCGGTTCGGTGGCGGCCGGCTACGGCAGCCACCGCTGGCTGTTCGCGGTGGGCGCGGGCGCGGCGAGCATCCTGTGGTTCTGCGGGCTGGGTTTCGGCGCGCGCTTCGCCCGGCCGGTCTTCGCCCGGCCGGCGGCCTGGCGGGTGCTGGACTGCGTGATCGCCGTGACGATGATCGTGATCGGGGTGCGCATGGCGACGCTGCGCTGAGCCACCACCGGCGTCCTGCCCGAAGCCGTTCTGCCCGGCCTGCTCCGTCGAGTAGGCCGCGCCTGCTGTCCGAGCCTGCGTCCCGACTACTCCGTGCGCAGAGCGGAGGCCGTGCGGATCCGCCCGGCCCACCCGGCGGGGCCGAGGGCGGCCAGCAGCGCGATGGCCACGCCGCCGAGCGCCAGGAGCCCGAGTTCCGCGGGGTGGTAGACGTTCAGCACGTCGGCGGGCAGGGCCGCCTGGACCGCGTCGCCCATCAGCGGAAGCACCAGCCCGTGCGCGAGCACGCCGAGGGGCACCCCGACGGCGCCGGCCATCAGTCCGAGCGAGAGCACCGAGGTCAGCACCATCGCAGTGGTCTGTCTGGGGGTCATGCCGAGCGCCTTGTACACGCCGATGTCGTGCACCCGTTCCCGGGTGTCGAGCACCACGCTGCCGACGACGCCGAGCGCTGCCACCGCCACCGGCATCAGCGTCAGCATCACCGACAGGGCGCTGATGATGAGCATCAGTCCGCCCTTGCTCGCCTGCGGTCCCACGGCCTGGCCGTTGTCTCCCAGAACCTTGTCCAGGGCTGCGATGTATGCGCTCTGATCCACGCCGGGTTCGAGCTCGACGCTGAGCGTGCCGATCGGCATCTGCGGCTGCGCCGAGGCGAAGGTCTGGGCATCGGTCATCACGACCATGCCGGACTGGTCGACATCGAAGACCTCGCCGACGACGGTCAGGGGGAACGGCTCGCCGTGGTTCACCACCGTCACCGTGTCGCCGAGGTGCAGATTCATCGTCCGCAGCAGTTGGGTCGGCAGCACGGCCTGGCCGGGACCGGTGAGCCAGCGCCCGGAGACGATCGGGTAATGGCCCCACGACGCGTCGCCCTGATATTCGAGCACTGTCCCGTCTTGCGAGAACCCCTCGACGGGCATCTGGATGAACGTGTTGGCGAAGTACGCCGCGGTGCCGGGCTGCCGGGTGACCGCGGCGACGGCCGCCGCGTCCTGTGCCGCGGTCGGCGGCGCGGCGGCGTTCTGCGCGCCGACCTCCACCATGATTCCCTTGCCCTGGCTGCCCCCCATGGCCACGTCGGCGGTCGCCTGGCCCAGCGAGGAGGCCACGCCGACGGCCAGGGTCGCCGCGAGCACGCCCATGGCCACCGCCGAAATCAGTGCCAGCGCCCGGGCCGGACGGGTGAACGGGGTGGCGAGGCCCAGGCTGAGCGCGCGCGGCAGCGGACCGCGGGACAGGAGCAGGTGCGCGCGGCGTCCGCGGCGGGCCCCCGGCGTGTGTCCGGCACCCGGCGCCTCGATCACCCGCATGCGCCCGGCGCGGCCTGCGAGCAGGACGTTGTCCAGCACGGTCAGATCGTCGATCAGGTTGAAGAACTGGAAGACCATGCCGATCCGCGCCCTCCGGTAGCGCGCCGCGGCGGCCTCGCCGAGCCCGTCCACCCTGACCCCGTCCACGATGACCTGGCCGCTGCTCGGCCGGTCCAGCCCCGCGATCAGGTTGAGCAGCGTCGACTTGCCGCTGCCGGAGGGCCCGAGCACAGCCAGGCACTCGCCCTGGGCGACGGTCAGGCTGAGCGGCCCGATCGCCGGAGGGCCTTCGTCACAGCTCTTACTCACCTGGTCGATGAGGATCACCGGCCCGGACATCGTCGACTCCTTGTCGTGGGTGCGGGACGCGGCGCGACGGCCGCTGCGGCGAAAGGTTAGGGACGCCGCTCCCGTGCCCGCGTCGGCCGGCCGATCGAAATCGGCTACCGTGTTCCGCTCACACGCCCGCGGGTCATCCCTGCGATGTAGTCCGGGCAGGGCCCGCGGGTGCGTCCCGCGACGGATGTCGCCCCGCGGCCGGCTTGCCACAATGGGGTGCGTGAAATGGTTGACACAGGACGCCGAGGGCGAGGAGCTCGCCCGGCCGGCCGGATGGGCCCGTTGGACCAGGCCGACCCCGCCGGTCCCGCACCCGGGTCCGCGCGAGTTCTGCGTCGACGCCGTGATCGCCCTGATCCTGGTGCTGCCGTTCAAGCCGTACCTGCACTACACGCAGTCGATTCCGGAGTTCGCCAAGCTCGATCCGAACGGCGGCAAGACCATCGCGATCACCATCGGTCTCGCGATGCTGATCCCGCTGCTGATCCGCCGGCGCTTCCCGCTCTTCGCGCTCTGGATCCTGCTCGTCGAGGTGCACTTCTTCCAGGCACCGCTCCTGAACGTCGCCGCGGCGGTCGTCCTGTGCTGCTACTCCGCTGCCGTCTACTGCCCGTACCGGCGGCCGGCGCTGGCGTCGCTGCCGATCGCGTTGATCACGCTGTGGTCGGGGGACTACCTGGCCCTGGTCCCCGGCAGCAACAACCTGATCGTGCTTCCCGTCGGCCTGCCGCTCGTCGGCGCGGCCGCGTTCTTCGGTCGCGAGATCCGCCGACAGGCCATGGCGGATCTCGGCGAGCAGCGCCGCAGGCGCGGCGAGCAGCAGCAGGAGACGATCCGCCGGGCGGTGGAGGAGGAGCGTTCGCGCATCGCCCGCGAACTGCACGACGTGGTCACCCACAACGTCAGCGTCATGGTGGTGATGGCGGGAGCCGCCCGCAAGGTGCTCGAGCACAGCCCGGAGCAGGCCACGAACGCGCTGCTGGAGGTGGAGTCGGCCGGCCGCGCCGCGATGGGGGAGCTGCGCCAGGTGATGGGACTGCTCGTCGAGAGCGCGCGGGAACAGCACCGGCTCGCGCCGCAACCGGGCATCGACCAGCTCGGTGTACTCGTCGCCCGCATCCGCGCGACGGGCGTGCCGATCGACTACCACGTCTCGGGAGAGGTGAGGCCCCTGACCCCCGGCATCGATCTGACCGCCTACCGCGTCGTGCAGGAGGCGTTGACCAACACGGTCAAGCATGCATCGGGCGCGGGGGTGCGGATCACGGTGGAGTACAAGCCCGCCCTGCTGATCCTGGACATCGCCGACTCTGGCGGGGTGCCCGGGCAGATTGCCGCGGCCGGGAACGGCAGGGGCCTGATGGGGCTGCGCGAGCGGGTCGCGATGCACGAGGGGACGCTCGAGGCCGGCCCGCGATCCGGCGGCGGGTATCGTGTCAGGGTGCAGATCCCGCTTCCGGCCGAGGACGCCGCGTGAGCTCCGCCGCGCCGGACCCAGCCGACCCGCAGGGGCGGGAGTCGCTGCGTGTCGTCGTCGCCGACGACCAGCAGCTGGTGCGCACCGGCTTCCGGATGATCCTCGCCGCCGACGGCATCGACGTGGTCGGCGAGGCCGCCGACGGCCTGGCCGCGATCGAGACCGTGCGCGCCACCCGTCCCGACGTCGTCCTGATGGACATCCGGATGCCGGGGCTGGACGGCCTCGAAGCCACCCGGCGCGTCCTCGGCGAGCCGAAGGACCGCGCCGAGCAGGAGGCGTGGCCGGTGCCGCGCATCATCATCCTGACGACCTTCGACCTCGACCAGTACGTGTACGAGGCGCTCGCCGCCGGTGCCAGCGGTTTCCTGCTCAAGGACGTCACGCCCGAGCATCTGGTCAACGCGGTGCGGCTGGTGCGTTCCGGGGACGCGCTGCTCGCCCCGGCGATCACGAGGCGGCTGGTGGAGAAGTACGCCGCGCCCGCTCCCGCCCTGCGCCCGTCCGTCGCGGCCTCACCCGGCCTCGCCTCGCTCACCGCCCGCGAACTCGAGGTGTTCAGGCTGCTCGCGCGTGGTCTGAGCAACGCCGAGCTCGCCGGCGCCCTGCACCTGAGCGAGGCGACGGTCAAGACCCACGTCACCCGGATCCTCGCGAAACTCCAGCTGCGCGACCGCGCCCAGGCGGTGGTCGCGGCGTACGAATCAGGGACCGTCATCCCGGGAGATACCGAGTCCTAGCGAGAGCGATACCGAGCCCTAATAGGAGCTTCGCGGCCTAGGATCGGCTCATGGCACTCGATATCCATGACCTGCTCAACCTTCCTGCCTGGCGGGCATTCGACATCGATGATGAAGGCCGCATCCTCGCCGGGCACGACGCGTCCGGCTCGATCCAGCTGGTCGAACTCGCCCCGGACGGCACCGCCACCGCGCTGACCGCGTTGCCCGGGCCGTGCTCCGGCCGCTATCTCAAGGGCCGACGCGAGGTGGTCGTCGTGCACGACGACGGCGGGAACGAACGTGCCCAGCTCTCCCTGCTGCGCCTCGATCCGTTGCCCGGCGCGCCGGTCGGCCTCGACGGGCTCGATCCGCTGGTGCACGACCCGCGCTACATCCACAGTCTGATCGAGGTCGAGGCCGACCGCATCGTCTACTCCACCAACCGCCGCAACGGCGTGGACTTCGACGTGGTGCTGCGTTCGATCGCGGACGGGACCGAGACCGTCGCCTACGACGGCGGCGGCAACGTCGAGGAGCTGGCGGTCGCCCCCAGGCGCGCCGACGGGGTGCTGGTGCGGGCCGGGCGGGCTCCGATGTCCGAGCAGTTGCTGGCCTTCGACGGTCCGGGCGCCGCCGCGGTGCCGCTCACCGAACCCGACGAGCACGCGCAGCACAACTGCGTGCAGTGGCGGCCCGACGGCAGCAGCCTGATCGTCAACGGCAACCCGGACCGCGAGTTCACCGCCGTGCTGCAGTACGACCCGGCGACCGGCTCCTGGACCGAGCTGGTCGCGGACCCGGAGCACGACGTGCGCGGCCGGATCTCCCCGGACGGCCGGATCCTGTTGGTGTGCACCAACATCGACGGGGTCACCCGGCTCGCGCTGCACGACGCGGTCTCCGGAGAGCGCCTGCGCGGGGTCGAGCTGCCGGAGGGCGGCTGGGCAGGGTGGTTCCCGATGCCGAGCCCGGTCTGGTCGCCGGACTCGAGCCGGATCGCGCTGTCCTATTCGAGCCCGGTCGTCCCCGGCGACGTGATGTGGGTCGACGTGGCGAGCGGCGCGGTGAGCGTCGCAGCCTCTTCCACCGGACCGCTGGCCGGCGAGCGTCTGGTGAGCCCGACCTCGCATCTGGTGCCTACGCCCGACGGCGAGCGGATCCCCTGCTTCGTGTATCAGGGTACGGATCCGGCCGATCCGGGGCTGGCCGGCTCGGCGGTGCTCAACATCCACGGCGGGCCGGAAGGCCAGGCGGTGCGCGTGTTCAACCCGGTCGTGCAGGCACTGGCGCTGGCCGGGCACACGGTGCTGGTGCCGAACGTGCGCGGCTCGGACGGCTACGGCAAGCGCTGGGTCTCGCTCGACGACGTGCGGCTGCGCCTCGACTCCGTCGCCGACCTCGCCGCGCTGCACGCCTACCTGCCCAAGCTCGGCGTCGACCAGTCGCGCGCGGCCCTCTACGGCGGCTCGTACGGCGGTTACATGGTGCTGGCGGGCGTCTCGTTCCAGCCGCCGCTGTGGGCCGCGGGCGTCGACGTCGTCGGCATCTCCTCGCTCGTGACGTTCCTGGAGAACACCTCGGCCTACCGCCGCGCGGTGCGTGAGCGCGAATACGGTTCGCTCGAGACGGATCGCGAGTTTCTCGAGCAGGCCTCGCCGCTCAGCCGCATCGACGACATCAGGGCTCCGCTGTTCGTCATCCACGGCGCGAACGACCCGCGCGTGCCGCTGTCCGAGGCGCAGCAGTTGGCCGCCGCCGTCACCGCCAACGACGTCGAGTGCGAGCTGCTCGTCTATCCCGACGAAGGCCACGGCCTCGCCCGCCGCGCCAACCGCCTCGACGCCTACCCGCAGGCCCTCGCCTTCCTGGCCCGCCACCTGCGCTCCGCATGACGCGGCCCCCGGTTCCGCGGCGCGGGGGACGCGGCGCGGAGCCGGGGGCCGGGAAGCTCCGAGAGCAAGCGAGTCGCGGCGAGGCGTGCTGGAGGCGCGTCGAGCGCGGCGGGCTGCGCCGCGGGTCGCGTCAGGCGCGCTTGGCCGGTGCGGAGGGGTCGCTGTCGGCGAGGAACGAGGCGCAGCGCTCGGCCTCGTCCAGCTCGCCGATCTCCCCGGCCGCCTCGCCGAGCGCGCGCAGCGCCCGCAG
>Ga0310811_10003672_pt1 | contig 19349 bp, 20 predicted proteins | sample YCmetagenome_FD_207642 | JGI IMG/M metagenome (GOLD analysis project Ga0310811, IMG submission 207642) | Soil microbial communities from experimental microcosm in Duke University, North Carolina, United States - YC | ecosystem: Engineered > Artificial ecosystem > Soil microcosm > Unclassified ...
CGGATCTTCCCGTTGACGAGGACAAGCTCCGCGCCCTTGGGACCCGCAATGGTCATAAAGCGGATGCTAGCGGTCTGGGCGGTAACCTGTGCGGCATGAGCGAAGCCGTGATCTACACCGACGGTGCCTGCAGCGGTAACCCGGGACCTGGCGGCTGGGGGGCGGTGCTCAGGTACGGCGACGTGGTCAAGGAACTGCACGGCGGCGAGCTTGCGACCACCAACAACCGCATGGAGCTGATGGCGGTCATCTCGGCGCTTGAGGCGCTGACGCGGCCTGTGCCGGTGCAGCTCTACACGGACAGCAAGTACGTGCTCGACGGGATCACCAAGTGGCTGCCTGGCTGGCAGCGCAACGGCTGGAAGACCGCGTCGAAGCAGCCGGTGAAGAACGTGGACCTGTGGCAGCGCCTAGTCGCGGCGATGGCCCCGTACGAGATCAGCTGGCACTGGGTCAAGGGCCACAACGGGATCGCAGGTAACGAGCGCGCCGACGAACTGGCCCGGCTCGGCATCAGCGAAAGCCTCGCCGGCAGCCGCTAGGTCAAGAAGCCGAAAAACGATCGGGTCGCCCCTTCCGGGGCGACCCGATCCTGATTGGTGCTGCTGGTAAAGCTCTGCGCTGGCTGGTTAGCACCGGCCGGCGTACGCGCCGCTGGTGAACGTGGTCCACGGGCCCCAGTTCGTGCCGTTGTTGGACAGCTGGATCGCCGACTTGGCGTTCTGGAGCGGGTTGAGCGTGGCGAGCGCGCCGTTGGAGGCGTTGATCTGCCAGAGACCGAAGTCGTCAGTCGGGCTGATCGCGTTCGGGTTGCCCCCCGACTCGGCCATGGCGATATCGGCGGCCATCACCGCCTTGGCCGGGCTGCCGCCCGCCTGCTCCCAGAGCTGCTCAAGGGCCGAGCAGCTGTAGTGGCCCTGCGCTGCCGCTTGCACGACCACGGCGCTGCCGCTGGTGGCGGCCTTGCTGGCGGAGGACGCGCTGGTGTGGGATGTCGACGCCGAGGTCGTCCGCGTCGTCGGCGCAGCGGCCTTTGCGTGCCGCGGCGCGTAGTCGGTGAGCGCGTAGTGCGCGGGCGCGGAGGCCGGGATCATGAGGCGCTGGCCCACGTAGATCATGTTCGGGTTGGAGATCGTCTTGGCGTTCACGTGGTACAGGTACTGCCAGTCGTTGTTGTGGAAGAACCTGTTGGCGAGCTTGGACAGGGTGTCGCCGCTGACCACACGGTAGGTCGTGCTCTGCGCCTGGGCCGCGTGCTTCACCTGCTTGGCGGCGGTGACGGTGACGGAGTGCGTCTCGATCGAGTCAAGCGCCGCGTGCGCGGCGTGGCTCTCGGTGTCGGCGTGCGTGGCGGTGGCTGTCGTGCTGTGGCTCTGCGCCGTTACCGCGACGGGCTTAGCGGATGCGGCTAGAGCGTGGGACGCCTGTGGTGCCGCCACCAGCGCGCCGGCGATGGCGACGGCGGGTGCGGCCTTGCCGGCCTGCTGCGCGACCTTCTCTACTTGCGTCGGAGCTGAGTGGCGGCCCCTTCGCCTGATCTGTACCGGTCCCCGATCACTACGCCCAGCGGTCATGCTCTCCCCAAAGGTCGTTGCTTTGCCCGCCTACGGGGCTAAGAGCCTGTCGGCGGGCCTCCACTTTGTGCCGGGCGATTTGTGCGCGCGCGCCCGCCACGTTGCGGTTTCATACGGTCTGTGGGCGTAAGAACGCTTTCGTCCCGTACCGAACCATCGGATGGAACTATTGCAGGGATCGGTAACAGCTCGCAGGGGAATTGCTATTTTTCCGTGACCGTGTCGTGATCAAACGGGGACAAAAGGGCCTACTTTGGTTACAGTGAGTCGTCATCTCGGGAGATACTGAAGGACGTGACTGATCATCCTGAGCGCGTGGCGCGCTACTTCGAGGATTACGTTCCTGGGTTCACCATGGACTGCGGCAGCTTCACGATGAGCGAGGCGGACATCATCGCCTTCGCCGAGAAGTACGACCCGCAGCCGTTCCACGTCGATCCGGTGGGAGCCAAGGACGGGCCGTTCGGCGGCTTGATCGCCAGCGGCTGGCACACCACGAGCATGATGATGCGCCAGCTAGTGGAGCACTGGCTGAGCCCGGAGAGCAGCCTAGGGGCGGCGGGCATCGACGAGCTCCGCTGGCCGAAGCCGGTCCGCCCCGGCGACACGCTGACGGTCCGCGGCACGATCCTCGAGGCCCGCCGCTCGGGCAGCAGGCCCGACCGGGGCATCATCAAGTCCCGCGCCGAGCTGACCAATCAGGACGGGGACCTGGTGATGAGCCTGACCGCGATCAACTTCGTCCTGCTCCGCGACCCCGTCTTAGGGTTCCGGCGGGTGGCTTAGGGTTCTGGCAGGCGGCGGCGGTCGCGTTCGGCCGCTGCCGCCTCCAAGTCCGGCTGCAGCGCGCGGGCGAGCGCCTCACCGGTGTGGTCGCCTCTCCTGAAGCCTTCAACGGCTAGGGCGGCGAAGAAGATGAGTACGACCGCGGCCACTATCAGCGTGACGAGGAAGCCAGCCACGCGCCCTGCCCTGCGGCCGCTCGCTCTGCCGCCGCGGCGGCGAAAGCACGGATGACCGGGTGCGGCTGGCTGCGGTCGTCCTGCCGTTCCGGTTGGAAAAGGGTGGCCACGAAGAACGGGTGCCCGGGAATTTCCGCCATCCGCACGTGCCCGGAGTCGTCAAAGCCGCTGAACCGCAGTCCGCTGTCGGTCAGCGTTTCCAGGTACTCCGGGTTCAGCCCGTAGCTGCAGTTGTAGCGCTCGGTGCGCCGGCCAGGTCCCAAGATCCGCGCGGCAAGCGTGCCGGGCACGACCATGACCGCCTCTTCGTGTCCCTTGAGCGAGCACTCGAGCGGAACGATCAGGAGCTCAGGGGCGTCCGGCATGGTCTCCGCGTGCTCCACGCGGGTAAGCCCGCAGACGTGCCGCGCGTACTCGATAACCGCGTGCTGGAAGCCACCGCAGGTACCGAGGAACGGGATTCCTTGCTCGCGGGCGGTGCGGACGGCCGCGATGGCTCCCGAGAAGCTCTCGTAGGGGCTGCCCGGGGTCACCCAGATCGCATCGAAGCCCGACAGGTCGCAGGTGTCGGCGTCTTTCGTTGCGATCCAGTAGGGGTCGAGCGCGATGCCTTCGCGCGCGAGCAGTGCGTCGATAATCCCCGGAATGCGCGCATGCGCCTGGACATTTGCGGACCGATCGCCGACGAGGGCGATCCGGGCGGTGTGCTGTGTCATGAGTTCATCGTTGCGCCTTACTTGAGTTAAGCGCCAACGATGGTTTCTTGTCTGCTGATAAGCGATGCTTATATCGTGGAAGCGCAACTGCTCAGGACGTTCGTGGCCGTGGCCAGGCTGGGCTCCTTCTCGGTCGCCGCGACGGAACTCGGCTACACCCAGGCGGCAGTGTCTCAGCAGATCGCCGCCCTGGAAAACGACCTGAAGACGCAGTTGCTCACCCGGCGCCCCGTCGCCCCCACCGAGGCAGGCACGCGCCTGCTCGAGCATGCCGAGCCGATCTTGCTCCGCCTGGACGCGGCAAGAGCCGACGTCACCCGCATGACCAAAACCCCCGCCGCCACCCTGGCGATAGGCGTCACTCCGCTGGCGGGCGCCACCTCCGTTCTCGCCGCGGCACTAGCAGACCTCCGTAATCGCATGCCCCGTTTGGAAATCACTGTTCGGACTGTGACCCGCCAGCAAATAGCCATCGCGACGGCAAGGGGCGAGCTAGACCTGGCCCTGACCGACGGCCTGACGGCGCCCGACGACCCCCTCCCGGAATACGCCCCGGTCATGGCAATAGGCGTCAGCGAGGAAAACGTCAGGCTGGTGCTGCCAGCCGGCCACCCCTTGGCGACCAGAGGGACCGTCCGCCTCCCCGACCTAACGGATGCGCGATGGATCGAAGCCGACAAAGTGGCCCCGCCGCTAGCGGAAATCCGCCGCCATGCCGGCACCGAGGGCTTCAGGCCAGCGTTCCGGTACACCGGGACCGACGTGATAACGCTGCTTAACTTCGCGACCGCGGGCCACGGCCTGACCCTGCTCCCAGCGAAGGTGCTAAGCAACAGCGGCATCACCAGCGTCGAGGTAGCCCAGCCAAGACTGACCCACCGCGTGGAGCTAATCCACGCGGCCCTGCCGAAGTCTTCGCCGGCCGCCGCCCTGGCGGCAATCCTGTCCGGTTAGCTCACACGACCTGGGTGCCTGTCGTGGTGGTGAGGGTTGCGTACAACTCGGTGAGTTGCTTGGTGACCGGGCCGATTGAGCCGTAGCCGATCGTGCGCCCGTCCACCGCTACCACTGGGGCCAGGCCGCCCATCGTGCCGGTGACGAAGACCTCGGCTGCGTTGTAGAGCTGCGGCAGCGTGTAATCGCCCTCAGCACTCGCAATCCCAGCGGACGACGCCAGTTGCAGCACGGTGGCCCGCGTGATCCCTTCTGGGCAGGCGACCGTCGTCGGCGTCGCGAGTGTCGCCCCGCCACCAGGGTCTGAGAGCACCATGAAGATGTGCGTCGCGTTCGTCTCCGCGATAAACCCCCGGTTGTCCAGCATGACCGCGTCGTCCGCGCCCGCCACGTTGGCCTCGATCTTGGCCATGATCGAGGTCAGCAGGTTGTTGTGGTGGATCTTCGGGTCGAGGGAATCCGGTGCGGAGCGCCGGACGCTTGACGTGATCAGCCGGATTCCGGACAGGTCGTAGACCGGGTCCTTGAACTCGGCCAGGACGATCAGCGTCGGTCCCGAGACGTTGAGCCGCGGGTCCATGCCCGAGGTGACCTTGACGCCGCGGGTCAGCGTCAGGCGGATGTGCACGCCGGTGACCATTGAGTTGGCCGTAAGGGTGCGGGAAATCTCCTCGGTCATGAAAGCGTCGGACGGCACGGACGCGAAGCCCAGTGCGTGCGCCGACCGGCGCAGCCGCGCCAGGTGCTCTTCCAGGGCGAAGATCCGGCCATTGGTCAGCCGCAGGCCCTCCCAGACCGCGTCCCCGCCTTGGACGACGGAGTCGAAGGGGGAGACGCCCGCTTCGTCGCGGTGGGACAGGCGGCCTCCGACGTTGACGATCAGGTCGCGGTTTCGTTCGTCAAACTTCTGCAGCAAGGGAGCTCTCCAGAGTCAGCCGATACCGTTCTGAATATCGATTTTTATCCGGCTTTTTCGCAGTCTCTCGTAGTAAGGGAGAGCGGTCGCCAGCAGCGGCTCCAGCGATGCGTCCAGGACCGGCGGCGGGCCGGGCCTGACAGGGACGAACCCGGTCGAGCGCCAGACGCTGTCGTACCAGTACGGCGCCCACACGCCGTCGGACTCGCGCGGCCCGGCGGGCCACGACAGCATCGCAGGAGAGAACGGCACCGCAAGCGCCGCGCACAGCGCCCGTAGCGTCGCCTCAGGAGCGGCCAGCACGTCAGCGGAGTCGATGACCGGGCCGCCGAATTCCTCGAACAGCCACGCCTGCTGCCGCAGGCCTAGGTCGTCCAGGGTCGGCGTGGCGCGGACCCGGGCATAGGACGCCAGCAGCGAACGCGGGTCCCTGATCAGGAACGCGTGCCGGAACGGGGCGAACGCCGCAAGGTCAACCGACGGCAGCACGTGGTGCGTCATGTGCTTGGCGTAGGAAATGCGCACCCCGGCAGGCAACGAAGAAGAGGCAAGCGACGACACCACCTCCCGCCATGAGGTCGGCTGGCTCGCGATTACCTCGTCGCGGCCAGGGTGGTCGATGCCCGTCGCCGACAAGTAGAACGCGTACAGCGGTTCATCGACCACCACGGTGTCGGGCCGGTTCTCCCAAGCGCGCATCATCGCCGTGGAGACGGTCCGCGGCCCGGACCACATCGCGATCCGGGTCACGTCGTCGTCGCTCAGAAGATCACCACGCTGCGCAGGACGTCGCCGTGCTCCATCTTGGTGAACGCCGCTTCCACGTCACCGAGCCCGATCGTCTCCGAGACGAACTTCTCCAACGGCAGCCGACCGTCAAGGTGCAGGTCAACCAGCATCGGGAAGTCACGCGACGGCAGGCAGTCGCCGTACCACGACGACTTAAGTGCGCCGCCCCGCCCGAAGACCTCAAGGAGCGGCAGGTCGAGTTGCATGTCCGGGGTCGGCACGCCGACGAGCACGACGACGCCGGCCAGGTCGCGCGCGAAGAACGCCTGCTTGTACGTCTCGGGCCGGCCGATCGCCTCAACCACCACGTCGGCGCCAAAGCCGCCGGTCAGGTCGCGGATCCCGTCCACCGCATCGGACGAACGGGAGTTGATCGTGTGCGTGGCCCCGAACTCCTTCGCCCACTCCAGCTTCCGGTCGTCGATGTCCACCGCGATGATCGTCTTCGCGCCGGCTAGCCGCGCGCCGAGGATCGCCGCGTCACCGACGCCACCGCAGCCGATCACCGCGACCGTGTCGCCGCGCGTCACGCCGCCGGTGTTGATCGCCGCCCCGAGGCCCGCCATCACGCCGCAGCCGAGCAGCCCTGCGGTCGCGGGGGCGATGGCCGGGTTGACCTTAGTGCACTGTCCGGCTGCGACCAGGGTCTTTTCCGCGAAAGCACCGATACCCAGCGCGGGTGACAGCGGCGTGCCGTCGGCGAGGGTCATCTTCTGGGTGGCGTTGTGCGTGGCGAAGCAGTACCAGGGGCGGCCGCGCTTGCAGGCACGGCACTGGCCGCAGACCGCGCGCCAGTTGAGAATGACGAAGTCCCCAGGCGCCACGTCGGTCACGTTGTCGCCGACCGCCTCGACGATCCCGGCGGCTTCGTGTCCGAGAAGATACGGGTAATCGTCGCCAATGCCGCCCATCTTGTAGTGCAGGTCGGTGTGGCACACACCGCACGCCTGCACGCGCACGAGCGCCTCGCCCGGCCCCGGGTCCGGCACGAGCACCTCGGTGACCTGCACCGGCTCGCCCTTGCCGCGCGACACCACGCCCTGCACGCTGATCGTCATCCGGTATCTCCCTCAGTAAGTCAAAACCCTCATCCAGAACGGGTTCTTGCTTCGCCCCTCGCCTACGCATTCTCTGCCAACCCAGGCCGGCCAGTACAGCACCCCCCCGCCCCAAGATTGCTCCACCTGTTCGCGTCCCGCACTTTCCCCGTGTGCGCGTCAGACGCGGGCGGCGGTGCGGCCGCGCCACGAGACAGCGCGGCCGGAGTAGTGGCGGCGCGCGGAGTCGGCGGTCATCGCGGCGTAAAGGGCGGCGATCAGCGGGAGGGTCGGGGCGCGGAAGGGGGACAGGCCGTAGAGGCGGAGCATGGGCACGTAGCTGGCGGTCATCAGCGCCCAGCCAAAAAGCCCTGCAAGTCCGGTGAACGCTGCCGACGGGCCGGTGTCCCCAGCAGCGGCCTCGGCCAGGCCGGCGATTGTGCCGGCGACTGGAGCGACGTAGAGCACAAGCAGGCCGATGATCGTGCCGGCGAGCAGCAGCGGGTTGTACTTGAGCTGCACGTACGCGGACCTGGCGATCATGTGCCACAGGCTGGCCAGGTCCGGGTAGGGGCGCGCGCTCCTGATGTCCGTCGTGAGGCCGAGCCAGGTGCGGTTGCCATGCCGCTTGAGCAACGTGCCCATGGCGACGTCGTCGATGAGCGCGCCCTTGATCATCTCCAGGCCGCCCGCGTCGTCAAGCGCGGACCGCTTGATGAGCATGCAGCCGCCGGCCGCCCCGGCGGTCCGGCTCTTCGGGTCGTTCACCTTGCGGAACGGGTAAAGCTGCGCGAAGAAGTAGACGAAGGCCGGCACGATCACCCGCTCCCACCACGTCTCCGCGCGGAGCAGGGCCATCTGCGAGACGAGGCCCCGGTCATCAGCCTCGGCGCTCCGCACCAGGTCACTGAGTGCGTGCGGGGCCCAGCTGATGTCAGCATCGGTGAAGAGCATGTACCCGGGCAGGGCGGTCGTGCTTGTGCTTGTCGCTGCCGCGAAGCCCTGGGACATCGCCCAGACCTTGCCCGCCCAGCCGTCGGGACGCGGCTGGCCCTTGACGACGGCCAGCGGCGCACCGCCGTCACGCGCGGCCTTTTCGCCGAGTTCGGCCGCGATCGCGCCGGTGCCGTCCTCGCTGTTGTCATCGACGAGGAAGACACGGAAGTCACCAGGGTAATCCTGGGCGAGGAGCGCGGGCAGCGTGACCGGCAGGGACTCCGCCTCGTTCCGCGCCGGAACGACAGCGGCAACCGGCGGCCAAGCTCCAGGCACCGGCCCGGCACCCCGGGGCAAGCGCTGGTTAGTGAGCCAGAAGCCGCCGTGCGCCGCCACGAGGTAGCACCACGCGGCGGCGCTGATCACACAGACGATCCCAAGTCCAAGCACACACCGAAGTTTTCCACAGCTCCGATCGCGCCCAGACCCCGAGTCTCATATTTCATGACATAAAACAAAGCCGCACCCGGCATGATCGCGAAGCGAATTTCATCGAGAAATCTTGGCGATCATGGGGTGCGGTTTGTACTTACGCGGCCTTGCCTAACCCTTTGCGCCGCCGCTCAGCGGCCGCATGGAAAGGCGGCTGTCGTAGTGGGTGGCCCGGACGGGAACGCGGATCAGGCCGCTGTGGATCCGGGCAGTGCGACGCGCGGCCAGGTAGGCCGGAATGGTACGGGCTTCGGGCTTGTCGCGCCAGTCCTGGTGCCGCAGCACCATCCAGAGCGGGATGCCAGCCATCAGCCCTAGAAAGAGCACCATCAGCGGGACATTCATCCATAGGATGCCGGACATGATTGCCTCCTCTGGCCCGCTTTCTATTGCAGACCTTTCCTCGTCATATCCGTTAGACTGCCCTATGGATTTCAGGGCATGTGAAAATTAAGCTGAGGTAAAGCTCTGCATTCTGGCGCTTCCTGTGAGGTTCCTCTGCATGCGCGCCAAGCCGGAATAGCGCGAAATGTGGCGCCTTAGGAAAGCGGTTACAGTGTCGCTGACCTGGGATTTCCGGGAGGTGCCGGGGCGCTAGCGGGCGGCCAGGTACGCGGCGAGGTGGGCGATCACTTCGCGGGCGTCGTCCTCGATGCCGTGGATGAACGTCGACTTGCGGCGGCGCAGCACGGGGAGGCCGAGCGCGTACAGTCCCGGGCTCTCGACCACGCCGCCGTCGTGGCGGAGGCGGCCCTTCTCGTCCACGACGGGGACGTCGAGCCAGCCGTACTCAGGCTGGAAGCCCGTTGCCCACAGGATCGCGGCGATCTCACCGCTGCCCAGGTCGAGCTGGAGCCGGGCCGACTGGGGCGGGCGCGTCGCCGCGAAGCGCTCAGGCGGCGTGAACTCACCGTCGCGCCCGCTCGTGAGCGCCCACTCGTCGAAAGTGTCGAGCAGGCGGTTCATCTTGAGGTCAGCCAGCGAGAACACGTTGCGCAGGCCGCCGGAGAACAGGGCGCGGCCGTCGCGGATCATCGCGAGGCGGCCCACTAGTTCCACGCCAAGCTCAGTGAGCGCGTTGAGGTCGAGGGTGGACCGTTCAGGAGTACCCACGAGCTGCGGCGAGGGCAGCCGCCTGGCGCGGTTGAGGTCGTCCAGCTCGTCGTACCGTTGCTCCCACACGCCTGCGGCGTCCATCCACCACAGCACGTCACGGTCCCGGTAGAGGCGCGGCAGGCGCACGTGTTCGCCCACGGACAAGGTGACCGGCCTGCCGGACCGCCTGATCTCGGCCGCCAGCTGCACGCCGGTCGCCGACCCGCCGACGACGAGGACGCCGCCGTCGGGCAGCTCGCCGGGGCCGCGGTAGTCGAACGGCGTTAGCTGCCGCACCGCCGCCGGCACCGCGGCACTGAGCTGCGGCACGCTTGGCCGGTTGCAGGCGCCGCTCGCGATGACCACCGTCCGGGCGGCGATCTCGCCGTCGCTCGTCGTCACCTGGTACCCGTCGCCGGCCTGCCGGACCGACGTAACGTTCACGCCGGTCCGGACCGGGGCGCGGGAAACCTTGGCGAAGCCCTCGATGAACTCGGTCACTTCGCCCATGGTCATGTAGCCGTCGGGATCGGGGCCGTCGTAGCGAAGCCCCGGGAGCCGGCTCTGCCAGTTGGGCGTGAGCAGCCGCAGGGAATCCCAGCGCTCGGACCGCCAGGAGTTCGCCACCTCCCCGCGCTCAAGGACAACATGGTCAATGGACCGGTCGCTCAGGAAGTGGCTGGCGGCGAGGCCAGCGTGCCCCGCGCCGATGACGACCGTGGTGGTGCGCTCGATGACAGTGCTCCTCGACAGTGCTCCTCGACAGACGTGCCGGGACCCGTCAGGCGACTTCGACGGTAACGTCCGTCGGGTTGGTCAGCGCGTCGAACACGGCGGAACGCTTCTGGGACTGGGCCACCAGCGCCTCGATGTCCTCCTTCGACGCGTCCGCGTCGATGTGGAACGTCACCTTGACGTTGTCGAAGCCGTTGCGCACGTCGCTGTCGGCGCCGAGGATGCCGCGGATGTCGTGCGCGCCCTCGACGACCGCTTCGACCGAGCGCAGCTGGATCCCGCGGTTCTGCGCGACCGACGCCACGCCGGCGCTGAGGCAGCTCGCCAGGCCGACGAGCAGGTACTCGATCGGCGTGATGCCGTCGTCGGTGGCCGCGAAAACCTCGGGGTGGTCGGCCTCGAAGACCGACCCCTGCTTGTGGTTCTGCTCCTGGCCGAGGCCGAAGAAGTCCTTGACGGTGACGGTCGTGTGGACGCCGCCCTGCCACTTGGACGAGGCGCGCCAGGTGAACTGGGCGGCTTCGGGTGCGCCCTTCAGAACTTCCCGCGCATCGAGCAGCGCCTGCACGTTGACGCCGTTGTCGGCAGTCGTGGTCATGTCTAGTGATCCCCTCTCGCTCGTGGGCCCCAAATTTCCTACGAGGTTGATTGACAATACACCTGACATAGGGAGTTAACATAGCCCCTATGGCGGAGCCAGCCCCAGCATCGACGCTCGCGGCCGACTCGGTCGGCACTGGTTCTATAGGCACAGTCGAAACCCAGTACCTCGACCTACGGAGTCCGGTACAGCTCGACTGCGGACAAGAACTTCACCCGGTTCGCGTCGCCTACGAGACTTACGGCACCCTGTCCCCACAACGGGACAACGTAATCCTGGTTTGTCACGCGCTTAGCGGCGACGCTCACGCGGCGGGCCTCGCGCAGACTCCGCCCGCCGAGAGCACCCGTGACGGGTTCGGCGCCACGGATCGCGATGGCGCGGCGGGCAAGGGCCTCGGCTGGTGGGACGGGATGATCGGACCGGGCAAGGCTTTCGACACCGACCGCTTCTTCGTCGTCGCCACGAACCTGCTCGGCGGCTGCCGCGGTACGACCGGGCCGTCGTCGGTCAACCCGGCCACAGGCAAGCCATACGGGGCGGATTTTCCCGTGATCACCGTCGCGGACATGGTCCGGACCGAGCGCGCGTTCCTCGACGAACTCGGCATCGAGCGGCTCGCGGCGGTGGCCGGCGGCTCCCTCGGCGGGATGCAGGCACTGGAATGGGCCGTGCTGTTCCCGGATCAGGTCGACGCCATCGTGCCGATCGCCAGCACGCACGCCCTGCACCCGCAGGGCGTCGCCTGGAACGCGATCGCGCGGGAGTCCATCACGCGCGACCCGGCCTGGCAGGAGGGCCAGTACTACGGCACGGGCGCGGCCCCCGACGCCGGCATGGGCGTGGCGCGCATGGTCGGGCACGTGACCTACCTGTCCGCGCAGGCGCTTGAGGACAAGTTCGGTCGGCGGCTGCAGTTGTCTCCCGGGGGGACGACCCCCCGTACCCCCCGAGGCGTGTCCGATGAAAAGGCGAGAATATCGGACACGCAAGAGGGTGCCGACATCAGCTACACCATCGCCGGCGCGGATTTCCAGGTGGAGAGCTACCTGCGGCATCAGGCCGACTCTTTCGTCAAGCGCTTCGACGCCAACACCTACCTCTATATGTCGCGCGCGCTGACGTACTTCGACCTCGCGCGGCAGCACGGCGGGTCCCTCGCCAAGGCGCTGGCCGGCGTCGCCGCGCGGACACTGCTGATCGCGTTCAGCTCCGACTGGCTGTACCCGCCGGCCGCGTCACGCGAGATCGCCGACGCGCTCCGTGCCTTGGGCAAGCCGGTCGAGTTCGAGGTGATCGAGGCACCGTACGGCCATGACTGCTTCCTGCTTGAGGAGGCGCGGCAGACACCGATCATCCGCCAGTTCCTGAGTAAATCCAGTGCAGGAAGATGACTTCATGACCGACGACAACATTTCGCGTGTCGAAGAGGACCGGGTGTTCGGGTTCGAGACGCGGCAACTGCACGCGGGGCAGCGGCCCGACCCGAACACAGGCGCACGCGCGGTGCCGATCTTCCAGACGAGCAGCTACGTCTTCGAGGACCCGGAATCGGCCGCGGCGTACTTCAACCTGCAGGAGTACGGAAATACCTACTCGCGCATCATGAACCCGACGGTCGCGGTATTCGAGGAGCGCGTCGCCAACCTTGAGGGCGGCGCGGGCGGGGTCGCGTTCGCCAGCGGGATCGCCGCGCAGGCCGCCGCGTTCTTCACGCTGCTGCAGCCGGGCGACCACGTCGTCTCGTCCACCGCGCTCTACGGCGGGACGGTGAACCAGCTCAAGCACCTGTTCCGCAAGATGAACGTGGAGCTCACCTGGGTCGACCCCGACGACCTCGACGCGTGGCGGCGGGCGGTCCGCCCCAACACGAAGGCGTTCTTCGGCGAGACGATCGGCAACCCCGCGGGTAACGTGCTCGACATCGAGCCGCTGGCCGCCATCGCGCACGAGTATGAGCTGCCGCTGATCGTGGACAACACGTTCGCCACGCCGTACCTGTGCCGCCCGATCGAGTGGGGTGCCGACATCGTGATCCACTCGGCGACCAAGTTCATCGGCGGCCACGGCACGTCTATCGGCGGCGTGGTCGTCGAGGCCGGCACGTTCAACTGGTCCAACGGGCGGTTCCCGGTAATCGCGGACCCATCGCCCGCCTACCACGGCCTGCAGTTCCACGAGACGTTCGGCGTATACGGCTACCTGATGAAGCTGCGGGCCGAGACCTTGCGCGACCTCGGTGCGGCGATGTCTCCGTTCAACGCCTTCCTGTTCCTCCAGGGGCTTGAGACGCTGTCCCTGCGGATGGAACGGCACGTCACCAACGCGCTGGCGGTCGCCGAGTTCCTGCAGGCCCATGAGCTGGCCAGCAAGGTGACCTATCCCGGCCTGCCCGGCAGTAAGTACCGGCCGCTCGTGGCGAAGTACCTGCCGCTGGGGGCCGGCGCGGTGTTCTCCTTCGACTGCGCTGGCGGCCGGGACGGGGGGCAGGACCTCATCCGGGGCCTGGCGCTGTGGTCCCACCTGGCGAACGTCGGCGACGCGAAGAGCTTGATCATCCACCCGGCTAGCACGACGCACCGCCAGTTGAGCGACGATGAGCTGACGGCGGCAGGCGTCGGGCCGGGAACGGTGCGGCTGTCAGTCGGCACCGAGTCCGTCGCGGACCTGACCTGGGACCTGGAGCAGGGTTTCGCGCTTGTCTCTGCTTCCAGACAAGGGGCGACAGCGGGAAAGGCAGTGACCGCATGAGCGACTTCGACCTCACTCCGTACCAGGACGCGCTGACGATCCAGCGTGTGCTCCACACGGCCACGACGATCGCGGTCGTGGGCCTGTCTGGTAACCAGCTCCGGGCCAGCAATTTCGTCGGCTATTACCTCAAGCGGCACGGCTACCAGGTGATCCCGGTGAACCCGCGGGAGACGGAGATCCTCGGCGAGAAGTCCTATCCGAGCCTGCTCGACGTCCCGGTGCCAGTGGACGTCGTGAATGTGTTCCGCGCGCCTGACGCCCTGCCCGGGATCGCGCGGGACGCGGTGGCGATCGGTGCCGGCACCCTCTGGTGCCAGTTCGGCGTGATCAACGCCGAGGGCGCGAAGATCGCGGAGGACGGCGGCCTGACGGTGGTCATGGACCGCTGCATCAAGGTGGAACACGCGCGCTACGTGGGCCGGATGCACTGGCTCGGCTTCAACACCCAGCGCATCACGTCCGTCCGCGCCGGGCTGCAGTAATCGCAGAAAGCTAAATGTCCGCTACCGCCGGATGCGTACGTATTTGTTATCCAGATACGCAACGCGAAGCCTCGCAAAAACGTCCTCTAGACAAGATCATTCATCTATGGAGGACGTGATCAGCATGGCGCGGACGCATGGCAGGAAACTAGTAACGGTAGGCGCGACCGCGCTATCGGCCGCCGCGATCGCGGTAGCCGGATTCTCCACAGGGACGGCCTCGGCCGCCCCAGTGGCCTTCACAAAGCCAGTTGCGGCAACGACAACCGCCGCGACGACGGTGAGCTCCACTGTGGCGGCGGCCGCTGCGTACGTCCCGCCCGCGCGGACCCTGGCCCCGGGCATGAAGGGCGCGGACGTCAAGGCGCTGCAGCAGCGGCTCTGGTCGCTCAAGTACTACCTGGGCACGATCGACAGTCAGTTCGGCGGGAACACGCAGGCCGCCTTGTGGGCCTTCCAGGAGATCAACGGCATCAAGGTGACCGGCGTGGTCGACGCGGCCACCAAGAAGGCCCTGGTGAATCCCAAGACCTACAAGTCGCCTGCCTACGCCGGCAAGCGCGCCAACCGCGTTGAGGTGAGCCAGGCGCTTGAGGTGCTTGTCCTTTTCAAGAACAACAAGATCTCGCTGATCAGCCACGTGTCCAGCGGCGGCGGCTACTACTACAACGGCGGGTCGCGAGCTGTCACCCCGAACGGCACCTGGAACACCACGGTTTACATGCCCGGCTGGGTGAAGGTGCCGCTCGGCGAGATGTACAACCCGGTGTTCTTCATCAGCACGGTCTTCGCCATCCACGGTGACACGTACGTGCCCCAGGGCCCGGCCTCGCACGGCTGCGTCCGGGTTCCGATGGTCGTCGCGAACGTCTTCCACAACCAGTTCAAGACCCCAGGTGAGCAGGTGCACATCTACGGCACCCCGCAGTGGGCGAAGTAGGTCACAGCGGCTGCGGCTAGACGCCCCCTGACTGGCCGGGTGATAGTGGAAATACCGCTATTGCCCGGCCAGTGTCTGATGGGTGGTCATTAATGCTTCAGGCCTTCGTCTTCGAGAAAGTCGGCGTTGTCGTCGGCGACCTGTACTTCCTCGACCCCAACCCGCACCCTGGGCAGGAGGGCCCCGAGCACGGCGTCCGGCTCGAGCTGCGGGTCATCGACCGAGGCGAGCTCAAGAGCTCCATCTACTCGGCCGTCCCGATCGCGGTCAGCGAGCCCGTCTGGCGGGTGGACCTGCTTGAGTCGGTGGACGGCAAGCCAGGCAGCTTCAACCGCACCCACCATCACCCGAAGTTCAGCCCGAACTGGGACCCGACCGACCGGGTCTTCCTCCGCGAGCTGTCGCAGGACCCACTCGGCTGGCTGGCCGGCCAGCTCGCCGACCTGCCGGGCATCCTTGACCGCGCGGAGGTCCCGCAGGACATCGCCGACCCGTCGGACGCGGCCAGCCTTAAGGCCATGGCCCCCGCGATCGTGGGCGTGACCAGCATGATGCTGGACAAGGTCCGCGCCGGCGAGCTTGGCACCGCCCCGGCGGACGGGGCGGCGGATTCCATCAGGAACGGCTGGCTGTAGCGTCCTTGCCGCTACCGCCGCGGAGGGCGGACAGGATCGCGGCGATCACCATGAAGGCGACCGACTCGTAGAACGCCGCGTGCAGCCCGGTGGTGAACGCCGAGGCTAGCGACCCGTGCAAGGTGGTCGTGCCGACGAAGATCGCGAAGGCGAGCTGCCGGGAGATGGACTTCGACGCCACGAGGATGGCCACCGAGAACGAGAACACCATGCCGATGTTCGCGAAGGTGCGCATCATCCCCGATGCGATGCCGAACATGTCCGACGGCGCCGCCTTCATGATCGCCGAACTGTTGCCCGGGAAGAAGAGCGACGCCCCCACCGCGTTGATCGTGCCGATGCACACGATCCACCACAGCGGCGTGGCGTTGCTGAGCTGGGCATACAGGATCAGTGAAACAGCTTGGACAGCGAGGCCAATTGTCGCGGGCAGCACGGGACCGCGCTTGTCGGAGAGGCGGCCCGCGTACAAGCTTGCGCCGCCGCCGATGATGTAGCCGGGGAGCAGCAGCAGCGAGGCGTTGATCGGCGACAGGCCGCGCGGCCCCTGCAGGTACATCAGCAGCAGGAAGAGCACCGCGAAGCTGGCGAGCCCCTGGAACAGTGACGCGCACAGCGAAGCCGCCATCGTGGGGACCCGGAAGATCCGCAGCGGCACCATAGGCGCGGGCACGCGCGACTCGATGAAGACGAACAGCCCGATGAACACCACGCCGCCGATCAGGTAGCCGGCGGTCGAGGCGTCGAACGGTCCGTTCCCGAGCTTGGTGATCGCCCACAGCACGCCGAACAGGCCGAGGCCGAGCGACACCATGCCGAGCGGGTCGAGCCGCTGCCGGACCCGCTCGCCCTTGTCGCGCAGGACCCGCAGCGCGACGGCGATCGCGACCGCCCCGGTCGGCACGTTAATCCAGAAGATCCAGCGCCACGACACATAGGTGACGATCAGCCCGCCGAGCACGACGCCGAGAACCGCACCGATGGTCCAGCCGAGGGAGGTGAGGCCGTAGGCGCGGCCGCGCTGTTCGCGGGGATAGAGGTCGGCGATCACCGCACCGCTGTTCGCCATGATCAGCGCGCCGCCGACGCCCTGGACGACGCGGAACACGATGATCGACACCTCGTCCCAGGCGAGCGCGCACAGGAACGAGCCGACGACGAACACCGCGAAGCCCGTCTCGTACATCCGGACCCGGCCGAACATGTCGCCGAGCCGGCCGACCTGCGTCGCGAGCAGCGTGATGACGAGCAGGAAGCTGATGATGACCCAGACGACGTTGGTCAGCCCCACATGCAGGTTGCGCTGGATCTCTGGGAGTGCGAGCACCACGATCGTGGTATCGACGGCCGTCATCAGCACGCCCGCCATGATCACGATCATGGCCAGGCCGGTCCGCTGCGGTGCGCCGTCAACGGCGCTGCCCCGCGGATCTGCGGGGGTATTCCGCTGGGTTTCCGGGATAGTCATTTTCTTAGCCTAACGAAAGGTGGCTTTTACGCCAGCCGTCGCTAGGCTGTCTATTCAGTGTTCGCACTTGAGGAGCGGCAGAGGCGTGGCTCGCGACGAATCCGTGGTCGGCACGGTTGGCACTCTCGTCATCGCCACCCGCGGCAAGTCTGGACCTGGCGAGGTCTGGGTCAGGGTCCGCGGGGGATCCGAGAAGTTCCTGGCCTGGTCGGCGGCTCCTCTGGCCAGGGGGACTACCGTCCTCATCACCGAATCCCTGGGCCCGCGCACTGTCGACGTCGTGGAGTGGGACGATTCGCTGGGCGAAGCCCCCTCGACCCCTGGTTCTAGCCAAATTAATCGCTCAGGAGAGTGACAACATGTTGGGCTATCGCGTTCCCGCTCCCGACGAGGCCATGCTCATTTCCGGTGGCCGTTACGGGCTCAAGGATGCGCCCTTCCGGGTCGTCACCGGGCACGGCGCGTTCGTCATGCCAGGATTCCGCAAGGCCAGGTACCTCACGTTGTCTATGCAGGAAGCCGAGGTGTCAGAGACCTGCGTGACCAAGCAGGGCATCTCGCTGAATGTCCGCGCGGTAATCGCGTTCAAAGTCGGCAACGACGATGAGTCCATCGTCAACGCCGGGCAGCGGTTCCTGTCCGACCAGGACCAGATGTCGGTGCTGACCGGCCGTATCTTCGCGGGCCACCTGCGGTCGATCATCGGCTCGATGACCGTCGAGGAGATCGTCACCGAACGGCAGAAGCTGGCCACCGAGGTGCTCGACGGGTCCAAGGCGGAGATGGTCTCCATCGGGCTGAGCGTCGACTCGCTGCAGATTCAGTCCATCGACGACATGGGCGCCGGGTACATCGCCGCGATGGCCGCGCCCAACAACGCGGCGATCCAGCGCCAGGCCAAGATCGCCCAGGCGGCGGCCGACCAGGCGGCGGCCGAGGCGCAGCAGGCCTCGGCCCGTAAGCAGGCGGAGTTCGCGCGCCAGACTTCGGTCGTGCAGGCCCAGTACAAGGCCGAGATCGACAAGGCGCAGGCGGAGGCGGCGCAGGCTGGGCCGCTCGCCCAGGCCGAGGCCCAGCGGGCGGTCATCGCCGCCCAGGCTGAGCTCGCACAGCACCAGGCCGAGCTACGCCAGCAGCAGCTCGTCTCCGAGGTGATCAGGCCCGCCGAGGCGGAGGCGGAGAAGGTCAAGATCCTCGCCAAGGCCGAAGCCGAACGGACCCGGATTGCCGCTGAGGCGGCGGCGTCTAACAACAGGGTGGCGCTCGACCAGCTGCTGATCGCGCAGCTCCCGCAGATCGTCAAGGAGGCCGCCGTCGGCCTGAACGGCGCCAACGTGAGCATACTGAACGGCGCGGACGGCCTCGGCGAGATCGCCGCCGGCCTGGTCTCGCAGGGCATCACCATCCTGGAGTCGGTCCGCAAGGGCGTCGGCGTCCCCGCGCTCGACACCGGTGTCAGCGACAACGGTGACCGCCCCAACAACGGTGTCGGCCCCAACCGCACCGCATAACCCTTCGACAGGTAGCCAGACCTCTTAGGGCCACTTGATTTCCAGAATCTGTTGCAACACCTGCGATCATCGGGGTTTGCGGGGTTTCGTGCTGGTTGTGGAGGCGGCGGGTGGCAGTGCCCGGGCCAGGGACGGCGGGACCTGCGCGCCGTCGGTGGTAAGCCACCACTGCGTGACGTCGAACGGCGCGGCGCCGTGGCTGATGAGGAACGCCTGGATGGTGGGCAGGTCCACGATCATCGCGCTGCCGGCGACGGTTGGGAACGTGTCGGCCACGGCCACGATGCGGATCGGGACGGGCACGTCGTCCATGTTCGCGGTCAGGGAGCCGCCCGCACCGACCGGGCGACGGCCAGGTTGCTGCCCGTATCCGCGAGCACGGTTGGCAGCTTGGTGGTGAGCTGCACCGAGCTCAGCGTGCTTGAACTCGACACCGAGGAGATGAGCGAGCCGACGCTGGCGGAGATCGTGGACAGGTTGGTGCCGCTGAAGCGGGACATGTCGGGCTGGGCGACCCAGGTTCCCGTGGCTGCGGTGAGCTGGCCGGGGGCGGCCGTGGTCGCGGCGAGCTGGCTGGAGAACACCGTCGGCGCCACGATGAGCGGGCCGTAGGTGGTAAAGCCGCTTTCTGTGGTCGAGCCGCTAGCAGGGACGGTGTCCAGCTGCCAGTACGAGGCTGTCGGGCCGGACAGCTGCCGCTGCGCGTAGAGCCCGGTGATCTTGAACGCCACCAGCTTGTTCGAGGACCGGTC
>Ga0310811_10003673_pt1 | contig 19349 bp, 11 predicted proteins | sample YCmetagenome_FD_207642 | JGI IMG/M metagenome (GOLD analysis project Ga0310811, IMG submission 207642) | Soil microbial communities from experimental microcosm in Duke University, North Carolina, United States - YC | ecosystem: Engineered > Artificial ecosystem > Soil microcosm > Unclassified ...
CGAGGCCCCCGGAGATCTGCACGCGCATCGCGTAGCCGCGCAAGCGCCGGCTCATGTGCGTGAAGCGGTTCATCTCGTACGGTTCGCCGTTGTGCACCTTGACGACCTTGTACCCGCCGACCGTCTCTTCGACGATATACGACAGCTGGTTCGTCAGCATCTGCTGCTCACGATTGAGCCAGCGCAGCCGGCGATTGATCTTGCTGATGAGCCAGCCGATCGCCGGCAGTATCACCGCGACAATCAGCGTGAGCCGCCAGTTCAGGTAGAACAGGTAGCCGAGCAGGAACACCACCGTCATCGAGTCGCGCACCAGCGTGACCAGCACGCCGGTCAGCACGTTCAGCACCTGGTTCACTTCGAACACGATGGCGTTGATGACCGTGCTCGCGGTCTCGCGCTGGAAGAACGCGGCCGGCGCCTGCAGCAGCCGCTCGAACATGCGCAGACGCAAATCGAGCAGCACGCGGGTAGACACGTACGAGAGCAGGTAACCCGACGCATACTGCGCGAGGCTGCGCACCAGTGCGAGGCCCATCACCGCGGCCGGGACCGCCCAGCGCGCGCTATAGTGCGGGTCTTTCGAGCCAAAACCCTTGTCGAGGAGCGGCTTGAGCAGCGCCGGAATCCCCGCCTCGCTGGCCGCGACAATGGCCATTGACAGGATCGCGAGCAGCAGCACCCACAGGTAAGGCTTGACCAGCAAGCCGATGCGGCGCAGCACCGCCGGCGCCGCGGCAGGCTTGGCCACCGTGCTGGCGGCGGTTGCGGGCGCGGCCGCAGCGGAAGAGTCGGAAGGTTTCGCGTGTGTGCTCAATGCAGTATCGGCTCAAAAAAAATCGTCTGCCGCACGGCGCGCGGCATTACGGGTGTCAGCGCTGCGGATATTGGATCTCGACCGCGTTCGCGGCGAATTCGGCGCGCAGCGCACTCAACAGTTCGTCGGTCGGCCGCACTCGCCACGCGTCGCCAAGCGTCGAATCACATTCCGCGCCGTCGCCGCGATAACGGATCTTGACGCGCAAGCCGGACGGCACGGGTATATCGCGACCGCCGTAGTCGCGGCCATTGCCGCCACCGTTGGCGCCGCCGTTGCCGCGGCCATGCCCGCCGCCTGAGGCCCCGTTACCGCCGCCCGCGTAGCCGCCCTTGCGGCTCGGCACACGGGGTGTTTCGGGCGCCGCCGTGCCGGTTGTCGGCGTCTCCACCGCGCGGTGCGGTTCGAGCAACTCGCGCAAGCGTTGAGGATTCGCGTTGCCGTTGACTGAGACCATCAGCGAATCCGCATACTTGCGCCGGGCGGTTTCGAGGTCCAGCACCGCATCGACGGTGAAGCGGATGCCCCCCGTGAAGCTGTCATTGCGCGCCTGGCCTTGCGCTACCAGCAGTTCGTCTTCCTTCAACAGCGCCTTGTTGGCCTCATACATCTCATTGAAAATCGTCACCTCGCACTGACCCGTGCCGTCGTCGAGCACCGCAATCATCATCTTGCCGCGTTGTGTCATCTGCGTGCGCAGCGACGAGATCACGCCGACCACCAGCTTGTCGCGCCCTTCCTTCAAGTCGCTAAGCTTCTGGCGGACGAATTGTCGAACTTCGCCCTTGTACGCGTCGAAAAGGTGGCCGGACAGGTAGAAGCCCAGCGCGCCCTTTTCTTCCTGCAATTTGCGCTTTTCGCTCCAGGCGGGTTCGTCGATCAATTCGTGCCCGTGCGCCACGCCCTCGTCGACCATGTCGAACAGCCCGACTTGCATCGCGTTGGCGCTGGCCTGCTCGGCCGCCTCCATGGCGAGCGGCACCGAGGCGATCAACTGCGCGCGGTTGTCGTGCAGCGTGTCGAACGCCCCCGCCCGAATCAGCGCCTCCACCGTGCGCCGGTTGACGACGCGCCGGTCGACTCGCGAGCAGAAATCGAAGAGGTCCGCGAATGGCGCTTCTTCGCGCGCGCGCAAGATCTCTTCGATGGCGTTCTGGCCGCTGCCCTTGATGGCGCCAAGCCCATAACGGATCGTCCTCGAAGGCTCGCCGTTTTTTCCGGCCACCGGCTCGAAGCGATACGCGGATTCATTCACGTTGGGCGGCAACACCTTCATGCCGTTGCTCAGGCAGTCCTCGAACAAGATCTTGACCTTGTCCGTGTCGTCCATCGCGAGCGACATATTCGCTGCCATGAATTCGGCCGGATGGTGCGCCTTCAACCAAGCCGTATAGTATGCGAGCAGCGCATACGCGGCCGCGTGCGACTTGTTGAAGCCGTAGCCCGCGAACTTCTCCATCAGGTCGAAGATTTCGTCGGCTTTTTCGGCGCTCAGGCCGTTTTTCGCCGCCCCGTCGCGAAACAGCTCGCGATGCGCGGCCATCTCCTCGGGCTTCTTCTTGCCCATCGCGCGGCGCAGCAGGTCGGCGCCGCCAAGCGAATAGCCGCCGATGATCTGCGCCATTTGCATCACCTGCTCCTGGTAGACCATGATCCCATAGGTCTCCTGGAGCACGGGCTCGACGCGCGGGTCCGGATATTCCACCACTTCGCGCTTGTGCTTGCGCGCGCAGAAGCTCGGAATGAGATCCATCGGACCCGGACGGTACAGCGCGACCAGCGCGATGATGTCCTCGAAGCGGTCGGGCTGAGCGTCTTTCAGCATGCCCTGCATGCCGCGGCTTTCGAGCTGGAACACCGCCACCGTGTTCGCTTTTTTCAGGATCGAAAAGGACGCCGGATCGTCGAGCGGCACCTGCGCGAGCGACCAGTCTTGCTTGGACGGGTCCAGTCGCTTGATGTAGCGCTCGGCCCAGTCGAGAATCGTCAGCGTGGTCAGGCCCAAAAAGTCGAACTTGACCAGACCGACCGCTTCGACGTCGTCCTTGTCGTACTGGCTAACGACACCGCCGTCGTCGCCTTGGGCGTACAGCGGGCAAAAATCGGTCAGCTTGCCGGGCGCGATCAGCACGCCGCCAGCGTGCATCCCGACGTTGCGCGTCAGGCCCTCGACGCGCTGCGCCAGTTCGATCAGCTGGTGCACTTCGTCTTCGCTGTCGAAGCGCTCTTGCAGCTGCGGCTCCTCCTTCATCGCGTCCGCGATGGTCACTTGCTTGCCCGGCTTGAACGGAATCAGCTTTGCGACACCATCGGTGAACATATAGCCGACGTCCAGCACACGACCGATATCGCGCACCGCGGCCTTCGCGGCCATCGTGCCGAATGTCGCGATCTGCGATACCGCGTCGGCGCCGTACTTGCTCTTGACGTACTGGATCACGCGGTCGCGACCGTCCTGGCAGAAGTCGATGTCGAAGTCCGGCATCGACACGCGGTCGGGATTCAGGAAACGTTCGAACAGCAAGTTGTACTTCAGCGGATCGAGGTCCGTGATGCCGAGCGCGTACGCTACCAGCGAACCCGCCCCGGAGCCGCGCCCCGGGCCGACCGGCACGCCGTGCTGTTTCGCCCAGTTGATGAAGTCCGCGACGATCAGGAAGTAGCCCGGAAAACCCATCTTGATGATCGTGCCGCACTCGAATTCGAGGCGCGCGTAATAGGCGGCGCGCTGCGCATCGCGTTCCGACTCGGTCGGGAACAACTGCGCGAGCCGCACCTCGAGACCTTCCTTGGACAGCTTCGCCAGATAGTCGTCCAGCGACATGCCGTCAGGGGTCGGAAACAACGGCAGCTTCGGCTTGCCGAGTTCGAGCGTCAGGTTGCAGCGCTTGGCGATCTCGACCGTGTTGGCGATCGCGGATGGAATATCCGCGAACAATTCGCACATGCGCTGCTGCGACAGGAAATACTGCTCCGTCGTGAAGCGCTTGGCGCGGCGCGGGTTCGCGAGAATATCGCCTTCGGAAATGCACACGCGCGCCTCGTGCGCCGTATGGTCGTCCGGCACCATGAATTGCACCGGATGCGTCGCGACCACCGGCAGCCGCAGCGCACTCGCCAGTTGCACCGCTTGCTGAATATACGGCTCGGTGCCGGGATGCCCGGCGCGTTGCAGCTCGATATAGAAGCCGTCCGGAAACACGCGTGCCCAGCGCTGCGCGTGCCGCTGCGCGGCTTCGACATTGCCGGCGGCCAACGCCAGGCCGATATCGCCGTGCTGCGCGCCCGATAGCGCGAGCAGGCCGTCGGCCAAGCCGTCTTCGAGCCATGCCGGGTCGACTTCGGCGCGGCCGCGATACTGGTTGTTGAGCCACGCGCGGCTCAACAACTCGCATAGGCTCAGGTAGCCGCGCTTGTTCCGCACCAAAAGGAGCAGCCGCGACGGCTTGTCACGCTCGTCCGGATTCATGATCCAGACGTCGGCCCCCGCGATCGGCTTGATGCCGGCGCCGCGCGCTTCCTTATAGAAGCGCACCAGGCCGAACGCGTTGGCAAGATCGGTGATCGCGAGCGCGCCCTGGCCATCCTTCGCCGCAGCTTTGACGACGTCGTCGATGCGCACGATGCCGTCGGCGATCGAGAATTCGGAGTGGATGCGGAGATGAACGAAGCGTGGATCAGACATGCCGTTATTTTACCTTGGCCGTTCGAAGCGGTGCCGCGAAATGACGGCGCTAAATGGGGCCCTAACATTACAGCCGGACGCGGGCAATCCGCCGCAGCGCGGGACTCCGGGACTCCGGGACTCCGGCTCTCCGGCTCTCCGGCTCTCCGGCTCTCCGGCTCTCCGGCTCTCCGGCTCTCCGGCGCTCCGGCGCTCCGGCTCTAGGGCGCTAGAACGCTCAGCCGGCACTCGGGCCGGCACGCCGCCGCAGCGCGGTGCTTCCCGCGCTCCCGCCGACTCCCGACCCAAGCTCGTCGAAATGCGCGGCGAAAGCTGCGTCCGACCACCAGTTCGAAGCGTACGCCGCCCCTGTCGCGTCGGGTAGCCGGCCATTCGGCTAATGACGTGGGGCTGGCCATTCGGCCTAATTGGTCGCGCCAAACGAATCGGCGATAATACCCGCTGGATTCTTTGCTTGAGCTGCAAACCATGACGGGCATCATCAATTTAGCCGCTTATAAATTCGTCTCGCTCGACGCGATCGCGGACTGGCGGCCGCTGCTGCGCACGCGCTGCGAGTCGCTTGGACTGCGCGGCACCATCCTGCTGGCGCCAGAGGGCATCAACCTGTTCATCGCCGGCCCCAAAGACGCTACCGATGCCTTCATCGACTACCTGCGGCACGACGCGCTATTCGGCGGCAGGTTCGAGGACCTGCAGTTCAAGATCAGCGTGTCGGACACGCAGCCGTTCCGGCGTATGCTGGTTAAGCTCAAGCGCGAGATCATCACGATGAAATCGCCCGCGATCCGCCCCGCCGCGGGCCGCGCGCCGGCGGTCGACGCACAGACGCTGAAGCGCTGGCTGGATTGCGGCCACGACGACAACGGCCGCCCCGTCGTCATGCTCGATACGCGCAACCGATTCGAGATCGATGTCGGCACGTTCGACCAGGCGCTCGACTATCGGATCAACAAGTTCAGCGAGTTTCCCGGTGTGGTTGCCGCGAATCGCCAAGACTTCGACGACAAGACCGTAGTGTCGTTCTGCACTGGCGGGATTCGCTGCGAGAAGGCGGCGATTCACATGCGCGATATCGGCATCGACCACGTCTACCAGCTCGAAGGCGGCATCCTCAAGTATTTCGAGGAAGTGGGCGGCGCGCACTATCGCGGCGACTGCTTCGTGTTCGACTACCGGACCGCGCTGAACCCGTCGCTGGAACCGACCGAGACCGTGCAATGCTTCGGCTGCCGCGCGGTGGTCACGCCGCTGGAGCAAAAGGCGCCCTCATATATCCCGGGCAAGCAATGCCCGCATTGCGCGGACCGCCGAGCGGCCGCCTGACGTTTCGACTCCATGCGCTTGCTCCGCGATACCGCACCGCGCGCCCTGTCCGAAGCGAGGCGTCGTGCGCCGAGCATCCACGCTCGAGGCGCGCCGGTCGACCAATGAAACGCTACCGCGGACGCTTCGCGCCGTCGCCGACCGGACCCTTGCATCTCGGCTCGCTAGTCAGTGCGCTCGGCAGCTACCTCGACGCACGCGCGCATCACGGCGACTGGCTCGTGCGCATTGAAGACATCGATGGACCGCGCACCATGCGGGGCGCGGCGGAACACATTCTCAAGACCCTGCATCGCTTCGGCATGCGCTGCGACGCGCCGCCGGTCGCGCAAAGCGCACGCACCGCGCTGTACCAGCAGGCGCTCATGCAGCTGAGCGAAGCCGGCTTGGTTTACCCGTGCGGCTGCACGCGCAAGGAAATCGCCGATTCACTGGCCAGCACGCATTTGCGCCACACCACGCTCGCCTATCCAGGGACCTGCCGTGCCGGGCTGCAAGGCAAGCCGGCACGCGCGTGGCGCATCCGCGTGCCGGAACGCGATGCCTCGGTCATTCATTTCGACGACCGCTGGCAAGGCCCGCAGATGCAGGATCTCGCCACCGAGGTCGGCGATTTCGTGCTTAAGCGCGCGGACGGCCATTGGGCCTATCAGCTGGCGGTAGTAGTCGACGACGCGCAACAGGAGATTACGCACGTGGTGCGCGGCGCCGACTTGCTCGACTCGACCGCGCGGCAGATCTATCTGCAACAGTGTCTGCATGTAGCGACCCCGTCCTATCTGCACGTTCCCGTCATGGTCGATGCAAACGGGGAGAAATTGAGCAAGCAGACCGGCGCATCGCCGCTCGACCCGGAGCAGCCCCTCGATGCACTGCGTGCGGCGGCCGCGCACTTGGGTTTGCCGGCCGAACTGCAGCGCGCCGAATCGGTCACCGCGTTCTATCGCGATGCGATCGACGCTTGGGGAAGGCGTTTTACGCGCGCCCACGCCTGATTGAGCCGATCAGGACGGCTTGCGCGGCATCCCGAAACCGCCTAGCAGTGCCGCCAGCGGACGCTTCGGCGCAGCCTTCTTGTCGATCGGCGGCGACGACGCGCTCTCCGACACACGGCTCGACGGCGATGGCTCGTACGGTTTAGAGAAGAAATCGTCTTCCGGCGCCTTTCGCAGGGTAGGCATCGTGGTTCGCACGCGCTCGGCTGCGTGCGTACGGCGATGATCGCGGACCTCGTCGCGTCGATGGTGGTCGCGACGGCCATCACGGTCGTCGTCGCCGTAGCGCGGTTTGTGACTGCGCACGGGCCGGTCCAACTCGAGATGCTCCACTTCGAGTGGACGTTTGATCAGCTTTTCGATATCCGCGAGTTGCTTCTTTTCATTGTGGCTGTACAGCGACAAAGCATCGCCGGAGGCGCCTGCGCGGCCCGTCCGGCCGATCCGGTGCACGTAATCCTCGGCATTGAACGGCAAGTCGAAATTGATGACCGCCGGCAGCTCCGCGATGTCGAGGCCGCGCGCCGCAACGTCGGTGGCCACCAGCGCTTGCATCCGCTCCAATTGCGTCTTGTCGCCATGAATCGCCGCCGCGATCACGCCATCCTTCTCGAGCTGTCGGGCCAGACGGCTGGCGCCGATCTTGCTATTGCAAAAAACCAGGACCTGCTTCAACGCGCGCACGCGGATCAGTTGGACCACGGCCGCCTGCTTGTCGCTCTCGGCTACCTCATAAATGATTTGTCGGACGTTCGCGTTGGTCGAGTTGCTGCGCGCGACTTCGATAGTCACCGGATCGCGCAGGTAGGTCGCGGCCAGCTTCTTGATTTCGGGCGAGAAGGTCGCGGAAAACAGCAAGGTCTGACGTTCCGTCGGCAGTAGATTCAAGATCCGCTGCAGGTCCGGCAAGAAGCCCATGTCCAGCATTCGGTCGGCTTCGTCGAGTACCAGCATCTGCACCTGTCCGAGCGAGGTGCTTTTTTGCTGCACATGGTCGAGCAAGCGCCCCGGTGTCGCAATCAGCACTTCGACGCCGCGGCGCAGTTCAGCCGTCTGCGGATTCATATCGACGCCGCCGAAGACCACCGCGCTGCGCAGCGCGGTGTGCTGGGCATACGCTTGCACGTTCGCGGCGACCTGGTCGGCCAGCTCGCGGGTCGGCGTGAGGATCAGCGCGCGCACCGGATGGCGCGCCGGCGACACACTGGTGCTAGCGAGCGGCAGCAGCCGCTGAATGATCGGCAGCGAGAAACTGGCGGTCTTGCCGGTGCCGGTCTGCGCCGCGCCCATCACGTCGCGACCGTTTAGCACGATCGGAATCGCCTTGGCCTGAATGGGTGTCGGCGTGGTGTAGCCTTGCTCGCGGACCGCCCGAAGAATCGGCGCAGCAAGCCCGAAGCTGTCGAACGTTGCCGGCGCCGGCGCGGCAGGCGCCGGCGGGTTCGACGAGGCGGCCGCCTCGCCCGAAGCGGGCTGGGCAGCTGCAACTGCAGCGGGAATGAGCGTGGCGGACGGTTCTGACATGGTGGATTCGCAAAAAAAGCGCAGGAAATTGCGCCAAAATCAGCGCCGAGGCTATTGAGGCCAGGCGCCAGCGCAGACGCGCCCAAGCTCCCCTGGAAGATCGAGCCGCCGCGCGTCGGCAACGCGGCAACGGTGTCGGGGCGCAAACTCGGCAAATGCGGTGTATTCGCTGAGTTCGCCACGCGAGATTCGCGAAAAAATCGGTGAACCGGGCCGCAACAGCCGCAAAACAGCGCGAAATTGTAGCACCGACAGAGTTTGCTCGCGCTTTCGCCTGCTTGTGCGTCCAATCCGGTCTTGAATGGCGCCTTCATTCACGCGTAGGGTCGCGGTTCCAGTCTCGCCTCGGTTCGCCCTTCGGGTTGGGCTTCGGGTTGGGCTTCGGGTCGGGCTTCGGGTCGGGCTTCGGGTCGGCTTCGGGCCGGCTTCGGGCCGGCTTCTGGTCGGGCTTCGGGTCGGACTTCGGGTCACGCCTCGGTTCACGCCTCGACCCGCACTCCGACTCGCATGCTTGCCCAACACCTCAGGGAACGGTTATCGCGCGCCCCCCTCGACCGGGTCCCTGACGACCATAAGGCGGATTTCGGTCATGTCCTCGATCGCAAATCGGACGCCTTCGCGACCCTGCCCCGAATCCTTCACGCCCCCGTATGGCATGTTGTCGACTCGAAACGATGGCACGTCGTTGATCACCACACCCCCTACTTCGAGTTCGTCCCAAGCGCGCCGCGAATGCGCCAGCGAATCGGTGAACACGCCCGCCTGCAAGCCGAAATCGCTGTCGTTGACGATGGCCAGCGCCGTGTCGAACTCGGTAAAGCTTTCGAGCAGCGCGACCGGCCCGAATGCTTCACGGCGATACAAGTCAGTGTCGTGGCCGGTGTTTTCGAGCAGCGTCGCCTCGAACAACGCGCCTTCCACCGTCCCGCCGGCGATGATCTTTGCGCCCGCCTGCACGGCGGCTTCCATCCAGCCCGCCAGGCGTTGCGCCTCGGATGTGGAAATCATCGGCCCAATAAAGGTCGACGGTTCCTTCGGATCGCCCATTTTCAGCGCGCGCGTCCTCTCGACCAGCTTGTCGCGCAATACGTCATAGAGGTCCGCGTGGGCCAAGATACGCTGCACGCCGATACAGCTCTGCCCACTCTGGTAGAACGCGCCAAATATCAACCGATCGACCACGTAGTCGAGCTTGTCCGCTTGGTCGCGGTCGACCACCGCGGCTGCGTTGCCGCCCAGTTCCAGCACGACCTTCTTCTTGCCGGCTTTCTTTTTCAGCTCCCAGCCAACCGCGGGCGAACCCGTGAACGACAGCAGCCTGAATCGCTCGTCGACGGTGAATAAATCCGCGCCGCCCCGATGTGCCGGCAGCACAGAGAACGCACCGACCGGCAAGCTGGTTTCCGCGAGCACCTCGCCGATGATCAAGGCCCCGACCGGCGTGCGGCTGGCCGGCTTCAGCACGAACGGGCATCCGGCCGCGATCGCCGGCGCCACCTTGTGCGCCGCCAGGTTCAGCGGAAAGTTGAAGGGCGAGATGAACGAGCACGGTCCGATCGGCACCCGTTTGTAGTAACCGTGATAGCCGCTGGCACGTGGCGAGATCTCGAGATTGATGATCTCGCCGTGAATACGGACGGACTCTTCGGCGGCAACCTTAAAGGTGTCGATCAGTCGCGTGACCTCGCCTTTCGAATCGTTGATCGGCTTACCCGCTTCGATGCACAAGGCCTCGGCCAGCTCGTCGAAGCGTTCGCGAAAGCGCGCCACGCAGTGTTCGAGCACCGCCTGGCGCTTGAACGGCGGCAGATTGCGCATCGGCGCGGTTGCGCGAACCGCTGCTTCGATCGCCGCGTCGATGACCGTCGCGTCGGCCAGCGCCACGCGGGTCGCCTCTTCGCCGCTGTACTTGTCGGTGACTTCAAGTTCGGCATTCGCGTAGACCGGCTGGTTGGCGAGGTAATACGGATACCTTTCCTTCAGCATGATGTCGCGCTCCTTGACGAAACAGAACGTTTCGCGGACCAACGATCCATCCCGTGGTGAGATGTCGCTCGCAATCCCAATACGCTATCGGTATGTGTCACACGCAAGCCGGCGTGCGAAAGCGCCCGCGACCTACGCGGCGAATTCGTCCGCTGCGGCGATGCGGCGGCGGCACGCCATACTTCGCCCAATTGAGCCGGCACGGCGTTGGCGACATCGCCCGCCTGGGACGATTGTAGAAGATCCGTTTGAATGCTGCTCGCGCAGGGCATTAAATTGACACCTGATCACAAGACACCACGCGTGGCTTGCCCGGATGTCAGCCCCCCTATTTCTTTGGATTGCTTGTTATTTTTTCACGCCGGCGCCGCCGTTTGTTCGGGGACGTGGGGCCGCGCTGCAGTTGGCAAGCAACGGCGGCCCTTGTTCATCACGCTGCGCATCGTACAAGTCGCCGCGGTCGCCCTTGGTCCACCACGTGTACTGTTGCGCCACATACTTCGCGCCGGAAGCGGCGATTACGTTCACGAATACCAAGGGTGCACGCCCCACATGCAGCGTCGCGAAGCTCTGTCCGTTCTTGGTATTTACATAGACGACGCGCAACGACTTGCCGCCGTCGCAAATGTACTCCACGCGTTGGCGCGTCTCCACACGTATGCCGTCAAAGCGCAGAGCCCCGGAAGCGGCGTTGGCGTTGGCAAGAAGCGCGAATGACGTAAGCACGCAACAAACCAACCCACGGAACGGACGCTTTTTCATTGCGCTCGGGACCAAATGAATGTCTTGTTTCGGCATTTGAGCACCTCGCTGACACCTGGGATCTTTGGGCGCACGGCTCGACACCGGGGGGATGTCGGGTCGGCGCCTCTTCCGAACGCCTACGTTTCAAACGTCTACTCTTCGGAACGTCGTCTGCTCTTCCGAACGCCTACCGTTCCGAACGTCTGCTCGTCAGAACGCCTACTGCGCGCTGATCGGCCGCACGCGGGCGGCCGCTTGCCTTGCGCGAGCACGCGCTTCATCGACGTCGGCGGCGGTTGCAATGGCGACGCCCATGCGGCGTTTTGCGAAGCTCTCCGGTTTGCCGAACAGACGTAAATCCGCGCCCGGCACGGCCAATGCTTCGGCGACGCCCTCGAACGCGATGCCTGGCTCATCCAACCCGCCGTAGATCACCGCGGACGCACCGGGACTGTGCAGTGCCGTGTCGACCGGCAAGCCGAGGATTGCGCGCGCGTGCAGTTCAAACTCGGAGAACCGTTGCGTCGCCAGTGTCACCAGGCCGGTGTCGTGCGGACGGGGACTGACTTCGGAGAACCACACCTGGTCGCCACGCACGAACAGTTCGACGCCGAACAGGCCGCGCCCGCCGAGCGCCTCGGTCACTTGGTGCGCGATCTGCTGCGCGAGCGCGAGCGCGGCGGCACTCATCGGTTGCGGCTGCCACGATTCGACGTAGTCGCCGCCGACCTGCAGGTGTCCGACCGGTTCGCAGAAATAGGTATGCACGGCGCCGTCGGCGGGATCGATTGCACGAACGGTCAGCAGCGTGATCTCGTAGTCAAACTTGACGAAACCTTCCACGATTACGCGCCCACGGTTGACGCGCCCTCCCGCCATCGCGTGATGCCACGCGGCTTCGACATCGGCCGGACCCTTGACCACCGACTGGCCCTTGCCCGACGACGACATCACCGGCTTGACGACGCACGGATAGCCGATCCCGGCATCGATCGCCGCCTGCATTTCCTCGTGCGACTGCGCAAACGCGTACGGCGAAGTCGGCAAGCCGAGTTCTTCGGCCGCGAGCCGGCGAATCCCTTCACGGTTCATTGTCAACTGCGTGGCGCGCGCGGTCGGGATCACTTCGACAACGCCCTGCGCCTCGATCGCCGCGAGTTCATCGGTCGCAATCGCCTCGATCTCGGGCACGATCAGGTGCGGCTGCTCGCGCTCGATCAATTCACGCAGCGCCGCGGGGTCCGTCATGTCGATGACATGCGCGCGATGGGCGACTTGGTGGCCGGGCGCATTGGGATAACGATCCACGGCGATCACTTCGACACCCAGGCGTTGCAGCGCGATGATGACTTCCTTGCCGAGTTCGCCCGCGCCAAGCAGCATCACGCGCGTGGCGGACGGCGACAGCGGGGTGCCAAGGCGGAACGGCTGGTGCGGACGGTTTGACATGGAATGAATGCTCCTGAATCGGGATCACGACGTGGCGGCTCATACGCGAGGCGGCAGTCGGCAGTGCGATGTTGCGCGGATGCGATGTTCGACGCTGCGCGGGCGCGATGTCGCGGTCGCGATGTTCGATGTTGCGCGGGCGCGATGTTAACACGGCGGGCTGCCCGCGAGCGAGCCAGAAGCCGCCCGTCGCAGCGCTCACCTTGGCATCCTGTTGTGTACGCGAGAGCGCTGCGCGGCAGGGCCGCCTCGATTCGCACCCGGCACGATTTCGACTAAGCAAGCCGCGCCGCACGCCGACCAGTTAAACTTCGGGCTGGTCCTTGTCCTCGCCGCGCAGTCTGCGCGCGCATCTCTCTACACGTTTTATCAAGCATGCTCACCGTTGTTGTTGGCGAATTCGGCTTTTCGGCTGCCTGGCTTGTCGTTCTACTCTGGCGGCTAGTCAAAGCGGTATGGCCCGGCAACTCAGGGCTGCGCGGGCCCGGCACGATCCGGCTGTGGATCGGCGCGATCACGGTGCTGGTCGCCAGCTGCGCGCTCGAAGCGACAGTTTCGGCGAATCCTGCCCGCGACGCGCTAGGACGACGCGCATCGGCGGCACTGGCTGCGCTGGCTGGCCACCCTGGATCGATCGCGTTTTTCGCCGCGCTGCTCGTGGCTGCATTGCCGTGGGCCTGCGGCATACGGTGGCCACAGGCGCTCGCATGGCTCGATCGGGCGTTCGGCATCGGTTTGGGTTTCAGAAGCGGGGCACATGGCGACGTGGCGCGAGGCGAATCCAGGCCGCCAGCGACCGCCCCCCTCCGGGGCGGGTCCAGCGTCGGCGAAAGCGGCTTCGGCCCCGCCGACACGCGCGGACGCCGCGCTTCGGCGACCCGCTGGCCAGACGCGCGCAACGCACCGCCGCCGGCTGGGCGGCGCGGCGCCGCGGCCGGGATCGGGTCGGCGGCGGCGGCGCTCGACAGCGGTAACGCCAGCGCGGCGACCGGTGCGATGCCAAGCGCCCGCCCCCACGGTGCTAGCGGCGGGTCCGCGGTACACGGCTCGACCGCCGCGACCGCCAAGCCTTTCCGCGCCACGCGCGCGGCAAGCTCCCTGCCGGACGCGCGCCCTGCGGCATCGTCGCTGACCGCCGCACCGAGCCCGCGCGCGCTTGCCGCGAGCCCGGCTCCCGAGGTGCGGCACGGCACGCCGTCAGCGAGCACGACGCCGTTGTCGAAATCCGCGCGAGCGCCGCGTCCATCGGCAACGCCGGCGCCACGCAACGCGCATCGAAGCGGCAGCACGTATCACGACCGCGTCGCCCCCTCTGGCGACGCAGCACGCATCGATGGTGTCTTTACGCCGGCCGTACCGCAGACGCCATGGGCCCCACCGTCCCAAACATCCGAAAGTATTTCAGCTACGTTGCGTTCGATCGAAGAGAACGCGGCACAATGGGCCACGTTGGCCGGCGCCGGCCCGGCCCGCCTGGACGCGCACGAGACGAAGGCCGCCGCCGTGTCGGATGCCCAAACAGCTACGGCGACGGCTGCGGCGGTGGCTCTAGGGACGGTCGCGGCGGCGTCAGGGGCGACTGCGGCGGCATCTACAGGGACGGCTTCGGCGGCGGTTGCTGATGCTGATGCTGATGCTGATGCTGATGCTGATGCTGATGCTGATGCTGATGTCGATGTGGGTGTCGATGTGATTGCTGATGCAGTTGCTGTGACGCCTACCGAGAAAGTGGCTGGTACGACTGCAGAGGCGGCTATAGGTGTCCCCGTGAAGGCTACTGCGCAAGTCACGGTGGAAGCAGTCGCACCGACGACCGGCGAGGTCGCGCGGGAAGCGGCGGGCAAAGTAAACGAGCACACGCCGGCACACGACACGACAACGGCTGCAGTGGCGAACACGCTCACCACGACGGCCACCGTCGAGTCGCCCATACGCCACCCGGATACGCCGAGCGCCGTTGATGTGTCCGTTGACACGCCCCTGGACTCCCCCCTGGACGCGCCCTTTGACGCGCCCTTTGACGCGCCCTTTGATGCGCCCTTTGATGCGCCCTTAGACACGCCCTTGGACGCGCTTTCGGATACACCGTTCGACACACGGTCTTACGCACCTGACGGACCGTTCGACGGCGCCCCGCTGCCCACGCCTGCCACAGCAACAGCGCAGGCGATGGACGCGCCCCAAACCCGCGTGCCAACCGGCAATGAATTCGAATTTCGTTCGCCCAGTGCGTCCCATGTCGAACTGCCCAGCCTGGAACTGCTCGCCGGTCTATCCGACGCGGTCGAACCGATCTCCGAAGAAAGCTTGGCCGCGACCGGACAACTGATCGAGCAGCGCCTCAAGGAATTCAAGGTGCCGGTTTCGGTAGTGGGCGCGTCGGCCGGTCCGGTGATAACGCGCTTCGAGGTCGAGCCGGCACTAGGCGTGCGCGGCAGTCAGATCGTCGGGCTGATGAAGGATCTATCGCGCGGGCTCGGCCTCACGTCGATCCGCGTGGTCGAGACGATCCCCGGAAAAACCTGCATGGGCCTCGAATTGCCCAACGCGAAACGCCAGATGATCCGCCTGTCAGAGATCATCGATGCGCAGGCATACCACGACTCTGCGTCGCAGTTGACCATCGCGATGGGCAAGGACATCGTCGGCAACCCGGTCGTCACCGATCTGGCGAAGGCCCCCCATATGCTGGTCGCCGGCACCACCGGCTCCGGCAAGTCGGTCGCGATCAACGCGATGATCTTGTCGCTGTTGTACAAGGCCACGCCGCAGGATGTTCGGCTGATCATGATCGATCCGAAGATGCTCGAACTGAGCGTCTATGAGGGCATTCCGCACCTGCTTGCGCCAGTCGTGACCGATATGAAGCTGGCGGCCAACGCGCTCACCTGGTGTGTTGCAGAAATGGAGAAACGTTATCGCCTGATGTCGGCGCTGGGCGTGCGCAACCTGGCTGGCTTCAACCAAAAGATCCGCGACGCACAGCGTGCCGAGCGCCACATCGGCAACCCGTTCTCGCTGACGCCCGACGCACCCGAGCCATTGTCGACGCTGCCCACCATTGTGGTCGTGATCGACGAGTTGGCCGACCTGATGATGGTCGCCGGCAAGAAGATCGAGGAACTGATCGCGCGTCTCGCGCAGAAAGCGCGCGCCGCGGGCATCCACTTGATTCTGGCGACGCAACGTCCGTCGGTCGATGTGATCACCGGCCTCATCAAGGCGAACATTCCTACCCGCGTCGCATTCCAAGTGTCGTCGAAAGTCGATTCGCGCACGATTCTCGACCAGATGGGCGCCGAATCGCTGCTCGGACAAGGCGATATGCTGTTCCTGCCACCCGGTACCGGCTATCCGCAACGTGTGCATGGCGCATTCGTCGCCGACGACGAAGTCCATCGCGTCGTCGAATTCCTCAAGCAGTTCGGCGAACCCGAGTACGAGGAAAGCATCCTGGCCGGCGTACCCGGGGAGAGCGCGCCTACCGACCTGTTCGGCGAGACGTCCGACGCCGAAGCCGATCCGCTGTACGACGAAGCCGTTGCGTTTGTGCTGCGTAGCCGTCGAGCATCGATCTCGTCGGTGCAACGGCAACTGCGCATCGGCTACAACCGCGCGGCACGCCTGGTCGAGCAGATGGAAACAGCGGGCCTGGTGTCGGCGATGGGCACCAACGGCAGCCGCGAGGTCATCGCACCGGCACCGTCGGACTGAATGGCGGCATGGCGCCGGCTGTCGCCGGGCGCATCGCCGCACTGATCAACGTGGTCCAATCACCGTCACCGACCGGCTGCTGGCCCAACCCGAACGCGCGCATCGCGTTGCGGCCACAGATGTCCTCGACCCACTGGACCTCGCGACCATCGCCCACGGCATTGCCGCTCTCGAGCCAGCGTCCGACCGTCATGCAGACGCTGCGCCGGAACTCGTCGTGGTGCGCGCACGACGTGACACTGGATGCTTCGGTCGTCGCCCCCGGCGAGGTCGCGAACATCCCCTCGGCGCCCAACACGCGCAATTGACGTTCGATGCTTGCCGCATCGACCGCCGGATGCAGCGTCATGCCGAGCGCGACGCGCGGCGGCGCTGAGTCGTCAGGCGTGCGAGCACGTCGCACCGCGCGCGCTAGAGACACCGTGCGTGAAGAACGTCCCAGGTGGGTCGATTGCGCGGATCGCACCGGCGCTAAGGACGTTGTCGGGAGCGCCGCCAACGCGGTTGCGACCGTGTTGTAGCTCCCCGCGTGCGCGCTCGACACGACCACCCTCGGCATCGCGTCTCGGGCGCGAAGCGCCTTGAACAATGCGGTGAGGCCGCGTGCAAGGGGTGCCTCCGCAATTCCCTCCACCGATACCGCACGGCCATCGTCGCTCCATCCGGTATAGGCGCCCAGGCGCAAATGCAGGGTCCAGCCGCGTGCGCACAGCGCCGGCGCGATGCGCACCAGCAAGCCATACACGAACTGCGACAGACCTTCGCCGCGTACGCGGTGCCGCGACATCTTCAGCGTAAATAAGGCATCCATTTCATTGTCGTTCGGCATCCGCTCCGGGAACGGCACGGCATCGACATCGCACGCGAGTTCGGCACTGCGCGCGCCGACACAATGAAACGCTTCGATCCGTATGTTCAACGCGTCGAGCAGATCGCCCAGGCACTGGACCGGTACGCCGGCGGTACCGCCGAGCCGCCGCAAATACCTGCGGTAGTCCGGATCGTCGATCCGCACTGCGCGCGACAGCGACAGCGCCGGCACAATGCGCGACACGATGCCGCCGGCCGGTCCATAGAGGAAATCGGATGCGCTATGCGCCGGGTCCAGCGGCACGCACAAACCCGCGGCGCCGGCGCGCTCCAACAATGTGGCGGCATCCAGGTCGCGCAACTGCCGATTCAGTTCGCTCCACAGCGCCGGTGCACGCCACTCGTCGAGTGCGCCGACGATGCCGAACACGCGCTGCAGCTCGAGCCGTGTGCGGCGTACCAACGGATGCCCAGGCGAGCGGCTCAACGCGCCGCAGTACGCAATAAAGCGCTCTCGCGGATCGGCTCCCGCGCCGATGCACGACTCCGGCACGCCGGCCGCACGCATCAGCCGCGCGGCATGCGGCGCCTCATCGAGCCACAGGTGAGAAATCGTGTCGTAGCAACGACGCGCAATCAAATCGCGACAGATGACGCGCGAACAATAGTCGTACACCGGCAGGTGCGCGGCATGGTCCCAATACAACGCACGCGCGGCATCGGTATCGAGCAGGTAATGCGGGTCCAGCAGTGAAGCCATTCATCTCTCCCTGTACGCCCGCGGCAACGGAGCCGTTGCCGCGCGACAAGAAGCAATGATATAGCCTATTCAGGATAAATTTAAACCGCAAAGAGAAAAATCTTGAGTGTGTCGCGCTGCCCGCCGATCGGCGCGCGCCTAACGGCGTCATGGTGGGCGCACCACGATACCGACCCAGCCCAACCCCGACACTCGCAAGTTAGGTCAGCACGCCTGACGGAGGCATTTCGCACTGCCGCAACGCGGCCTCGGGAAAGGCGTTGTGCTCGACTCGACCGCCGTCGAACCAAATGGTCTTCACGTAGGCATCCTGGTGAGGGCGGTTTTCGTCGTAGCCGGTAACGGTCATCGCCGGGCTACCGGATTTCAGTTGTACGACGTCGCCGATGTCGAAGGTATGGGTCATTCGAGTCGATAGAGTAAAGATGGGATGACTCAGCAAAAACCGTTCCGGCCTCTGCCGCTCAGCCATTGCAAAGCTGGTCGAGGCGCCATTTTCCCTGCCGGGACAGGCTGCCCACCGCATAATGGCCTTGGTTCTCCACATAGCGCGTGAAACAGGCCCGCTCGATCAGGAACACGGCGGCGGTTTCCATGCCGTTGCGCGACATGCCTAGCCGGCGGTAATCGAGCGGCAGGACCGAGTCGTGATCGGTGTCGGACAACCGGCTCGCAGCAGAGAGGATCGCGATGCAATCAGCTTTAGATGGAGCATGCATGGCCGTGGACCTCATGGTTGCAACAGGTTGGGAGGATCGTCGGGGCTGACAGGTTGGACCGGAACATTCATCATAGACATTCGCCGGGCAGAATCAAATCCGCGAGATCCCCAGATGCGCGAGCCGTGCTTCGCTTATGATCATGCGACGCAACCGCCGCCCTGCACAGGAATAGCGATGCCTCTACCGATTGAAGATTACGCATTGATCGGCGACCGTCACACCGCCGCGTTGGTGGGCCGGGACGGCTCGGTCGACTGGCTGTGCTGGCCCCGCTTCGACTCCGGCGCGTGCTTCGCCGCGCTGCTCGGCACGCCAGAGCACGGACGCTGGCTGATCGCGCCCGGGGATTCAATGAGTCCGGCCGCTTCTTCCACCGATCCCACCGATCCCACCGCGTCAGCGGCCGCGCTCGCATTCGCCACGCGCCGCCGCTACCGCCCCGACACGCTGATCCTCGAGACCGATTTCGAGACACCCGAGGGCGCGGTCACCGTGATCGACTTCATGCCGAGCCGCAGCGGCTTTTCGGAACTCGTGCGCATCGTCAAGGGCGTACGCGGCAGTGTGCGCATGAAAATGGAGTTGGTGCTGCGCTTCGACTATGGCTCGTCGATACCGTGGGTATCGCGCCTGGACGACGGCAGCGGCATCCGCGCGATCGTGGGACCGGACATGGCGGTGCTGCGCACACCGGTGCAACTGCGCGGCGAAGCGATGAGGACCGTCGCCGACTTCACCGTGAAGGCCGGCGATCATGTGCCGTTCGTGCTGGCCTATGCGCCATCGCACGAGTGCTTGCCGCCCGTGCGCAACCCGT
>Ga0310811_10003675_pt1 | contig 19347 bp, 14 predicted proteins | sample YCmetagenome_FD_207642 | JGI IMG/M metagenome (GOLD analysis project Ga0310811, IMG submission 207642) | Soil microbial communities from experimental microcosm in Duke University, North Carolina, United States - YC | ecosystem: Engineered > Artificial ecosystem > Soil microcosm > Unclassified ...
CCAACCCAAGTCATGCCCGAGCCTCGGGTTCCGTGCGCGCTCACGATGTGCTGCTCTCCAGTGCGCGGCGAACGACGGCGCGCACGAGATCGCGCCGATACTCCGCATTGGTCTGATGGTCTTCCAAAGGATCGATGGCTTTGGCAGCGGCCTCAGCGGCCGCACGGAAAACCGTGTCGGCAGGTGCCTGGCCGCTGAGGACGGCTTCCGCTTGCGCTATCCGCCGCGGCGAGGGCTCTGCGCCACCGAGCCCGACATGTGCGTCGGTAATTTTGCCACCCTGCAAGCGATAGGTGACAAGGGATGCCGCCATGGCGAAATCGCCCGCGCGGCGGCTGAATTCATTGAAGCCGAACCTGGCGTCATTTGCCAGCAACGGCAGGCGCGCTTCGATGAGCATCTCGTCTTCGGCCAGCGCCGTCGACATAATGCCGGTAAAAAATTGCTTTGCCGCAATCGCGCGTTCGCCCCGCGTGCTTCGGGCGACGAGGGTGGCATCGAGTGTGGCCGCGACAAGGCACCATTCCGATGCCGGATCGGCGTGCGCCAGGCTCCCGCAGAAGGTTCCGCGCATTCGAATCGGGTAGTGCGCGATATGGCGCGCCACGACGCCCAGCAATGTACCGAGCGGATTTTCAGTGACCGGTTTGTGAAACGCCGCATGGCGCACGCAGGCGCCAATCGCAAGCACCTTGCCGTCACTTGCGATCTTATCGAGGCCGGCGACGTCGTTGATGTCGACAAGATGGGCGGGCCTTGCGAGCCGGAAGGCCATGATTGGAACGAGGCTTTGTCCGCCGGCCAGAACGCGGCCGTCCTGCGGCGCCACCTCGGCCAGGATCTTCAGCGCCTCGTCGAGGGTCTTCGGCGCATGGAGGGTAAACGGCGCAGGCTTCATTCGGAGACTTCCCAGCGCGGGCAGGAGCTAATTATTTGTATGCAAACGATAAAGTGCGTTTTTGTCAAACGAGGTCGCCTAGACGGGGTGCGACAGCACGAGCCAGGGCGCCGCGGTTTCTTTGGAGCCGCCAAATTCGTATCTTATTTGCTGAATATCGGGGGCGACACCACAAGGGGGGGCCGGGGATGCCGGTGCCGAGATTTCTTATTGCCATTTGCCTGGCGGGCATTGTCCCGGCGGTCGCGCCGACGCTTGCGCAAGAGAGCAAGCGGCCGGACAAGGTTTCATTCTATTTCGCTGCTCACGAGGACGACTGGCAGCTGTTCATGAATCCGTCTGCCTTTGAAGACGTGATCGGCGGCGCGTCAAAGACCGTGTTCGTCCATCTTACCGCCGGCGATGCCGGTCTCGGCATTGGTCTGGGAGGCCGCAAGCATCCATTTTATTTGGCGCGCGAAAACGGAGCTGAAGCCGCGATCCGATTCATGGCAAATGCGGATTCGGCACCCGCCGAGCGGCTTGCCGTGCCGATGTCATTCAACGGGCATTCGATCTACCGGGTGAGCTATCGCAATACCGTCGGATATTTTTTGCGCGTACCGGACGGTCATTGGACTGGCGAAGGATACTATGACACCGGATTTGAATCGCTCAAGCGGCTGGCCAGCGGTGAGAACGATGTTCTGCGCGCGGTGGACGGATCGGCGACTTACCGCGGTTGGAACGACCTGGTTGCTACGCTGCGAGGAATCATAACCTACGAACGTGGGCAGGCCGCTCTGATTCAAATCAACGTCGCCGAGACCAATACGCGCATCAATCCAAAAGATCATTCCGATCATCTCATGACGGCGAAGGCCGCGCTCGACGCCGTCAAGGATTTAAGTTGCGTCCGGCGGGTCTATTATGTCGACTACGCCAGCTCACGGCTGCCGCAGAATCTCGACGTGCAGAAACGGGATATGGAAAGCTCGGTGCTGGCGGTAACGCTTGCTGGTGTTCAGGCTCTCGACCACAGCACGGCGTGGCACCACTATGACGAATCGTTCGTTGGGCGAAACTACTTCCGGGTTCAGGATCCGGCGGGCCGCTGCGATGGGTCGCGAACCGCGCTGGCAACGGCGCCGCAATAGGCGTTCAGCCGGTGAACCTCACGTTCGAGTGATTGCAGCAACTTTTGGTCCCGGTTGACGTGCATCAAATAGCCGCCCAAGTTGAGCGGCTACTTGTTTCGCAACCATTTCTTCCTTGACCCGTTTTCGTCTGATCCACGTCTGAGTCGGCAGCTAATTGGCGGCGCCCGATGCGCTACGCAGAAATCCCGGTCGCAGTGCAAACGCGCCGTGTCATGTCTGTCGACGCACTGCGGGGGTTCAACATCTTTTGGATCATCGGCGCCGACGGTGCAGTCCTGGCTCTCGAACGCATGCTCCGCGACAAAGGTCCGGTGCTCGGTTCCGTAGGCACTTTTCTTGGAACGCAGATGACCCATGCGGACTGGGAGGGATTCCGTTTCTACGATTTTATCTTTCCGCTGTTCATCTTCGTCACCGGTGTTTCGATTGTGCTTGCGCTGCCCAGATTCGTCGAGCGCGAGGGTACGGCGAAAGCGCATCTGCACGTATTGCGACGTGCGCTCGTCCTGTACGTGTTGGGCGTCATCTATTACGGCGGTGTCGGCCACCAATGGAGTGATGTGCGCCTTGTCGGAATCCTGCAGCGAATTGCAATCTGCTATTTGTTTGCGTCGATTCTTTTCCTCAATTTTGAGTGGCGCGGCCTGGTTGCCGCACTGCTCGCTCTGCTCGTGGGATATTGGGCACTGATGACATTCGTGCCGGTACCTGGCGTGGGTGCCGGCTCATTTAAACCCGACGCCAATCTCGCCAACTGGCTCGATCTGCATTACCTGCCGGGACGCTTGTGGGACGAAACGCGGGATCCGGAAGGCCTGTTGAGCACGCTGCCGGCGATCGGCACCTGCGTGCTGGGTGTGCTGTCAGGCCTCTTGCTCAAGGATGAGCGGCTGACGCCCACGCAAAAGTCACTGTGGCTGGTCGCGGCCGGCGTTGCGATGATTGCCGCCGGTTATTTGTGGAGCCTGCAATTTCCGATCATCAAGGCGATATGGACATCATCGCTCGTGCTGGTTGCCGGCGGTTACAGTGCGATTTTGCTCGCCGTCACGCACCAGGTTATCGATGTCTGGGGTTGGAAAACCTGGGCCACGCCGTTCGTGTGGATCGGGGCGAATGCGATCTTGTTGTATTTCATCAACGGGCTTGTCGGGTTCGTGCCTTTCGCATTTCGCCTGGTCGGTGGCGATGTCGCGCGCTGGATCAGCAGCGTGACCACGCCGGGAACCGGCGCATTCCTTGGCCATGTTCTCGGCCTTGTCTTCGCTGTTGCGCTGGCTGGATTTCTTTACCGCCGCAAGATCTTCCTGCGCGTGTGAAATTCAGGTTCCGACCTTGAGTTCGGACACGAGTGCCCGCAAGGCCGCTACTGTGGACGGCGCCACGCTTTTTCCGGTACGCGGGTTTTCCGAGGGAATGTTCTCGATCGTCATTGTGAAACGCGCGGTGTCGGCGTCGACCGTGATCGTGTGAGTGTTGCGCGTGACGCCCGGGTCGGCCCAAATTTCAAGCTGGGTGCGGTCCGGCCCGATTCCCGCAAGGCTGAGTGCCGCTGCGACATTGACGTTGGTGGGGAATCCGCGGGCGCCTTCGCGCGCGCTGCCGTCGAACACCTTCAGTGGTTTCTTCAACCCGGTCACCGAAATTCCGTGCTCGCGCAGATAGGGTGCGCCATCGAGTCCCGCGGGCGGCTTGCGCGTCACCATCTTGACCGAATGGATTGTGCCCTCGGCCGCGGCGCGCACGGCGTCGAGACCGATCAGCGCCCCTGTCGGCACAAGAATACGTGCACCCTTGAGCCTCGCCCGCTCGACGAGGTCGCCGTTTTCGAGCAATTGCGCCACCGAAAGCGGCATGAAGATGCGGCCTTTGTCGATGACACTGAGCGCGACCTCGCGGAACAGGGTGGGTGGCAGGCATTCGACGACAATGTCGCAGTCGTCTGCAAGCTCGGTTGCCTTGCGGACGGGAATGGCACTGCCGACCTGCGGCAGTGCCTGTTGCGCCTTTTCGACGTTGCGCACGGCCACGGCTGCAAGCGTGAGACCGGGGACGCCTGCGATCAGGCGTTTTGCCACTTCGAGCCCGACCGCGCCGAGCCCGGCGATGCCGACGCGCAGCGTCTTTTTGTTGTTTGTCTGTGTCATTTCTTGCGGCCGACGAAGGTCGGTTTGCGCTTTTCCATGAACGCGCGGACGCCTTCGGCGTAATCTGGCGTCAGACTCGCGCTTCGCTGAGAATCGCGCTCGAGATCCAGCTGGGCGTCGAGCGTATTCGTCGCCGACGCATTAAGCGCGCGCTTGATCAATGCAAGGCCCTGTGTCGGCGCAGCGGCGAAATGCTCACAAAGCTTCTGCGCCTCGCCAGCGAGCGCCGCGTCATCCACGCATTTCCAGATCAGCCCCCATTGTTCGGCCTTCTCCGCCGGCAACGGCTCTGCCAGAAGCGAAAGCCCGCGTGCCCGTGCATCGCCGACGAGCCTTGGAAGAAACCATGTGCCACCCGAATCCGGCACGAGCCCGACACGCGCAAACGACTGAATAAAACTGGCGGATCGGGCGGCCAACACGATGTCGCAGGCAAGCGCGATATTGCAGCCGGCACCGGCGGCGACGCCATTTACTGCGGCAACAACGGGAAAGGGTAGGGCTCGCAGCTTGCGGACCAAGGGATTGTAGTAAGTCTCCTGCGCTCCGCCGAGCACGACCGTTTCGCCTGGTTTGGCGAGCCGGTCGCTGAGATCCTGTCCCGTGCAGAAGCCGCGTCCGGCACCGGTGATCAGCAGCGCGCGGCAACTTTCGTCGGCCTCCGCCTCGTCGATGGCCGCGCGCAAGGCCTTATGCATCGCCTCGTTGAAGGCGTTGAGCTTGTCGGGCCGGTTAAGTGTGATGCCGCGATACCCACTGCGTACGTCGACAATAACCGGTGTCTCGGGCGTCATGACTTTTCGAGAAACCGGTCGAGTTTGCCGATTTCCTCCTTCCTGTCCTCGAAGTCTTCCGCAATACGTTCGTAAAGCCGGGCTGCAGCCTGCAGCATATCCCGCTCGGGAAATTCTTCACCGACGAAAGCCGCGATTTCATCAAGTTCGGCCACCCAGCGATAGGCTTTTGAGTACATGCTGGGCACCTGGTTCGAGAGATAACGGAGAAGGTCAGGGCGGCTTTCGGCAAGCTCCGCCTTCAGCGCCCCGGCCGAGCCGCCACGGCTTGCGGCCAGCATCATGGCCGTGCCGAGCGCGGTGAAGCCCTTGGTGATGCCGGCATAGGACATCTTGAGCGCTGATGCTGCCGTCAGTGGCCCCTCGAGAATGCGAACGATTAGCCCGAAATCATTGAGCCGTGCGACATCCTTTGCGGATGGGCCCGACACGTAGATTTTTGTGTTGGTGCTGCCGGGCTTCGGCGGTGGCCCGATGATACCGGCACCGACGAAAGGACAACCGGTTTTGGCGATCACGTCAGCGATCTTCTGCATTGTCGGCGGGCTGACCGCGTTGCATTCGACATAGATCGGCTTTCTGTTGGCCGCGGCCAGGACAGGCGCGAGGCGGGTTGCGAGGCCGAGCGCGTCGCCGGGCGGAACAATCGAGAGAAGAAAATCGGCTTCCGCGAGCGCGCGTTCTTCCGCTGGCTGCATGCCGGCCTCGCGCGCGCGTTTGACGCTTTCCTCGCTGCGGCCTGCAAGCGACGTCAGCACGGTCACCTTGTTCTCGGTCAGACGGCAGCCGACCCCGGCGCCCATATTGCCCGGCGCGATAACGGCAACGGTAGGGATCGTGCTCATGATCCGGTAACTCCGCCGTCGAGATTAATGCTCTGACCTGTGACGAAGGCTGAGGCCTCTGACGCCAAGAACAGCACCGCGCCGACCAGATCTTCGGGCACTTCCGCGCGCGGCACGCATTGCATGGCGATGATGCGCTCCTTCTGCGCCGGCGTGACCGTTTTGCGCTCGATCTCGGTGAACGTTGCGCCCGGCAGAATAGCATTCACCGTGATGTTGTCGGGGCCGAGTTCGCGCGCCATCGACAGACTCATGCCCGCGAGCGCGGCTTTGGTCGCGATATAGTGCAGGTAATTTGGCCGCCCGAGACGCACGGCCCCGGAGGCTACATTGATGATGCGGCCCCACTTTGCGCGCCGCATCGCGGGCAGCACAGCGCGCGCGCAAAGAAACGGCCCGGTGAGATTGACGCGCAAAACGCGTTCCCATTCCTCCAGCGGAATCTGGTCGAACGGGCGCATCTCCAGGGTCGAGAAAATTCCGGCATTGTTGATCAGCACGTCGATGCGGCCGTACTCATCCTCCACAACTTCGATCATTTCCGCGATCGAGCTTTCGTCGGAGACGTCCGTTGTGACAGCGAGAGCCTGGCCTCCGGCCTTCATGATTTCCTCTGAAACGGCGGCAGCCTTCTTCTCGTTCAGTTCTGCGATGACGGCCCGGGCACCGGCCGTTGCGAACGATTTTGCGAACACGCGCCCAATGCCCTGGCCTGCGCCGGTTACAATAACGACGCGGTCCTTCAGGCCCGGAAACACGGCATTCTGCAATTCGGCGCTCATGCCGCGCCCCGCTCCAGCTGCGGCAATTGTTCCAGCGCGGCGCGCGCATCCCACGGTGTCCACCAGGGCTTGAGTCCGAGATCGTTCGCGATGATGCCTGCGGTGATGTAGCCGGCGCCGCCGGATATCGCGCCACCCGGGTGACCGGCCGAGCCCGCACTGTACAGATTCGGGATCGGCGAACGGTAGCCGAAGTGGTTGTACATGACCTGCTCGGCATTGAATGCGCCCATGAAGATGTCGCCGCCGCGCATGTTGATCATCTCCTGTACATATTCGCGGCCGGTGTAGACATAACGTCTAAGAATGTTCTTGCTTGTCATGTTCGGGCAGTACCGCGCGAAGCATTCGACGATTCTGTCGGAGAACTCCTCCTTGAAGGCTTCGTAACTTTGTCCGGCGAGATCGGGATTGAGCGGCATGACGTGCCAACAATAGGTCGTGTGCTTGCCCGGCGGTGCCTGTGTCGGGTCGAGCAGGCTGAGCGGGCCTGATCCAAACTGCACCAGCTTCGGTACGCGGCCGGCTTGCACGTCTTGATGCGCCGAGAACAGGTCCTCCATGGTCTCGGCGCCGATGCTCCACTTCAGCGACCGGTTGATGTTTGAGTCGAATTGCTCGGCGGCGAAACGCGGACTTTCGTTGAGCGCGAGATGCAACCCGAACAAGCTCCAAGCGGTATATTGGAAGCCGTCGAGTTTCTTGAGGAAGGCGGCAGGCAGCTGTTCGCGCCCGATCAGGCTCTCGAAAGTCTGGTGCACGTCGAGTGTCGAAGCCACGAATTGCGTGGCACGGACCGTCTGGCCGCCGAACAGTTCGATGCCGCTGGCGCGTCCATTCTCGATTAGGATGCGATCGATATTCACCTGTGGCTGGAACGTGCCGCCTGCGGCGATGAAGGCCTCCATCAGGCCGCGCGCCAGATTGAACGAGCCGCCCTGGCAGAGCTGGTAGCCGCTTTCCAGGTCGAAGGCGCGGATCACCGAACCCATAGGGGACGTCTTCGAGAGGGTGTCCACCAGCCAGGTGCCGAACAAAGACACCTTGAACAGAAACAGCAACCGCACGTGTTCGTTTTCGAACAGCTCGTGGACGACGTCGAGCGGCTGCCGGTTGGACACCTCCAGAAATTCACGTCCTAAGGCCGTGCGCGACAATAGGGCTTCGCGCTCCTGTTTCGGCAAAGGTTCGGCATAGCGCTCCGGCAGGAAGATCTGCGCCGTGATCTTTTCCGCCTTGCGGTTCCAGTCGCGGAAGGTTTGCGCGTCCTTTTTCGAGAAGCGCGCGACGTTCGCCACCGATTCCTCGAGATCACGCCCGAGCACGAGCGCGCTTCCATCATGATGCGCCTGGCCGAATTCATAGCGCGGGGTGATGTAGGTGACGCGGTCGCCCAGGTTCAAATCCTTGAACCAGGGCGTCTCGCTGATGTGGAAATGATTGATGGAGTGCAGGTTGTGATAGAAGCCGGGCAACGTCACTTCGCGCGTGCACAAGCCGCCTCCGTAAGTCAGGCGGCGATCCACCAATAAGATGTCGAGACCAGCACGGGCGAGATAGGTGCCCAAAATCAGGCCATGGTGCCCCGCACCGATAATGATGCCGTCATAGGTCTTTGCGAACGCCTTGGACAAAGGTCGAATTCCTCGAACTATATTTCCTGCGGTTTGGAGCAGGGCCGGGCGGGCTAGACTGCAAGGGCGCCGGCTACCGGGTCAACGGGCTCTAATCGCATGGCGTGGGACGCCATCGAGGCGTCCGACCGCACCTTCTGCGGGTGGACCAATACCCGAGGATTTCGGTAGATTAGGGCATCCAAAACACGGGCCGAATTGGCCACGGGGAGGAACACATGCGTAAGACGCTTCTGGCCGCGAGCGCCGCGCTGCTGCTCGCAGCGGGCCCGGCTGCGGCTCAGCAAAAGACCATCAAGATCGGCTTCATCAGCACTTTCAGCGGACCGGTTGCGGTGATCGGCAATGACATGCGCAATTCTTTCGAGCTCGCGCTTGATCACCTGGGCCGCAAGATGGGTGGCATTCCGGTCGAAGTCATTTACGAAGACGATGGCTTCAAGCCGGAAGTCGGCAAGCAGAAGACCGACAAGCTTATCGAGTCCGACAAGGTCGATTTCATTACTGGCTATATCTGGTCGAACGTTCTGCTCGCTTCGCTGAAGTCGGCGGTCGACTCCAAGACGTTTTTGATCACGGCCAATGCTGGCCCTTCGCAGCTCGCCGGTGAGCTTTGCTCGCCCTACGTGTTCTCGAGCTCTTGGAACAATGACCAGACGCCGCAAGCCATCGGCATGTACATGAACCAGAAAAATGTGAAGTCAGTATTCCTGATTGGCCCAAACTATGCGGCGGGCAAGGACATGCTGGCTGGCGTTGCCTCGACCTTCAAAGGCAAGGTTGTCGGCCAGGAGCTGACCAAATGGCCCGATCAGCTCGACTTCTCGGCCGAACTCGCCAAGGCTAAAGACGCTAAACCCGATGCCATTTTCGTGTTCTATCCGGGTCGCGCGGGCGTTCAGTTCCTGACGCAATACGCGCAGGCCGGACTTAAAGGCACGATCCCGCTCTACACCGCCTTCACGATCGACGAGCTGTCACTGCCGCTGCAGAAAGACCTCGCGCTCGGCGTGCCGGGCGCGCAGGAATGGGTCAATGACCTGCCGAACGAGGCAAACAAAAAGTTCGTGGCGGACTATCGCAAGAAGTATAACTCCCGTCCGTCATTCTACGGCGCGCAGTCCTACGACGCTGCCATGTTGATTAACTCGGCGGTCACCGCAACCAAGGGCAATCTGTCCGACAAGAACGCGGTGCGGAAGGCGCTCGAAAAGGCGGACTTCAAATCGGTGCGCGGCGGTTTTAAGTTCGGGCCTAACCACGTGCCGATCCAGAATTTCTATTTGCAGGATGTGGTCAAGGACGGCAACGACTTCGTGCTCAAGACGAGTGCTACGATCGTCAAGGACTTCCAGGACGTCCATCACGCGAAGTGCAAGATGCCGGCGAACTGATGCCAGCCCGGTAAATCGCGGCGGCGGCGCATGCGCGCTGCCGCCGTTTTCAATTGCAACAGTGTGAAGCCTGCGTGCCATGACGCTGTTCATCGAGCAATGCCTCAACGGCCTGCAATTCGGTCTGCTGCTGTTCATGCTGGCGGCCGGGTTGACGCTGGTGTTCGGCATCATGGACCTCGTCAACCTGGCGCACGGCTCGCTGTACATGGTCGGCGCCTATTTTGCCGCGACCTTCACCGCATGGACCGGCAGCTTCCTGCTCGGCGTGGCGATAGCGCTCGGCGGGACGCTTCTTGTCGGTATGGCCGTGGAAGTGATCGTAATGCGGCGGCTTTACGGCCGTGATCACCTTGATCATGTGCTCGCAACGTTCGGTCTCATCCTGTTTTTCGATGAGACGGTGCGGCTGATCTGGGGGCCGGCAGGCCTGAGCCTGCCGCTGCCGTCATGGCTCAACGCGCCGGTGCAGATTCTTCCCGGCGTCTATTACTCGGCCTACAAGCTCTCGATCATCATCGTGTCGCTCGCCGTCGCAGCCGGTCTCTATTTCCTGGTAATGCGCACGCGCATCGGCATGCTGGTCCGTGCCGGCGCCTCGAACCGCGAGATGGTCGGTGCGCTCGGGGTTAATATCAAACTGCTTTACACGCTGGTCTTCGGGCTCGGCGCGGCGCTCGCCGGGCTTGCAGGGCTGATGCAGGCGCCGATCCTCACCGTACAGATCGGGATGGGCGAGATCATCATCATTCTCGCCTTTGTGATTACGGTCATCGGCGGCATTGGCTCGATCCGCGGCGCATTTGTCGCCGCAATTTTTATCGGGGTAGTTGACACGCTGGGCCGCGCCTTCTTTCCGGACCTGTTGCGAATGGTACTGAGCCCCGCCGCCGCATCGACCGCCGCGCCCGCGCTGTCGTCGATGCTGATCTACCTGCTGATGGCGATCGTGCTCGTTCTCAAGCCGGAAGGCCTGTTCTCGGCAGGTAACAAATGAGCGGTTGGCTTTCCGCACGCAATCTCGCAGTCATTGTGCTGCTCGCTGCACTGGTGCTTCTGCCCGTGTATGTCGAATTAACTGGAAACCGCTTTCTGCTCACACTGTTCACCCGCATCATCATTTTGGCGCTGGCGGCGGTGAGCCTCAATTTGATCCTCGGTTACGGCGGCATGATGAGCTTCGGCCATGCCGTCTATCTCGGCATCGGCGGCTATGCCGTCGGCATGCTGGCGCACGAGGGGATATACAGCGGTTTCGTGCAATGGCCGCTGGCGCTGTCGGCATCCGCGCTTTTCGCCCTGGTCATCGGCGCACTGAGTCTGCGGACGCGCGGCGTCTATTTCATCATGATCACCTTGGCATTCGCGCAAATGGCCTATTACGTCGTCGCGGGCCTCGCACGCTATGGTGGCGATGATGGCCTGACGATCTATAAGCGCAGTCAGTTCTTCGAGCCGATCAATCTGTCGAACAAGATGCAGTTTTACTACATCTGCCTCGCGTTGCTTTACGCGTCGATCTACCTGGTGTGGCGCATCGTCAATTCACGTTTCGGGATGGTGATCCAGGGTTCGCGCTCGAACGACACGCGCATGCGCGCGATCGGTTTCCCGACCTTTCGCTACAAGCTGATCTGCTTCGTCATTGCCGGCACGCTGTGCGGGCTGTCCGGCGCGTTACTGGCCAATCACACCGATTTCGTCAGTCCTGCAATGATGTATTGGACGCGCTCGGGCGACCTCATCATCATGGTTGTGCTCGGCGGAATGGGGTCCGTGATCGGTCCAGTCTTCGGAGCGATGGCGCTTTTGGTGCTGGAGGAAACCCTCTCGGGCTTTACAGAATATTGGCAGATCATCCTTGGGCCGCTGCTGCTGCTGGTCGTGCTGTTCGCGCGCGGCGGCATCGACGGGCTGCTCGGCAAGGTGCGCCATGCCTGACCTGCTGCAGGTTGAAAATCTTGCCAAACGCTTCGGCGGCATCGTCGCAACCGACGACCTCAGTATCGCCATTCCCGAAGGGCAACTGCACGCGGTGATCGGCCCGAATGGGGCCGGCAAAACGACCCTGATCGCGCAGCTTAGCGGGCAATACCCGCCCGATTCCGGCCGCATCGGGTTTGCCGGCAGCGATATCACGGCGCTGCCGATGCCCGCGCGCAGCGCGCTCGGTCTCGCGCGTTCGTTTCAGATCACGTCGCTGTTTCTCGACCTTTCGGTCCTGGACAACGTGGCGCTGGCCGTCCAGGCGCATGCAGGGCATTCATTCCACTTCTGGCGCCACGCGCGTCGCCAACGCGAATTGCGTGATCCTGCCCGTGCGGCGCTGGCGAGGGTCGGGCTCAATGTCCGCGAAAATCTTCCGGCGTCGGCGCTGAGCCATGGCGAGCATCGCCAACTCGAGCTCGCGATGGCCCTGGCTTCGAAGCCGCGCATGCTACTGCTCGACGAGCCGATGGCCGGGCTTGGTCCCGAGGAATCGGCCCGCATGGTGGCAACGCTTCGCGAGCTTAAGAAGGAGCTGACGATCCTTCTGGTAGAGCACGACATGGAGGCCGTTTTTGCGCTCGCCGACCGCATCACGGTCCTGGTTTACGGGCGCGTGATCGCTTCGGGAAAACCGGAAGAAATCCGCAATAACGCACAGGTGCGCGACGCCTATCTTGGCGAGCAGGAGGCCGTTCATGGCTGAGCCGGTGCTCGCGCTCGACGGAATCGAGACCTGCTACGGGCTGAGCCAGGTGCTGTTCGGAGTATCGCTGGCGATTGCGCCGGGCGAGATGGTGACGCTGATGGGCCGCAACGGCATGGGCAAGACGACAACCGTGCGCTCGATCATGGGCCTTACGCCGGCACGGGCCGGCGCGATCCGCTTCATGGGCGGCAATATTCGGGGGTTGCCTTCATACAGGGTCGCCCAGTGCGGGATCGGCCTGGTGCCGGAAGGCCGGCAGATCTTCCCGAATCTTTCCGTGCGCGAGAACCTGCTCGCAACGGCGGTTCAACGCGACGGCGCAGAGTGGACGCTCGACAAGGTTTACGGATTGTTCCCACGCCTTGCCGAACGCGAAGGCAGCATGGGCAACCAATTGTCCGGCGGCGAGCAGCAAATGCTTGCGATCGGACGGGCGCTCATGACCAACCCGCGGCTGCTGATACTCGATGAAGCGACCGAGGGTCTTGCGCCGCTTATTCGCGCGGAGATCTGGCGGTGTCTTGCCCGCCTCAAAGAGCTGGGCCTGTCGATTCTGGTGATTGACAAGAATGTTGGCGCGCTGTTGCGCGTGGCCGACCGCCATTTTCTGATCGAGCGGGGACGCGTGGTGTGGAAGGGCACTTCGCCTGAGCTCGCCGCAGCGCCGGACGTGCAACACCGCTATTTGGGCGTTTGACCTATTCGGCCGGAAGCGGCGGCCCGCGACGTCGCATGAAGGTAAAACTCGCCCCGCCGAGCCTGCGGTGCAATTTGTCGAGCAGCAGATAGATGACGGGTGTCGTGTAGAGGGTGAGCACCTGCGACACCAGCAGCCCGCCAATGATGGTAATGCCGAGCGGGCGGCGCAACTCGGACCCCGGGCCGATGGCGATCACCAATGGCAACGCACCGAGCATGGCGGCCATCGTGGTCATCAGGATCGGGCGGAAACGTGCGAGACACGCGTCGTGAATTGCCCGTTCTGGCGAGAGGCCGCGCCGCCGTTCGCCATCGAGTGCGAAGTCCACCATCATGATGCCGTTCTTCTTTACGATGCCGATCAGAAGAATGATGCCGATGAAGGCGATGATCGATAGTTCTGTGCCAAACAGTTGCAGGGCAAGCAGCGCACCGAGACCGGCCGACGGCAGCGTTGAAATGATCGTCAGCGGGTGTGCAAGGCTTTCATAGAGAATGCCGAGAACGATGTAGACAGCGATAAGCGCTGCGATCAGCAGAAGCGGTTGTGCACCGGCGGACTGTTTGAAGGCCCGGATATCGCCGGCAAAATCCGCATGGATGACGTCGGGCAAATGCAGATCGATGACGGCTTCTTCGATTGCCGCGGTGGTGTCCTCGATCGAGGCCTCGGGTGTCAGGTTGTACGAGATCGTTATCGAGGGGAACTGACCCTGGTGGTTGACGGCCAGAGGAATATTACCGCGCTCTATCCGCGTTACCGCTGAAAGTGGAACCTGTGCGTCGCCATTGCCTGGAATGTAGACTCGCGTGAGATCGCTCGGGTCACGCTTATACTGACGATCGACTTCCAGGATCACCCGATACTGATTGCGCGTGCCGTAAATCGTCGAGATCTGTCGCTGAGAAAAGGAATTGTTGAGTGCGTTGTCGATATCCTGGACACGTACACCCAGCCGCGCCGCGGCTTGGCGGTCAATATTGATATTGACCTGCAACCCGCCTTGATCGCGGTCGGTGGTGACGTCGACGACGCCCGGCACCCGCTTCACCCGTTCGAGTACGGTGGATACTCGCTTCTGCAATTCGTCGATGTCGGAACTCCACAGCGTAAACTGATATTGAGAGTCGGTTTGCCGACCGCCGACCCGGACGTCCTGCGCCGGGAACATGAACACACGGATACCCGGGATTTCAGCGAGCTTGGGCCGTATGCGCGCGATAACCCGCTGGGTACTCAGCCCGCCGCGTTCTTTGAGCGGCTTCAGGCTGATGAACAGGCGGCCAAAATTGACCGCGGCGTTGAACGGTGAGGCGCCGACCGACGATCCAAGGCCAGCGACGGCGGGATCGGCCAGCACTATGTCCATCGCCTTGAGCTGCAAGGCTTTCATGGCATCGAAGGAAATATCCGGTGATGCGATCGTGCCGCCGAAGATCAAGCCCGTGTCGTCCTGCGGGAAGTAGCCTTTCGGCGTCTTGATGTAGAGGCCAACCGTGAGCGCGATCGTTGCTGCGAATACGATGAGCATCAATGGCCGATGTACGAGCGCAAGCGAGAGCGTGCGGTCATAGAAACGCACCAGCCGCGCCAGCAGGCCCTCAACCAGGCGATCGAGCCAGGTGCCGTCGCGGCTCGGCGGCTGCCGCACGAAATAGGCGCAGATCATCGGTGTAACCGACAATGACACCACTGTGGAAATCGCGATCGCAAACGCGAGCGTCACCGAAAACTCTCGGAACAAACGGCCTACCACGCCACCCATGAACAGCAGCGGGATGAACGCGGCGATCAGCGATACTGAAATCGATACCACCGTGAAGCCGATCTGCCGCGCGCCCTGCAGGGTCGCCCGCAATGGCGATGCGCCTTTTTCGAGATGCCGGAAGGCATTTTCGATCATGACGATGGCGTCGTCGACGACGAAGCCGACGCTCACCGCGAGCGCCATCAGCGACAGGTTATCGATGGAAAAGCCAGCGGCCCACATCGCGGCGCAGGTGCCGGAGAGCGCAAGCGGCACTGTCACGCCAGCTGCCGCGGTTGGTGCCGCTCGCCGGAGAAACAGAAACACGACGAGCATGACGAGCACGATGGTTGCCGCAAGCGTAAGCTGCATATCATGCACGCTGGCCCGGATGGTCTGTGTGCGGTCGCTCAGTACCGAGATGTCGAGACCTTCTGGCACCCATTGCCGAAGCTCCGGCAGCAATTCGTAGATCCGGTCAACGGTGTCGATGACGTTGGCATTTCCTTGCTTGGTAATGATGAGCAGAACCGAAGGGTCTTTGTTGAACCATCCCGCGGAGCGCGTGTTACGCACGCTCGGTCGGATGGTAGCAACGCTCGATAGACGAATGACCGTGCCGTTGAGCGTCTTGACGACCACTGGGTCGTAGTCGCCGGCATCGCGCAGTTGGTCGTTGATGCCGATCGTGACGGCCCGTTTATTGCCGTCGAATGATCCAAGCGGGCCGGCCGCATTTGAATTAGAGATGGCGGTACGGACATCCTCAAGTGACAAACCCATTGCCGACAATCGCGCTGAGTCAACGCTTACCCGGATAGCAGGCTGCTCTGATCCTGCGACGGTCACATCAGCCACACCATCGACCTGCGACAGACGCTGCGCGATCACGCTGTCGGCTGCGTCATAGATGGCGCTCGGCTGCAGGGTCTTTGAGGTAAGGGCCAGAATCAGAATCGGTGCCGCGGATGGGTTGGCCTTGCGGAACGTCGGCAGAGTCGGCAGGTCGCCGGGCAAGTCGGCGAGTGCGGCGTTAAGCGCAGCCTGCACGTCGCGCGCGGCACCGTCGATACTGCGGTTGAGATCGAATTGGATAGTGATACGGGAAGTTCCGAGCGATGAGACCGACGTCAGTTCGGTTACACCGGAGATTTCGCCGAGTCGTCGTTCAAGCGGGGCCGCTACGGTCGCCGCCATGACGTTGGGCTCGGCGCCGGGGCGGTTGGCGCTGACATAGATTGTCGGGAATTCCACGGTTGGAAGGCTGGCAACCGGGAGAAACAGATAGGCGACCGCGCCGACGAGGAACAAGCCGGTTGCGAGCAGCGTGGTGCCGATCGGACGCCGGACGAACGGGTATGAGAAATTCACGGCCGGCCCCGTGCGGCCCGCCCCGCGCGTGGCGCCACCGGCGGCGATGCAGGCGCAAGGCGCGCGCGCAGGCGCTCCATGTACAGATAGATCACGGGCGTGGTGTAGAGTGTCAGCAGCTGCGACAGCAGCAAACCGCCGACAATGGTGATGCCAAGCGGGTTGCGCAGTTCCGATCCGGTTCCTCCCTCCAGCGCGAGTGGCAGCGCGCCGAACAGTGCCGCAAGCGTAGTCATCATGATCGGACGAAAGCGCAGCATTGCAGCTTGTACGATCGACTGCTCCGGTGACAGGCCCTGGCTGCGCTCGGCCTCAATGGCGAAGTCGATCATCAGAATTGCGTTCTTCTTCACGATGCCCATCAGCAGCACGATGCCGATGAGCGCGATTACCGAGAGGTCATAGCCGAAGAGCATCAGCGCGAGCAGTGCGCCGACGCCGGCGGAGGGCAGGGTGGAGAGAATCGTCAGCGGGTGGATAAAACTTTCGTAAAGAACGCCTAGGACAATGTAGATCGCTATGACCGCGGCCAGAATCAGCCAAGGTTCCCCCGCGAGCGATTTATCGAACTCGGCAGTATCGCCGGAATAGCTTCCAGTTACGGAGGAGGGGATGCCGATTTCGCGTTGCACCGTGCGGATCGCGGCAACCGCGTCGGAAAGCGCGTAACCGTCATTGAGATCGAAACTGATCGTGACGGAAGGAAACTGCTCCTGATGCGCGATGGCCAGGGGCGCCGACGTCGGCACGAAGCGGGCAAATGACGACAAAGGCACCTGATTGCTGCCGGTGATCGCATTTGGCGTCGCGGTGATGTTGGTGTTGGTGGTGCCGGTTGCCGTATTGCCGACGGTTGCCACGGTACCGGTTGAAGTGCTGGCGCCGGTCACATAGAGCTTGGTGAGCGCGTTGGGATCCTGCTGGTAACGCGGCTGCGCCTCAAGGATAACGCGGTACTGGTTAGCCTGCCCGTAGATTGTCGAGATCTGCCGCTGGCCGAAAGCATCATTGAGCGTATCGGTGACGCTTTGCATCGAGACGCCCAGCCGTCCGGCCTGTTCGCGATCGACATCGACCCGCACGCGCGGCCCGCCTTCCTGCGCTTCCGATGCAACCTCGCGCAAGGTTGGGTTGCCTCGCAAACCGCGCACCAGCTTGTCCGCCCACTCGATGACTTCATCGCGGTCGGTGGAGACGAGCGTGTATTGGTACTGCGCGCGGCTCACGCGCGTGGATATCTGGATATCCTGCGTGGCCTGGAAATAGACCGTCATGCCGGCCACGCCGGCGACGGTACGCTTGAGGCGGGCGACGATCTCGTCAATATGCGCGTGTCGCCCATCGCGCGGTTTCAGAGAAATCGTCAACCGGCCAGCGTTCGGCGTTGCATTGATTGGGCTGACGCCGATCACCGACACCACGCCTGTGACGTCGGGATCGGCCCGGATCGCATCCTCGACAAGGCGCTGGCGGCGCTGCATCTCAGTGAAGGAGACGTCGGTGCCGGCCTCGGTCACTGCCGTGATCAGGCCGGTGTCCTGCAACGGCAAAAACCCTTTCGGCACTGCTACATAGAGCAGGATGGTGGCAGCCAGCGTCGCCAGAGTGACAGCGAGCGTTTCGGGCTGGCGACGTAGCACCCACAAAAGACTTGAGTGGTAAAACTCTACGCTGCGATCGATCAGGGCATTAAAGCGTCGTGTCAGCGCGCTGGGCTCACGTTCGTGAACGTGCCGGAGCAGGCGGGCGCACATCATTGGTGTCAGCGTCAGCGACACGATAGCTGACGTCACCACGGCAATGGTGAGGGTGAGCGCGAATTCGCGAAACATGCGGCCGACCAGGCCGGTCATGAACAAAAGCGGGATAAAGACCGCTATCAGCGACAAGGTCAGCGAAATCACGGTGAAACCAATTTGGCGCGCGCCTTTAAGCGCTGCTTCCAGCGGGTCTTCGCCACCTTCCATGTGGCGGACGATGTTCTCGATCATCACGATCGCATCGTCGACCACAAAGCCCGTGCCGATGGTCAGTGCCATCAGTGACAGGTTGTCGAGCGAAAATCCGCAGAACCACATCACGCCGAAGGTTGCGATCAACGACAGTGGCAGTGCGACGCCGGCGATGATGGTGGCGCGGATCGTGCGCAGGAATATCAGTACCACCAGCACAACCAGCGCGATACTGAGTACCAGCGTGAACTGCACGTCGTGAATCGACGCGCGAATAGTGGTGGTCCGGTCGTTGACGATCGTCAGGTCAGCGCCTGCCGGCATCGCGCGTCGCAGGCGCGGGAGCTCCGCGCGCACGCGCTGCACGGTTTCGATCACATTGACGCCGGGCTGGCGCTGCACGTCGATAACGATCGATGGCTGGCCTCGGTACCAGGCGCCGACTTTGGTGTTCTCCAGCCCATCCACTACGTCTGCGACGTCGCTGATCTTCAGCGGCGCGCCGTTGCGAAACGCCACAACGATGTCCTTGTAGGTATCTGCGGCGGTGATCTGATCATTGGCGGCAATGGTGTAGGACTGGTGCGCGCCGTCGAGTGCGCCTTTCGGGCCGGCGACATTGGCGCCGACCACGGCCGTGCGCAGGTCATCGAGCGCGATGCCGTAGGCGGCAATCCGCGAGAGATCGGCCTGAATGCGTATTGCTGGCCGGATACCTCCCTGCACCGAAACGCGCCCGACGCCCGTCACCTCGGACAACCGCGGCGCCATGATGGTGTCGGCCATGTCACTCAGCGTCCGCTGATTGATCGTTTGCGACGTCAAAGCGAGCGTGATGATCGGCGCATCGGCTGGATTCACCTTCGAGTAAAGCGGCGGATAGGGCAAGTTGCGGGGCAGCGTTGAGGCGGCTGCATTGATTGCCGATTGAACATCCTGTGCGGCACCGTCGATGTCGCGGTTGAGGTCAAACTGCAAGGTCACCTGGCTGATACCGAAGGAGCTGGATGACGTCATCGTCTGCAGTGCCGGGATCTGGCCGAACTGCCGCTCAAGCGGAGCAGTCACCAACGAGGCGATTGTGTCGGGATTGGCGCCCGGCAATTGTGTCGTCACCTGGATAGTCGGGAAGTCGACCTGCGGCAGCGCCGAGACCGGCAACCACCAGTAACCGAGACAGCCGCCCAGCATCACCGCGACACCGAGCAGCGAGGTCGCGATCGGCCGGTGAATGAATGGCGACGATACG
>Ga0310811_10003676_pt1 | contig 19347 bp, 20 predicted proteins | sample YCmetagenome_FD_207642 | JGI IMG/M metagenome (GOLD analysis project Ga0310811, IMG submission 207642) | Soil microbial communities from experimental microcosm in Duke University, North Carolina, United States - YC | ecosystem: Engineered > Artificial ecosystem > Soil microcosm > Unclassified ...
CATGCACAGGTTCGTGGAAACCCCCCTCGGCCAGGCCTTTCCTCTGCCGTGATCATGCATACTTTCGGGAAAACGGCTGTTTACCTGCGGCGATACCGTTCGTGATCATGCACTGAGCGTGGCTGCACGCCGGGAACCGGAGCCCTGCGGTCAGGGCTCCGGTCCCCAGGACGTCAGCGCGTCCTGACGAAGTCGGCCATCTCCCGGCGCAGATCCTCATTGGGCTCCGCCATGGCCGCCGCCAGAACCCAGTCGACCGCCCCTTCCGGTACGACCGCCGCAGGCCACCTGGCCAACGAGGTGAACGCCGCCCGCCGGGAGCGCAGGCCCCTGGCGGACAGGCCGGTGCGAATCAGCGAGAGCCCGGCGCCGGGACACCCGGCCAACCGGCTGACCACCGACTCCAGGGCATTGTCCGGTGCGAAGTCGGCGCCCCAGAGCAGATCGTCCACGGGCTCGCCGGTCAGTCGTTCCAGGGGAAGGAGATCTTCGGCGAGCCGTGCCATTCGCTCGGCGTCCTCGGCCGTACAGGAATCGGCGAGTGTCGTCCAGGCATACGAGTCGAGCGGGTGGCGCCGCAGATAAGCGATGACCTGCTCGGTGACCGACAGCGCCAGCCGGCTCGCCGGCCACAGCCCGGCCGTGAAGTTCTCCCGATCCGGGTCCGCGAGATGGGCGAGGACGAGCTCACGCCATCGCGGCTCGGCCACGAGCGCCTCATAACGCCCGCGAAGCCGGTCGCGCGCCCCGTCCGGCCAGTCCAGCCCGTCCATGGGGCTGATCAGGAAGGCCGTGACATGGAGCAGAGCGGTGAGGCGGCCGAGATCCGCCGGGCGCGTGGCGACGAGGTCCGCATACCGTTGCAGCACTGGTACGGCGTCCGCGTAGTCCGTCATGTCCTCGGCGGGGCCGCCGGTGGCCAGGCCGATCAGGATGCCACCGGCTCCTTGGAGGAGCGCGTCGTCCACGTCCGGTCGTGCGAGCACCGACCGCAGGCCACCCGTCGTGGCCGCGATGTGCGTGAGGTACTCGTTCATGATCCCGTTACGGAATCCCTCACGCAGGAGCCAGTCCTTGACCTCAGGATCGTCGCACCCCTTGAGGCGTTCGACCGCGTGAATCCGTCCCCAGTCCCGCACCCGGCGGGCCAGGCCGTACACGGCGCGCTGCCCGTCGGGCTGCGTGCGCATGAGCGCGACCGCCGCGAACAGGGTGAGCTCCTCGAGCGTGCCGAGCAGGAGGAGCAGGTCCCGGTCCGGCTCCCCGCCGCACGCGCCGACGAGGACAAGACCGATCTTCACGGTCTCGCGCCTCGTGCCGTGTTCGGCCAGGTGCCGTCCGATCGCGTGGACCCGGCCGGCAGGCGGCTTCCGTCTTCGGAGTTCGTCGATGAGTTCGTCGGCGACCGCGAGAGCCGAATGGTCCGCCGCCAAGTCGTGGAGGCGGGCCAGGTCGTCGTGTTCCGGATCCGCGGTCACCAGGGTCTCAAGCAGGTCGGCCATCGCCGTCACGCCGCCGGGATCGTCTTCCCATTCGAAGTGATGGGTCCTGATGCCGTCCATCACCACGCTGGGGATGTGCATGGTCCCGGGATCGGAATGGGGCTGCTCGTCGGGCAGCCGATGGGCGTCGGCCGGCCAAGGGCCGGGACCGTAGGCGCGGGACATCGCGAGCGCGTGAGCGAGGAAGGTGGGCCGATCGCTGACAGGACCGTCATCCAGCTTCCACGTGCCGCGCGTCACCGGCTGGGGCGGTGGCCGCCCTTCCTGTAGATCATCATGTCCGCATGATGACCCATCGGCCGTCCTGCCCGCAACATGATGTGGCGGTCGTCAGGGAGTTCTGATGTGCCGCGGGGCATAATGGCGCCATGGCCATGCCGTTGCCCAGCCGTTATGCCGACGTTCCGGACAGAGCTCCGGAGTCGCTCTACGCGCTGCACGGCCCCCGCGATGGCGTGGTGTCGCTGCCGCTTCACCTGTGCTGGTCGGGGTCGCGGCGATATGACGTCGCCCAGCCGTCACAGTGCCTGGTCATGTACCAGATCGTCATCACCGAAGGCGAGCGGGCGGATGTTGAACGGTTTCTCGCCCCCCGCCATCTGTTGAGTGTCTGGCCCAAGCTGCGCAGGCTGCTCGGCCCCGCATACCGGGACGTGTGGGAGGGCCGGTTCCCGGAGCTGAGAGCGGCCGCTGAGGCGGCAGAGCCTCAGTTGCAGGATGAGCTACGCCGGGCACGTGAAGCCGTCCGCATCGGGCGACCGATCTGATGGACATGCCGCCGTTCCAGTGATCGAGCAGTCTTGCGCGGTAGACCTGATGAAGGGGCCTGTTCGAGGACGGCTTTCAGCTGGAGAATCTGGTGTTCCGCCTGGAAACAGGGCTGTCCCTGGACGACCCCGTCTTCATGGACTACGGCCTGAACGCCGACGACGTCCAGCAGGTGCGGCGCTTTGCTCTCGACTGGTATTCCGACCTGTGTCTCCGCCTGGCGGAGGGCGACATCGATTCCGATTAGGCTGCCCGAAGCCGTATCTACCGATGTGGGGTACTAGCCCGATAATGCCTGAGTGAACTCTCGTGGGCTGAGTGCCCTCATCGTCGGATTGATCACTTTTTCGGCCACCGGCTGTGGTGTCGCGTACCGATTGACGGGGAGGGAGGCGTTCGACATCCCCGGCATTTCCATGGAGCCGACGATCAAGAAGGGGGAACGCGTGGTCGCCCATCTGACGGATGGGGACTACGCGCCGCACGAGGGCGACGTCATCGTGTACAAGGCCCCGCCGTCCTGGAGTAACGGGAATCAGAGTGCGCTTCGCATCTCCCGAGTGATCGGCACGCCGGAAGTCGACGTGCGATGCTGCGACGACGCCGGACACCTCGATCTGGACGGCAAGCCGCTCAGCGAGCCCTATCTCGCCACGCGCGCCGCGTCCGCGGTCGATTTCGACGTCGTCGTCCCTCCGGGGCGCCTGTGGGTCATGGGGGACAGCCGGGACGTGTCCATGGATTCGCGGGCTCATCTAGCCGACTCGGATAAGGGGACGATCTCGGTTGCGGACGTCGTCGGTGTGGTCGACGTGCCCGATCGGGCGGGATGACGCCTACGCGAAAGTGATCGCGGCCCCCGTGCTGATCGACGTACGGGCGGCGGCGATCAACCGCAAACAGCTGAACGACTCCACCCTGTACTGCTGCCACAGTGCCGAGGGGTCGCTGATGGCGCCTTCCGCGGCGTCCGACCACGGGTCCAGATCTTCGGGAAGCCCCATCATCTTCGCGAGCCGGAGACATTCGTCCAGCAGCCGATGGGACGAGCCGAGGTAATCGCCGACGACCCGCTCACCGATGATCACCGGCTGGAAGTCGACGGGAACGTAGTACCCGTCGGCGTCGCTGTGGTGAACGAGGTGGTCGAAACCGCCAAGGGCGGCCTCCGGGGAGCCGACGGGGGTCACGGCGTCCGCGACCACGATCGCGTGAGACGGGGCGCCGTCGTAGGCCCGCATGAGGAGGGGGTCGTCGCTCGCGTCCTTGCCGCCCGGTGGCGGCAGCACACCCGTGGCGGCGACGTGCACGGCGAGCCTGCGCAGATAGTGAAGGCCCCTGTACCCGTACATCTGCTCGTCGTAGGCCTCATCAGGGTCGACGTCCGGCTCGTGCCAGGTGGGAAGGCCGGCCGCCTTCAGGGTCGCGGTGACCATCGCGAGCTCGCCCCGATAGTGCGCGACTCCCTCCTCGTCGTCCAGAGCCGCGAGGATGCCGACGAACACGTCCAATCCCATGGAGCAGATCATGGCCGCGGCCACCGACAAAACGGGCGGCTCACGGTGGAGCAGTGGATTAAGTGAATCCTTAGGTGGCCGTTGACAGCGCCGCCGTGCAGGGGTCCACTTGGCCGACCACCCACAAGTCAAGGGGGTCCGCCATGCAGGTTCCCGCGCCGGTGGAGTACGAGCGCGCGACCAGTGTCGATCACGCCATCGGCCTGCTGGAGCGGCTGGGAGGCTCGGCCCGGCTCGTCGCGGGCGGCCACAGCCTGCTCCCCATGATGAAGCTCCGGCTGGCGAGCCCGGAGTACCTGATCGACATCAACGACCTCCACGGCGAACTCGGATACATCCGGGTGGAGCCGGCGGAGGTCCGTATCGGAGCGATGACCCGGCACAGGGAACTGCTGGAGTCCGGCGAACTGGCCGAGGTCTTCCCCATCTTCCGTGACGCCGAGCGCGTCATCGCCGATCCGGTCGTCCGCAACCGCGGCACCCTGGGCGGTTCGCTGTGCCAGGCCGACCCGTCCGAGGACCTGTCGGCCGTGTGCACCACCCTCGGGGCGAGCTGCGTCATCCGGGGCGGCTCGGGGGAGCGGGTCGTGACGATGGAGGAGTTCTACCGCGGGCCGTACGAGACCGCGGTCGAGGACGCCGAGATGCTCGTCGAGATCCGCGTCCCGGTACGGCCCAGCGGGTCCAGTGCGTACGAGAAGGTCGAGCGCCGCGCGGGGGACTGGGCGATCGTGTCCGCGGGCGCCGCGGTGTGGGTCGACGGCGGGCTGATCGCCGACGCGCGGGTGGGCCTCGCGGCGGTCGGGCCGAACACGACCGGGCTGCCGGCGGTGTCGGACGCGCTGCGCGGCAGGGAGCCCTCGGAGGAGCTCTACGAACAGGCGGGAGCCCTGGCCGCCGACTCCTGCAGCCCGGTCACCGACATGCGCGGCAGCGCCGAGTACAAGCGGCACCTCGCCAAGGAACTCACCAGGCGCGCCCTGCGCCGATCCGTCGCCCGGATCAACGAGAGGGGCTGACATGCAGGTATCCATGATCGTCAACGGCGAGGAAGTCACCAGGGAGATCGAGGGCCGGCTGCTCCTCGTGCACTTCCTGCGCGACGATCTCGGCCTGACCGGCACCCACTGGGGATGCGACACGAGCAACTGCGGCACGTGCGTGGTGTGGCTCGACGGGGAGCCGGTCAAGTCGTGCACCGTGCTCGCCGCGATGGCCGGCGGCCACGAGGTGCGCACGGTCGAGGACCTCGAGCGGGGCGGCGAACTCGATCCGGTGCAGCGCGGGTTCATGGAGTGCCACGGCCTGCAGTGCGGATTCTGCACCCCCGGCATGATGATGACGGCCCGGGCCCTGCTGGACCGCAATCCGGACCCGTCGGAGGGGGAGATCCGCGAGGCGATCTCCGGTCAGATCTGCCGGTGCACCGGCTACGCCACCATCGTCCGCTCGGTGAGATGGGCCGCCGCGCACGAGGCGAGCACACCCGCTGGAGGTGCCTCATGACCACCACCGACGAACGGCCGGCCGGATTCGAGAACAACGACCACAAGCCGGTCGGCCACGGCCGGATGCTCCGCAAGGAGGATCCGAGGTTCATCCGGGGCAAGGGCCGCTATGTCGACGACGTGCAACTGCCGGGCATGCTGCACTGCGCGATCCTGCGGGCCCCCGTCGCGCACGCGAGGATCGTGAGCATCGACACCAGCGCGGCCGAGGCGCATCCGAAGGTCAAGGCGGTCGTCACCGGAGCCACGCTGACGGGCCTGGGGCTGGCGTGGATGCCGACGTTGTCGGGCGACGTGCAGGCCGTGCTCGCGACGGACAAGGTGCGTTTCCAGGGGCAGGAGGTCGCGTTCGTCGTGGCGGAGGACCGCTACGCGGCGCGCGACGCGCTCGAGTTGATCGACGTCGAGTACGACGTGCTCGATCCGGTGATCGACGTGCGCAAGGCCCTCGATCCGAGCGCGCCCGTCATCCGCGACGACCTGGACGGCAAGCGGAACAACCACATCTTCGACTGGGAGACCGGCGACGAGGCGGCCACCGAGGCGGTGTTCGCGAGCGCGGACGTCGTCGTGAGCGAGGACATCGTCTATCCCCGTGTGCACCCGGCCCCCATGGAGACGTGCGGATGCGTCGCCGACTACGACCGGATCGACAGCAGGCTGACGTTGTGGTCCACGAGCCAGGCGCCCCACGCCCACCGGACGTTGTACGCGATCGTCGCCGGCCTGCCCGAGCACAAGATCAGGGTCATCTCACCCGACATCGGCGGCGGCTTCGGCGGCAAGGTCCCGATCTATCCCGGCTACGTCTGCGCGATCGTGGGATCGATCGTCACGGGCAAGCCGGTGAAGTGGATGGAGGACCGCTCGGAGAACCTCACGAGCACGGGCTTCGCCCGCGACTACATCATGCGGGGCGAGATCGCGGCCACCAGGGACGGCAGGATCCTGGCCGTCCGCACCAACGTGCTGGCCGACCACGGCGCGTTCAACGGCGTCGCGGCGCCGGTCAAGTACCCCGCCGGGTTCTTCGGCGTGTTCACCGGCAGCTACGACCTGCAGGCCGCCTACTGCAAGATGACGGCGGTCTACACCAACAAGGCGCCGGGCGGCGTCGCCTACGCGTGCTCGTTCCGCATCACCGAGGCGGTCTACCTCGTCGAGCGCATCGTCGACTGCCTGGCGTACGAGCTGAAGATGGACCCGGTCGAGCTTCGCATCAAGAACTTCATCCAGCCCGAGCAGTTCCCGTACCGGACGAAGACCGGCTGGCTGTACGACTCCGGCGACTACGAGCCGACCATGCGCAAGGCGCTGGAGATCGCGGGCTACGACGATCTGCGCAAGGAGCAGGCGGAACGGCGTGCCCGCGGCGAGCTGATGGGGATCGGCGTCGCCTTCTTCACCGAGGCGGTGGGGGCGGGTCCCCGCAAGGACATGGACATCCTGGGCCTCGGCATGGCCGACGGATGCGAGCTCCGGGTGCATCCGACCGGCAAGGCGGTCGTCCGGCTCTCGGTGCAGTCGCAGGGCCAGGGGCACGAGACGACGTTCGCGCAGATCGTCGCGGAGGAGATCGGCATCCCGCCCGCCGACATCGACGTCGTGCACGGCGACACCGACCAGACGCCCTTCGGGCTCGGCACCTACGGCAGCCGCTCGACCCCCGTGTCCGGCGCGGCGGCCGCCCTGGTGGCCCGCAAGGTGCGCGACAAGGCGCGCATCATCGCCTCGGGCATGCTGGAGGTGTCGGTCGCCGACCTCGAGTGGGTGAAGGGCGCCTTCCACGTCAAGGGCGACCCGGAGAAGTCCGTCACCATCCAGGACATCGCGATGAGAGCGCATGGTGCGGGCGACCTGCCGGAAGGGATCGAGGGCGGGCTCGAGGCGCAGATCTGCTACAACCCCGAGAACCTCACCTACCCCCACGGGGCCTACATCTGCGTCGTCGACATCGATCCGGGCACCGCCCAGGTCAAGGTCCGGCGGTTCGTCGCGGTCGACGACTGCGGCACCCGCATCAACCCGATGATCATCGAGGGGCAGGTGCACCGCGGCCTGACCGACGGCGTGGGCATGGCGCTCATGGAGATGATCGCGTTCGACGAGGACGGCAACTGCCTGGGCGGATCCCTGATGGACTACCTCATCCCGACGGCGCTCGAGGTTCCCGACTGGGAGACCGGCTTCACCGTGACACCGTCGCCGCATCACCCGATCGGCGCGAAGGGCGTCGGGGAGTCCGCCACGGTCGGCTCTCCACCGGCGATCGTCAACGCGGTCGTCGACGCGCTCAGACCCTTCGGCATCCGCCACGCCGACATGCCGCTCACCCCCTCCCGGGTGTGGGACGCCATGCGCGGCGTGCCGCGGCCGCCGGTCTGACCGGGGCGGAGCGCCGATGGCCCCCACCTTCTCGGCACGGATGAAGGAACTGGCCGACGACCGGGTTCCCTTCGTCCACGCGGTCGTGGTCCGCGCCCAGTTCCCGACGGCCGTGAGCGCCGGCGACGACGCGATCGTCCTGCCCGACGGGTCCATCGAGGGTTTCGTCGGCGGCCAGTGCGCCGAGAGTTCCGTACGCACGGCGGCTCTCGGCGCACTCCAGGACGGCCGGTCCGTGCTGCTCAGGGTGCTTCCCGAGGGTGAGCTGGATTTTCCTGAGTCCCCGGGGGCCCGGATCGTGGTGAACCCCTGCCTCTCCGGAGGCGCTCTGGAGATCTTCCTGCAGCCGCTGTTGCCGCCGCCGGTGCTGTGGATCGTCGGCGACTCGCCCATCGCCGAGGCGCTGGCCGGGCTCGCGCGCTCACTGGACTTCTCGGTACGTCGGACGCGCGACGAACGGGGGCCCGCGGGCGCGACCGCGGTCGTGGTGTCGAGCCACGGGCGCGACGAGATCCCGGCCATCCGTGCCGCGCTCGACGCCGGAGTCGGCTTCGTCGGGCTCGTGGCAAGCAGCAGACGCGGTACGGCCGTGCTCGCCGAGATGGGGCTGAGTGAGGCCGAGCTCCGGCGGGTCCACACGCCCGTCGGGCTCAGGATCGGCGCCCGCACGTCGCAGGAGATCGCGCTGTCGGTCCTGGCGGAGATCGTCGCCGCCGTCCGCACCCAGGGGCTCGCCCCGGCTCCCGTGGGGGATCCCGCAGCCGATCCCGAGAAGGCTCCCGGGGTCGCCTTCGGCACGCAGGTGGCCGACCCGGTCTGCGGCATGACCGTGACCGTGTCCCCGGACACGCCGCATCTGGTCGCGGGCGGCGAGCACGTGTGGTTCTGCGGCACCGGTTGCCGCGACCGGTACGCGGCCGGCGGCGGGCGGTAGGGGCGTGGGGGATCGCGTCGTCACCGACACCGCCGACATCAGGCGGCGGCTGGACGAGGTCGACTACCTGGTCGACGAGGGCACGGCGTCGGCCCTGTTCCTCGCGCTCACGCTCGGCCGTCCGCTCCTGCTCGAGGGCGAACCGGGCGTCGGGAAGACGACCGCGGCCAAGGCCCTGGCCCGTGCGCTGAGGACGCCGCTGATCCGGCTGCAGTGTTATGAGGGGCTGACGGTGAGCGAGGCGCTGTACGAGTGGAACCACCAGCGCCAGCTCCTCGCCATCCGGCTGGCGGAGTCGCGGCAGGACAGGCTGCGGGATGCCGACCTGTTCACCGCGGAGTTCCTCCAGGAGCGGCCGATCCTGCGGGCGATCCGGCACGACGGGCCCGTCCCGCCGGTGTTGCTCATCGACGAGATCGATCGGGCGGATGACGAGTTCGAGGCCCTGCTGTTCGAGTTCCTCGGCGAGTCCGCGATCACGATCCCCGAGCTGGGCACGTTCACCGCGAAACGCCCGCCGATCGTCGTCCTGACCTCCAACCGCAGCAGGGACCTGCACGACGCGCTCCGGCGGCGCTGCCTCTACCACTGGATCGACTTCCCGTCCGCCGAGCGGACGGTGGAGATCCTCCGGCGTTCCGTGCCTGCGGCGAACGAGCCGCTGATCCGGTCGGCCGCCGAGTTCGTCGGCCGGGTACGCGGCTTCGACCTCGACAAGGCGCCGGGCATGGCGGAGGCCATCGACTGGGTCTCGGCACTGTCCGCGCTCGGGGCCGCCGACCTGGTCAGGGCGGACGTCGTCCGGACGCTCAGCACCATCGCCAAGACACCGGACGACCGGGAGACGATCACCGGCGCACTCGACCAGTTGGTGGGAGGCGCCCGTGGAGCGACCGCCTGAGCGGCGGCACATCCGGAGAAGGCACGTCGGGAGAAGGCACAGGGAGAAGAGCCCATGAAGATCACCCATGACTTCACCGTCAGCGTTCCGGCCGAGCGGGCCTGGGCGGTGCTCACCGACCTGGAGGCCGTCGCGCCCTGCATGCCCGGAGCCCAGCTGACCGGCGTGGAGGGCGGGGTCTACTCCGGCAAGGTGAAGGTGAAGGTCGGCCCGGTCGTGTCCGAGTACGCCGGGACCGTCCGTTTCGCGGAGAAGGACGACGTGAACCATCACGCGGTGATCGACGCCAAGGGGCGCGACTCGCGGGGGGCGGGAACGGCGGCCGCGGTCATCACCGCCCACCTCACGCCCGAGGGCGATCGGACGGTCGTCACCGTCGACACGGACCTGAAGATCTCCGGCAGGATCGCCCAGTTCGGCAGCGGGATGATCAAGGAGGTCTCGCAGAAGCTGCTCGGCCAGTTCGTCGAGCGCCTGGAGGAGAAGCTGGCCACCGACATGGCCGGCGCGGCGAGCCTCTCGTCAGGGGAAGCGGAGGCCGTCTCCGTGGAAGCCGGGCAGCACGGGGCCGGGGAGACCGGGGCCGGGGAGACCGGCGACGGTACGGCCACGCCGATCGCCGCCGCGCCCGGGGCGCCGGGAGGAACGGGCGCGGCCGCCGCTCCGGCCCCCATGACGGAGGAATCCGCTGCGGAGCCCGGGCCCGCCGCCAGGCGGGTCGTCGCGCCGGAGCCTGAGCCGCTCGACGTGATGAGCATGGCGGGCGGCTCGGTCTACAAACGGGCGATTCCCGTGCTCGTGGTGCTCATCGTCGTCGTGGGCGTCGCCGTCTATCTCCTCGTCTCGTGAGCCGGCCAGGGGCTGAGCCGTACGGCATGCCGATGCGGGCGGTCCGCGCACCCGCGCGTCATGCCCGCTGACCGGCCGGCCGTGGTGTTGCCCGGCGTCGATCGCGCGGCGCTCGCCGTCGCGCTGGCGGCCCGCCTCCGGCAGCGGGGTGTGCCGGTCGGTTTCACGGCGACGGAGGACTTCGTCCGCGCGCTGGCGGTCTCCCCGCTGGACTCCGTGTCGCGCCTGTACTGGACGGCACGCATCACGTTCGTCCGGCGGCACACGGAGGTGGAGGCCTTCGACGCCGTGTTCGCGGCCGTGTTCGGCGGGGTGGTCACGGCGCTCGATCCGAACGCGCGGCGGCGCAGAGCCCCCGAACCCCAGGGTGACGGCGCCTTCGCCCCTCTCCCGGCGCCGTCCGCCGAGACCGAAGGCGGGGGCGGCCTGCCGTGGGTGACGTTGCCTCCGGTGGTCGCCGAGGCTGAGACGTCCGGCGCCGCGCAGGCCGTCCCCGAGCGGCTCCCCAGCGATGTCGCGGGGCTCGCCGACGTGCCGTTCGAGCAACTCGACGATCGGGCGATGGAGGCGCTCGGCGAGTGGCTGAGGGCGGCCGTCGCGGCCTGGCCCACCCGGCGCAGCCGGCGGCTGGCGGCGGGTCCCCGGGGGCGCCGCATCTCGGTGCGCGCCACGGCCGAGCGGTCCCGCCGTACCGGATGGGAGCCGTTCCACCTGGTACGGGAACGGCCCGTCGACAAACCGCGGCGTGTGGTCATGTTGTGCGACGTCAGCCAGTCGATGCAGGCGCAGGCGGCGGGCTACCTCCACATGATGCGTGCCCTCGCCCTGGTCGCGGGCGCGGAGGTGTTCGCGTTCGCGACGTCGCTGACGCGCCTGACCCCGGTGTTGACGCACAGGTCGGCGGCCGTGGCCGTCGAGCAGGCCACGGAGAAGGTCGCCGACCGCTTCGGCGGGACGCGGATCGCCGCGAACGTCCACGCGCTGCTGGCCTCCCACCACGGGGGCAAGCTGCGAGGCGCCATCGTGATCATCGGATCGGACGGATGGGACAGCGACGAGCCGGAGTCCCTGGCGGCCGGGATGGCGCGGCTTCGCCGACGTGCCCACCGCGTGATCTGGATGAACCCCCGGGCGTCCGCTCCGGGCTTCGAACCGAGCGTCGCGGGCATGGCCGCCGCCCTGCCGTACTGCGACCGGCTGTTGCCCGCCGACACCTTCCGGTCGTTGCGGCAGGTGATCGACGAGGTCTCCCGCATCCGCTGACCCCGGTGCCCCGTCCGAGCTTCTCGGCTTGCCGTGGGCGACCGGTGGCCGCGGAGCAGGTGGAGGTCGCTCGCCGGACTCAGCTCCAGAGGGTGACGTGGATCGACGGGCGGAACCGGCTGATGTTGACCCCGGGGCCGCGCAACATCGCCTGGGTGGCACGCGGGGTGGTGACGAACCGGACCAGCTCGTCGGCCGTCGTGGGGGCGCCGCGCTCGTCGAGCGTCAGCGTGGCCCAGGAGCCGTCGAAGCGGAGTGACGGTCCGGCGAGCCGTACGAGGCGGCCGTTCGCCAGATCGCGGGACACCGCGAAGGAGACCGTCGGCGCGACGCCGTTGCCGCGCATGACCTCCTCCAGGGCCGCCGCGTGGCTCTGGAAGATCTGCTGGCGCGACTCGGGGACGTTGATCCGGCGCAGGACGGCGGGGATGACGCCGATGTCCACCGCGGCCGACGGGCCGAGCAGCCACGTCTGGTCGCGCAACTGGCGGGCGGTGACGTCGGCCTTGGCGAGGGGATGGTCGGGGCTGGACACGACGATCACCTGGTAGTTGAGGAACGGCCGCCGGACCAGCGAGTCGTCGACGTTCCCGATGTGGGGGCCGATGGCCACGTCCACGGCCCGCGAGCTCAGCAGGCTGCCGAACGTCCGCGGATCGTGCACGCTCAGCTCGACGTCGAGGTCGGCCGCCCGGCCGGCGAACAGCCCGATCAGCCCGGGCGCCGCGTGCTCGGCGAACAGGCTCGACGCGCCGATGCGCAGCAGCCGCCTGCCGCGTGCCGCCTGGCCGACCTCGATGATCGTGCGTTCCTGGAGGCTGAGCATCTCGGCGGCGCGGCTCGCGAGCCGCAGGCCGCCGGGGGTGAAGGCCAGCCCGGACGCCGTCCGCGTGAAGAGCTGGTCGCCCAGCTCCTTGCGTAACTGGCTGACGTGCAGAGAGACGGCGGCCTCCGACACCTCGAGCTCCGCCGCCGCGTGCTTGACCGATCCGAGTCTGACCACGGCGGCGAATGCGCGGAGCTGGGTGGGCGTCATGGGGGAAACGCTACGCGTGCGGCGGTCCGCTCTCCACTGGCTGATCGTTTCGAGCGCTTCCGCGGGAACTCAGGCGAGCTCGGCTCGGGCGGCGTCGAGGAAGGCGATTTTGGGGCCCCTCAGGTGATCCTCCAAGGAGACGCCGGCGGGCTCCCCCCACAGGACGAGCCGCTCCGCCCGGCGCGCCTCAGCCGTCTGGGCGGCCGCGCGCCACTACTCGGTACGGCCGGCCTGCCGTTGGGCGGTGATCTGGGCGAGGTAGGACAGGCCGCCGCCGAGCCCGACACCGGCCAGGGATGCCACGGACACCAGAACGTCTGCCGCCATGAATGGATGCGTATCAAGGATCACGACGCCACGCCAGACCGGGACGGCGGATGTCCCGTCCGCGGTGCGCCGCCGTACGGCCATGCGGCCGTGCCGCCCTGTGGCGGTCCTGCCGTATGGCCGTGCGTGCACGGCCCCTGTGCGGTCAGGAGGCGGTGCGCCTGGCCAGTCCCCAGGCCGCCACGGCCACGGCCGCAGGCAGGGCCACGTTGAGGAGGAAGACGGGGATCTCCTCGGCCACCGTGTAACCCGCGGCCAGCACCCCGATCGTCAGGTCGACGAGGCACAGCAGCACCCATAGCGGGACGAGGACGGCCGCCGCGGTCGCCGCGCTCCGGGCCGGGGACGGCGTGCGCGTCAGGAGCCCGGCGATGAGAAGAATGGCGCCCCACAGAGCCAGTCCCGCGGCGAACAGGGCCGGGGCCCGTCCGGTCTGGATGACCGGCCCGCCGTCCCAGACTGTGGAGGACGCGAGCCAGCCGAGCCCGGCGAGGACGGCGGGGACGCCGAACACGGGCAGCAGGACCAGTGCCTCCTCCGCCGGGCGGTAGCCCGCCGACACGACTCCGAGCCGGGCGTTGACCACCGAGATGACGCACCAGGCAGGAAGGAAGACCGCGGCGGCCGTCACGCCCACCCCGTGAAAGGGCGGCTGGGCGAACAGTGAGGTCAGCAGGAAGACCGCGGCGAGCAGCAGGACTCCGGCCAGGAGGAATCGCGGGAGGCGCACGCCGGGTTCCGCTACGCCCGGATCGTCATGCGGGACACGCGGTCGCCCGCGACGCGGAAGGTGAAGTGACTCGGGCCGTTGAAGCCGTCGCCGCCGACCTGTGCGGCGACCACGGTGTCGTCGCCGAACCGCTTGACCCCCTCCACGGCCAGGGTGACCCGCTTGCCGATGAACTCGGCGTCGCTCCACGCCGTGATCCGGCTTGCGCCGCGGAACTCGCGGCCCCAGTCGTCGACGACGCCGTCGTCGGTGAACCCCGCGAGGAACGCGGCGAGGTCACCCGCGTTCGCGGCGTCCAGCAATGCCTGGACCGCCGGGTCGATCTCGTACGTCATGTCGGTTCCCCGTCTCTGTCGGATTGCCTGTCGGCGGCCGGCCTCGCCCCGTCCGGGCGCCCCGCCGCTCCGGCGATCACCGGCCAGCGCCGCCAGATCGCCACATGGAGGATGACTCCCGAGCCGATGGCGTTCAGCGCCGTGAACGTCACCCATTCGTCGGGCGTCGCATGCAGCCAGACGACGCTCCGCGCGTAGGCGGACAGCGTCCAGTACAGCAGAGCCGCGACGGCTCCCATGAGAACCAGGGCGCAGGTGCGGCCGGGCACGGGCCGCAGCCGGGTCGCCGGCCACGCCTCGAAGAGCATCCCCACAATCAGGACAGCGGTGATCACCGTACCGCAGACCGCTGTTATCCGGTCGGTCTCCCAGCCGAGCGCGTGACGCAGGATCGCGTAGGTCGCCCAGCCGAGGACGATCACCGCCATGTTGCCGGCGGCCAGCCGATGCCCGCGCCGCCGGATGCCGGAGAACGGCCGGCCGCGCAGGGCGACGAAGAACACCATCTGCCAGACGCCGAGCGCCGCCAGCCAGGCGCCGTAGACCCCTGCGGGGAACGGCCCGCCGGGGTCGTGAAGGTGCGTCCCCGCCGCCGTGGCGTCGTCCACGTCGACGAGGAGCAGGTATCCGGCCGCGCCGGCCGCGTAGGAGAGCGCCACAGCCGCCAGCCCGGACCGGAAACGGCCGAGACCGCGAAGCGGCCAGCCCTCGGACACCAGGGTCAGCTGCAGGATCGCCGTGAACGCGCCGACGGCCAGCGGCATCGTGCTCGGGAACGTCGGGACGTGCCCGGTGCCCGGCTGGGCGTCGACGAGAGCCCGCAGATCGATCCGGCTCACGACGGCCTGGCCGGTGACGGCGAGTGCCACCCCGGCTGCCGCCACGATGAGCGTGTCGGTGAGCCCCGACCAGCCGGCGCGCAGCGCGCTGCCCGGCCAGTCCTCCCACCAGAACGCGATCATGGCGACGGCCGGCAGCGCGAACGTGGTCAGCGGCCCGAGCACACGCAGCGACGCCTCCGCTCCGCCCGCGCCGAAGGCGACAAGGAAGGCGAGCGGGATCACGAACGTCAGCCCCGCCAGGCCGAGCACCGGCTGGGCGCGGTCCGCCCCGGCCGCGCGGGCGGAACCCGTCTCCGGCGCACTCAGCGCCGGGTGCGCGGGCAGCGGAGCGGTGCCGCGGTATGCGGTGCGAAAAGGCACAACAGCAGGATGTCCGGTCGTGCCGGTCCGCTTCTTTCCGGAAGTTGCGCAACGAGCCCGGAAAATTGCCCTCTGCCGCCGGCGGGAGACGGTGATCTCGGCAGGACCCTCAAAGCAGGGAGACGCCCGGTCCGTCGGCCTTCTGCCTGCCCGCCATTCCGGCGATCGATTTGGCGATGGTCGCGGATATGGCGTGCGCCGTTTTCCTGACCATCCCCGCGACCTCCGGTGTGACCGAGTTCGCCGAGGGGCCGGCCACGCCCACCGCCATGCAGATCCTGCCGTCGGGCCCGAAAACGGGAGCGGCGGAGCAGGCCACCCCTTCGGCGAACTCCTCCCGCGAATAGGCGAGGCCGTTGCGCCGGACCATCTGGAGCTCACGGTCGAGGGCGGCCGGCCCGGCGAGCGTCCTGCGGGTCATCTTCTGCATGGCGCCGGTCTCGCGGAAGCTCGCGTTGAGCTCGTTGTTGAACGCGAGGAGCACCTTGCCCGTGGCGGTGCAGTGGAGAGGCGCGCGGTCGACGTCGTCCGAGGGCGAGTTCACGCGCGTATGGCCGTAGACGCGCTCGATGTAGGTCACCTCCAGTCCCCGGGAGACGGCTAAGTTGACCGTCTGACGGGTCAGCTCGTATAAGCGGATCATGTACGGCAAGACGATGCGCCGGGTGCCGGGAATGGTCCTCGGCCCGGGACCGGCCAGGCTGATCAGCTGGTCACCGATGGCGTAGTCGAGGCCGATCCGCCTGGCGAACCCCTTCCTGCACAGCACGCCGAGCAGGCGATGAGCGGTCGTCTTCGGCAACCCGGTCCTCCTCGACAACTCCGCCAGGCTCATCGGCTGGAGGGCCGTGCTCAGTGAAGTGATGATCGTTATGGCCTTCTCCAGACTGCTCGGCTGGTCAGGCGTCAGATGTCGTGACAGTGGTGATTCCTCGTCGACTATGCTCCGCGGTCTTCGCTCGGCACCCATCCGGTGATGAGAAGTCATGCTCCCGGTGCGGATCAGTCCCATGGATCAGCAAAGCAAAGCATGACTACCCCCGGCAACGTAACACCACTCTCGGTAGTGGCGGGACGCCATGACACGTTCCGTTCTTCGGAATGGAACCTTCAACTTTCCGTAGCCAGTCAATAGCTTGCTGTGTGCATCGGATCTTCTTCGAGGGGGACGTGCCATGACGGTGGGTACCGAGCAGGCGTCGATCGTGCAGACCGCCGCGCGGGTGAGGGCGCTGGTCGACCACCACCTGGAGGGCTTCCTCGACGAGCATGCCGCCCCGGTCGCCGATCCGGAGGTGGCCCGGGCCTATCGGCTCCTGCGTCACTTCATCCTGGGCGGCGGCAAGAGGATCCGGCCTCTCCTGTGCTACTGGGGATGGCGGGGAGCCGGCGGGGAGGAGTGCGACGAGATCATCTCGGCGGCCTCCGCGCTGGAGTTGTGCCACGCGGGCCTGCTCATCCACGACGACATCATGGACGGCAGCGAGTTGCGCCGCGGCAGCCCCACGATGCACCGCAGCCTGGCGGGCATGCACGAGGGGCCGGGGGTCGCGTCGTTCGGGCGGGCGGCGGCCATCTTGATGGGCGTCCTCACGCTGGCGTGGTCCGACGAACTGCTGTCCGCCGGCGATGTCGAACCGGCTCGCCTGCGGACCGCCCGCGGGCTGTTCGACCGGCTGCGCACGGAGGTGATCACGGGACAGTACCTCGACATCCTCGCCCAGGTCCGCGACCTGTCCACGGTCGAGCAGGCGCTGACGGTGATCCGCTACAAGACGGCCAAGTACACCGTGGAGCGCCCGCTGCAGATCGGCGGGGCGCTGGCCGGCGCGCGGCCGGATCTTCTCGAGACGTACTCCCAGATCGGCCTCCCGCTGGGCGAGGCCTTCCAGCTCCGCGACGACGTGCTCGGCATGTTCGGCGACCCGGCGGTGACCGGCAAGTCGGTGCTCGACGACCTGAGAGAGGGCAAGCACACGATTCTCATCGCCCATGCCTTCCAGCACGCGTCGCCGGGCGAGGCGGACCACCTCCGGGCCTGGCACGGCAACATCGAGTTGACCGAGCAACGGGCTGCGGAACTGCGGGAGATCGTGGTGACCACCGGAGCCCTGGCGCGGGTCGAGGCGATGATCGGCGAACGCGCCCGCGACGCCCTCGGCGTCCTCCATGCCGCGCCGATCGGCCCCGAGGCCAGAGGGGGGCTGGCGGTCCTGGCGGACGGTCTGATCAACCGCACCCGATGACCTTGAGAAGCGGAGATCGGTAAGACCGGTTAGTCCAGGTAAGCCCGATAAACCGGATAAAGGGGAAACCAGTTCATGGGGCGTGTACTGCTGGCCGCCCCGCGTGGATACTGCGCGGGCGTCGAACGAGCCATCGTCACCGTGGAGGAGGCCTTACGGCGGTACGGCCCGCCGGTCTACGTGCGACGGCAGATCGTGCACAACACCTTCGTCGTGGGCGACCTGACCCGTCGTGGCGCCGTGTTCGTCGAGGAACTCGGCGAGGTGCCCGACGGCGGGCTGGTCATCTTCTCCGCGCACGGCGTCTCCCCGGCCGTCAGGCAGGACGCCGAACGGCGAGGGCTGCGGGCCGTCGACGCCACCTGCCCGCTCGTCACCAAGGTGCACAAGGAGGCCGTCCGGTTCGCGGAGGCGGGCCATCGGATCCTGCTCATCGGCCACGCCGAGCACGAAGAGGTGGAGGGGACCCTCGGCGAGGCCCCCGACCGCATCCACGTCGTCGATCCCGCGCGGCCCGACGACGTCCGCCTGCCCGAGGGCGTGCCGGTGAGCTGGTTGTCCCAGACGACCCTGTCGGTCGACGAGACGATGGGCGCGGTCGCCCGCCTGCGTGAACGGTTCCCCGGCCTGATCGACCCGCCCAGCGACGACATCTGTTACGCGAGCCAGAACCGGCAGGAGGCGGTGGCCGCCATCGCTCCCCGATGCGAGCTCGTCATCGTGGTCGGCTCGGCGAACTCCTCCAACTCCCAGCGGCTGGTCGACGTCGCCCTCGGCGCGGGCGCCGGCGCCGCCCACCTCGTCGATCGGGTCGGCGACGCCGACGAGCGCTGGCTCGACGGTGTGGAGACGGTCGGCGTCAGCTCCGGCGCCTCGGTCCCTGAGCACCTCGTCGGCGAGCTGCTCGACTGGCTCGCCGGCCACGGATACGCCGACACCATCCCGGTCACCCTCGCCGAGGAAACCCTGACGTTCTCCCTTCCCCCTGGGCTCCGCGACCGGAGCCGGTAGTTCACGCCGGGGCCACGCTCAGGCCCCGGTAGTTCCAACCACGACAGAAAAGGTGATTTCGTCATGACCGAAACAGCTCCCACGAACGAGCAGTCGCAGCTGAGCCTGGGTACGGCCGCCGCGCGGAACCTGGCGACGACGACCAAGTCGGCGCCGCAGATGCAGGAGATCACCTCACGGCATCTGCTGCGCGTGCTCCCCTGGGTGCAGGTCGTCGGCGGGGCGTACCGGGTGAACCGTCGGCTCAGCTACGACGTGGGGGACGGGCGGATCACGTTCGTCTCCACGGGTGCGGAGGTCAGGGTCATCCCGGCCGAGCTCTGCGAGTTGCCGGCCCTGCGGCGTTTCGACGACACCGACGCGCTGTCGGCGCTGGCCCGCCGGTTCGTCCAGCGGGAGATCGAGCCGGACGAGGTGATCGTCTCCGCCGGCGGCCCGGTGGACCAGGTGGTCCTGATCGCGCACGGGAAAGTGAACAAGCTGGGAGCGGGTGCGTACGGGCACGAGACGACCCTGGCGGTCCTGGCGGACGGCGACCACTTCGGCGAGCAACTTCTGACCGAGGAAGCGGAGGTCTGGGACTTCACCGCGAAGGCCATCACCCCGTGCACGGTGCTCATCATGACGCGTGAGGCGTTCCAGGACGTCGCCGCCCAGTCGCCCGAACTGCGCGCCCATCTCGCGGATCTCCGGTCGGGCACGCACCGGGCCGCCAACGCCCACGGCGAGGCGGAGATCGAGTTGGCGGCGGGTCATGTGGGGGAGGTGACGTTGCCGGGGACGTTCGTGGATTACGAGGTGTCGCCTCGGGAGTATGAGCTGAGTGTGGCTCA
>Ga0310811_10003677_pt1 | contig 19343 bp, 12 predicted proteins | sample YCmetagenome_FD_207642 | JGI IMG/M metagenome (GOLD analysis project Ga0310811, IMG submission 207642) | Soil microbial communities from experimental microcosm in Duke University, North Carolina, United States - YC | ecosystem: Engineered > Artificial ecosystem > Soil microcosm > Unclassified ...
ATCACGCGCTCGGGCGGCACGAATCCGGACGCGGACATCCAGCGCGTGCGCCTCACGCGCAACGGCAAGCTGTACGTCCTGAACGCGGACCGCATGCTCGATCGCGGCGACGCGAGCCAGGACGTGCCGCTGCAGGACGGCGACGTGATCAACATTCCGGATCATTCAGATAGCAGAGTATTCGTGCTCGGCGAGGTGAAGACGCCCACGCAGACGAACCTGATCCGCGGCAAGCTGACGATCGCCGACGCGCTCACGCAGGCGGGCGGCATCCTCGACACCGACGCGAACCCGCGCCAGATCTTCGTGATGCGCGGCGCGAAGGACAATCCGACCAATCCGGAAATCTACCGCCTCGACATGACGCAACCCGACGCGATCATGCTGTCGTCCCAGTTCCGGCTGCAGCCGATGGACGTGGTGTACGTCGGCACCGCATCGTCGGCCACCTTCAACCGAGTGTTGCAGCAGGTGCTGCCCACCATCCAGACGGTGTTCTATCTGAAGCAGATCACGCGCTGAACGCGCGCTTCCTGCAACGGATGGATATCGGATCAGGCATCAGCAACGCTACAAACATCGGGATCGAATCGTGAGTACGCAACCCACCAGTCAACTGGGCCCCGTCGCCCGAACCGAACGCACCGAGGAAGAGGACGTGGTCCTCGGGCAGCTGTTGCGCGTCATCGTCGACGACATCGGCTGGCTGATCGGGATCGCCGCGGCGGTCGTCGCGATCGCTGTCTTCTACTGCTTCGTCGCGAAGCCGGTCTACACCGCCGACACGCAGGTGCGCGTCGAGCAGGCCGACTACACGACGCAGGCGCTCACGCAGACGCAGACCGGCGCCGCGGTCTCGACCGGCGGCACCGGCCCGCTGCCGACCGACGCCGAGATCCAGATGATCGAGAGCCGCAGCGTCGTCGAGCCGGTGGTGAAGGACTTCCGCCTGAACTTCTCGGTGACGCCGGTCACGCTGCCGGTGCTCGGCAGCCTCGCGAACCGGCTCGCGACGCCGGGCAGGCCGTCGCGGCCGTGGTTCGGGCTCAGCTCGTTTGCGTGGGGCGGCGAAGTCGCGGATGTCGATTCGGTGAACGTGATGCCGTCGCTCGAAGGCAAGAAGATGACGCTGACCGCGCTGTCGGGCGGCCGTTACGCGCTCAGCGGGCCGGACGGCGAGCATCTGCTCGACGGCGAAGTCGGCCAGGTGTCCGTCGGCGGCGGCGTGTCGATGCTCGTGAACAAGCTCGCCGCGCGGCCCGGCACGCGCTTCACCGTCGTGCGGATGAACGACCTCGATGCGATCACCGCGTTTCAGTCGGCGATCAAGGTGCAGGAGGAGGGCAAGCAGACAGGCGTGATCGACATTTCGCTCGACGACCGGGACCCGCAGCGCGCGGCCGACATCGCGAACGCGGTCGCGCAGTCGTATCTGCGCGAGCACGTCGCGACGAAGCAGGCCGACGCGAGCAAGATGCTCGACTTCCTGCGCAGCGAGGAGCCGCGGCTGAAGAACGAACTCGAAAAGACCGAACTCGCGTTGAGCGCGTACCAGAGCAAGTCGGGCTCGATGAACGCGAGCGACGAATCGAAGGTGTACCTCGAAGGCAGCGTGCAGTACGAGCAGCAGATCTCGGCGATGCAGCTGCAGATCGCGTCGCTGCTGCAGCGCTTCGGCGACGAGCACCCGGTCGTGATCGCGGCGAGAAAGCAGCTCGCGCAGCTCGAAGGCGAGCGCCAGAAATACGACACGAAGTTCCGCGACCTGCCGGTGACCGAAGTGAAGGCCGTGCAGCTGCAACGCGACGCGAAGGTCGCCGAGGACACGTACGAGCTGCTGCTGAACCGCATTCAGGAGCTGTCGGTGCAGCGCGTCGGCACGGGCGGCAACGTGCACATCGTCGACGTGGCGATGCGCCCCGGCGCGCCGGCGAAGCCGAAGAAAGTGCTGATCGTGTCGGCGGCGTCGCTGCTCGGCGTGATCGTCGGCACCGGGTTCGTGCTGCTGCGCCGGAACATGTTCAAGGGCATCGTCGATCCGGGACACGTCGAGCGTTCGTTTCATCTGCCGGTGTACGGAATCGTGCCGCTGTCCGCCGAGCAGGCGCTGCTCGAAAAACGTCCGCCGCTGCCGGGCGGCACGCGGCTGCGCGAGCTGCTAGCGAGTTCGCGTCCGCGCGACCGGACGGTCGAGAGCCTGCGCAGCCTGCGCACGTCGCTGCAGTTCAGCATGATGGATGCGAAGAACCGCGTGATCGTGATGACCGGCTCGGTGCCGGGCGTCGGCAAGAGCTTCATCTCCGCGAATCTCGGCGTGCTGCTCGCGCACTCGGGCAAGCGCGTGCTGCTGATCGACGGCGACATGCGGCGCGGCGCGCTCGAACGCTACCTCGGCGGCAGCCAGGACCACGGCTTTTCGGAGCTGCTGTCCGGGCAGATCTCGCTCGACGAGGCGATCCGCTCGTCGTCGATCGACAACCTGCACTTCATCTCGTGTGGCCGCCGCCCGCCGAATCCGTCGGAACTGCTGATGTCGCCGCGGCTCGGCCAGTACCTCGACGTGCTGTCGCAACGCTACGACGTGCTGCTGATCGACACGCCGCCGGTGCTCGCGGTGACCGACGCGGCGATCATCGGCGCGCACGCGGGCTCGACGTTCCTCGTGCTGCGCTCCGGCGTGCACACCGAGGGCGAGATCGCCGACACGCTGAAGCGTCTGCGCACGGCCGGCGTCGCGGTGGAGGGCGGCGTGTTCAACGCGGTGCCGCAGAAGAAGCGCAGCCAGTACGCGTACGACTACACCGCCGCGCAGGAATACCTGAGCACCTGACCCGACCCAAGGACCGTTGATGAAAGTGACCGTACTCGTGCCGACGTGGCGCCGACCCGACGATCTCGCGCGCTGCCTGTCCGCGTTGCTGCGCCAGCAGCGCGCGCCCGACCAGATCGTCGTGATCGCGCGCGCCGAGGACGAAGCGACGCACGCGTGCCTCGCCCAACACGCGACGCCGTGCGTGCTGAACGTCGATGTCGCGCTGGTCGACGAGCCGGGCCAGGTGGCGGCGCTGAACCGCGGCCTCGATGCGGCGACCGGCGACGTGATCGCGATCACCGACGACGACGCGGCGCCGCGCGTCGACTGGGTCGCGCGGATCGCCGCCGCGTTCGAGGCGGACCCGAAGCTCGGTGCGCTCGGCGGCCGCGACTGGGTGCACGAGGACGGCCGCGTGCTCGACGGCGAGCGGCCGCTCGTCGGCAAGGTGCGGCTGTCGGGACGGATCGTCGGCAACCATCATCTCGGCGTCGGCGGCGCGCGCGAAGTCGATCTGCTCAAAGGCGCGAACATGAGCTACCGGCGCGACGCGATCCGCGGCATCCGCTTCGATTCGCGGCTGCGCGGAACCGGCGCGCAGGTGCACAACGACATGGCGTTCAGCATGAGCGTGAAGCGCGCGGGCTGGAAGCTGATGTACGACCCGCTCGTCGCCGTCGATCATTTTCCGGCGCCGCGCCACGGCGAGGAGCCGCGCAACGCGCAGACGCTCGCATCGAAGCGCAACGCCGCGTACAACCTGCATCTGATCCTGCAATCGCATTTGCCGCCGCTGCAACGCGCGACGGCATGGTGGTGGTACGCGCTCGTCGGCACGCGCGTGTATCCGGGGCTCCTGCACGCGGGGCTCGACGTGCTGCGCGCGCGCTACTCGCCGCTCGATGCGTTCGCGCAGTGGCGCGCGGTGCGCGGCGGCGCGCGCGACGCGCGTCGCGCGAGGGCGTGAGCCAGCCTTTCACGCGAATCCAGAAGAGGAGTACCCATGAGCGCCAAGCAAGTCCACGTCCATCTGTTCTACGGCGCCGACCCGCGCCACTACCGCAAAGGCGAGGACATCGGCTGCCTGTACGGCTATCACCACGCGGAGTCCGACGAGTTCGCGCTGAACTACTCGCGCGACGCGGCGGAGAGCAAGCCGGTGCGTCTCGTGCGCCGCGCGCTGAAGGCCGCGCTCGGTTTCGATTTCGTTCACACGTGGCGCAACCGCCGCGCGATTCTCGATTCGGACGCGGTGTGGACGCACACCGAGCAGGAGCATCTCGCGGTGTCGCTGCTGCTGCTGCTGAACGCGCGCCGGCGCGGGCATCGGCCGTTGCTGCTCGCGCAGAGCGTGTGGCTGCTCGATCGCTGGACGAGCTACGGCCCGCTGCGGCAGGCGCTGTATCGCAAGCTGCTGTCGCGCGCGGACCTGCTGACGACGCTTGCCACCGAGAACGCCGCGCTGTGCCACGAGTACTTCGGCCGCCACGCGCGCCACGTGTACTACGGTCTCAATACGCAGGACTTTCCGCCGAGGACGCCGGCGCAGTGGCAGCCGCACACGCCGCTGCGCGTCGCGGGCATCGGCAACGACCGCGACCGCGACTGGGAGACGCTCGCCGCCGCGCTCGGCGACGACCCGCGCTACACGGTGCGAATCGCGACGCGGCGGCGCATTCCGGCGTCGGTCAATGCGCCGAATGTCGAGATCGTGCGCGTGTCGGGCATCAAGGAACAGCACGCGCTGTATGACTGGGCCGACCTGATCGTCGTGCCGCTGCGGCCGAACACGCATGCGTCCGGCATCACCGTGATGCTGGAGGCGGCGGCGCTCGGCAAGCCGATGGTCGTCACGCGCGTGGGCGCGCTCGACGACTACTTCGACGACGACGCCGTGTCGTACGTCGCGCCGTTCGATCACGCGGAATTGCGCGAGGCGGTCGACGCGCTGATGCGCGATCCGTCGCTTGCGCTGCGAAAGGCGCAAGCCGCGTGCGAGCAGTTGCGCGAGCGCGATCTGACCACGCAGCACTTCGCGCGTCAGCACGTGCAGCTCACGCGCGAGATGATCAACCAGCGCTCGGACGAGATCGGCGCGGCCCGTCCGGTTCGCGCGGCTTCCGGCCAGATGCCGGGCGGGATGTGACGATGGGACCGTCTTCATCGAGCGCGTTCGCGGTCGGCCCGGAGGCCGCCCCGCCGTTGACGGCGCGGCCGTCGCGCAAGCGCCGCTCGCAGGGGCTCTTCAGTCGCCACTCGCTGCCGCCGCTCGCGCTGTGGGGCTTCACCGCGCTCCTGATCCTCGCGCACCAGGGCACCGTGCTGACGCTCGCGTTCACGGTGCTGTCGGTCGGGACCGGCGCGTGGCTGTATTTCGTGAGCCCCGCGCGCTACATCGGCTTCATGTGGTGGGTGTGGTTCCTCGCGCCCGAAGTGCGCCGGCTCGCGGACTACGGCAAGGGCGCGTTCACGCCGACGAGCATCATTCAGGTCGCGCCGCTCGCGGTCACGATGCTGAGCGGCCTGTCGCTGATCCGCTACTACCCGGTGCTCGCGCAGCGCCGCGGCCTGCCGATCCTGCTCGTGCTGGCCGGGCTCGCCTATGCGTTCGTGATCGGCGTGGTCGCGAACGGGCCGCTCGCGGCCGCGTACGACCTCGCGAACTGGGTGTATCCGTTCCTGATCGGCTTTCACATCCTCGTGAACGCGCGCGACTACCCGGAATACCGGCAGACGATCATCAACTCGTTCATCTACGGGATGCTCGTGATGGGCGCGTACGGCCTCGTGCAGTTCTTCGTGATGCCGCCGTGGGACGCGTTGTGGATGATCGGCTCGGACATGAACTCGCAGGGCGATCCGGTGCCGCTCGGCGTGCGCGTGTTCAGCACGATGAATTCGTCGGGCCCGTTCGCGTTCGCGATGATGGGCGCGATGGTGTTCGTGATGGCCGCGCAGCATCGCGTGCGCTGGATCGCGGCGGCATTCGGGCTGTTCTCGTTCGCGCTGTCGCTCGTGCGCTCGACGTGGGGCGGCTGGGTGATCGCGATGGCGATCCAGCTCGTGAAATCGAGCAACCGCGTGCGGGTCCGCATTCTCGTCAGCGCGCTCGTGCTCGCCGGGCTGTGCGTGCCGCTGCTCGCGGTCGGGCCGGTCGCCGACCGCATGCAGCAGCGGCTGAACACGCTCGTGAACCTGCAGGACGACCAGAGCTACGCGGCGCGCAACCAGTTCTACGCGGACTTCGCGAAGACCGCGTTCACCGACGTGACCGGCGAAGGACTCGGCGCGACGGGCGCGTCGACGAAGCTGTCGAGCGGCAGCAACGGCGAACTCGGCAAGTACGGCAGCTTCGATAGCGGCGTGATGAACATTCCGTTCGTGCTCGGCTGGCCCGGCACGCTGCTGTATCTGTCCGGCGTGCTGTGGCTGCTCGCGCGCGCGGTGCGCGTGTCGTTCGACTTGAAGAGCGACCGCTATGTGGCCGCGTGCCTGAGCCTCGCGATCTCGATCTTCGCAATGCTGGTGTTCACGAACTCGCTCGTCGGCACCGGCGGGCTGCTGCTGTTTTCCAGCGTGTTTTCCATTCTCAGCGCGGGCCACTGGCACAAGCGCGAACAACAGATGACCCGCGGCGCTGCCCGCTACCAGGAGGTTTCGTCAGTGAGAGTCGCTCCATGAAAATCGCCATCGTCACGCACGTCGTGCGTCACAACGACGGCCAGGGACGCGTGAACCATGAAATCGCGCGGGCGGCGCTGAACGAGGGATTCGAGGTCACGCTGGTCGCCTCGCACGTGGCGCCGGAACTGGCCGGGCATCCGTCGGTGCTGTGGGTGCGCGTGCAGCCGTCGCGGCTGTGGCCGACCAACCTGCTGCGCCAGCAGGTATTCGCGCTGAAGAGCGCGTGGTGGCTGCGCCGCCATCGACGCGAATTCGACGTGCTGCACGTGAACGGCTTCATCACGTGGGCGCGCGCCGACGTGAACACCGCGCACTTCGTGCACGGCGGCTGGGCGCGCAGCAAGTACTACCCGTTCGGGCTCACGCGCGGCGTGTGGTCCGCATACCAGTTCGTGTACACGCGGGCGAACGCGGTGCTCGAGCGCTGGGCTTACCGGCGCACGCGCGTGATCGCGGCGGTGTCGAAAAAGGTCGCGGACGAGATCCGCGCGTCGGGCGGCCATCCGACCGAACGCCTCGACGTGATCTACAACGGCGTCGACACGAAGGGCTTCGCATCGGCGAGCAGCGATCGCGCGAAGTTCGAACTGCCTGCGGGCAAGTTCCTGCTGCTGTTCGTCGGCGATTTGCGCACGCCGCGCAAGAATCTCGGCACCGTGCTCGAAGCGCTGAAGCATCTGCCGGAGCACGTGCATCTGGCGGTGGCCGGTTATCTGCCCGGCAGTCCGTATCCGGAGCGCGCGCGCGCGCTCGGCATCGCGTCGCGCGTGCACTTTCTCGGCCTCGTGCGCGAGATGCCGACGCTGATGCGCTCGGTCGATGCGTACGTGTTTCCGTCGCGCTACGAGGCGATGAGCCTGTCGCTGCTCGAAGCGATGGCGTCCGGGCTGCCGGTCGTCACCGCGCGCACGGCGGGCGGCGCGGAGATCATCACGCCCGAGTGCGGGATCGTGCTCGACGATCCGGACGACGTGAAGGCGCTCGCGAATGCGATCGCGCGCCTTGCCGGCGACGACACCGCGCGCCGCGCGATGGGCGAGGCGGCGGCGACGCTCGCGGGCGGCTTCGGCTGGTCGCGGATGGCCGCGCAGTACATCGCGCTGTATCGGCAACTGGCCGGCGACACGAGCACCGCGATGCGCGACGAGCGCGGTCATCACGCATCGGAAGCGCAGGACGCGGCGCCGCTCGCGGGCGGCCCGGTGCTCGGCCACGCGAAGACGCCTTGAACGGGACCGACACGCGAAACGCACCTGCAAGTCCCACGAATCCAGAAGGAACACGACACACGATGAGCACACCCTCCATCGATTCGCTGCAGATCGGCATGCACTGGTTCCCCGAGCGGGCGGGCGGTCTCGATCGCATGTATTACTCGCTCGTCGGCGCGCTGCCGGGGGCGGGCGTCGGCGTGCGCGGCGTGGTGGCCGGCTCGCCGAAGGTGGCCGAGGACAGCGGCGGCGCGATTCAGGGCTTCGGCTCCGCCGCGCGCGCGTTGCCGTTGCGTCTGATGGATGCGCGCCGCGCGCTGCGCCGCGAGATTCGCGAGCGCCGGCCCGACGTGATCTCGTCGCACTTCGCGCTGTACACGTTCCCCGGCCTCGACGTGACGCGCGGCATTCCGCAGGTGTCGCACTTTCAGGGGCCGTGGGCGGACGAGAGCCTGGTAGAAGGCGCGGCGACGCTCGCGCAGCGCGTCAAGCATTCGCTCGAACAGTCGGTGTACGAGCGATCGTCGCGGCTCATCGTGCTGTCGAATGCGTTCGGCGAAATCCTGACGCGCCGTTACGGCATTGCGCCCGATCGCGTGCGCGTGGTGCCGGGCTGCGTGGACACTGCGCAGTTCGATCCGCCTTGCACGCAGGGCGAGGCGCGCATGCGGCTGCAACTGCCGCAGAACCGGCCGATCATTCTCGCGGTGCGTCGCCTCGTGCGCCGGATGGGACTGGAAGACCTGATCGACGCAGTGAAGCAGGTGAAGCCGCATCATCCGGATGTGCTGTTGCTGATCGCCGGCCGCGGGCGTCTTGCGGACGAACTGCAGCAGCGCATCGACGACGCCGGTCTCGCCGACAACGTGAAGCTGCTCGGCTTCGTACCGGACGCGCATTTGCCGTCGCTGTATCGTGCGGCCAATCTGTCGGTGGTGCCGACCGTCGCGCTCGAAGGGTTCGGCCTCATCACCGTCGAGTCGCTCGCGGCGGGCACGCCGGTGCTCGTGACGCCGGTCGGCGGACTGCCGGAAGCGGTCGCGGGGCTGTCGCCGGATCTCGTGCTGCCGTCGACCGGCGCGGGCGCGATCGCGGAGGGCATCGACGCGACGCTCTCCGGCCGGCTGAAGCTGCCGACGCCCGACGAGTGCCGCGACTATGCGCGCAGTCACTTCGACAATGCGGTGGTCGCGAAGCGCGTGGCCGCGGTGTACGCGGAAGCGATCGCCGTGCATTGAGCGCGTAAACGCCAGCGGGGCACGGCTTCGATGCCGTGCCCCGCTGGAGTCAATTGCAAAGGGATGGGGTCAGGCCGTCAGGCTCAACGCCGCATAACGTTCGCGCGCTTCCTCGTACATCCAGCGCAGCGTTTCTTCGAGCGGCACCGGATGCAGTTCGCCGATCGCGGCGCGCAGCTTCGCGCTGGAGCCGGTCAGCGTGCGGACCTCGTTCGCGCGCACGAAGCGCGGATCGACGCGCACGTCGATCGCGTAACCCGCGATGCGCGCGAGCGTGTCGAGCACGTCGCCGAGCGTATGGCCGACGCCCGAGCACACGTTGAACGTCTCGCCGCTCGGTGCCGCTTCGATCAGCCGTGCATAGGCATCGACGACGAAGCGCACGTCGGAGAAATCGCGGCTCACGTCGGTGTTGCCGAGCGAGATGGTTTTCGCGCGACGCGCATAGTGGTCGACGATCTTCGGCAGCAGGAAGTCCGTGCTCTGGCCGACGCCGGTGTAGTTGAACGGCCGCGCGTAGATGAGCGGAAGCTGCGCGCTGAACGTGCGCGACGCGAATTCCATCGCGAGCTTGCTCGCCGCGTAGTCGTTCATCGGCTGCGGCGGCACTTCTTCGTCGATCACGCCTTCGGTGGCGTTGCCGTACACGTTCGCGCTGCTCGCGAGCAGCACCGCGCGCGGCCGCGTGTCGAGCTTCGTGAGCGCGGCAAGCAGGTTGCGCGTGCCGACCACGTTCACGAGCCAGATGTTCGCGATGTCGTCGTGCGCGACGTTGGCAATGCCGGCCAGATGCACGACGACTTCGGGCCGGATCGCGTCGATGACCTCGGCGACCGCGTGCGGCTCGCGCAGATCGACGGCGTGAATGTCGTCGGCGGGGGAGCCCGCCGGATCAAGATCGCCGGCGCCTTGCATCGCGCCGTGGATCCGGTAGCCGTCCGCGCGCAGCCGGGCCGCCATGTAGCGGCCGGTGAAACCGGCGATGCCGGTGATCAGTGCGCGGCGCTCAGTGTTGTCAGAACGTGTCATGGTGTTCGTTGCGGATAAGGTCCGCGTTGACCATCATCTGGCACAACTGCTCCAGCGAGGTCTGCGGTTGCCAGCCGAGCGCTTCGCGTGCCTTCGTCGCGTCGCCGATCAGCAGCTCTACTTCGGCCGGCCGGTAAAAGCGCGGATTGACTCGCACCAGCGTGCGGCCAGTCGAAATGTCGACGCCCGTTTCGCGCTCGCCCTGGCCGGACCATTCGAGCTGGTAGCCGGCGGCCCCGAATGCCATCGTCACGAAGTCGCGCACGGTTTCGGTACGGCCGGTTGCGAGTACGTAGGTATCCGGCTGTTGCGCCTGCAGCATGCGCCACATGCCATCGACATATTCTAGCGCAAAGCCCCAGTCGCGTTTCGCGTCCAGGTTGCCGAGTTCGAGCATCGCGAGCTGGCCGAGCTTGATCTTCGCGACCGAGTCAGTGATCTTTCGTGTGACGAATTCACGACCGCGCAGCGGCGACTCGTGGTTGAACAGAATGCCGCTCGTCGCGAAGATGCCATACGACTCGCGGTAGTTGATCGTCGACCAGTGCGCGAACAGTTTCGCGATGCCGTAAGGACTGCGCGGATAGAACGGCGTGTCCTCGGACTGCGGAATCGCGCGGACCTTTCCGAACATTTCGGATGTCGACGCCTGGTAGAAGCGGATCTTCGGATTCACCGCGCGGATCGCTTCGAGCAGATTCAGCGCGCCGATGCCGGTCACCTCGGCGGTCGTCACCGGCTGGTCGAACGACACGCCGACGAAGCTCTGCGCCGCGAGGTTGTACACCTCGCCGGCGTCCGAGCGTTCGATGAGCCGAATCGTCGAGCCCGCATCGGTCAGATCGTGTTCGACGAGATCGAGCGCCGGATGATCGAGCACGCCGAGTTCGTTCATCCGCCAGAAGTTGACGGAACTGGTGCGGCGGTAGGTGCCCGTCACCTGGTAGCCCTTTTCGAGCAGCAGTTTCGTCAGGTACGCGCCGTCCTGGCCCGATACGCCGGTGATGATCGCTTTGCGTCGGTCGTTCATGAAATCAGCCTTTTTTTAGAGTCGGAATCGGAAAGTGGAAAGCGTTTCTGCACATCTCACGTGCGGACGCCGGACGTGCCGGCCACCGCGGGCTGCGGCTGCGCTGCGCGCGCGCGCGGGCCGCGCGTCAGGCGCTTTTCGAACAGGAACCACGTCGCGCTCGCATACGCGAGGGTCAGCGCGAGCGCGAGCGCCGCGCTCGTGTAACGGCCGTAGTGGAGCGGCCACACGGCGTACAGGATCGTCAGGTGGATCAGGTAGATCGTGTAGCTGATGGTGCCGATGTAGACGAGCACCGGATGGCTCAGCACGCGCCGCACGATGCCCTTCGACTGCAGCGCGATCACGACGAACGACGTGCACAGCACGAGCGACACGCTGTACAGCGCGGCGTTCGACAGCGGCGTGTTTTCCGCGCGAAATCGCGGGTTGTGCAGATGCAGCCACGCGAGCACCGCCAGCGCCGCGACGAAGAAGAACGCCGCCGGAATGCGCAACGGTTCGAGCGCGTCGCGATCGCGCCGCACGACGACCGCGAGCAGCGCGCCGGCCGCGAGCAGGTCCATGCGGAACGGCGTCAGGTAGTAGATCGGCCAGAACGAATCGAACCACGGCGTCGCGATCGCGCGCAGCACCGGCACGCCGACGATCAGCGCGGCCGCGACCGCCGCGATCGCGCGGGTCGGCACGAGCAGGATCACGAACGGCCAGAACAGGTAGAACTGTTCTTCGACCGCGAGCGACCACAGGATATTGAGGCTGTCGTGGCCGCTCTCGTTCAGCGCATCCGCGATGTTGGTCGCGAAGAACGTGTAGTACGGCCAGTGCTTCGCCCAGCCGAGCCCGAACAGCAGCGACGACACGACCATCAGCAGCACGTACGGCGGCAGGATGCGGCGCACGCGCCGCGCGTAGAAGTAGCTGAAGTACGACTGTCCGCGCGATTTCCGTTCGATCAGGATGCCGGTGATCAGAAAGCCGCTCAGCACGAAGAACAGATCGACGCCCATCCACAGCGGCGCGCGAATCGCGTGCTGCGCGAACACCGCGAGCACGGCGATCGCGCGCAGGCCGTCGAGCTGGAGGATCCGGTGGGACGGTGAGGGCGGGCTGGCTGCGGGTATCGCTGAGGATGTCGCTGTCATCGGGGATCGGTACCTTGGCGTGGATGCGAAGTCCAGTCGATTCTAGAAAGAATTAAATGGGCAAAAACGGGAAAGTTATTGAAATCCCGCTAAATCGGTCACCCGTTCCAATATGCGCACGGCATGCGCACGTTACGCGGCGGCGGCCGTTGAAAAATATGCCGGAAACCTTTCCGCAAGCCGTCGTCGATGCGTTACAGGCGATTAACAAAATAAAAAACGATCCGTTTGAAACGGAATTTTTTTGAATTATTTTCAGTTTTTGCGGCGGGATTTTGTCTCGTGAATGTGCGGCATGATCCAGCGGATCGACGTTATTGTCGCTTGAGGAATCCCTTTGCCGTCGTCACGCTCCGATCACCGCCTCCGCTCGCTCACGCTCGCCGTGCTGACCGCGCTCGCCTGTACGTCTTCCGTGCAGACGCTCGCCGCGCCGCAACTGCCGGTCAAGACGTCATGGATCGGCAATACGTACGGCTACGGCGACGGCGCGTGGACGCAGATCGACATCACGTCGATCGCGGTCACGCGCGACGGCAAGGTGTTCACGAACGCGCCGTGGGACGAAAGCGGCGGCGAGATCAGCGCGTACCAGAACGGCAAGATGCTCGGCTTCGCCGGCGGCACGCACGGCTGGGGCGGCAGCGGCGGCAACGCGATCGCGGTGAACAGCCATTACGTGTATGCGGCGGTCGGCGTCGGCAACGAAAAGGGGCATTTGATCGGCGCCGGCATCTGGCCGCCGAAGGGCGACCAGTGGTACGGCATCACGCGCCGGTCGATCGACGATCCGAAAAACGCCGCGCCGTTCCAGGCGTCCGCCGATCCGCCGAATCCGCATGCGCAGCTCTCAGGCGCGTTCCTGAAGATCAACGACGTGCCGGCCGGCACGAAGTCCGACATCGGCGGCCTCGCGGCGAACGACGCGATGCTGTATGTCGCGAACACGGCGATGAATCGCATCGAGGGCTACGACGCGACGTCGATGCGGCGCAAGACGCAATGGGACGCGCACGAGCCGGGCCGCCTCGCGATCGCGGCGGACGGCACGCTATGGGTGCTGACCGATACGCTCGGCGACCATCCGAAGATCGCGCACTATGCGAGCGACGGTCACGCGCTCGGCGATACGTTGCCGCTGCCCGCGGACACGGTCGCGGTCGATGTCGCGATCGATCCGCAAGGGCGGATTCTCGTCGCAGACAACGGGCCGCGTCAGCAGATCCTGATCTATACGCGCGGCGCGAACGGCTACGCGCAGACGGCGACGCTCGGCGAGCGCGGCGGTATTTTCGCGGGCGTGGCCGGCCGCCCGGGACCGGGGCGTTTCAATGGCCTGACCGGCGTCGCCACGGATGCGCACGGCAACGTGTACGTGTCGACGAACGGCGTCGGCCCGCGTCTCGGCACGACCGGTGCGGGGCTCGGCGCGACGCTCGAAAGCTACACGCCGGACGGCAAGCGGCTGTGGCAGGTGCAGGGCCTGTTGTTCGTCGACGGCGCGTGGATGGACCCGCAGCGGCCGAACAGCGTGTACACCGGCAACAAGCGCTTCGAACTCGATCTGTCGAAGCCGCCGGGGCAGGACTGGAACTACGTCGGATTCCTGTCCAACCGGTTCCGCTATCCGGAAGATCCGGTCTTCAACACCGACCAGTGGCCGGGCCTGCCGACGGCGCGCGCGCTGAACGGTCATACGTTCCTGTACCTGACCGACATGTACGCGGACCACCTGAAGATCTACCGCTTCGATCCGCGCGCGGGCGAGACGGCGATTCCGTCGGGTTTCATCGCGGGCCGCGCGCGCGGCGTCGAGCACGTGCCGAATGCGCCGCCGGGCGGCGACTGGATCTGGCGGGACACGAACGGCAACGGCGGATTCGACGCCGACGAGTTCACGCGCAACCCGGGCCGCGAGCATCTCGCGGGCGGATGGGGCTGGTGGATCGACACGCGCGGCGACATCTGGCGCGCGCGCGACAAGCGCGACATCGTGCGCTTCGTGTTCGGCGGCCTCGATCCGAAGGGCAATCCGATCTACGCGTATTCGAACCTGAAGACGTACCCGGTGCCGGCGCCGTTCACCGAAGTGCATCGCGTGATCTACGAACCGCAGACCGACACGCTGTACGTGACCGGCTACACCGCGGATGCGCCGCACGATCCGGGGTTCTCGAAGGAGGCGGGGCGCGTGCTGGTCCGCTACGACGGCTGGTCGGCCGGCAATCCGAAGGCGCGCTACCAGTTGCCGCTGCCGTGGGATCCGCACGCGAAGCCGCCGGTCACGCCGGCCGGGCTCACGGTCGAAGGGCAGTACGTATTCGTCGTCGAGCCGGACGGCAACGTGCACGTGTACGACAAGGACAGCGCGAAGGAACTCGGCACGTTCGGTCCCGGCGCGGAAGTGGGCCATGCGTCCGGCTGGGTCGACGTGCCGTTCGGGATCAGCGCGCACCGGCAGGCGAACGGCGAATACCTCGTGTTCGTCGAAGAGGACGCGCGCGGCAAGGTGCTGATGTATCGCTGGAAGCCCGCTTGACGATGCGGCTTTCGACTCAACGTGCGGCTCGCGTTCCACATGGGACCAGGTGAATGGATAAGGGAATACTGCGTAACGTCGCGATCAATCTGTTCGGGCTGATCCTGCCGACCTTCGTGTCGCTCGTCACCGTGCCGTCGTATATCCACGTGCTCGGCGTCGAGCGCTACGGGGTGATTGCGCTCGTGTGGACGCTGATCGGCTACTTCAGCGTGCTCGATCTCGGCATGAGCATGGCCGCGCAGAACCACATTTCGAAGGCGCATGCGTCGGGCGATCAGGAGGAATGCGAGCGGGTTTTCTGGAGCGCGTTCTGGCTGAACCTGACGACCGGTGCGATCGGCGGCCTGCTGATCCTGTCGGGCGGCGCGTTCTACACCGCCTATTTCACGCACGTGTCGCCGGAGATGCGGCACGAAGTGTATGCGGCGCTGCCGTGGCTCGCGGTCGCGATTCCGCTTGCGAACGTGTCGTGGGTGTTCGGCGGCGCGATCAACGGCGCGGAGCGCTTCGGCATCTACAACACGAACCAGACGATCGGCACGTTTCTGTTCCAGCTGCTGCCGCTCGCCGCCGCGTGGTGGATCGCGCCGAATCTGCAGACGGTGCTGGCCGCCGCGGTGCTCGCGCGTCTGCTCGCGGGCCTGCTGCTCGCGCAGGGCGCGCTGCGCGTGCTCGGCATTCGCCGCGTGCGCGGGCCGCGCTTCGACACGTCGAAGGCGCTGTTCAACTTCGGCGGCTGGATGCTGATCGCGAGCATCACGACGATGGTCGCCGATTCGCTCGACCGGTTGATGCTCGGCGCGGGCCTCGGCGTGCGTTTCGTCACCTACTACACGGTGCCGCAGAACCTCGTCACGCGGCTCAACATGGTGCCGAACGCGCTGGTGCGCACGCTGTTTCCGCGTCTTTCCGCGCTGCGCCGCGAGCACGCGGACGAAGTCGCCGCGCAGTCGCTGCAATTTCTGAACGGCATTTTCACGCCGATCGCGATCGGCGCGATCGTCGTGCTCGAACCGTTCCTGCATCTGTGGGTCGGGCCGGAACTCGCCGCGCACGGCGCGCCGGTCGGACGCGTGCTGATCGTCTCCGTGTGGCTGATCGGGCAGGCGAGCGTCACGCGCATCCTGATCCAGGCGCAGAACAATCCCGCAGCGGCCGCGCGCGTCGGCCTCGTCGAACTGCCGCTGTATGCGGGGCTGCTGTGGCTCGGCATCTCGCGCTTCGGCCTGCCGGGCGCGGCCGCCGCCGTGCTCGCGCGCGCGCTGTTCGACTACGTGGTGCTGCTGTATCTCGCGCGCATCCACTCGCGCATGATCATCGTCGATCTGCTCGCGCATTTGAGCTTCCTCGGCGCCGCGCTCGCGTGCGCGTGGTGGCTTCCGAATCCGGTGGTCGCGATCGGCGCCGGTGTCCTGCTCGCGCTCGCGAACGTCGTGTGGTCCATCGCGACCACGCCGATGCTGCGCAGCTTCGCACGCTCCCTTCTCTTTAGACTGAACCTACGGAAAAGCGTATGAGTCACGAACTAATCGACAGCGCTCAAGTGTCGTCCGAACGCGCGGTGGTTCCGGCCGGCTGGCGCGATCCGGCGGCCGCGAATCGCACCGACACGGGTACGCGAACGCGCGCGCGGCAGGCACACGCGCCGCGCGTCGCGATCGTGCATGACTGGCTCGTCACCTATGCGGGCGCGGAGCGCGTGCTCGAACAGATCATCGCGTGCTTTCCCGACGCGGACCTGTTCGCGGTCGTCGACTTCGTCGAGGATCGCGCGTTCTTGCGCGGCAAGAAAGTCACGACGTCGTTCATCCAGCGGCTGCCGCTCGCGCGCAACAAATACCGTTCGTGGCTGCCGCTGATGCCGCTCGCGATCGAGCAACTCGACCTGTCCGGCTATGACGTCGTGATTTCGAGCAGCCACGCGGTCGCCAAAGGCGTGCTGACCGGCCCCGACCAGTTTCATATCAGCTACGTGCATTCGCCGATCCGCTACGCGTGGGATCTGCAGCATCAGTACCTGAAGGAGTCGCATCTGACGCGCGGCGTGAAGTCCGCGCTCGCGCGGCTGATCCTGCATTACATCCGCAACTGGGACGTGCGCACGGCCAATTCGGTCGACCAGTTCGTCGCGAACTCCGAGTTCATCGCGCGGCGCATTCACAAGGTTTATCAGCGCGACGCGGCCGTGGTGTTTCCGCCCGTCGACGTCGACGGGTTCGAGCTCGAAACGAACAAGGAAGATTTTTATCTGACCGCGTCGCGGCTCGTGCCGTACAAGAAGATCGACCTGATCGTCGAAGCGTTCGCGCGCACGCCGCAGCGCAAGCTCGTCGTGATCGGCGACGGGCCGGACATGCACAAGGTTCGCGCGAAAGCCGCGCCGAACATCGAGGTGTTGGGGTATCAGCGGTTTGCGGTGCTGAAGGATCGCATGCGGCGCGCGAAGGCGTTCGTGTTCGCGGCCGAGGAGGACTTCGGCATTTCGGTGGTCGAGGCGCAGGCGTGCGGCACGCCGGTGATCGCGTATGGCAAGGGCGGCGCGCTGGAGACGGTGCGCGATTTGACGCAAAGCCGGCCGACGGGCCTGTTCTTCGACGAGCAGAGCACCGACGCGATCATCGCCGCCGTCGATGCGTTCGAGCGCGAGCCCGGCCGCATTCGCGCGGAAGATTGCCGCGCGAACGCCGAGCGCTTTTCGGTCGCGCGTTTTCGCGAGCGCTTCGTCGCCGAGGTCGCGAAGGCGGTGCCCGCCGTCGCATCGCGCGCGCACCGGCCCATTCGCGCGGCGAGCCCGCCGCCCGCGAGCGATCCCGTTACCGCGCCGCGCGTGCTCGCGATCGACCAGAGCGGCGTGCTCGGCGGCGCGGAACTGTCGCTGCTCGAAGTGGTGAAGGGATTGCGCGCGCCGATCGACGTGCTGCTGTTCGACGACGGTCCGTTTCGCGACGCGCTCGATGCGATCGGCGCGAACGTCGAAGTGCTCGCCGCCGACGGCTTGCGCAACGTGCGCCGGGACGGCGGCGCCGCGCCTCGGCTTGCGGTGCTGTCGGGCATCGCGACGCTCGTGCGCGGCACGCGCCGCGCCGCGCGCGACGCGGACGTGCTGTACGCGAACACGCAGCGCGCGATGGTGATCGGCGTGATAGCGGGCAAGCTCGCGCGCAAGCCGGTGGTCTGGCATCTGCGCGACATCGTCAGCGACGAGCACTTCGGGCGCGCGCAGCGCGCGATCATCCGCGCGTGCGCGAAGCTGGGCCTCGCGCACGTGATTGCGAATTCGGAGGCGTCCGCGCAGGTGTTCGCCGACCTGACGAACTTCGACAGAAAACGCATCGACGTCGTGCACAACGGCGTCGACGACCGCCCGTTCGAAGCGTTGAACGGCATCTCGCAGGTCGAGTTGCGCGAGCGGATCGGATTGCCGCGCGATGCGTTCATCGTCGGCGCGTTCAGCCGGCTCGCGCGCTGGAAAGGGCAGCACGTGCTGCTCGAAGCGCTGCTGCGCGAGCGCGACGTGCATGCCGCGTTCGTCGGTGCGCCGCTGTTCGGCGAGGACGCGTATCACGATGAGCTGCGTGCGTTCGTTAGCGCGAACGGGCTCGAAGGCCGCGTGCATTTTCTCGGCTTCCGGAACGACATCGCCGCGTGCATGCGGGCGGTGGACGTCGTCGCGCACACGTCGATCACGCCGGAGCCGTTCGGGCGCGTGGTCGTGGAAGGGATGCTCGCGCGGCGGCCGGTCGTGGCGTCGCGCGACGGCGGCGTGACCGAGATCGTCGACGACGGCGTGGACGGCCTGCTGTGCGCGCCGGGGGACGCGGCGGATCTGGCCGCGACGATCGCGGCGCTGCGCGACGATCCCGCGTTGCGCGAGCGGCTGGGTGCGAGCGGCGCGGAATCGGCGCGGCAGCGATTCGGCAAGGAGCGGTATGTGGCAGCCGTCGAGCGCGTGTTGACGAGCGTGGCGCAGGCCGCCTGACGCATGCAGCTGGCGAGACACGAGCCGCCTGCGGGCGGCTTGTGTTTTTGCGGTTTGGAACGCGTGAACTCGCGGTGGCCTATCGATGAGAAGTAGCGTGTGGCGAGGGACTGCGCTCGCCGTTGCGGACTGCGTCGACGTGATTTATTGCCGGACGGACTCCGAGGCCCGGTTTCGTAACGGCAACCCGCAACCGTCGATGCCTGTAACGTCAACCCGCAGCGACGGGCCGCTTCTTGAGCCGCTTCGTCGCCAGCAGCGCGGGTCGCTCGAACAGTTGATAGAACACCCAGGCCACGGGCACCACCATCAGCGTGAACTCGAACGACGGCCAGATCGAAGCCTGCAGCGACGAGCGGAACAGCAGCGACGCGCCGAGCACGAACAGCGGCAGATGGATCAGGTAGAGCGAGTAGCTGAAATCGCCGATCTTCGCGAGCACGTGCGCGAGCGGACCGCTGGCGGTTGCGGGCCGGCCGAGCGCATTCGTCAGCCAGCACGCGAAGCCCGCGGCCCATAGCTGGAACGCGCCGTACTGCCCGAAGCGGAACGCGACGCACCCGGCCGCGACGAACAGCAGCGCGAGCGCGTTGCCGTAGCGAATCCGCGCGTCCGGATTGCGCAGCCGGACTTCGGCGATCCACACGCCGAGCATCCACGAGAACCAGAACGA
>Ga0310811_10003678_pt1 | contig 19338 bp, 14 predicted proteins | sample YCmetagenome_FD_207642 | JGI IMG/M metagenome (GOLD analysis project Ga0310811, IMG submission 207642) | Soil microbial communities from experimental microcosm in Duke University, North Carolina, United States - YC | ecosystem: Engineered > Artificial ecosystem > Soil microcosm > Unclassified ...
TGGTACCAGGGCGAGAGCAATGCCGACACCATGGCCGACGCGATCGCCTACCGGGTGATGTTCCCGGCGATGATCAATGACTGGCGGGCACGCTGGGGCTGGGATATGCCGTTCCTCTTCGTGCAGCTCGCGAATTTCCGCGCCGTACAGACCGAGCCGTCGCCGCGCGGCGAGGCCTGGCCCTACGTGCGCGAGTCCCAGACCCTGACCCTCGGACTCCCCGCGACCGGCATGTCGCTCACCGTCGACCTGAACGACGATCCAGCCAACATCCACCCGAAGAACAAAGTGGCCACCGGCGCCCGCCTGGCCCAGGTCGCGCTGGCGAAGGTCTACGGGCAGAAGGTCCCGTACACCGGCCCTCTCTACCGAGGCATGAAGATCGAGGGCAGCCGTGTGCGCGTCTCCTTTGACAACGTGAACGGCAGCCTGAAAGCCCGCGGCCCGGTGCTGAAGGGCTTCGCCCTCGCCGGCGCGGATGGCAAATTCGTCTGGGGCGACGCGAAGATCGACGGGGCGACCGTGGTCGTCTCCAGCCCGCAGATCGCCACCCCGGCGATGGTGCGCTACGATTGGGCCGACAACCCGATCGGCAATCTCTACGATGGCGCCGATCTGCCCGCCGCCCCCTTCCGCTCGGATACCAGCCTGCCCGGGGAGGCCGTCGTCCCGCTGCTCGGAAAAGTCGTCACTCTCCGCGCCCAGGCCAACGGCAAGTACGTGACCTCGACCCCGCAAGGGAAGGGCCCGCTCGTCAATAACGGCAGCACGGCCGCCGACGCCGAGAAGTTCATCGTCATCGACCGCGGCGCGGGCTTCGTCACCCTCCAGGCAAAGAGCAACGGCAAATACGCCTGGGGCCTCCCCTCGGGCAAGGACAACCTGACGATCGTCAGCTCGAACCTGGGGAATTTCGAAATGTTCGAACTCGTTCCGCTCGGCAAGGGCGCCTGGGCGCTCTCCGCGGAGAGCAACCGCAAATTCGTCACCGCCGACGCCGAAGGCAAAAAGCCGCTGGTCAACGACAGCGCGGACGCCGGCGCGGCACAGACCTTCGAGATCTCGATCCAGCCGTAAGACAGGGGCCGCTCCCAGTCATCACTACGGCGCACATCGGTCTCGGGCGATCACCGGCTCCACTCGTTGACGCCCTATCCATCTCCGCTTGGAATCCAGGCGGGACGAGGAGCGTCCTCCCAGTGAAGTCCACCCGGAGTACCCATTCCTCCAACTCTGGCATAAAGGATACATGCTGGCACTCCAGGCCTCCCGTCGAGTGAACCAATCCAGGCGGCGAGACCAAACGACACGCCAAACCCCGCGCATTTTCTTGCGGATTTTCCTTTGCGCGAGATTATCAGCACCAGGAATCAACATCCATGAAACGTCTCTCCCGCTTTCTCTATCTCCTCGCCCTTCTGCTCCTCGTCGCACCGGCGGCGGAGGCAAACGTGCTCTCCGGCTTCGCTCACCCCGCCAGGAGATCAGGAGCGCTTGGCGGCACATTCGCCGGCAGCACGCTTAACGGAACCATGTCTATCTCAGCTCTCTACACGACCTCGACCAAGACCCTTACCCTGGTCGTCACGGCCATCGACTCGAAAGGAAAGGTCTGGCACAACACGATCACCTGCAACGAAGAGACCGGCAAGGTTCAGACGCACCATGCTCTCCCGTTCCACCATACACCGATCCGTTCATCGACCTCGTTCAGGGTCAATTCCCACGCGATCACCTGCCAGTTCACCGGCTCGGACGGATCCCGTCCTTTCCTCATCCATCTGCAGGTCATCCGACTCGGCGATCGGCTGCACTTCACCTACCAGTGCGCGGCCGCCGGCAACCACTTCAACCTGATCGCCGAACTGGCTCCGTAGGAAAAATCGGCCTTGCCCGACTGCCTCCTTCCCGCCGCCTTCCTCAAAATTCTTTCTGTAGCTTCCTGTTAATCCGGTAAATTCTGTCGATCCCGTTTAGTTCACACTTCCCGAGAAGGATCACGCGATGTCCGCATCGCACCCCTGTTTGCTTCGCAGCATGCAGGATATTTCCGAGGCATACCTCAAGGTAAACTTCGCCACGGCCATGGGCCGGGTCGGCGATTTCAGCTTCAGCAGGATGCTTTTGACGTGAGTCCGCACCGTCTCCGACGAGATGGCCAATTGCTCGCCAATGTCCTTATCCCTCATGCCTCCAGCGATCAGATAAATAATCTCCTCTTCCCGCTCGGAGAGTTTTCCCACCGTCCCTCTATTCGACGAATCCATCGGAAATCCCTTTTTTCAAAAAGCTCCAGCGCTCTCCATATCCCGCAGCTCAGGCCGGGACCTCAGAGCTGTTTTCCAGTCTGATCATTCCCATGGCGGGCAGTTTTTTATTCGCGTTCCGGTCCTGCTTCAGCCCTTGGATCCGGCGCAGGACGTCGGGAGGAAAGCCAATGGGAGCGTTTGGCGGCGGCAGGTGGATGAACTCCCGGGTTTGATCACCTTTGTTCCAGTAGATCGGAAACCGCGTCTCCGCATCGATCCATGCCGTCATATCATCTTTCTTGAAGACGAGACACTGGCGTCCCTTGACGGTCTGGATCCCGAGATAATTATTCTTCGATATCCAGTCGAATCCCTCGAATTTCCCCATCCCGAGCGAGGTAAACAGCAGCATGACGGCCCGGGTCTCGAGCTCTTCGACCGATGAGGTGTCTTTGACTTCCAGAGCTCTCTCGCGAGGATTTTTGATATAGGTCCCGTAACCGTCCGACCATGCCTCCAGAGATATATTTCGCCCTCCGTCCACATCGACATGCCACGAGGGCGCGGTGCGGGTGATGGTGAGCTTGGAGGGCTTCGCGTAGGGATCACTCGACTCCACGGGCTCGGCGGCCGGAGCGGTCTCGGCGGACGCCTTGTCTTTCGCAAAGCTGAATTTTATCTCCCAGGCATCATACTTCCCCACCCCTTGGATCAAGGGCCCTGGCGGCGGGGTGGCAGGGGGCACGGCCGTCTCCGCCCGGCACTCTGCGAACAGGACCCCCAATACCAATGCACATCTCACGCAACTGACGTATTTCATTCGCTTACCACCTCTGTTTGTTGATCGACGACCTTGCCCGTGAACCGATCGATGGCCACATGCACCCAGAGCCGTTTCTCTCCCTCGACGTGAAACTGATCGAGCGCGCCGCCGGAGTTCGCGGGGAGCCGCCCGGACTGCGCGATGACGTCGATGAGGAGATTCCAGGTCCCGACCTGGCCTGCGGATGCCAGGGCTCGTATCGGAGCCTCCCGGAGACGCTGCACGACATCGTTCGCATCCGAGGATCCCTCGGCGGTCATCTGCCGGCTGAACCCATCGTACTTCTCGGGCTTGGCGGTGAATCCGTTGGTAAACCCCGGATCATATCTGCCGACGAGATCAGCGACATTCACCAGAGACCCGGCGGGCGGTTTCGTCCGATCGACCAGAGTCTTCGCCAGCCCCTGAGCCTGCGCGGAAGTGACGGCGGGCGCGGAGGCCGTGGACAAGCCGTCCCATTCATCCCGATAGACGCCGGCCAGGAGCGCGGAGACCACTTTCTCCTGTCGGGTATTCAGATCGACCTGCCCCGCCACCAAGGGCGTGGGACGTGAGGTTTCTCCCACACAGAAGACATCCAGCAATCCTGCATAGCCACTTTCCGGAGTGGAGAAATCGATGTTCTTCCAGGGATTGTCCGAGAAGGCATAGCTCATCTCGGCAACACTCCGGAACGGACGGTGCAGGATAATGGGACGGTTGAACTCCGTCCCGCTCGCGGGCGTCGCCATCGCCATCCCGGTGATCGTCGAGGATGCGGAGCTCGCCAGGTTCGGGACATAAGCTCCCATGGGCCTCCGCAGGACGCCATCGGCATCCAGGTAATATCCCGAGGAGAAGAAGTTATCTTTGCTCGTCCCTCCCATCCCGATGCCGATCCCATCCATATTGGGTTCGTACAGGGCTTTCCCCGGCCTGAGCGTCGCGACAGTCCCGTCCCCTTGTAAAGGCGGCAGAGCCTGCTCCTGGTTGGTATTGAACCGCAGATTCCGGGGATCGAAAGTGAACGGCCCCCGGCGAACGAATACGGCTCCGTTGGAGGGCTCTTCGGTCACCGTGTTCGTTGGGATGGACCAGGTGTCGCGAATGGATTTGTCGAAACGCGTAACCCCGGTATTTCCCCTTCGTATCGAAGAATAATTGAACTGGCTGAATCCAAAAAATCCCTGCCAGTATGGCACCCAGGTCGTCCCATCCTGAAACTCCAAGGTGAAGGTGACTCCCTTGACGATATTATTGCCGACTCCCGTTTTATTGGCCGTATAGGTCGTGAGAACGTTGTTGTTCTTCGGATCGTTGCGGTTGAAGACCTGGGGCCCTTTTCCCCAATAGAATCCGATATAGGAGTCCGAGGATCCAAACTCCGTCACTCCCGTGGTGGGATAGCCCCCCAGGGTTTTGAGCAAGTTCTGGCTGTCGACCCTCAAGTCACTGCCGGAGGGGACTCCCGGCGTGAGGAGCGGAGTGGGCTGCCGGTAGAGGTTCGGGAGATTTTGGAAATAGAGGGACGTGTTTGCCATCCCTTCCTTGGGAGGGAGGATCAAGCCCGTCCCACTCTCGTCATAGGTCACCCCGGCATTCCAATTCACTGTGGTCACCCCTTGGGCGCTGTCGAAGGTCTGCTCATCGCTCGCGTCCTTCGATGCCAGCTTGAAGAGCATGGGATCGGGCTGCCCCACTCCCGATTTATAGGTAGGCATCGAGGTCGACACGGATATCCGCAGATTTTGCGGAGACAACGGTGCCACGGGATAGGCTCCCGCAGGCGGCACCGCGTGGGGATTCCAAATGATCGGGCACATCATGCCGGCGATTTCTCCCTGATTGGAGGCATTCAAAGCCACCGCAGGCACCTGCTTGAATCCGTTCGAAGGAGGAGGCGGCGACGCCAGGGTATGAAGCACCCCGAAGGCAAAGAAGCCATCCCAATAAGGGAGATCCACCACGCCCAGAAACGGATGCCGCCGAGCACCGTCGGAGACCACGATGCGTGTCGGGTAGTTATCGGGCCCGACTTGATCGATCAGGTTCGCCCCGATCTGGAAGATATGGTAGTTGATCGAGGAGGCGTTCCGGAGATTGTCCGTGATCGTGGGATTGTTGTTCCCCAGAGGACCACCGGCCGAGCTCTGATTGTCTGCGCCAAATCCCTCTCTCGCTCGGCCAAGGACTCCCACATTGATCGTCGCCTTCAAAAGCTCGAAGAAATCGGGATCCCGAGGAGGATTGATATCCGCCAGCCGTCTGATCTTTCCACCCGTGTCGACATGAACGTCGTAGAGCCAATAACCCGACAATGGCGATGGACCGGCATTCCAGCTCAGCCCGAATGCCTTTTGGATATTTTCCGCGGTTCCGCGCTGCAAATACTCCGCCGTCAGTCCTTTGTTGATCAGTGCCTTGATGATGTCGTCACTGGCCGACAGGTTGGCACTGGGCCCTTTCGCCGTGACCCAGGCGAGTCGATCGAGCGGAAAGCGCTTGCTCACCAGGGGGTCTCCGGCATGGATCAAAGTGCCATCCAGTCGGGGTGATCCGGTCAGGACGTCGACCGCAGCTCGCGCGGAGGGAAAGGGAGGGTTAATCTTTGCATCGTCACCCACCCCGGAGTTGCCGGGGTTTTCAACGTCCAACCAGTGTCCGAGGTAGTTGGGATTGAAGCTCAATACCTTCGGAGCGGAGCTGTCATAGTTGGGCAGCGAGGCATCGATGGATTGCGCGCGGTAGTAAGTCGGCCGATTCGAAGACCGCGTAAAAGTGCCCAGGTATTGCAGCGCGTCCAAAGTGGCCAGGTCTGCGCCCGCCCCCAGTTGATTCGTGAAAAACGAGATCAACTGTTGCCGCCCCAGGAACATCCGATCCGTCGTGCCCGACCCGGCATTCCTCCCCCCCACCGCCAAAAATCCTTCCTGATTCTGAACGGAGAGATCGAAATAGCTTTTGGCGGGGTTCGATCCCAGAGTGGCGGCATTTCTCCACTCCACAAGCTTGTCGATATTGGCCTGCCCCAGGCCGATCTCCCGCAAATCCGCATAGGCCTCTCCGACCTTGTAGCTCGTCGGTTTTTTGATCTGGTAGTCCGTGATCTCGGCGTCGGCCTTGGACGAATATCCGGCGACATTTGCATCCAGGAGCTGGCCTTCGTTGTAAACGGTGAATGCATAGCGCCCGACCACCGTGGAACTGGTGGCGAGGTTCGGACTCCATACCGCGCTGCCGCTCGAGGCCGCGGGGCTCCCCCCACCCCGGTCGATGTAAACCCAGTCCGGCGGGACAAATGATTGGTCGGCAGGGGTATGATCCGTGGCCGACTTCGCACCGAGAAGCAGGGGCGCATTCCATCGGGCATCCGAGATCGACCATTGAGTCGACGTCGTTCCGGGAGTCTCGGTCGACACGTTGGAGGCTCTGTTTGGCCCTCCACTGTAAAGGGCGATCCCGCTCGCGCTCCGTTTGACCAGGTTCGCAAGACTATCGGAGGTGCCAACCCTCTCCGGGGAAACAAAGGCGGCAGACCTCGGGTAGTACAACTCCACGTTGCCCGCATTCGGGGGATTGACGACTTTGGAATGGGAGGAATCCTGAATCTCCGATCGAAGATCTCCGATCACCGTATTCGCTGCTCCCTGAGCCAGGAGTTCGGCCGATGTCTGACTGGCGCTGCTCTTCGAGATCTGCCGCTGCAGGATGCTCTGGGAGAAAAATGCCAGGACGATACCAAGCATCAGGACGAGCAGGACCAGCACCACGACCAGGGCGGCACCTTCCCGGGTAGCCCGGTTTTTTTTGGCAAAAGGGTTGAAAGGGTAAATCATGGTGTTCACTGGGTGGGCGGCGGCCAAATCCGGGGTCGCCACCGGGATGCGTGCTATTCGCAAAAGACATCTGCACTTTTTCGGGGGCCGAAGAATTGCTTCGAGCCCCGAGGGCCGCAGATGAGGTCGACTCACATGGATCGAGACTGGTTATCGTGGAGGGGATTCATCCAAGCCGCCTTGCACCAGGCAGAGTGCTGCCCGGCGCGCTTGTCATTTTTTCGAGACGGCATGTACGTTTCCCCGGCTGGACTACGCCTTGAAGCTGCGACGGCGGGCGATCGCCACCACGCTCAGAGCGCTCGCGAGGAGTCCCCAGGTTGCCGGTTCGGGCACGGCCGAAAGGACGGTCAACGTCCCCGTCCCCGCAAAGGTGGAGCCGTTGCCAAAATACGTGCTGTTCAGCGTGGCGATATCGTAGGTGCCCGCCGGGACAAATGTATTCGAGGTGGAGTTGAACAGGCTTCCCACCGTCTCGGCGGTCGTCGTGAAGGACAGATTAACCGAGGAACCGTTGGCCACGATCAAAGTCGACCCGTCGTCGATCGAGTTGAAATTTCCCAGGGTCAGCGTTGCGCCCGCGGCGACGGTGACGCTGCCGAGGCCGAGGTTGCCGCTGCTCATCGTGATGAGCTTGCCCGAAAGGATCGAGGTCGTCCCGGTGTAGGAGTTCGTGCCCGAGAGGATCAGGGCGCTGGCCGCGCTATTCTGGATCACGTTCGTCACGTTGCTCCCGATATTCGCGCTGATGGTGGTGTCGATATTCGCCGTGCCGGCCACGGTACCCGTGCCGCTGTTCGTGATCGTGCCGGTGTTATTGATCGTGCCGGTGCTCAGAACGACCCGGGAGTTTTTCCCGGTTGGCATGACCGCGTTGCTCTGGAGAACGAGATTGCCCGCCCCGGTGATGCCGCCGCTGATCGTCAGGTCACTGCCGCCGGTGTTGTTGGTGACGAGATTCAGGTTGGTGCTGTTCAGGGTCACCGCGCCGCTGAAGTTCGGGTTGAAGCTCGTGACACTGATCGTCCTCGTGCCGGTTCCGACGACATTGATCGGATTGTTGGACGCACCGGTCAGGTTGTTGCTCGCGTTCAACGTGGCTGCCAGGCCGGTGTTCGCACTGTCTCCGAGCGTGATCGTCCCGACGTTGGCGAGGTTCGACACGCCGAGGCCGGCGCCTTGCACGTTGAGCGTGCCGGCCTTGATCGCGATGCCGCCGGTGAAGCTGTTCGAGCCGGAGAGGGTCAGACCTGACGTGACGCTGTTCTGCGTGACACCGGTGACGTTGCTTCCGATGTTTCCGCTGATCGTGACGTCCAGATTGCCGGCCGCGTTTCCATTCAGCGATCCCGTACCGTTATTGATGATCGAGCCGACATTGTTGACCGGACCGGAGACGGTGATCTTTGCATTCTTGCCGGAGTTGAGCGTGCCGTTCGACTGGAGGGAGAGGTTTCCCGTACCGGTGATTCCTCCACTCACCGTGAAGGTGGATCCGTTGATCGCGATGGTGGCGATCGTGAGGTTGTTCGAGAGGCTGATCGCGCCGGAGTAGGTCGGGTTGTTGTCGGAAGCCCGCAGCGTGCTCGTCCCGGTGCCACCCACGGTCAGCGCGTTGGCTAGATTGCGGCTCTGGGAGATATTCAACGTGGCCGCGGAACTGCCGGCCCCCAGAAGGATGGCTCCCGTGGACGCCAGGGCATTGGTGCTCGTCCCGGAGATATTTACCGTACCCGCCTGGATTTTCAGATTGCCCGTGAAGGCATTCGCCGTGGCGGTCGAGTTGGACAGCGTGAGCGCGGAGGTTGCGCTGTTCTGGATAATGTCCGTTACGTTGCTCCCGATGATCCCGCTGATCACCGTGGTACCGATGCCCGTGCCGTTGTTCGTGATGCTGCCCGCCGGATTGACCGAGGCGTTACTGAGGACGATGCTCGAGTTCGCATTCGTGCCTCCCACTTGGGTCGTGATATTGCCCGCCCCGGAAATCGCGCCGGTAAGAGTGAGGATGCTGTTCGCCGTGTTCGTCGTCGACAGGACGAGATTGCTCCCCAAGGTCACTCCGCTGCTGAACGTCGCGTTGAAGTTCGCCAGATTCAGGGTGTTCGTGCCATTTCCCGTGGTTGCAAGGGTATTAGCATAGGTTTGGTTGGCCGGCAGGTTCAAATTGAGCGTGGCCGCCGCCCCGGTATTTACACTGTCGCCGATCGTGATCGCGCCGCTCCCCAGCGTCGTGTTGCTATTGGCCGTCTGCGTCAGCGTTCCGGCCTTGATCGAGGCCCCACCGCTAAAGGAATTTGAAGCGCTGCTTAGGATCAGCGTTCCTGCTCCGGTTTTGACAATGGCTCCGCTGCCGGTCAGCGCGCCACTTTGCGTTGCCGTTCCCGAGGCAATCGTGAGGGTGGTCGGGTTGTTGGGCGCGGTCGTGTCGTAATTGGTCGCATCCGTCTGGGTATCTGTGTAAGTCACTGTGGTTTGGGCGACTGCGGCGGAAGAAAGAAGCGTGAGATATCCGGCTGCCGTGCACATGGTTCGGCGACTTATGGACACAGGGATAGAGAACTGATTTATTTTCATGCGGGGTTTTGGAACGGGAAGTTAAGAGGCGACACGTTCCGCATTTCCTGGTGGCTGGTAAATCCCACGAACGTGTGATTTCCGATCGATTTGTCGCGCTTTAGGCAGAAATTTTCACTTTTTTCGCCAGACTTCCATGGCCACTTTGAATTTCTTTTTCGGCCTTTGTTTTCATCGCAATTAAAAAACCGGCGCGGGATCACCTCGAGAATTTTCCGCTATTTTTCGAAAAAAGAATTAACGAACGTTAATTCAAGGCCACCCACCATGAATAATCCCATCAGCAACGAAGCACGGAACAGCCCGGCCGGCCCTCCCGGGACCATTAGGAAAGCAAGCTAATTAGGGAGAATATCTTCGCCGCGGACGGCTGGAGCCCGCGGCAATCTATCGCGTAGCGATGAATTCACTCGCTGGACGCGAAACTAGCGGCGGCGGCGGAACGCGAATGCGGCGGCGATCCCCAGTCCTCCGAGCACGAACACGGACGGCTCCGGCACCACCGAGACATTGTCGAGCTGCATGGATACCAACCCGGGCAGAGTATCCGTATTCGAACCTACGTCCTGGTAGCCGAAATACATATTGCCACTGGGGAGGGCGGCATTGCTGCGAAAACCAAAAGGACCTCCCGACAGGGAACTGTCATAGGTCGTGGATCCGTTGCTGAGTTTCAGGTTCCACTGTCCCGCTCCCAGGATGGTGATCGAGAAGTGATATGTGGTCCCCTGGACCAAAGAGATCCCGGTATCGACCACATTCGCCGCGCCAAAAGCCTGGCCGGTGAGCGGGACATAGCTGAAGACATACCAGTCCAACGGCGCAGAGGCGTCGTAGTCGACTTTCCCGCTGTCGGAGACTGCTCCATTCGTAATCGTCTTTCCGGTGGAATTGAACTGTCCGCCACGGATCAGCCACGTCCCGTCCCCCCCGAAATCGCCGCCGGAGTTCACCCGGTCGAAAAGATTGAGATAGTCCCCGGCATTCGTGGAAGCCCCGAAGAGATTGTTGAAACCTCCCGCCTGGATGGAGTCGATATTCCCCAGCGTCAGGTCGAACTGGATCGTATAGGGCACCGTGAGAGACGCCGTGTTATATTGGCGCGTGATTGCCGCGGCTCCGGCCCCACCCGTAGGGTCGGTCTGGCTGATCTGCAACTGCCCGCTGGGAAGGATCTCTCCGGAGACGGGGCCGCTGGTCTGATTTTTCCACGAGCCCGAGGAGGTCCAGATCGAGGTTGGGCCAACCTGCCCGATCACATTCCCCGCCGTATAGGGCGGACTGTCGAAGCTATCGACTCCGCCGCGGGCCAGCAGGGAAGCCCCAAAAAACAATCCCATCGCAACGGGCAGGAATGAGCATCGAGTGAGACTCTCGGCACCGCTAAGGGTGGCATTCACGGGGAGGAAGGGAAACTTCATATGCATGGCAGGAGGAACGTTTTTTCAGGGGGGAGAAAGCGCCCCCAAATTAGCCATGCCGCCCAAAAGCAAAATCCCACCAAAGTGTGATTCCGCGACGATTTCCCAATTTTCTGGAAAAATCCGTCCCTCCGCCGGAGCAGCCCTAAGCGGTCTCCGGGCTCTTCGAGCAATGCTTGGCTATCGCCGCGCCCCGATTGCGCACATGCATTTTCGTACAAATATGTTTCACATGGGTCTTCACGGTCTCGACCGCGATACCCAGCTCATCCCCGATTTCCTTGTACCGGTAGCCGGCGGACAGAAGCTCGAGCACCTCGAGCTCCCGACTCGACAGGCCCGGCTCCTTCTTGACCGCCTTGGATGTGGCTTGGAAATGGCGCACCACCATCCGGGCGATATGGTTCGTAAAAGGGGCTCCCCCCGTCGAGACATCGCGGATGGCGTTGTAGAGCGCCTTGGAATCCGTGGCCTTGATCAAGTACCCGCTCGCCCCGGCCTTGAGCGCCTGGAAGATATTTTTTGCATCCTGGTAGATGGTCAGCATCACGATCTCCAGATCGGGGTTGTTCCTCTTCAGGATCGCGACGCAATCGATGCCGGAGAGACCGGGGAGCTGGATATCCATCAAAACCACGTTCGGAAGATTCCTGGGTAATTTCAGGAGGGCTTCCTCCCCGCTGCTCACCGCATACAGGCACCGGATATCCGGTGCGCGATTGAGCATCGCGACGATTTCGTTTCGCAGGTGGGGATCGTCTTCGACAACAACAACGGTTTTTTTCACGGCAGGTACGATTTCTGGAAGATGTTCAAAGTATGGGCGTCAGCAGGGTGATGGCCGTCCCCTCCCCTTTGGCGGTTTCGATTTTCAGGCTCCCGCCGATCTCGCGCATCCGGTGCGCCATGTTGTTCAATCCATTCCCGCGCTCGCCCGAGGCATCGAAGCCGGAGCCGTTGTCCCGGATCTCGATGAGCAGAGTCTGCGGGTCCACTGTGAACTTCGCGGAGATCTCGGAGGCCTCGGAATACTTGATCGCGTTGTGCAACGCCTCTTTCATCACGAGGCTGACCGTGTGCCGGATGCCACTCCGGATCGAGCGGTCCCGCACGGACTCCGGCACGCTCACCCGACAGGGGATGCCGGCCGGCTCGCACATATTCTCCGCCATCTGCGCCAGGTAGTCGATGAGCGTGTCCAGATGGTCGTTCTCCGGATTGACCGACCAGACGGTTTCATAGAGCGCGGCGATGAGATCCTTGGTCATGCCCGAGACTTTGCGGAACTCCTTCCTCAGCTCCCCCGCGGAGAAATCCTCGTTCTCGGCCCGTCCCGTGATCAGCGAAATGTGCGTCAACCGGGCGCCCAGATCATCGTGAATATTCCGCGCGATCCGGAGTCTCTCCCGCTCCACCATATGCTCCTGCTCCAGCCGTGCCAGGTGGCTCCGCACCCGCGAGCGGATGATCGCCCGCACTCCAAAGGTCCCGCCCACGACCAGCACCAAAGCCGCCGACAGCAGGAACCACGGCTGCATCCAATACGGGCGCACCACGATGACCTCGATGGCTCTCTCGGACTCCGGGAACCCCACCGCGTTCAGGATCTTCAGCCGGAGCTTGTAGTTCCCGGGAGGCGGGCACTTGTAGGTCAGCGTGCAGCGGCTGGACAGCCCGTTGCTATAGGCCTCGTCCCACTCGATCATGAGCTTGTCGCCCGCTTTCACGGGCACGTAGGCCGACTTCCCGAGATGCCACTCCGCATGGGCGGCCGGGTCATTGTCCACGATGCCAAAGGCCAGCGAGGGCGGCGCCAGCCCCTCGATGCGCATCATCTTCGCCATGGAGGTGTGGAGCCCCTCCCGCCCCCAGCCCGCCGGAGCTTTCTGCAGATCGTCGCCATCTTCTCCGGGGGAAAACGCAGTCGCAAATATCCGGACCGTCTCGCCACTGGCCGTGCGGCGATAAACGGCCAGATTCGCGGCGATATAAGCTCCGATCCCGTCGGGAGGCCCGGCGGAGGTGAACGCGAGAGACATCCACTCCGCTCCGCTCGGCACGGTCAGAAACTCATGGCGGCGGTTGAAATGAGGATGCTGCATCGTCACATCCCAGCCCGGACTCTCCTTATCGACGAAAAAGTCCTTTTGCCCGATGGTCAGGTTTTCGCTGTGGTCGTGAAAGCGGACGACCAGCCCCATGTAGCCGCCACGTCGAAAGATCCAATTCTCATCCACGCCTTCCAATTTCGAGAGCAGTCGTTTCCCGACCGGATCCTGGAGCGGGTTGGGATTTGGCCAGACGAGGCTCTCGACTTGAAATGAGACGGCCTTCGACTCGGCAGAGATCTTGACCGGCCCGGTGATGTCTTTGAAATTCCCGCCGTCCACCGAGTACTGGACTGCGGGAATCTCATCCGGCTGGTCAGCCGCGAAACCCGCACTCGAAGTCTCCAGAAAAAACAGTGCAAGCATGCCACCCCATCGGAGCCACCGCACGATCATCGGCGCGACCGAACACCCGTACCATCGACCGTAGCCCGTCCGCCCGACGGATGGGCGCGCGAATTCCTCCCGGCCACCGCACGCGGCAAGCGTCGAGTCTTGATCTCTCGCCGGCCATCGGAAGACAACGGAGAGAGGCGGGGGGGCCACCGCTCCTATCTTTCGTTGGGGCATACTTTCGGCACGGCCAAATGGAATAGCGCCTCCCGGAAGCGCAGACATCCCCCAAATGGGGAGCACGCCCATACGATTATGGAAAAGACTCTACGCAGCGGAAGTTTATTGCCGTCCGTTTAAATCTCCCCTATTCGCGCCTCTCAAAAGGCAACTCCAGAACCAATGATTTGGTTGCGTAAATCGAGACTATATGGATAGTTTCTCGCATGAACCGACTCCTCAGTCTCGCCCTCGCCGCCTCCATCGCTCTTTCCTCGGCCTCCAGCGCCTTCGCCAAGGCCAAGCCGTCAAAAACCACTCTGGCGGATTTCAAGGGCAACTACACGGGTACCGTCATCCTCGGAGTGTCGGGATTGAGCTACAGCGGGCCTGTTTCCCTGAGCTTCAAATCGAACAAGGCAGGCAAGACGGGCAGCATCGCGGTGAGCGGATCGATCTCCGGCATGGGCTCCACGCTGCCCATCTCCGCCAATATCACCCTGGCCAAGGGCTCCCTCACCATCGACAATTTTGTGTTCAACACCATCGCCCAAGGGTCCTACCCGGGGTTTGCCACCTACAAAGTGGGCAAGAGTGCCATCACCTATACCGGGTCGGCAACAGTCTCTCCGGAAGTCTACCCTTTCTCGGGCAGCATCCAGAGCAAGACGAAAGGCCGCACCCAAACCCTCACCTATACCGCACTGATCAACCTTTCCGGCACGGTCTTCCCCTTCACTTTTACGGTCAGCCGGAAGCTGTCGAAGTCCGAGCTCGCTGACTAAGGCAGCCGGAGAACCTGGGCCGTCGCCAGCTCTCGACGGCCCGTTTACCCGCAGCCGATTTCAATTCGGCGCCGATCTGCTTCCTCAAAAAAAGGCCAAAGCAAAAGGGGCCTATCAACAAGATGGAAAGAGGGGGATGACAATCGTCAGCTCGAACTTGGGAAATTTCGAGATGTTCGAACTCGTTCCGGTCGGCAAAGGCACCTGGGTGCTCTCCGCAGAGAGCAACCGCAAATTCGTGACCGTGCATCCCGAGAGGAAAAAGCCGCTGGTCAACGACAGCGCGGATGCCGACGCGGCGCAGACCTTCGACATCTCGGTCCAAGCCGGATTGTCAACTGAATGGCCCTGCGGCCGCAGGCCATCGCCGCGCTAACGGCACCATGTATTACTACGCCGTCTCCGGAATCACCGCCGCAGGCGAAGGTTCCTACTCTGGGGAAGCAAACGCCCGTCCGGTAACAATCAAATGACCGTTCCAGTAGACACCGCCACCTATGGCAGCGGTCTCTTCCGATTGATCTACCCATAGATTCGGAAGGATCTCGAGGGAGCCCCAAATTATTGACCACAAACCCAGCTTACTTGGGAATCGGGTGTGGTGCCCCACGCAGAACTTTGAACTGGCGCAATCGTCGACGGTCCGAGATACGATTCGAGTACACAGACGGCTCAAGCGGTGAACGTACAGAAGGGCAGAATCGAGTACCTCCTTGCCCCTTATGTACAAGATATTCCTCAGGTCTTGCTCATGCGACCAAGGTGGTTAGGATCGCGCCCTCATGACCCGCGGACTGTTTATCGCCATTTGCTTATCGGCATTGGGGAGCCTGACTTCTCTGAAAGCCCAGACGCCACCGCAATACTTCTGGAAGGGATCCACTGGTTCCGCCTGGAATGATGCGTCGAGCTGGACCGCAAGCGGCCTTAACCTTTCTTCGAGATTCCCTGCTGGCGTGTCGAACGCGTACTTTTTTTCCACGGCCCAAGCGACGACGGTCGATCTGGGAGCGGGAGCAATCACGACATTGCTTTATTTTTCAAATGCTCCAACAGGCTTCGTCTTCGGAGCGGGAGAAATCGGCTCTCAGACCTTGACCCTTGTTCCGGATTCGGAAGCTTTCGGCGATGAGGGGAGAATCATCATGGCTAGTAACTTTCCAGAAATGGTGACGATCAACGCAAATCTCAGGCTTGGTGACTCGAATTCAGATCCCGGACCATTTACTTTCGCTACCCAGACTGAGGACGGCCTGTTGAAGCTGGCCGGGAATATAATCGCCGTCCACGCATCATTATTGCAGATGAGGGGCATTAGCTCCGGTACCGCTCGATATGAAATCAGCGGGGCAATCAGTGGAACCATGGATCTGGCCATCCAGCAGAAAGCGAAGGTTCTGCTCTCCGCCATTAACTCCTACGTGGGAGCGACGCTCATCAGCAGTGGGAGCATCCTCACCTTGGGAATCTCCGGAGCCGTCCCTGACTCGAGTAAAATGCAGCTTAGTAAGGGAACGTTCGCGACAGGTGGTTTCAGCGAGACTCTTGGCTCTCTCGAGCTGACAGATGACAGCACCATCGATTTCGGCTCGGGCTCCAGTGTTTTAGCGTTTGCCGACAGCAGCGCTCTTGCCTGGACCGGCGTTCTGTCCCTCGCCAATTTCGACATAGGCATAGACGTCTTGAAATTTGGTTCGACAGACACAGCCCTTACTTCCACCCAGTTGAACCAGATTTCTCTGCCCGGCTATCAGGCAAGCTTGAAGAGCGACGGGACCGTATCCTTCGCGGCAATTCCCGAGCCGTCCACGATGTTACTAGTCTTGACAGGTGGAGTCGTCGGCATCTTCGCCTTATTCTCCTCCCGCATTCGATCGCAAAAATGATACGAGGATGTTTTCAGAGCAACCAGGCGACGACTCTCTGGAAGGTAGTACTTCAGTCTGCCATTCTTGGAGACGCCTGAGCTCGGCATTGGGCCGGGGAGTACTGCTCTTCCACAACGGTGGCAACAAAAGAAGCAAAAGGGGTCAGTCAACAATTCTCGTCATTTTCGACGCGAATGTGCCAAAATGCTGGCCGCCCCTTTTGCGCCCGTTCCTTGCCTGGATTCATCCGTTTAGCGTATATCCAGCCTGTCGATTTCCTCGCGCATTTTTCCGATGAAATCGGGCCGATTGCGGTGTGGAAAATAAAGCCCGAACAACTGGGAAGATGCCTCGCCGCAATCGTCCCCATCGACAATGAACATGAAGTTCTCCTGGCTGCAATAGAGGGTGACCGGGTGTATGCCGAACGTCCCCACCGCCACCTTTCCGACTTTGAACGCCCATCGTCGTAATTCTCCAGAAGCTCTATCATTTTGGCCAAAACCGACTGATCAGCCAAAGTGACCACGATGTGTCCTCCCTCTCCGTCGATGGATATCGAATAGACAGGTGGGCCTTCCGCTGACTCCAGAATCCGAAGGTCAATTTCCTTCATGTCGCGGAAACCAACGGGTTACCGCCGGCATAAGGATTATTTCTTTGGCGTAATGTTCGTGACCGCGCACGTCCCGTTTCGAAGCCGCAGAGAGAGGCGAGCTTTGGATTCCTCTCTTCCCATGTTCTCTCAAAAACCCCACCGAGACTAGCCGTGGAGTTCATTGAGGTGTTTGGCCAATTCTTCCATGATCGCCCGTCCTGAAAGAGGAGGATTCACCGGCCAGATATAGCCATGCTGATGGACCACTTCCACCCGCCCGAGATCGCACATACTCGAAAAAAAGTAGGTCATCTCCTCATTTTTCCGGCCAGTCGCCACCGTGACGATACGGCGACTTTTTCCGACTGCCGCCTCCCACTTTGAGAAATCGATCCCCTCAAATTCAGCATCACCTTGAGTTCCGATCAGCCCATATTTCCCTGGCCACATCAACTTGTCCGGCTCAAAGACGATGAATCTCATTGTTTACTGGGTTGAACTGCCATTTTTGGTATGGCGGCCCTGCATTTGTCCAACTTCCAATCAAAAGGCGAGGTAATGTTGATCATTGAAAGCGGTTCAAATCAAAAAGCCTTCCTTCCATTGCAACTCATCGACAACGTAATCGTCGATATAGAAGCCGTCCGGGAATTCCCGAAAACCTGGTAAAGAAGTTAGTCGCTGAACCGCGGCATCAGCGGCGCTCATTGACGAAAACACGCCGATAAACTTAATATTTTCATCCTCTGGAGAGGATCTGCGCACATGCTGGACGATGTACATCTTCATGGATCTTGAAAGGCCCGTTCGCCCCATTTTTAGAAAAATGCCCTTGGATGCGATTTAACAAGCCCAAGGGCCTACTCACAACCCATGAGCACTTCCGCCCTTTGCCTATAGCTATCATCAAGTTTTATCGAACCAGACGGAATCTGTCGATGACCGAATTCCAGAACTCGGGCATCTTCGCATCACATCAGCTAAAGGGGTCAGTCAACAATTTTTTGACAAAATACCCATCCCCCCTTAGTTTGGCGCGCGGCTTAAGCTTCTCCCGAGAGCAGTATATTTCCGGTTAAATCAGCCGGGCGGAATGCACGCTTGCATCGCCCGTGGGGTTTGGCCGGCATACCTCCCCTCTCGATAGAGGTTTACCCTCCGAGGGCGGTTACTTGCTACGCCTTGAAGCATCCGCGGTTATCTTGCGGATCTTTCAGCCGCCGAAAGCAGGCCGGCTTGGCTCATCCTTCCTTCGCATTCCCGCCGATCTTTCGTAGTGAATCGGGGATACTCCACCTGCCCGTCAAGCACGTGAACCTCCCTCAATGCGCCCCTTGGAGGATGAGTTCGGTAATCGCCACATGGGGCGAGCGGGTGCCGGGGTAGGTCTCCAGAATCTCCAGCGTGACGATGTCTCCCTGGTTGGCCGGGATGTCGTCGAAGGCCACATTCTGCCACCGGTAGGTGTCCGCAAAAACGATGTCGTAGAGCGGCTTCCCATTGTAGGACATCCGCATCTTTTTCACCCGGGCGTAGGACTTGAACTCCTCGATCGGGACGATGCGGCCGTTGGCCATGTCGAAGCCATAGAACGGGATGTTGTTGTAAAACTCGGCCGGGAGTTTCTTCGGAAATTGCAGGACGAGCTTCGTGCCCACGCCGGGATTTGGGTCGATCCACGCGCTCGCGGCATAGCTGTCGTCCAGGGTGTAGACCGGCTGCAGGGCTCCCCCGGGGAGCAGGGCCTGCGTCGTCCAGCCGAAGGCGCAGCGGAGCGAGCACCCGCCCATCAACTCCTGCAGCACGGGGTGGCCGACCTTCGCTTTGATCACCGGCAGCTTCTGCGCGAATAGCGCGCCCGGCAGGAGCAGCAGGAGGACGAGGAGACGCACACTTCTCATTTCGCCGCGGGCTGCAGGTATTTCTCGAGGAAGGCCTCCATGCGCTCGTAGAAATCGAGCTGGTTCTTCGGGTTCTCGAAGCCGTGGCCCTCGTCCATCTTCACCAGATACTCCACCGGCTGGCCGTTCTTCTTGAGCGCGGAGACGATCTGCTCCGCCTCCGCGTGGTTCACACGGGGATCGTTGTAGCCTTGGGCGACGAAAAGCGGGGCCTTGATCTTGTCCGCGGCGAAGAGCGGCGACCGGGCGCGGAGCAGGGCCTCGTCCTTCACGGGATCGCCCACGCGGCGGTACATCTGCTCGCGGAAGGTCTCCCAATACGGCGGGATCGTCTTCATGAAGGTCAGCAGGTTGGAGATGCCGACGTAATCAACCCCGCAGGCGAAGACCTCCGGCCGGAACGCGACCGCCGACAGCGTCGCATAGCCGCCGTAGCTGCCGCCATAAATGCCCACGTGTTTCGGGTCCGCGATGCCCTCGCGCACCAGCCAGTCCACCGTATCGATGAGGTCGTCGAGCATCCGGCCGCCCCACTCGCGATTCCCCGCCTCGAGGAAGGATTTTCCATAGCCGGTCGAGCCGCGGTAGTTCACCTGCATCACCGCAAAGCCCCGGTTCGCGAGGAGCTGCACCTCGGGGTC
>Ga0310811_10003679_pt1 | contig 19338 bp, 14 predicted proteins | sample YCmetagenome_FD_207642 | JGI IMG/M metagenome (GOLD analysis project Ga0310811, IMG submission 207642) | Soil microbial communities from experimental microcosm in Duke University, North Carolina, United States - YC | ecosystem: Engineered > Artificial ecosystem > Soil microcosm > Unclassified ...
ACTACAAGGGCGTCACCGACGAGGGTCTGTTTCGCAGCTACGCGCAGATTATCGAGCGGGTCGGCTCCGACGCGTTGCGCATCTACCTGTATCACATCCCGCCTGTATCCCAGGTGCCGCTCAGCCTTGCGCTGATCGAGCGGCTGCTCGCTGCTTTCCCGGGTGTGATCGCCGGCGTGAAAGACAGCTCGGGCGACTGGAGCAACACTCAGGCCATGATCGAGCGCTTCCAGCCGCATGGCTTCGATGTGTTCGCCGGCAGTGAAAACTTTTTGCTGGCCACCATGCGTGCGGGTGGCGTCGGCTGTATCACGGCAACCGGCAACGTCAATCCGGCGGCAATCGTGCAGTTGTATCGTCACTGGCAATCGGCCGACGCCGATGCCCGCCAGGCGGCACTGGATGCCACCCGCGCGGTGTTCGCGAAGTTCCCGATGATCCCCGCGCTCAAGGCAGCGATCGGCGTCTATTCGAAGGCGCCCGACTGGGGCGTCGTGCGTCCTCCGCTGGTCGATCTGACGCCGGCGCAGTGCGATGCGCTAGCCACCGCGCTCCACGAAATTGGCTTCTCGATGCCGGGGATCGAAGTCGCCGCCTGAGCTCGTGTAGCAATACGCGCCGGTTGCACGTGTAACCGGCGCTCTCGCCGGCCATTCAGCGCTTCGGCTTCAGGCCCAATCGTCGAGCGCGTATTCGTTGAGCGCGGCTTCATCGAAGTCGAACCCCAGACCCGGGCGAGTCGGCACGCTCAGCCTGCCGTCCGCGAACGACAGTTGGGTATCCACCAGCCGACGGAAATTCAGCACCTGATCGTCGGGAAAAAATTCGACATAGCGCGCGTTGGGCGTCGACGCCACCAGATGCACGTGGAGATCGTGGAACCAGTGCGGGCACATCGTCACACCCACGGCCGCGGCCGCCGCCGCGATCCGTCGCCATTCGCTGATCCCGCCGCATACCGCCGCGTCCGACTGCAGGATCATGGCCGCGCGCTTGTCGAGCAGCGCCTGGTGCCGCCAGCGCCCCGCCTCGATCTCACCGGTCGCGACGGTCACCGGCGTGCGCAGGCTCAGTTGCGCATGGCTGTCGACGTCGTCGGGACCGAACGGCTCTTCGATCCAGTACGGATTGAACGGCTCATACCGGCGCATGTATTCGAGCGCGGTTGGAACGTCGGACCAGGCGTTGTTGGCATCGAGCATGAGCAGCACATCGTCGCCGATCGCTTCGCGTGCCGCCCTGATCCGCGCCTCCTCGCTGCGCGGATCGAGCCGCCCTACCTTCATCTTGACGGCGCGAAACCCCAGTGCGACGTAACCTGCCAACTCCTCGCCGAGATGCGTGGGCGTCTTGCCTTCGAGGTAGTAACCGCCGCTTGCATAGGCCGGCACAGTGTCACTGCATGTGCCGCCGAGATAGCGGCTCAACGGCAGGCCCGCGGCGCGGGCATTGCGATCCCACAAGGCGATGTCGATGATGGAAAGCGCCCGCATGACCGAGCCGGCGCGACCTTGCAGCAGTGACTCGTCGTACATCGTGCACCAGGCGCCTTCGACGTCGAGCGCGGAGCGTCCGCGCAACAGCGGCGCGAACAATTCGCGCACCGCATACGTGGCGAGCATGCCGGCGCGATTGCCGCTGTAGCAGAAGCCGATGCCATAGTGATCGTCGGCTGTTTTGACGCGCACGATCGTGTAGTCGCGCGCAGTCACGAGACGAGTCGAGAATGCCGTGTGACGGTCCAGCGGTACACGAATGGTGCGGGCCTCCACCGAAACGATCCGCGCGCACGCCTGATAGCCGGTAGGGTCAGGTTCAACGATGACGTGTTTCATGGCAGTGAATCAACTCGAAAAGATAACGATGCACACCGGACCGATCGTACGGACGCGGTCGCGGTCGCACATGGCTGGATCCGTTCAGCCGCCCTGAGTGCCGGCCTCGCCGGGCGCCCCGCTCATGCGGCGTTGGTGTGCGTCCCGATCGTCTCGCTTGTCCCGCGCCGGCCGATGACCAGCAGCATCGCCAGCACGCCGACCAGATCGACCGCGGCGCCGAGCATGAAGCCGCTGCTGTAGCCGCCAAGGTACTGGACCGCGAGACCCATCATCGTCGGGCCGACGATCCCCGAGATGTTGCTCATCAGATGAACGAAGCCGCTTACGCCCCCAAGATGCCTGCCCGGCACGAGCTCGTGCATGATGGCCCAGCATGCTTGCGACGAAGCCGTCAGGAACAGCACGGCGAACGCGACAAGCAGCACTGCAGGCGTCACCGCATCGACCATGCTGACACTCACCATGGCGAGGCCCGAGAGCGCGAGCGGCACGATGGCCGAGAACTTGCGTGCCTGCAGTTTGTTGCTCGCGCGCTTGAAATACGCGTCCGCGATGAGCCCGCCGCCGAAGTATCCGATCCCGCCGCACGCCCAGGGCACTGCGCTCAGGATACTCATATGCTTCATGTCCAGATGCAGCGCATTGGTGAAATAGCTCGGCATCCAGGAGATGAACACGAACAGCGTGTAATTCACCGCGAACAGGCCGACGCCGAGCGCGAGCGTGCTCGGACGAAACAGATAGCTGCGCAGCGGCGTGCTTTCGTCTCCGGCTTCCGCCGGATGCGCCGCCTTGCGACTCGCTTCGACCATGTCGCGCTCGGCGTCGCCGACCCACCGGCATTGCGCCGGCTTATCGGTCGCGAAGAGACGCCAGGCGACGATCCACGCGAGGCCGAGCGCCGCGATGATGACAAACGACGTGCGCCATCCGTAGGCGATGGCGATCAGTCCGACCACCGGCCCGGCGATCGCGCTGCCTACCGTCTGGCCGGAAAACGTAAAGCCGACCATGGTGGCCGTTTCTTGCCGGGGAAACCAGTTAGTGATGGCCCGGTTGGTCGTCGAATTCATCGGACCCTCGCCGAAGCCGAACAACGCCCGGAAGATCAGCAACGAACCGAATCCTGTCGCGGCAGCCGTTAGCCCGCAGAGAACGGACCACGTCCCCATCGCCCAGGAAAAGACCCTGCGGGGTCCGTACTTGTCGGCCAGTTGGCCGCCGACGAATGCAAAGATGGAATAGCCGAAGAAGAAACTGCTGAACACGATACCGAGTTGCGCCGGCGAAAGATTCAGTTCCTTGTTGAGGACAGGCGCGACGACACCAAGTGCCGCGCGGTCCATATAGTTGATCGCGCCCGCGATGAACAGCAGCAAGGCGACCACATAGCGATACTTCCCAGTCTTCATTTGTCTCCATCCCACGTAATTGACGGTACTATTTTTTGCAAACGGGCACCTGCGTCCGGTGCCATGGCCTGACTAGCGGTTAACAAGTCTCGCGGGGAGTCGCGTCAGGATAAGACCCGCGGAGACCATCAATGACGCCGCAATCAGGAACAGACTCGAATCAAGTGAATGTGTGACCGTGTTGAGCCACCCGACGAGCGCAGGACTGACGAATCCTGCGAGATTGCCCGTCGAATTGATCAGGGCAATGCCGGCGGCCGCGCCAGTGCCCCCGAGAAAAGACGTGGGCAACGCCCAGAACATGGGCAATGCCGTAATGACCCCCGCGGCGGCCAGTGTCAGACCAAGCAACGCTATGTAGGTATTGCTGCCTGCGTAGTTGCATATCACGAAGCCCGCAGCCGCCACACATTGCGGCACGACGACGTGCCAGCGCCGTTCGCGCGTGCGATCCGCATGGCGTCCAACCACGATCATGAGAATCAGGGCGAAAAGGTAAGGGACGACCGTCAGCAGACCGATAGTGAAGGCATCCGTGACGCCGGAGTTGCGGATGATGGTCGGTTGCCAGAAACCGACCGCATAAGAGCCCATCACGATGCCGAAGAGAATCGTGCACAAGGTCCAGACTCTGAGCGACGTGAAGACCTCGCGCACGGAGCCGTGACTCTTGCCACGCGCTTCCGCGTCGATTTCCGATGCAATGAAGTCACGGTCCTCGATCGGCAGCCACCTCGCGTCCATCACCCGGTCGTCGAGGAAGCAGAAAATGACGACGCCGAGGATCACCGCGGGGATCGCTTCCAGAATGAACAGCCACTGCCAGCCGGCAAGCCCCGCGTGGCCCGCGAGGCGTTGCATGATCAAGCCCGATATCGGGCCGCCGACAATGCCCGCCACCGGGTTGCCTGCCATCAGAAAAGCGACCATCTTGCCGCGCCGATGCGATGGAAACCAGTAGGTCAGATACAACACCAACCCCGGGAAGAAGCCCGCTTCGGCCACGCCCAGCAAGAAACGCAACCCGTAGAACATCATGGGCGTCGTGACCCATGCGGTCGCGGCCGACAGCACGGCCCAGGTGAGCATGATCCGGGAGATCCAGCGGCGCGCGCCGAGCCGGTGCAGCAGCAGGTTGCTCGGCACCTCGAAGAAGAAATAGCCGATGAAGAAGATGCCAGCACCGAAGCCATACATCGCCTCGCTGAAGTTCAGGTCGTGCAACATCTGGAGCTTGGCGAAGCCCACATTGACCCGATCCAGATAGGCCACCACGTAGCAGACGAACAGCAAGGGCATGAAGCGCCAGGTCACCCGCGAGTAGATCGCGTTGCCTGTCGCGCTGCCGGGTAGTTCTATTGCCGGGGTTTGGCTGTTCAAAGGCTGTCTCCGCTACTTGGTTCTACCAGCTGAGGGCGGCGGTTTTTCTTATGGAGAAACTTGCCGCTCGCCGTCGCGACATGTTGAGCCGTGGGAGACTCAACTCATGATGCCGATCTGCCAAGGCACGAATTCGTGATCGCCTAGTCCGAGCATTTCGCTCTTCGTACGTTCCCCTGACGCGGCCGCCAGGATAGCCTCGAAGATTTTCTGACCGGTGCTCTGAATCGATGCTGTTCCATCGAGAATCCCGCCGCAGTTCAGATCCATGTCTTCGGTCAGACGCATGTACATGGGCGTGTTGGTGGCAAGCTTCAGCGATGGCACCGGTTTGGCTCCGAACATGGAGCCGCGTCCCGTGGTGAAGGCAATGAGATTGGCGCCGCCGGCAATCTGACCCGTTGCGGAGACGGGGTCGAAGCCCGGTGTATCCATGAACACGAGGCCTGGTTGCTTCACCGGCTCCGCGTATCGATATACCTCCATCAGCGGCCCGGTACCCCCCTTCATCGCCGAGCCAATGGACTTTTCGAAGATGTTCGCGAGGCCGCCTACCTGATTGCCCGGGCTGACCTGGCCATTGATCTGAACGTCTCGACCGACCGAATACTCGTCTTTCCACCAACGGACTCGCTCAACCAGCTTTTCGCCGACTTCGCGGCTGACCGCGCGACGCGTCAGCGTATGTTCCACGCCGTAGATTTCGGGTGTCTCGGAAAGAATGGCCGTGCCGCCATGACGGACGAGCAAGTCCATCGCGGCGCCGAGCGAAGGGTTCGCGGTGATCGACGAAAAGCCGTCCGAGCCGCCGCATTGCAGACCGATCTTCAGATGGCTCGCGGGAACGGTCGTGCGCTTCACACGATTGGCCTCGGGTAAGAGCGCCCGGACCGCGGCCACACCGGCCTCGATGGTCCGGCGGGTGCCGCCGCTCTCCTGCATGATGAAGGTGTGCAGCCTCGAACCAGCCTTGAGGTCTTCCTGATCCATCAGCCCCGCCAGCTGGTTACGTTCGCATCCGAGCCCAACGATCAGCGCCGCGGCGAGATTGGGATGGCGCGCGTAGCCTGCCATCGTCCGGCGCAACAGCGCCATGGGTTCGCCGCTCATTTCCATGCCGCAGCCGATCGAGTGCGTGAATGCGACCACGCCGTCCACGTTCGGATAGTCCGCCAGCCGTTCCGGGGTGAACCATGCGGCGATCCTGTGTGCGACCGTGGCCGAACAGTTGACTGTCGACAGCACACCAATATAGTTGCGCGTCGCAACCTCGCCGTTGTCCCGCACGATCCCCTGGAACGTGGCGCGCGCGGCTTCGGGCAGTTTCTCAACGGGCTGGTAGTCCGCGCCGAACGCGTAGTCCCGGTCGAACTCGCGGAACTCGACGTTGTGGCTATGGACCATCGTGCCTGGCGCAATGTCCGTCGCCGCGAAACCAATCACCACGTTGTATTTGCGAACCGGCTCTCCCTTCCTGATGTGCGTCGCGGCGATCTTGTAACCCGCGGCCACCTGACTGCGGCACACGAAATCTTCGGCCGGAACCGGCGTGCCGATTGCGACGTCGATGCGCGCGATCACCACATTGTCGGCGGGATGCAACCTGATCACCGGCCCGCTCACGTTCTTGCTCGTCATCTCAGTCATCAGGTATTGCCCTTCCAGAAATTTGCCGGACCGGTCGAAGAAGGCGAAATCTAAGTAATCGCTTTCTCATTCGGCTACACCAACGGCGACGCCGATATCCCGTCCCTCAACATTCTCCGCATATTATGGCAGTTCAATCTTTAATTCAAGAGAAAGCGCTTACTCATTTGCCCTTATACTAGCGAACTAGCGGTCGCGCCGCCGACCAGGCGGAAATGCCGGGCACCCGAACAGGAGAGACAGATGTGGCAACAAGCTGAGCGATACCCCGACCCACGGGTGATTTCGCTAGACCCTTCCTTCGATAAATACCGCGTCGCCTTTTCGGCGGTCGAGCGCCTCGCGACCGGCTACCGGTGGACCGAGGGTCCGGTATGGTTCGGCGATGGCCGCTACCTGCTATGGAGCGACATTCCGAACAACCAGATGCTGAAGTGGGAGGAGGAAACGGGTGTGGTCAGCGTGTTCCGGAAACCGTCGAACTACGCGAACGGCAACACCCGCGACAGGCAGGGGCGGCTCGTTACGTGCGAGCACGGCCGCCGGGTCACCCGCACCGAATACGACGGCAGCATCACGGTTCTTCTCGATTCCTTCGAAGGCAAGCCGCTCAACTCTCCTAACGATCTGGTGGTGAAGTCGGACGGTTCGATCTGGTTCACCGATCCGCCGATGGGCATTTCCGGACACTACGAGGGAGTCAAGGCGGAGCAGGAACTGCCGCACTCGGTGTATCGGATCGATGGCGTGACGGGCGAAGCGTCGATCGTCACTCGCGACTTGAAAGGGCCGAACGGCCTGTGCTTCTCACCCGACGAGAGGCTGCTTTACATCATCGAATCGCGCGGTGTGCCAAACCGGCTGATTCACGTCTATGAAATGAACGCCGATGGCTGCGGAATCGGTGAAGGACGCGTGTTCTATGACGCGGGGGCCGGCACGATCGACGGAATGCGCGCGGACATCGACGGCAATTTGTGGTGCGGCTGGGGCATGGGCAACGACGAACTCGATGGCGTCATGATCATTTCGCCGCAAGGAAAGCCGATCGGCCGGATCGCCCTGCCCGAGCGCTGCGCGAATCTCTGTTTTGGCGGACGCGCGCGCAACCGGCTGTTCATGGCGTCGTCGCAGTCCATTTACGCCGTGCACGTCAACACGCAGGGCGCGCTGGGTGGATGACCCGCTTTGCCGCAAGACGTCTTCAGGCCACCGGCATGAGCCGGCGGCGACACTCCCCTTTGAAACACTGACTGGATAACCCTCAAATGCAAAGCAAACCGGTACTGACCGTACTAGAAGCAACCCGCATCCTCGAAGCCGCACGCGCGGAAGCCATGCAAAACCAGTGGGCAGTCGCGATTGCGATTGTCGATGACGGAGGTCATTTGCTGTCTCTGCTGCGTCTCGACGGCTGCGCGCCGATCGGCTCAACCATTGCGACCGAAAAGGCGCGCACCGCGGCGCTCGGCCGACGCGAATCGAAACAGTACGAAGACATGATCAACGGCGGCCGGACCGCATTTTTGAGCGCGCCGCTGGCCGGCACCCTGGAGGGCGGCGTGCCCATCGTGGTCGACGGGCAAGTCGTGGGTGCGGTGGGCGTATCCGGTGTCAAGCCGGACCAGGATTCGCAAGTGGCCAAAACCGCGGCAAACAGCCTCAACGGCTGATTGGCATTTGAAATTGTTGGAGCACATGATGAGTGACATGGTCGAGCGACACGGATTGCGTGTCGCAGCTGTTCTGAACAAATTCGTAGACGATGAAGCGTTGAGCGGGACCGGTATCGACAGCGATGCCTTGTGGAAAGGCCTGGATGCCCTCGTTCACGACCTCGCGCCGAAGAACCGCGCGTTGCTGGCGGAACGCGACCGCCTGCAAGAGGAGTTGGACCGGTGGCACCGCGCGAATCCGGGGCCGGTGCGCGATCTGAAGGCATACCGCGCATTTCTGGAAAGCATCGGATATATCGTGCCGGCAAGCACCGCCGTGCAGGCGACGACCCAGAACGTCGACACCGAAATCGCCGCGCAAGCGGGCCCGCAGCTCGTCGTACCGCTCTCGAACCAGCGCTACGCGCTCAACGCCGCGAATGCGCGCTGGGGCAGCCTGTACGACGCTCTGTACGGCACGGATGCCATCCCCGAGACGGACGGCGCGCAGCGCACCGCTCACTTCAACCCGATCCGCGGCGCCCGCGTGATCGCGCGCGCGCGCGCCTTCCTCGATGAAGCGGCGCCGCTCGCCAATGGCTCGCACGTCGACGCCGTCGCGTACCGCGTGGAAGGCGGCAAACTTGCCGTCACGCTGAAGAACGGCTCGTCGGCATTGAAGGTTCCCGCGCAGTTCATCGGCTTTCAGGGCGACCCGGGCTCGCCTCGCGCGATCCTGCTCAAACATCACGGCCTGCACTTCGAAATCCAGATTGACGCGGCGGACCCGATCGGCAAGACGGATGCCGCCCGTGTGAAAGACGTGCTGATGGAAGCGGCTGTCTCGACGATTATCGACTGCGAAGACTCGGTTGCCGCTGTCGATGCCGCCGACAAGGTCCAGCTCTACCGGAACTGGATTGGCCTCGCGAAAGGCGACCTGGCGGAGCAGGTGACCAAAAACGGCCAGACCTTCACCCGTCGCCTGAACGCGGATCGCACCTACACCGCGCCGGACGGCTCGTTCTTGAAGCTGCACGGCCGCTCGTTGCTGTTCATTCGTAACGTCGGGCATTTGATGACGAATCCGGCGATCGTCGATCGCGATGGACACGAGATTCCCGAAGGCATTCTGGATGCCGTGATGACAACGCTAGGCGCGATGCACGACCTGCGCAACAAGCTCAATTCGCGGACCGGATCGATTTACATCGTCAAGCCGAAGATGCACGGTCCAGCCGAAGTCGCATTCGCCAACGAGCTGTTCGACCGTGTCGAAGATTTGCTCGGGCTGCCGCGTCACACGATCAAGATGGGCATCATGGACGAGGAGCGCCGCACGAGCGTCAACCTGCAAGCCTGCATCGCGGCGGCATCGGCGCGCGTTGCGTTCATCAATACGGGCTTCCTGGATCGCACCGGCGACGAGATGCACAGCGCGATGGAAGCGGGCCCGATGATGCGCAAGGGCGACATGAAGTCGTCGACGTGGATCGCCGCTTACGAGCGCAATAACGTGCTGGCCGGCCTCAGTTCGGGACTGCGCGGACGCGCGCAGATCGGCAAGGGGATGTGGGCGATGCCCGATATGATGCACGCGATGCTCGAACAAAAGATCGCGCATCCGAAAGCGGGCGCGAATACGGCGTGGGTGCCGTCGCCGACTGCCGCGACGCTGCACGCGCTGCACTACCACCAGGTCGACGTTCAGACCGTGCAGCGCGAGTTGGAGAAAACCACCTACGACAGCGTGCGCGACGAACTCATCGACGGCTTGCTGACGATTCCGGTGGTCGAGAACGCGCGGTGGTCCGCCGAGGAAATCCGCGAGGAAATCGAGAACAACGTGCAAGGCATTCTCGGTTACGTGGTGCGCTGGATCGATCAGGGTGTCGGATGCTCGAAGGTACCGGACATTCACGACATCGGGCTGATGGAAGACCGCGCTACGTTGCGCATTTCGAGTCAGCACATTGCGAACTGGCTGCATCACGGCGTGGTGTCCGAAGCGCTGGTGAACGAAACGTTCGAGCGCATGGCGAAGGTGGTGGACGCACAGAACGCCAACGATCCGAACTATCAGCCAATGACAGCGCACCTAGATACTTCGCTTGCGTTCAAGGCGGCGAAGGCGTTGGTGTTTGAAGGCCGCTCGCAGTCAAGCGGGTATACCGAGCCATTGCTGCACAAGTTCCGACTTGGCGCGAAATCCTGACGCACGTCGCAGCCGGTGAGCGGGCCGACTCGACACGCGGCCGCATCGCGCCGCCCGGCAACCGCCGGCGGCGCTTTCCCCGTCCACGGCACGGCTATCGCACTCGAGTCACGCGGACGCCGGCAATTGTACTGTCAGCGCCGAGACCTGCTCCTTCAACACCTCGTGCAATTGCCGGATCGCCGGAATGAACTGTTTGCGATGCGCGCAGATGAAATTCAGCGGCGCGGCCTCGCCGGGCTGCTCGGGCATCAGTACCTCGAGTCGTCCTGCCTGCACGTCGGCGCACACGTCCAACCACGACTTGTATGCAATACCGTGGCCCTCGATGGCCCAGCGTCGCGCGACGTCCGCGTCGTCGCAGAAAAGCGACCCGGCGACCGCGATCTGGCGGTGACCGCCGGCAACGGGAAATATCCACTTGTCGTACACGCGTCCGCCCAGCACATAGAGCAGACATTCGTGCAGTGCCAGTTCATCCAGTGTGCGCGGCCGACCATACCGTTGCAGATAGGCGGGGGACGCGACGAGCACACGCCGATTGTCGCTGGCAAGCGGCAGCGCGACGAAGCTCGCGCTGTCGGCGCGGCCGTAGCGGATGGCGATCTCGATCGGATCACGGAACATGTCGGTCAGTTGATCGGACAGGAAAAGCCGCACGGACAGCTTCGGATGCTTCTCCCGAAACTGGGTGATCCAGGGCAGCAGAACATTGCGGCCGAGATCCGACGGGGCCGCGATCTGCAGGAGACCCTGTAGCGCATTCGCCCCGCTGCGCAGGCACTCCTGCCCTTCCTGCAATGTCGCCAGCACCTGCTTCGCGTACGGCAGGTATTCCTCGCCTTGGGCCGTCAGGCGCAGGCTGCGCGTCGAGCGCGCGAACAAACGAATGTCGAGTTCCCGCTCGAGCCTCTGAATCGCCGCGCTGACCTGGCCCGGCAGCAGGGCCGCTTCGCGGGCGGCGCTCGAGAAACTGCCCAATGCGGCAGTCCGCACGAACAGCGCGAGGTCGTCGAACCGAATCATTTTCATTCCTGCAGTGAAAGTTCTTCCCGATTTTGCCCGTTTTTCCCACGTCGGGTGCGGCGCATCATCACGACTATTTTCGTGCCGCGTAAAAGCAGCCCATTTCCGAACCGCACCCAAGAAAAAAGATGAAAGCCATTGTCTACGACCAGCCCGGTCTACCGCTCGAAGATGCGCGCGCACTTTACGATACGGAATTGCCGAAGCCCGAGCCGGGGCCGCGCGATCTACTCGTGAAGATTCGCGCCATCGCCGTGAACCCTGTCGATACCAAGGTCCGTGGGGGAATGCTCGGCAACAGGCCGCGTCTGCTCGGGTGGGACGCTGCCGGGACGGTCGAGGCCATCGGCACGGCCGTCACGCTCTTCAAGGTGGGCGACGAAGTGTTTTATGCCGGCTCCATCGCCTGCCCCGGCACCTACGCCGAGTACGGTCTCGTCGACGAACGCATCGCCGGTCATCGGCCCGCCACGCTCGACGATGCGCACGCCGCCGCGTTGCCACTCACGTCGGTCACGGCCTGGGAGTTGCTGTTTGACCGCCTGGGCGTCGCCGAAGGCGGCGGTGAGGGCGACGCGCTCCTGATCATCGGCGCGGCCGGCGGCGTTGGCTCGATTCTCACGCAGCTCGCGCGGCAATTGACCAGGCTGCGCGTGATCGCCACCGCGTCGCGACCGGAAACACAAGAGTGGGTCCGCGATCTCGGCGCGCACGACGTCATCGATCATACGTGCCCGCTGCAGGAGGAGCTGCGCCGCATCGGCGTGGCCCAGGTGCGCTATGTCGCGAGCCTTACCCATACCCAGGAGCACTATCCTCAGATCGTCGAGGTGCTTGCGCCGCAAGGCAAACTCGGCGTCATCGACGACCCGGAAACGCTCGACGCGGTACCGCTGAAGTTGAAGGCGATCTCGTTGCACTGGGAACTCATGTTCACGCGGCCTTTATTCGAAACGCCGGATATGAGCCGCCAGCATGAGATCCTCGAACGCGTTTCCGCCCTGGTCGATGCGGGCACGCTGCGCACGACACTGGGCAAGCATTTCGGGGCGATCAACGCCGACAACCTGCGGCACGCGCACATGCTCATGGAAAGCAATCGCACGTTGGGCAAGATCGTCCTCGAAGGGTTTTGAGTCGTCCACTGGCTTTCTGTTTGTTTTCGATTACCCGTCACCTCCATAAGAAGATATCACCATGAATTTGATTGACGCCGTGCAAACCCGTCATACCGTCAAGGCATTTGAACCAGGTTATTCGTTGCCGCAAGCATCGGTCGATGCATTGCTGGCCGCGCTTCACTACAGTCCTTCGTCGGTCAACTCCCAGCCTTCTCACTTCGTCGTCGCATCGACGCCGGAAGGCCGCGAGCGCATGGCCAAGGCAACGCAAGGCGGGTTCTCGTACAACGAACCGAAAGTGCTGAACGCCTCGCACGTGATCGCACTGTGCATGCGCACGGATCTCGATGAAGGCCACCTCGACACCATCCTCAGCCAGGAAGAGCGCGACGGGAGGTTCCAGGTCGACGGGGCGAAGGGCCTCCAGAATAAGACCCGCCGCTCGTATGTGGACATGCATCGGTACGAGTTGCGCGACGTGCCCCAGTGGATGGAAAAGCAGGTGTATCTCGCCCTGGGCGGTCTACTCGTCAGCGCGGCCGTGCTCGGCATCGATGCGACGCCGATGGAAGGCTTCGATTCGCGCGCACTCGACCTCGAATTCGGGCTGCGCGAACGTGGGTTGACGAGCGTCGTGCTGGCGGCTTTCGGCCGTCGCAGCGACCAGGATTTCAACGCTCGGCTGCCGAAGTCGCGTCTGCCGCGCGAGCAGGTCTTCACGTTTGTGTGATCGAAGCCGGCGGTGCGCCGCCGGGCGTTCTCAGTGATGGGCGTATATCGAGCCGGCGCCCATGACCGTCTTCGGAGCACTCGTCTGCGACGAGCCATCCGGCACGCCACCCACCCCGTTGTTGCTCGATGCCGTGACGTCCCGCTCGTCGAGGCGGGCCTCCGCCGACTGGATATCGGCGGGATAGTGCAGTTTGCTCGGCCGGTAGCCGGCCTGCTCCAACCTGATCAGATCCGCCTGTACGTCCTTATGCGTCAGCGACACGTCAGCGTCCTGAGCAAAGGACGCTGTCGGCAGTGCGAGCAGCCCAATTACCAGCGCAGCATACCAATGCGATTTCATCGTGGGGTACCTCATAAACGTGGGTGGGGTCGGCTTCGATCGGTAATCGAAACCATCGATCTGCTTCCTCGCCGCAGCGGGAGCAAGTAACGGCGATTTTGCGGGGCAGAAGATGGACGCGTCCTGACGCTCGCATTACATCGACGTCATGTTTTGATTTGCAGCCGAAATGACTCCCTCAGTCCCGGATTCATGACATTCTTGTCATCTTCCGTCCATCCTGGCGCATGGTAGTCTCCCTATAGTTATGTGCCGTCGACTTCGCACCCATGCGGAAGGATTTTCATCATGCGTATCCTTATCGTCGAGGACGAACAGAAGATGGCGTCCTACCTTCGAAAGGGCCTCATGGAGGCAAGCTTCACCGTCGACGTATCTCACGACGGCAACGAAGGTCTGTTCCTCGCGCTCCATGAAGACTACGATCTCATCGTACTCGACGTCATGCTCCCCGGCATCGACGGGTTCGAGGTACTCACGCGTCTGCGGGCACAGAAACGCACACCCGTGCTCCTGCTGACGGCACGCGACGCGGTCGAAGACAAAGTCGCCGGACTCGAATCAGGGGCGGACGATTACCTTGCGAAGCCGTTCGTCTACTCGGAATTCCTTGCGCGGATTCGCGCGGTGCTGCGCAGACCGACCCAATCGGTCGACACGGTGCTGCGCGTCGGCGACATGGAAATCGATGTCCTCAGGCGCCGTGTGCGGCGCGGCAGCATTCGCATCGACCTGACCGCGCAGGAGTTCACGCTGGTCAAGCTGCTCGCCGAGAGAAAGGGCGAAGTGGTCACGCGCGCGATCGTCACGTCACACGTCTGGGACATGAACTTCGACAGCGATACGAATGTGGTCGAAGTGGCTGTCCGACGTCTGCGCACGAAGATCGACAACCCATTCGAGAAGAAACTGCTGCATACGGTCCGTGGCATGGGCTACGTGATGGAAGAGCGATCATGACTGCCGCGGACGGAGCGTACTCGCTGCTCAGGCGTCTGAGTCTCGCTTTTACTATTGTCGCCATCCTCGTGCTCTCGATGGCCGGCGGCCTTCTCTATCATTCGCTGTCGAGCCAACTCATGCGCCGCGACGACAGCGAGATTTCAGTCAAGCTCGACGAGTTTCTGGGGGCTGCCCGCAACTTCGGCTCGGTTCAGGCGATCCGCAGCAATGGCGGCCTGTTTCGCGAGGAATTGCTCACGCATCCCGCCATCTCATTCGCCATACTGGATGCTCAAGGAAAATTATTGACCGATTCGGGCCGAGGGGACCGGCAGTTGCGGTCGATTGGATCGGGCAATCCGGCGCAACAACAGCCTTACTCGTGCTCCCCGCCGTCGATCGGACCTTCGCGCTGCGTATTCGGCGATGAGAAGCTACGTTCAGGTGAATCGATACGTGTGCTGCTCGCACATGAAGCGACCACGCGTTACTCCGTCCTGAGCGAGTACCAGGGCGATGTCTGGTTCGTGATCCTCGGCGGCTCGGCGCTGATGGGTCTACTTGGCTACATCATCGCCAAGCGGGGATTGGCCCCGGTCAAAACCATCGGCCAACGGATCTCGCGCATCGAAGCCCACAATCTCGGTGAGCGACTCGATATACGCGGCGGTCCCGTCGAACTCCGTGACATCGCCGGCCCGGTGAACCGGATGCTCGACAGGCTCCAGCGCGCGTTTGCACGACTCTCGCAGTTCTCTTCCGATCTGGCGCACGATATGCGCACTCCGCTCGCCAATATGATCAGCGCGTCGGAAATCACTCTTTCGCGTCAGCGATCCACCGAGGAATACGAAGCGCTCATCGACTCGAACATCGAGGAATGCCAGCGCCTTCAACGGATGATCGAGACCATGTTATTCCTTGCGCGAGCCGACCACTCGAAGGAACTGCTACGGCTGGGCGTATTCGATTGCAATGAAGAGTTTGCGAGGCTTACGTCGTACTTTGAAGGCGTGGCCGATAATAAGGGCGTCCATTTCGCCATCGACGGTGCGATCCAGGTGCGCGCCGATCCGTCCATGCTTCGACGCGCGCTGAGCAATCTGATATCGAACGCACTCGAGCACGCCGACGCCGAGTCGGAGGTCGCGCTGCGCGCCTACCGGTCCGGCGAGTACGTCGCCGTGGCGGTCACGAACATCGGCCGGACGATATCGCCCGAGCATATCGGCAAGATCTTCGACCGCTTCTATCGAATCAATTCCGCGCGCCAGGGGTCGGCCAGGAACATGGGGCTGGGCCTCGCCATCGTGCGATCGATCATGGAGTTGCATCGTGGCCGGGTCGATGTCGTCAGCCGCGCCGGCTTGACCACCTTCACGCTTTACTTTCCTTTCGCCACCGCGTAACACGCTGAGTCGCCATTGCGCGCACTCACGCGGCGTCCTTCTCTCGCGGCGTTCCGTCACAGCTGACTTGTGCAAGACGACGCGCCCGCGTCCGTCCTGCGCCGGCAATCACGAGCGAATTCCCCGCCTGCCTCTCCGAAGATGTCAAAAATGACATCTCTTCGCCACCTCTCAATCAGACGCGCCACACGACAATGGGCTCTCCAGCACTGAGGGAAGCCATCGCGATACCTCGGTGTCCCAAGCTTTGTCCAACTATCGAGAGCTTTCGTGAACACTCGCTATCGCAGGCGTCTGCAGCTTTCTGTCGGAGGCGCCGGCATTCTCGTGCTTTGCGGTGCCTTGCTTTCCGTTCATTCGCGGACCTCTCCGGCGGCCACCGAGCCAACCTTGCCCGCTACGGCGGTCGATCAGACTCCCCCGCTGCCCGATGCCGTGAACCTCTCGCCCGAGGCGCTCGCGAACGTCAGATTGCAGTTCGCGAAAGTGGAGCTCAAGCCCGGTGTGCATGCCATTGCCGCTACCGGTGTCGTCGCATTCAATGCAACGCGGTTCGCGCAGCTGGACTCTCCTTCAAAGGCAAGGGTCGTAGCTGTCGATGTCGCCGCGGGCGACCACGTACGCGCGGGGCAACGGCTCGCCACGCTGGACGAGTTCGACTTGAGCGACGTGCGTGGCCAGGTGGCGAGCGCATCCGCCGCGGTGGCGGATGCGAAGGCCGCAGCCGACGCGGCCAATGCAGCGCTGCAGCGCGGCACCGAGCTCCTGAGCGCGGGCGGTATCGCACAAAGTGAGCTCGACCGCCGCCGTGCTGCCGCGGTCAATGCACAGGCGACGCTGAAGTCGCGGCAGGCGGATTTTCAGAAGTGGCAGGACATGCAGCAGCGCCTGAGGCCGATCGGCGCCCCGGCGAGTCGCATCAATGGAACAGCCACGCTCGCGCGACTGAGCCCGCGCGATGCGCTAGGTGCGCTCGTCGCGCCCTTCGACGACGTCATCAGCAGCGTGGACACGGCTGCGGGCAACAGCGTCGACACAGCGTCGCCGATCGTGACGCTTGCCGACCTTTCGACCATGTGGGTACAAGCCAACGTCCCGGAGCGCGATGCCGCGGAAGTACGAACCGGTCAGACGGTGCTCGTCCACTTCGATGCGTATGGCGATCGCCTGTTCACCGGTCACGTCATTGATATTACCGACCAGGTCGACACCAACACCGGCACAGTGGCGGTCCGCTGCGAGCTGCCTAACGGCGATGGCGCACTCCGCGCAAACATGTTCGGCACGGTCGAGATCGAGGCGCCGCTCGGTCGGGACACGATGCTCGTGCCCAACACGGCGCTCCAGGATGTGAATGGACAGACAGCCGTATTCATCCCTTCCGGCAACGGCCGTTTCGCGTGGCGCGCCGTTCGCACCGGCTACGTCGCCGACGGCATGACGCAGATTCTCAGCGGTCTGTCGGCAGGGACGTCCGTCGTCGCCGACGGCAGCTACTGGCTGAAGGCGGCGCTCATGAAGGACTCCATTCCCGACGAAGGCTAATTCGCGAGCGCATCCCGATGATTACCAAACTGGTCGAGGCGGCCCTGAGAAATCGCGCCGCCGTGTTGATTCTCGTTGCCGTCCTGATTGTCGCCGGTCTATTCAGCATGCAACGGTTGCCTTTCGATGCGCAGCCGGACATCTCGCCGCAGCAGGTGCTGGTGACGACCCAGGCGCCCGGGCTTGCGCCAATCGATGTCGAGCGCTCGATCACCGCGCCCGTCGAACTCGCGCTGCAGGGCTTGCCGGGCATGCAGAGCCTGCGCTCGATCTCGCGTTACGGTCTGTCCGTGATTTACGTGCGATTCGCCGACGATACGAACCTGTACCTCGACCGCAGTCTGATCGGTGAGCGCCTGCAGACTCTACAGCTTCCGACCGGTACCGGCACGCCGCAGATGGGACCGCTATCGGATGGCCTGAGCGAAATCTATCAGTTTCAGGTGCGGGGACACGGACAGTCGTTGATGACGCTGCGAACCCTGCTCGACTGGCAGATCGCACCACGACTGCGCGAAGTGGAAGGCGTGGTCGACGTGAATGTGAATGGCGGCCTTCTGAAGACCTACGAAGTGCAGGTCGACGACGATGCGCTCACGCGTTACGGTCTGTCGGTCGGCGACATCTTCAATGCCGTGCAGATGAACAACGGCGCAACAGGCGGCGCGACGATCGAGCACAACGGCGGAGAATCGATCATCCGCGGCGAAGGGCTGCTGCGTAACACGGCCGACATCGGCAACATCGTGCTGCGTTCCGCCGCGAGCGGCACGCCACTTTATGTTCACGACGTCGCCCATGTCGACGAAGCGCCGATGCCCCGGCTCGGCGCGGTCACCCGCGACGGCAAAGGCGAAGCCGTGGTCGGCGTGGTGCTGATGGGCATCGGTCAGAACACGCGCGTGGTGGCCCAGCGCGTGCAGGACGCGATCAGGAACATCAACCGGACGCTGCCGCCCGGCGTCGAGGTTGCGCCTTACTACAACCGTGCGGACCTGATGGACCGGGTGCTGCATACCGTCGCTCACAACATGGTCGAAGGCGCCGTACTCGTGATTGCGGTGCTGCTCTTGCTGCTCGGAAATGCACGCGCCGGACTGATCGTCGCAACGGCGATTCCGCTGTCCATGCTCGTCGCCGTCATCGCCATGTACGGTGCGGGAATGTCGGGCAATCTGATGAGTCTCGGCGCAATCGATTTCGGCCTGCTCGTCGACGGCGCTGTCGTGATGATCGAAAACGTCGTGCGACGGCGCTCCGAAGCGCCCAGTCAGCCGTTACGTCCGCTTGTGCTGGAGGCGGCCAAAGAAGTCTGCCGGCCCGTGACGTTCGCGGTTCTCATCATCACGGCCGTGTATCTGCCGATACTGAGCCTGCAGGGCATCGAAGGCAAAATGTTCCGGCCGATGGCAATGACCGTCATCTTCGCCCTGCTCGCGTCGCTCGTCCTCACGCTGACGGTCATGCCGGTGCTCGCCAGCCTGTTGCTGCGCGGCAAGATCGCCGAGGGCGAAAGCCGCATCCTGCACTGGGTGCGCCTGCGCTATGAGCCGATTCTCGCGCGTGCCGCGCGACGGCCTGCCCTGACGATGGGGCTCGCCGTCACGTGCCTCGCGCTCGCGGCCTTCGCCGCGACGAGGCTGGGCGCCGAGTTCCTGCCGCGTCTGGACGAGGGAGCGCTGACCGTCACGACGACGAAGCTCCCCGGCATCTCCGTGCCGTCCGCCGTCGAGGCGCAAACGATGGTCGAACGTACGCTGATGCGCTTTCCCGAAGTGCAGTCCGCTGTCACGCTCGGCGGTAGCTCGGAGATTCCGACCGACCCGATGGGCGTCGAACAAAGCGACACCTTCATCATGCTGAAGCCGCAGTCCGAGTGGAAGACGGCACGGACTCAGGACGGCCTCGTCACGAAGTACGCCGCGGCATTGGCTCGCGCGGTCCCGGGTCTGACACTCGATTGGGCGCAGCCGATCCAGATGCGCATGGATGACATGATCGCGGGCGTCCAGGCCGATGTTGCCGTGCAGATTCACGGCAACGATCTGCAAACGCTGCACGATACCGCCGAGCGGG
>Ga0310811_10003680_pt1 | contig 19333 bp, 19 predicted proteins | sample YCmetagenome_FD_207642 | JGI IMG/M metagenome (GOLD analysis project Ga0310811, IMG submission 207642) | Soil microbial communities from experimental microcosm in Duke University, North Carolina, United States - YC | ecosystem: Engineered > Artificial ecosystem > Soil microcosm > Unclassified ...
TGGTTCAATCTCGCAAATAGCAACGGTAAAACACCTGTGCAGCAAACCGTCTTATTCAATAAGGTAGCTTCTTAGCTGTGGGAGTGAACTTGCGCAAAACGAACTCCTGTAAGAGGCCATTAGCCATATTGGCAGCAATATCAATAAAAGCGGTCGAAAACACCAGTCCCGGGCCACGATTCGATGCCGGATAATAGGCATTGGAGATGGCACCCGCCGCCAGATAGCCGCCCAAGGCCGAATAGTTCGGCCGACGTTGGCCATTATCTGTCCTGCAGATGAATGGCGTAGAGAGGGCGTGGAGGATACGTGACTTGTTTGTGCCTGTGCCCTGGTAGAAGTAGCGCGGATCCTGATGCAGGATGGAAGGCAGGATGGCACCCCCGATCAAAATGTCGGTCAAACCATTGGCATAGGCCGCGCCGAAACGCTGACCATAGCCCTTCACACCCTGCTGGTAATCATGGAGATCGGTAGCTTGATCGAAGCCTGCGACGAAGGCAGTCCCGAGGAAGGTGATGGGGTCCGCTGAGGTCTTGAGAGCAAGTCTGAACTTCAGCGCTGGCGTCAGAGGTACAGCGTTACGGTCATATACCACGTAGAAGTTGGGAATAAAGCCGAGGACACGTTGCTTCTCCTCGATCTCGACCTGCTCTCTGGCGATCTCCTTTGTCGAAAAGACCGCATTCACCGTCGTTACCACCGCTGCAGGCCGGAGCTGGATTCCGGTCAACTCCAGATATTGACCTGGCGTGAGGACGACCTCTGGCGAGGTCCAGTCTGCGAATCCGTTGGCGCTGACCGTGACGTGGTAGGGTACTCCCGGATTGAGGTGGTCAAGATGAAAGAAGCCATTATCATTCGCCACGACGCGCGGATCATCGTGTGGGGAAGGGCTTTGGAGCACGACACCAGCTCCGGGAACGGTGCCGCCATTGACATCGATTATCGTACCGATAATGGTCCCAGCCTGTGGTTCAGGTGCGGAGATCTCCTGCCCTGCAGCGGCACAGACGACAGATACGCAGAAAAGAAAAGCACAAAGGCAAAGCCTGGCACTCATCAGCAGTCCGCGCTTCTTTTGACAGTGCACTTGGCAGTACTTGAGGTATGTTCCGCCGCAATTGTGACGTGATGTGCAGTCCCCGTCGTGACAACACGCGCACTTTTCTGGCTCGTAGCGTTGGCGGTGTTCCCCGCGGCGGATACAGGATCCTGCGCGTCTGCTCTGGCTCTTATCGCAAGAAGCGGCACTTGGGGCGATAGGGACGTGGAACTTCATCTGTTGCTCTCTCCTAGGGGCGCACTTGAGGCACCCTCGCGCGGCATTTTCTAACCAACGGCGATGAACCTGACGCTCTCTCCCGAAAGGAGCTTTCACGTCGGCGGCGGAAGCCGCTGAAGGACCGCGGGGTAACATCCGGCACGGAACTGAGGAGGACCCCGGTGCGGTGTCAACTTCGCAGTTACTGCTGAACACTATGGAGCGTCAGCGAATGACGGCGCATCCCGAAATTCGCGGCTTTTATTGCCAATCCTTAAGAGTCCTCGATGCATTCCCCGATTCGGGCAATTTGTCCGTATGACGTTTGGTGTGCCCGGCAACTTCTGTACCAGTGGGAATGAGACCATTTGGTATGGAAGGAGCCAACCCCGGAGCATAGCGGGTAGTGAGGTGAGCACGGACCATGACTTTCATACTCCTTGGGATGGAATAGACCCTCTTGATTGAATCGGAGACAAGAAGGGCGATCCCAACCATAACCACCGCTGAAAACATGATCAGTTCAATTAACATACCGGTACTCTGCGCCAACTATCGACACCTGACACCCTCGACAGCTCTAGTTCCCCGCCTAAACATTTGTTTAGCTTCATACCTGGAAGCGAGTTCGGCTATCCTTACCCATCCGACGACCCCCAGACGCGGCGATCGCTTCGTGTTCTGTAGAAAAATGCAGTATTACCACTAGCGGCACTCACGTGGTGCTATCACGTGTGATGGGGAATCATTCACAGCGTAGGCCTCGCGCAGGAACTCCCGAACGCGTAACTCCGCGTGGTCAATAAAACGGTTAAAGAGGATGAGCAGACGATGAGGGCGACAGCATCGCTTAGGGACTTCGGCCAGAGCCTCTGGCTCGACAACATAACTCGTGACCTATTGAATAACGGCACGCTCGAGCACTACATCAACGATCTTTCGATCACGGGGCTGACGTCCAACCCCACAATCTTCGATCACGCCGTGAAGAATAGCACTGCATATGATGCTGCGATTCTCGAAGGTTTGCGAAACGGTAAGGATGGCGCTCCGTTGTTCTTTGACCTTGCCCTGCAAGACATAACGAGAGCGGCGGATCTTTTCCGAGCCGCTCATGACAGAACAAACGGCATCGATGGCTGGGTGTCTTTGGAGGTTCCGCCTTCTTTGGCTCATGATGCAACAAGCACCCTTGCTGCGGCGAAGGTTCTCTTTGCACGCGCAGCGCGGCCTAATGTCTTCATCAAGATTCCGGGCACCCAGGAGGGTGTGTCGGCTATTGAAGAGGCGATTTTTGCCGGTGTGCCAATCAATGTGACTCTGCTCTTCTCGGCCCAGCATTATCTTGCGGCCGCTGAAGCATACCTCCGCGGAATAGAGCGTCGCATTGCGGCAGGTCTCAATCCGGTTGTGGAGTCGGTGGCTTCGGTGTTTATCAGCCGTTGGGACGTTGCAGTCGCGAACCAAGTGCCAGAGCATCTCAGAGGACAGCTTGGCATCGCCGTTGCGGGCCGAGCATATAAGAGCTACCGGAGTCTACTATGCTCACCACGTTGGCAGCGAGCGTATAACTTCGGTGCCCATGCCCAGCGACTTCTATGGGCAAGCACGGGTACAAAAGATCCGAAGCTGCCGGATACACACTATGTAAAGGCGTTGACGGCCCCCTTTACTGTGAACACTATGCCCGACGCAACGCTCCTTGCCTTCGCGGATCACGGCGAAGTGAGCGATGGCATGTCATCGGAGCAGTCCAGTGCGGAAGACGTCATACGACAATTCTCGGAATCGGGTATAGACGTCGATGCGCTGGGCACCGATCTTCAAAACGAAGGTGCCAAGGCATTTGTTAAGTCTTGGACGGAATTGATGGACATCATCACGGCCAAGGGTGCTGAGCTGGCGCGCGTCGGATAAACAGGGAACAAGAGGTTGATGCGCAGCACGATAAAAAGGGGTCTCTAAGGAGGCGGATGCGGACAATGGGTTCCGCATCCTCACCGATCGCCGCTGGTCCCGGGTTTAACAAAAGAGCGCATCAAAGTAACTGTGGCTACGAGATATTCCACCAAGCACAGAGCTGTGCAATTGGTTCATCCACGATCCACCCAAATAGGAGGAGTTCCAGCATCGCTAGCGCAGTCCAGAGCAGCTTGCATTGCTTTTGCAAGCCTTCAGGAAAGGCCCCGTGACGCTGCTCTACGCCGAAAAAGATGAACTTCGGAACAAGGCAGTAATTTTTGCAGCAATTGCTGAAGAGATGAGAGCATGCGCGAAGGTTGCCATTCGAAACATGGTTCTCGGGTTCATGGCAGAAGACATACCTAAATAGAACTAGAGTATTTGGAGTGTGCGATGGGCGGCTCTCTCGTTAGCGAACGGACCTGGGGCCTAGGCGAGATCGAGTAGTTAGGAGGATATTCGGCCGGGGCGGCTACCAGTTTCCGGTTAAATGCAGACGCAACAAATGGACGCCGAGGAGGCCCATCACCCAACTCGTGGCAACATATGTTGCAGCAACGACGACGAGCTTCTTTACAAATGAATCGTCGAGCTTGGAGCAAATCAGCACTCGGAGGCCGAAGATCTCACCGGCCAGGCCCGTGGCTACGAGTACTATGAAGAAAGCAAATAGAAACAGTCCATGTGTACTCGTTCATTCCGTCGCTCTCACAGCGGCCTGCCATCTTTCTTGTGACTCTGAGTGATTAATCTTCAACACTACCGATAGTGAATATCTCGAAGAGCGGCATTTGCGGCGTGATATCCGCACATTCCATGGACCCCACCGCCTGGCGGTGTAGATGCTCCGCAAAAATAAAGACCAGGTCTCGGAGTTCGATACAGTGATGAAGTCGGCCGAAAGAGCAATTGCCCGATATTCATAGCGCCGCCCAAGATATCACCTCCCACCAGATTCGGATTCCAGCGTTCGAGACTCGCGGGAGACGAGACACATCTCGACAATATGCAATCGGGAAACTCTGGAGCAAACCGCGTGATTTGTCGTTCGATCAATTCCGTGACATCTTTTGTGCTCCCATTTGGCACGTGACAATACGCCCAAGCAGTATGTTGATCGCCGGGAGCTCTGCTGGAATCGAAAAGCGAAGGCTGACCCAAAAGGACAAACGGTGTGTCAGCCGAGAATGTGCGTTCGGAGGCAACGATCTCTTCAAACGTTCCTCCAAGGTGAACGGTCGCAGCCCGTGAGCATTCTCTAGCTCTCCACGGAATCGGTGCGTTAAGAGCGTAGTCGATCTTGAAAGCGCCCGCGCCATATTGAAATCGCTCTAGTCGCTTCTGAAAACTTGGCGGAAGACTAGAGCCAGCAATCCGAACCAGTTGACGCGGAGTTAGGTCCGCAAGTACGAGGTCAGTCTCTGGAAGGCTCGTGACTTCGTGTTCTGTTTCGAAATCGCCACCCAGGTCTTGAAGATGCCAAGCGAGGATGTCAGACAGGGTTTGGGCTCCACCTCGCAGAATCGGCCATCCACGCGCGTGGCCGGCTGCCATTAGGACAAGCGCTACCGCCGCCGAGGTTGGTTGTTCTAGCGGGAGAATCGAGTGAGTGGTCATACTTGCGAAGAACGCCCGGGCTCGCTGACCGCGGAAGAAGGACTTCGCAAGACGGCTTCCGGACAGGAGTGCCAGAGGCCCGAATCGGGCAAGGAGTAGCGGATGGCGGGGAAGATGCCACATCGGACTCAGAACTTCTTCAATCAGCTGATCGAATTGTCCAGTCAGAGGTTCCAGCAGGGAACGGTATGCCCGGCGGTCGTATGAATCGAGTGTAGCGATGGTTTCCTCGATCGAGTGTTCGAGTAGCACGGCTGTTCCATCGTCAAGAGGATGTGCGCACTGAGCAGGAGGGATTATCCAGGGGATCGAAACAGGCAACGACCGAAAGAAAGGACTCGCCAACCCCATCGGATATGCGGATGATCCCAAGTCTTGCTGAAAACCCGGCAACGTGGTCTCGGCCGTCGAACACGCTCCGCCAATGCGGCTATTCCGTTCCAAGATCTTTGTATTTATCCCAGCGGAGGCAAGAACGATCGCCGCGGAGAGCCCGTTGGGTCCCGAACCGATAATTGTCGCTGTAGGCATGTAGTGAATACCTGTTTGTTGGGTGTCTATCTGATCGTGGCTCCTGGCGTATCAGCCGCAATGGCTCGCTCTCGATCGCTGCGAGCTATCGCCTCTTTGGCATGATCGGCCCGGCTTTCCCAATCATTGATAGACCCCGGTGAATTGTGCAAGGCTTCACTGCCTAAATTAGGTCATCATCTTCTACAAGTCATCGCCACGGTATATCGCATTCACCAGTTCGAACGCTATAGTTTTCTCCAGCGATCAAGTAGCATGCGAGAAGAGCCCGCGATGAGAGGCCACAGTACATTCCTCGGACCCACCGCTCCGCTTGTGATCGGATTTTTCAAAGGGAAGGCTTCTATCATGCGGGGCGAGTCCGTACCCCTGCATAGAACTTACCCCCATTGCCTCCTTTCGTTCGAGTTGAATTCACCGTTTAATTGTGCTCCCGGGACACCGGGCGGGACTCGCTAACCATAGCTGATTCCTAGTTGATGGAAGTAGGGGGTAGTTATTGGTGAGGCGGATAGGCCTCATTGTCATCCGGTATATTTTGCAGGTAGAAGTTTTGGAGTTTGGCCTGAAGAAGCTTCTTGTCCGCCAGATGTGTTCTGGCATTCCGCAATCAGAGCCGGTGACACGGTGCGACTGAGCGCATATTCAACGACCTCGTCGTCCTTGCTGGCGCGGAGCAAGACTCCTATCGAGGGACGCTCGTGATTCTTGCGATTTCGACTAAGTGCTTCCGAATGGAACGCCAACTTTCCTATCCCGGCGAGTACTGATCACTTTGTCGAAGCGACCTAGAGAAAATAATAGCCGACCTCCAATAGCTTTTGGGATCACAGTATTCAAACCTGACCTGCATACTTCCCTTAGTCCCGGGGTTTTCACTCTTGGATCACGGCAGGAGACTCCTGCTCAATCAGAAGTTATCGGAGGAATCACATGTCCAAGATTCTTGATGAACTTGTATCAGCCTCACCCAATCGCCGCGGATTTCTTAAGAGTGTCGGCGCGGCCACGGCAGCCCTATGTGCGACAACTCTAGTTGGAACATCGGCCGCTCACGCTGAGGAAGTGAGCGAGACGGACATTTTGAACTTCGCTCTTAACCTCGAATATCTTGAAGCCGAGTTCTACACCTACGCGACGACGGGCAAGTCGATCACCAATTTCGGAATCGGAATCGACGGTCAGGCCAATAATGATAATCCTCCTACAGGCGGAACAACGACGGGCGGCTCGCGGGTCAGTTTTGTCAATGATGAAGTATTCAGCCGAGAGATAGCCGAAGAAATCGCGGCCGACGAAAGAGCACACGTTGTTCTCATCCGTGCAGCTTTAGGAGCAAAGGCCGTTGCCAAGCCTAACATTAATCTCAATGCTCTCGGTATCGGTTTTGGCAATGAGACTGACTTCCTCAAGGTTGCGCGCGTTCTGGAAGATATCGGCGTCACTGCGTATTCCGGCGCCGCGGGGATGCTCAAGACGCCGGAAATCATTACCACCGCGGCTCGGTTGCTTGCTGCAGAAGCTGAGCACGTCGGTAGCATCCGAACACAAGTCGCTCGGCTGAAGATCCCATCAAGCCCGGTGGATGGTGTTGATTTCGTATTGCCGCCAACTGGGAGGTCGAATCAATACCTATCCATCAACTTGAAGAATGGCCTTCCAGCGGTCAGGACTGCGGGGCAGGTTCTGTATCTTGCTTTGGGCATGAAGGCCGGTGTCAAGCATGGCGGCTTCTTTCCAACCGGACTTAATGGATCAATTACAACAAGCTCCGGACCTGCTACCGAATCAAATCTTAGTTAGTCAGAACTCAGCAGTGGAGTCCGAATACGGGGCCGCGTTTGTCGCGTGCGCCCGTATTCAGCTTTGTTCATTTGATCCTCCATTCGTCGGGAGCACGAACACAATTCTTCACTGTTTTGCGACTTTGTTTCCGATGGCTCTCAAGATCGAGAGTGTAAGAGCGGGCTTCTCTTGCAGAGTAACGAATTGTCACGTGATTGCAGGGAGATCGGCGACCAGAGATGCACCCAATGCTTGAAACTCTGGCAAGCCCTATCAGGAACATCGTCGACAAGCGCCAGACAAATGACCGGACCCACGCCGTGACCATCGTCCTTCGAGTGGCCCTTTTGGAGCTCGAATAGACAGGAGGATAACGCTCCTATAGAAAACTCCAGGCCTCCGGCTGTTCTGAAGGCCAGCCAATTTGTCCGATTTGAGGATTAGCCTACAAGTGCTTTAACGGGCGACAGCCCCTATTCTCCACCCAGGAGGCGGATGTATGCCAAAAGCAGTAACGTTCCACAAGCTTGGCGGTCCCGAAGTCTTACAGATTGAGGAAGTGCCGGTAAGGCATCCTGAGGCGGGCGAGGTCGCCATCGATGTCGCAGCAGTCGGCCTAAACCGAGCTGGAAGCATGTACTACCGTGAGAACTACTCCGAGCAGCCTGAATTTCCCTCCGGCCTTGGCCATGAGGTAGTCGGAACAGTTACAGCAGTCGGGGAAGGGGTAGATTCGCGGCTTATCTCTAGCTGGAGCCGTGAATGAAGCCGAAAATTCCCTCTATTCACATGTACGTGCGATTGGCACTGGCAGGACTGGCTGTTCTCGTAGCCGAGCTTATCTTCCCGGCGACTACTTCAGCGCATGTTAAATGGTTTGCCTCCTACGATGTGACAGAGCCTCCTTTGCCTTTCGCAGAGGTAGCGACGCCTGTATTGTTCGCTGTCTTCGCCGGGTTCGCAGGTCTGCTCTTTCTGGCCTTTTTAGCAGATGGCTGGGCAGCAAGGCGATTGCCCCGATTGAAATCCTCGGAATTGACTTTCAACACATTTCAGGAGAAGTGGGTACGCCTGGGAACAGGCGCCTTTCTGTTATGCCTGTGGGCGATTGGACTGAACATCCTGACCCCAGAGCTGCACACCAGGATGGCATGGGTCTTTGACGTTCAGTTCATCAGCGCTTTCTGTATCGCATGGCGGCGGACCTGCGTAATCTCCGCGCTGGGCTTTTGCGTCCTCTACGTTTACGGGGTGAGCCAGTACGGACTCTTCCACATGCTGGATTACGTCTACTTTATTGGAATTGCCGTGTTTCTGGCTGGCATCTCCCTGCCTCGCCTCGCTCGAATCCGGGTGGCTGTCATGACCGGATGCCTCGCGTTCAGCATCATGTGGACGGCCATTGAAAAATTAGTGTATCCACACTGGACGCAGGAGGTATTGAGCATGCACAGCCGTATAACGATGGGAATAAATCCGGAGACATTTATCGTTCTTGCTGGATTTGTGGAGTTTACACTAGCCTTTTATCTGGCGACCGGAAGAGGGATGCTTCGTATGGGAGCTCTGGTCCTGCTCACTGTCTTTATCATGGCGATGCCGGCGTTCGGACGCCGGGACGTCGTAGGTCATCTTCCGTTGATTGCCATGCTTATCGTGCCTCTTATGGGAGGCGATTCGGCGTTGCAGCGTTTCTGGCGATTGCCAGGCCGTGGCGTTCTTCTGAATGCATCGGTCGCTTGCCTTCTGTACGCGATCGCTCTATCACTTTTCTTCCAGGCATATTACGGTGTGCAGTGGCTGGAGTATTCGCGCAATTTCCTGTGAGCGACGATCGCTCCTAAAGCCAGGTGTTGTGCTTCGTAGCGAACTCGTTTCCGAGCGTGCGAATCGTCGTAACGCGCATATCGGCCGTATGCTTGCTCCGCCCCGTCGATGCGCATTCTGAAACTTAAGAAGTTCGAAGTATGCCGTTTCGAGGAAGAAGCGGTTGAGCATGATGACGCCGATCTTTGCCTCGACAAGCTCCCGGAAGAAAGTCTTATCGTCTTCACTGAAATCCTCCGCGAGAGTGCAGAAGCAGAGGTACGAACCGGTCTTTCCTGCGAATGCTCTCAACTTCGTTCTCTCAGCCGGGTTCAGGGCAGCCCCTGACTTGGACTCGCCAAAAATCATCTCAACTTGTTCATAGCGCGAGTCCTATGGCCAGAAAACAGAATGTTCCACCCATTCCTAGGACGCTTCTCGTGAGAGAAGTATCTACGTTCGAAGAAAAGAGGCGGATGATGTTGCGTTAGCGATTCGCCTGTCGATGTGGAGGCACTTGCGTGACATAAATCGCGAAGCGAAAGCTAGGAATTCCTCAGCTTTGATTTGCCATTTCCTAGCAGGGTCCCTAACCACGATTGTCGCGATTCTGCTGCATCTTCGAAGGCTATGACACCCGGCACCACAAGGCACACTTCCGTGCCGCATCCCTTACTGCTCACGATGGTGAGCTTTGCACCGATCCGGATGGCCCGCTCTCGCATTCCTTTCAATCCATAATGACCCTCTTTGTGGTCACTGAAGTTGGAAGGAGTGGTGCCAGGACCGTCATCGGCTATGCGTAGAGTCAGGTCGTCCATGTATCGCAGTTGAATGTCAAGATGTGTTCCGCCCGAATGGGCATGGGCATTACGGATGGCTTCGTGCCCTATGCGGTATACCTCATCGCGCACGATCGGATGGAGTTGACGGATATTCCCGTATGCAGAAATCGTGGCTGCCAATGAATTAAGTGGCATAGTCTCAAGCGCACGTTTGAGCGCGTCAGCGAGATCGTTGGTACTTGTTGCGGGACCGCGAAGGGAGTTTAGGGCTGCGCGACCTTCCTGCCCGGCTTGTTGAAGCCATCGAGACAATTGCTCGAGCGCTTTCCGCATCCGTACCGGTTCGGATGGCGTCTCTAGTGCGTCGTCAGCAACGAGCTTACTGCCCTGAATTGTCTGCAACAGGGTGTCGTGTAAGTCTCGAGCAATGCGAGTACGTTCTGCAAGCCGCTCATCAAAGCGGGTAGCGATCGTCTCAGTGACATACCGTATACGAAGGCGATGGATTAGCCATACAAGCAGCATGGCCAAAACCACGCAGGCAGCCTGAAATGTCCGGGTTTGATACCAGGCCGGCGCGATGCTGAAGGTTAGCGTCGCCCCTTCTTCGTTCCACACGCCATCATTGTTCGAAGCGATCACGCGGAACCGATAATGGCCAGGCGGAAGATCATTGTAAAATGCCTGCCGACGAGCGCCAGCGTCCTCCCATGCCTTATCTCGCCGCTCAAGCTTGTAGCGAAACGCAACCTTTTGTGGGTTGGCAAAGCTCAGCGCGGCGTAGTCAATTTGCAAATCGCCGGTGTTCGCTGGAAGGGCAACAATGTCGGTTGCACCGTAACTTCTATGGTCGGCAACAACGTTCTGAATATGTACCGGCGGTGGTATGGGGTTGCCTCTTATGTTGGCAGGGTCAATCGTCTGCAAACCAGAGTAATTGGCGAACCATAACTCGCCATCCGGTAACTTTGTTGCGCCTTCAAACGGTACCCATGCAGGCTGTGCACCATCAGCTGCACCGACAGTGTACAGTTGCAGAGTGCTGTTGCTGTCCCTCCACCACTTTTGAAGTTCCGCATTCGGAATCCCGACAAGACCGCACTGAGTGTACAACCATAATGTGTCCTGATTATCGGCGATCAATGAATAAATGACATTACAGGGTAGGCCATTCTTGATCGTCAGAACTTGTTGTGATCTATCCTTCCAAGCAATTAGACCGAAGGAGGTAGCTCCGAACACCGCTCCATCCAAAGTTATCAATATCTGATTTACCATCGACCCGGAACTCGGGGTTGAACTGTTCTTGAATCGAAAAATATCCAGCCTATTGGCTTTTAGCCGAGCCAGATCGCCACTCATCAGACCCAGCCAAAGGCTCCCGTCTGGTGCGGCTGCGACCTTGCGAGCGGCAGGCATCTGAGGTCCAGGAAATTCTTCCTGCACTTTAAAATTACTGATCCGAACCAGGCTTCTCCGTGGACCGGTGGTCTCCGCCCAAACGTTCTGGTTGCTATCCTCTGCAATGCCAACGACGAATCCGACCGGGCTCCCATCCTGTTTCGTAACGCTCCGAAACTTCCCCTTCTCGTAGACGAAAAGCGAATTGTCTACTCCGACCCAGAGCCGAGCGGCATGATCTTCAAGCAGCGATGTAACTTGATTTCCGGGGAGGCCCTTGTGCGATTGAATCGAAATGACGTGTCTTCCCCGAATGGAGACTAAGTTTTCAGGACCTCCGGCCCATATCGTTCCATCCCGCGAGGCTAAGACAGAATCCACTTCTTCCATGGGTAGTCCTTCGCGGCCTGTAAAGCTCGTCACCCGGAGATCTCGAAAGCAATCAATGCCCCGGCTCGTGGCAATCCACAAGTCACCTTCGTGGTCCTCATAGAAAGTATTGACGAAATTGCTCGAAAGACCGTCTGCAGCCCCGAAATGATCGACGGTGTGGCCGTGAATCCGATAGATCCCCTGCGATTCCGTTCCAACCCACAGGGTTTTCTCCCTATCCAGAAACAGAGTGTTAACGATTAAGGTGCTGCTGTCCAGTTCTGGCGTGACGAATGGGGTTAGTACATCATTTACGACATTTTGCAGGCCCAGGCCGTGTCCTCGGATCGCAAATCCTAGCCATACGGAGCCATCCGGCGCTGCAGCGATTCCTGTCACGCCATCAGACCGGTTTCCTTCGAGGCCTTGGGGAGAGAATGTGCGAACCGAGCTACCATTCCAGCGTACAACCGTGCTCGGATCGCCAAACCAAAGATTCCCCGATGTATCTTCAGCGAGTGCGTTTCCCGTGTCGAGCGGGAGCCCATCGGGCTTCCCATAGCACTTTATTCGTTCGCCGAGCACCTTGCAGACTGCACCATTCTGTTGGAATCGTTGAACGCGCGAAAACCAGATCTCTCCGTTCTGTCTTTCGATAATTGAATTTACGTGTCCGTCTGCGGCCGGAGGGGTAACTAGTTCCCGGTTGTTCCAGTGCGCGAGCCCGGAATCGGTTCCGATCCACAGGCTCCCGTCGCGAGAGCCCAAAAGCGTCCAGATTCTGGACGGAGGTAGTTGTGCGCCGGCGGGAGGATCCCACTTCGAAAGGCGAACACCATCAAATCGCAGGAGTTCGTTTTGTGTCCCAATCCAGAGATAGCCATCCCTGGTCTGAGTAATCGCGTGTGGAGCACCACTGAAGAGACCATCCTGCAACCTCCATGCAGTGTGGGCGTACTGGGTGATTCTCTTATTCGGATCAACTGCCATTACCTTCGACGTGAAGAAGATGAGTAGCCACAAAGGAAGCAGCCGCGACGCGTTCACCGAGATGAGCTTTGGTAGCACAGGCTGCTCCGAATTCGACCAAATCTAAGATGCCCTTACCCGGTACCTTGTGATGTGCATGATGGCCGCAAAGCGAAGTTGCTAGGACGTCAAGGATACGCGCAGTGGCAGATCACCGCCCCCCCAGAATGGGAGGCGACGGACCTGGAGTTTTCTATAGGTGCCACAGGTCAGACCTCTAGCAAGCCTCGCCGAATCGCGATGGACACGGCATGAGCCCTATCATTGGCGCCGAGTTTGGCGACGAGATTTTTAATGTGAAAGTTCACGGTGGCCTCCGCAATCGAGAGGCGGTCGGCAATCTGCTTATTGCGGTTCCCCTCGCGAATCAGCTGAAGTACTTGCAACTCTCGGTCAGTCAGCGACTCTTCGCCCATGTGCTCGGCAAGACGAGCCGCCACTTCAGCGGAAACATATTTGTGCCCGCGACACACCGATCGAATGACAGTGAGGAGCTCGTTTTTCGGCGTCGTCTTCAACACATAAGCAGCGGCGCCTGCTCGCATTGCTTTCTGAAGTTCTGCGTCGCTGCCGGATGAGGTGAGGATGATGACTCGTGCCTCCGGAAACTCTTCCCGAATTGCGATGAGTGCGTCGGTACCACTTGAGCCTTGCAACCTGAGATCCATCAGCGTGATGTCAGGTCTATGTCTGCGAAATTCGGTCACCGCCTCGGCCGCGTTGGAGGCCTGCCAGATCAATTCCATGTCGGGCTGGGAGGAAATGATGGTGACGAGCCCCTCGCGAAATACTGGGTGATCCTCGACGCTCAGGATACGGATTCGTCTTGGTTCATTCATACGTGTCATCCCACACGCATACGCCGCATTTTACTCCGTTTGTCGGTGAGGGATTTCTGCGCCCGCAGGTTGAGTCGGCAAGCCAGCGTGTAGGCATGGTGCTCGCAACCTTTCTGACAGCGGAGAGTGCATGCCAGCGATGACCCTATCTAAAAAGGTAGGACGAATACTCCGCGTAATGGGGTTGTCGGGTGGAACCCGTCCGTTCATGCTTATGAGTGAAACGGGCTCCGAGTGTGGAGCGAGCAGACTGGAAGATATCTATGGCACAAGTAATTGAGTTTGAAACCCTAGCGCGGTTTACTCCGACAGTAAAGTGGACACCGAACCACCAGCGGGGAAAGGTCATTCCGTTTATATCCCAGAGGAAAGCACTGTATAAGCCAGTTTGTGCCGCGTATGAAGAGCTCGATTCGGAGTCTTCTCGGTGGCCCGACCGCGACGAAGCTCTCTATGGGGCCTCGCTTGAGTATGCTCAGCCGCTAAAACTGGAAGAAGAGCCATTGTTGGAGAACTCTTCGAACATCAATGGCGAAGAGCTCTTCGGGGCCCTCATATTGGGCCTGTTCTCCGACGGTAGCCCATTTGGATCATGAGACGGGGATGGAATACCTCTTTTCAACCGGCTCATTTTACTGTTTCTTGCTTTGTTCTGGACGAACGGCATGAGCGTTATCAGAGCGCGTCACACCGGACGGGTTGTCGGCGGATTCAATGGCGCAAACGCCCGGACCTTGCTTCCGCCATTGGATAGGAAAGACGTATCAGCGAGTTACGAATCATTGATTTCCTGAATCGGGCGAAGCGTCAATGGAAGGATCGGTTTGTGCGATGTTCCATTTGGATTATCTCTCTTGTTTCCTCACCGTCCTGGCGACGGTCCTGCTCGCACGAAAATCTTGGGTAGGACTCCTTATCGCCATTGTCAACAGCTTGATCGTCTGTGCAATTGCACTGCAGACGTCAGAACTTGGCTTTATTCCAGCAAATCTGTTTTGCATCTGCACATACGCGTTCAGCATACGGTCGTGGCTCAAGGAACAAACACACACACAACGAGAGCGATAGCTAAGGAGCACGGGACGCGGCATGAATAGGAGGTGGAATTTCTTAGGCACCCATCATGGACTAGTCATCCCGACGATTATGGACCTTCCGGCGATTCCATTCCGATATAGCCTGACTGTAGAAGGAGAATACGTCTTGAAAATGAGATTGGATCCGGCGAAGGTTGCACCGGCTGCCTACCATGCGATGCTCGCACTAGAGAGCTTCGTAAATAAGTCATCGAAGCTTGAGGGATCTCTGCTGGAACTGATCAAGATGAGAGCTTCCCAGATCAATGGGTGTGCCTTCTCCATTGATATGCATTCCAAGGACGCGCGTATGAATGGTGAGACGGAGCAGCGTCTCTACGCCTTGTCTGCATGGCGAGAAACGACCTTCTTTACCAACCGTGAACGTGCGGCTCTCGCATGGACCGAAGCGCTAACCGTTATCACGGAAGGCCGCGCACCAGATGAGGTCTATGCCGAAATCCGGAAGGAGTTTGGCGAAGAAGAACTGGTCAATCTCTCATTGGCGATCATCACGATCAACGGTTGGAATCGATTTGCGATTGGTTTCCGCAAGCTCGCAGGTGAATATCAGCCACACAAGAGCGGTTAAGCCGGTTATCGCAGCACATCATCCCGAAAGGACAGAAGCAATGCATGACATGAAGAAGCTCATCCTCTCTGTATTTATCTTTACCTTCGGATTTGCCACGGCAACGCATGCCCAGCAAGTGAATACGCTCTTTACGAAACGGCTTCCGGAAGTGCCGGGTAAAGAGATTGAAGTAATTACTGTCAATTACGCCCCAGGAGCCGTCGACGCGATCCACCGGCATGATGCGCACACGGTTGTCTATGTCCTCGACGGGGAAGTTGAGATGCAGGTTCGCGGAGGCACGCTTCAGCGGCTTGGTCCCGGGCAGGTATTTTACGAATCACCTGAAGACGTTCATACCGTAAGCCGTAACGCGAGCAAGACCAAACCAGCGAAGTTCGTCGTATTTTTCATCAAGAGCGAAGGAGCGCCAATTCTAACTCCAGCTCCGTAGCTTCGGGTGTCGTCGGTCGCAGTTCGCCAGTATAAGACCTTGCCTGAAGCCAATTTCGCTATTGGAGGTACCTATGAATTCAAGCACGTTGCAGTCCGCCGAGACTTGGACAGAGATTGTCCGTCTGTTCGCACGGTTTGCGCTAGGAGCTTCCTTTCTATCCGCTGTGGCTGATCGTTTTGGCCTATTGGGGCCTTATGGAGCAAAGAACGTATCCTGGGGAGATTTCGCTCATTTCGTCCAATACACGGGCGCGGTGACGCCTTTCTTCCCCAGTTCATTGACGGTGTCGTTTGCATGGGCAGCTACCGTAGCGGAGACGCTCTTTGGGACATTGCTGATCGTAGGCTTCAAAACACAAATGGCCTCCGTCCTCTCCGGTCTTCTCCTTTTGTCATTTGCCATGGGTATGGCCACAGGTCTTGGCGTCAAGACGCCATTCGACTATTCGGTCTTCTCGGCGGCCGCTGCAGCATTCTTACTGGCGTTCTGGGAGCCCGACCGATTCACGTTGGACAAGCTTCTGAATCGATCAGGACACTGAGCCGGAGACCCGATCACGAACAACACTAACGTCGATAACGTAAATGCTCGAGATATATAGCTTGATTTGATTGGAAGTGCGATATGCCACCACCGAAACCCGTACGGATATTGTTAGTCGATGACCACCCAATTTTTCGCGAAGGGTTGGGTATGGTCATCCAATCGCAGCCTGATTTGCTCCTTGTCGGTCAGGCGGAGAACGCGGAGGATGCTCTTTCTCAGTTTCGTCGCATCCGCCCAGACGTGACGATTATGGATCAGAGGCTTCCGGGCGCGAGCGGTACGGATGCGCTTATCGCGATCCGGAAGGAAAGCCCTCGAGCGATCGTGATGATGGTGACCCTTGCGAAACAAGACATGATCGTACGCCGTGCGCTCAATGCGGGGGCTGCCGCCTATGTCTTGAAGAACACCCCAAAAGCAGAGATGCTGCGGGTGATCCGTTGGGTCTCTGAGGGCCGTAGACACATCCCTTCCGAGGTAGCGAGCACGATCACAGAACATCTAGGACAGGAGGAGCCTTCTCCCCGGGAGATCTCAGTTCTGAGGCTGATCCGAGATGGCTATAAGAATAAACAGATCGCCCACAACTTAGGAATTTGCGAAACGACGGTCAATTTCCATATCAGGAACATCGTAGACAAGCTCCAGGCAAATGACCGGACCCACGCCGTGACGATCGGCTTTCGACGTGGCCTCTTGGAGCTTGAATAGACAGGAGAACAGCGCTCCTATAGAAAACCTCAGGCCTCCGGCTGTTCTGAAGGTCAGCCAATTTGTCCGATTTGATGATTAGCCTACAAGTATCCCGCGCTCTCGACCTTTTGCGTTAGAGATTGGAGTACGGGAGACAAAAAGAAGGAGAATGCTATGAGTGTTACACAAACTGTCGAAGCCTCGAAGATCGAGGCTATACCAGCACCATTTCCAAAGACCAAAGGGACTGCTACCCTCAAAGTCTTAAATAGTGAACCGTCCTTGGGTCCGGCGGTGGCCTTACTGACGATGGAGCCAGGGAGCGAGGTTCCAAGACACCTACACGAGAGAACAACCGAAATGTCGTACGTCCTTGACGGGGACTTCATAAGCGAAGGCATCTCGTATGGGAAGGGCACGATATTCAATATCACGCCAAATACCATTCACGGTCCCCACACGACGAAAACAGGATGCTCCGTCCTAGTCACGTTCAGCTATCCATCTGTTCTCGATGATTTTAAGTTGGCTTAACACTTCGTCGTAGGGGTGGTATTTTCACGAGCCCGTGATCAAGTCGGGAGCCGTCTGCCGGAATCGCCAGGCGGCGCCCCCTCGACCGAGCGCCCCTCCGTTCCGATCGTGACGGTCACAGCTTGGCAGATGCTTTATGACTATGCCCGGCTGGTAGGCAAACCGTGCTGATCCATGGGCAGCCGGAAACGTGGTCGCCTACGCCGTCCAAATGGCGAAGCAAGCCGGCCTTCATATCGTCGCGAGCGCCGGTACTGCCGATCTGGACTACGTTCGAGGCGTGGGAGCTTCCTCAGTTGTGAACTATAAGAAAGAGCGCTTCGAACATTCCGTGAGAGGAGTGGATGTTGTCTTGAACGATCCCTCGGCGTGCTAAAGCCTGGTGGAATATTAGTCTCGGTTGTTTCACCGGTTCCGGCGTTAACACAAAACCGCCTCCGGATTCGTGCAGCCTACTTTCATGTAGATGTGACTATGGCGCGTTCGAAAAGGATCGCGGATGTCGCCGAGAAAGAACTTTTCGAACAAAATCGTGGAAGCTGAAGCCAATCCGGCGTCGAGCCGTCGGGTAAAAGCGCCTCCGCTGGAGGGAATGGAGTGGATGGCCATGAACAATGACGACGCTAATGAGAGCCTCTTAATTCTTAGTGGAGAATTGCTCTATAAGAACCAGTTACTTCGTGAGGCCATTGCATCGAAGGACGAGGCTATCGAACTGATCATCAACCATTTGATGAGTGCGGCCACATCCGCTTGCTCGTGTGGTGTCGCCAACCAACTAAGGGTTGTGCGGAATATGGTCAAAGAGCGAGATGTCGAGTTAGCGCGCCGCAAAAGGTACTGCTCCAACGATTTCTGCAATATTGTGAAGTCCCTGATCGACAATACGACAAATTCCGCTTGGGACTCTGTGATCAGAGCTGCAGAAAAATAGAGGTTGACCCCTATGATTTCCGCGGTTTCTGAAGAAGGATGCAAATCCTAACATGACCGATAGCGCGGTCCTGTTTGAGGGCGGTAAAGCGACACATTACGAGGAGACAATTCCTATGAAACTGAGATGGCACGGCAACAAAGGATGGAGCGGCTACCTTACAGGCATGAACTCGACACGGGGAGGTGGCCGATGAAGGCGATTGTGGCGACGGATCAGGCTGCGGGAACGGCCGGGGTGAAGTTGGTGGAGCGGCCCGCGTCGCAGGCAGCAATAAACGACGTCGTTGTTCAGATTCATGCGTCCGGATTCACCGGGGATGAGCTGACGTGGCCCTCGACTTGGACCGATCGCGTCGGCCGCAACCGGACGCCTTCAATCCCCGGGCACGAGCTGGCCGGAGTGGTCACCGCTCTCGGCTATGGCACGACGGGGTTGTCGATTGGACAGCGGGTGTTCGGCCTCACGGACTGGTATCGCGACGGCACGCTGGCGGAGTATGTGGCCGTCGAGGCACGCAACCTCACACCGCTTCCGGGTGACGTTGATTTCACGGTGGGCGCGGCTCTCGTGATGCCGGGCCTGACCGCGTGGCAGGGGCTGTTCGAGCACGGCCGCCTTCAAGCGGGACAGAGCGTCCTCGTACATGGTGCGGCCGGCGTAGTCGGTTCGATGGCGAGCCAGCTCGCACGTGAGTCAGGCGCGTACGTCATCGGGACCGGGCGCGCTGGCGCCCGTCAGACTGCCCTCGACTTCGGCGCACAGGAGTTCGTCGACCTCGATAACGACGCCCTGGAAGACGTCGGCGAAGTCGATCTGGTGTTCGATGTCATCGGCGGCGACATCGGGAAGCGGTCTGCGCGTCTGATTCGCGCCGGAGGAACGTTGGTGACCGTCACCGGCCCGACCGACGCGCGGCCTGCTGGCGGCCGGACCGTCGACTTCGTCGTTGAATCTGATCACGCCCAATTGAGTGAACTCGTCCAGCGCCTCCGGCATGGCCGGCTGCGGACAAACATCGGCAACGTGGCGGCCCTCGACGATGCCGTTGCCGCCTTCAACCGGACCGAACGGATCAGGGGAAAGACGATCATCCGCGTTCGTCCGTGAGGACTCGGGGATTGCCCA
>Ga0310811_10003683_pt1 | contig 19328 bp, 15 predicted proteins | sample YCmetagenome_FD_207642 | JGI IMG/M metagenome (GOLD analysis project Ga0310811, IMG submission 207642) | Soil microbial communities from experimental microcosm in Duke University, North Carolina, United States - YC | ecosystem: Engineered > Artificial ecosystem > Soil microcosm > Unclassified ...
CGATCTTCGACAGATCGAGGATGTCGTTGATCAACGCCAGCAGCTCGGCACCGGCGCGATGAATCGTCTGCGCGAATTCGATCTGCTTGCCGGAGAGATTCGCCTCGGGGTTGTCTGCCAGCAGCTTGGACAGGATCAGCAGGCTGTTGAGCGGCGTGCGCAGCTCGTGCGACATGTTCGCCAGGAACTCCGACTTGTACTTCGAGATCAGCGCCAGCTGCTCGGCCTTCTCCTCGAGCATCTTCTTGGCGCGCTCGACTTCCTGGTTCTTCGCTTCGACCTGCTTGTTCTGCCACGACAGCAGGTTGGCCTTCTCTTCGAGCTCCTCGTTCTTGGCGCGCAGCTGTTCCTGCTGAGTGCGCAGCAGATCTTCCGAGCGTTGCAGCGTCGTCGCCTGTTGTTCGAGACGATCGTTGGTCTTCTTCAGCTCGCCTTGCTGGCTTTGCAGCTCACCGGTCAGCAGCTGCGACTGTGCGAGCAGCGCCTCGGTCTGCATGTTCGCAGCCAGCGTGTTGAGCACGATGCCGATGCTCTCCATCAGCTGATCGAGGAACAGCGTGTGAACCGCACTGAAGCGCTCGAACGACGCGAGCTCCAGCACGGCCTTCACTTCGCCTTCGAACAGCGCGGGCAGAACGATCACGTTCGACGCGCGCGCTTCGCCGAGGCCGGAGCTGATACGCATGTACTCGTGCGGCGCGTCGGTGAGCAACTTGACGCGCTTGTCGGCCGCGCACTGGCCGATGAGCCCGTCGCCGAGCTTCAGGCGCGGCGGCGGTCGACGCCGATTGGGTGCGGCGTAGCTCGCGACCAGCTCCAGCTCGTCTTCGCCGTCCTGCTCGCGCGTCACGTAGAACAGCGCCTGGTGAGCATTCACGAGCGGCACGAGCTGCGACAGGATCAGGGTCGAAACGTGGCGGATGTCGCGCTGGCCCTGCAGCAGGCGGTTGAAGAACGCGATGTTGGTTTTGAGCCAGTCCTGCTCGTTGTTCTTCTGCGTCGTGTCCTTGAGATTGCGGATCATCTCGTTGATGTTGTCCTTGAGCGCAGCGACTTCGCCCGAGGCTTCTACGGTGATGGCCCGCGTCAGATCGCCCTTCGTTACCGCCGTCGCAACTTCCGCGATGGCGCGCACCTGCGTGGTGAGATTGGCAGCGAGCTGATTGACGTTGTCGGTGAGATCGCGCCAGAGGCCATCCGCGCCGGGTACGCTGGCCTGGCCGCCGAGCTTGCCTGCGGTGCCGACTTCGCGCGCGACGTTGGTCACTTGCGCGGCGAACATCGCGAGCGTATCGATCATGCCGTTGATCGTGTTCGCGAGCGCCGCGATCTCGCCTTTCGCTTCCACGACCAGCTTGCGCTTGAGGTCGCCGTTCGCGACGCTGGTGACGACCTCGGCGATGTTGCGCACCTGGCCGGTGAGGTTCGCGGCCATGTGATTGACGTTGTCAGTGAGGTCTTTCCAGGTGCCGGCGACGCCTTCGACTTTTGCCTGTCCGCCGAGCTTGCCTTCCGTGCCCACTTCGCGCGCGACGCGTGTCACTTCGGAGGCGAAGCTGTTGAGCTGGTCGACCATCGTGTTGATGGTGTCCTTGAGCTCCAGGATCTCGCCCTGCACGTTGACCGTGATCTTCCTGGACAGATTGCCGCGCGCGATCGCAGTGGAGACTTCGGCGATGTTGCGCACCTGGCCGGTGAGGTTCGCGGCCATGTGATTGACGTTGTCGGTGAGATCCTTCCAGGTGCCCGCGACACCTTCGACGCGCGCCTGTCCGCCGAGCTTGCCCTCGGTGCCGACTTCGCGCGCGACGCGCGTCACTTCGGAGGCGAAGCTGTTGAGCTGGTCGACCATCGTGTTGATGGTGTCCTTCAGCTCCAGGATTTCGCCTTTGACGTCGACCGTGACTTTCTTCGAAAGATTGCCGCGCGCGATCGCGGTGGAGACCTCGGCGATGTTGCGCACCTGGCCGGTCAGGTTTGCGGCCATGTGATTGACGGAATCGGTCAGCTCTTTCCAGATGCCCGCGACGTCGCGGACGTGCGCCTGACCGCCGAGCTTGCCCTCGGTGCCCACCTCGCGCGCGACGCGCGTCACCTCTGACGCGAACAAGGCGAGCTGATCCACCATCGTGTTGACGACGCCGCTGATGCGCAGGTATTCGCCGCGCACTGGCCGCCCGTCGACTTCCGCATTCATCGACTGCGACAAATTGCCGCGCGCCACCGCGCCGATGACCCGCGCGACTTCCGAGACCGGGTGCGACATGTCGCCGACCAGCCGGTTGATCGAATCCACGCAGTGCGCCCAGGAGCCCGTTGCGCCAGGCACGTGGGCGCGCTCGGAAATCTGGCCCTCGCGGCCGACCATCTCGCTGACGCGCTCGAAATCGCGCGTCATGGCGTCGTTGAGCTCGACGACCTCGTTGAAGGCGCAGGCGATCTCGCCGTCGATGCCGGTGAGATCCAGCGGCAGGCGCACTGAAAAATCTCCACGGCGCAGCAGGCGCAGCGCGCGGAGAATCTCCCGGCGCTCCAACGCGGCCGCCGCGCTCCCCGTGCCCCGTGACCCATCTGCAGCCATTGCAGTTTCGCTGACTGCAGTTCCCATGCTCGCCCTCCGTCAGGCCGCTGACATCTGCTCCAGCGCTGCCTGCAGCGCTGATGCCACGTCGCTCTCCGTGTACGGTTTAGTCAGAAAGCCGAGCGGCTGCGCGTCTTGCAGGCGCGCGCCAACATCGGCGAACGAAGCTCCGGTCATCAGCACCGCGGGAATGCCATAGCGGCTGCGCAAGGCGATTGCGGCGTCGATGCCATCGCCGCCGTCGCCGGCCAGGCCGATGTCGACGATCGCGATGTCGCTCGGCGTGCCGGCCGCGATGGCCAGGGCCGTCCGCAACGAAGGTGCGACGCCGGAGACGCTGTGGCCCAGATCCTGCAATACACCCTGCAGAAACAGGCTCACCAGCGACTCGTCTTCGACAATCAGGATACGCAGGGCCTGCCCCATCTCCCTCACCGTATGTTTCGGCGTAACGGGCTCAATGCACCGCACCCAGTCAAGGTTCCGTGCATTACACTCGTCGTACTCGCATGGGATTAATAACGATTCAATGAGCGCCATCCTGCTGGTCGAGGATGAGTTCCTGGTGCGCCTGTTCGCTATCGACGCGCTCGAGGACGCCGGCTTTCGCGTGCTCCCGGCGGAGACGGCAGCCGCCGCCCTCAAAACGTTGCAAGCAGCACCTGACGTGCGGGCGGCAGTGATCGACATGGGATTGCCGGACAGCCCGGGCGATCAGCTGGCGGCCGCAGTTCGGGCGCTGCGGCCGGACCTGCCGATCGTCATCGCCAGCGGGCGTAGCGGGCGGGAGCTGCGGGAGCAGTTCGCGGATCAGCCGCGAGTCGCAGTCTTGGTAAAGCCTTACACGGCGGACCTGCTGATCGAAGCGCTCGCTGCAGTGGGCGTCGACCGCGCGTCGACCTAGCGACGGGTCACTTCTTCCGCAGCCGCCAGATCGAGTTCTCCACGTCCGACGTCACGTAGATCGTGCCGCCGGCGCCGACAGCCACGCCTGCCAGCGTGATCGGCACGTTCGGCAGGCCGACCGGCAGATTGCGTGCCAGCACTTCGACCGCGCCGGAGCTGGGATTGACGCGTATCAGGCGTCCCTTGCCGGTTTCGACGACGAGCACGGCTGCGCCATCAGTCGCGATTCCCTGCGGGCGATCCAGACCCTGCGCGATTACACGGCGAGTGCCGGTGTTCACGTCGATAAGCGACACGCGGCCAGCCACCATCTCGCTGACGTAGACAGCATTGTCGGCCGCGATTGCGAGCCCGACCGGAGCGCCGAGATCGTCGGCGATGTCGGTGCGTTGCTCGCTGCCGCTGCCGCTGCTGCTCGCGATCTTGCTCAGCTTGCCGAGCGTCGGCGCGGCGACGATCAGCGCGCCGGACGGCATCTCGATCGCGTTACCGGCATGCGTGTCGTTCCAGCTTTGCACGAGTCGCATCGTGGCGCGCTCGTACCGCTGCACCGGGCCTTCGTTGTTCGTGACGATGACGTGACGCCGATTGGCAGTGACTGCGACCGGATAGCCGATCGGCGTACCCGCCGCATGCGAGCGCGCGATGTCGGTAACTTTGCCCTGCGCTCCATCGAGCGTGCGCAGCGCGAATGTATCGGCAACGTAGAGCGTGTCGCGCGCACCCTCAGACACGGCAGCGATGCCGAGTGGAATCGCGAGCGTGCCCTTGACGACCTGGCGAGCCGCGCCGCTGCGGACGTCGATTTCCTGGATACCGTTGTCTGCCATGTTCGAAACGAACAGGCGATCGTGCGAATCGATCGCGAGATTGTCGAGCGACGTCGCGACTTTCGCGATCACCTGTTTCTTGCCGCTGCGGATGTCGACGCGCACGACTTCGCCGCGCGCTGTGTCGACCACGTACAGGTTCCCCTTGGAATCGAAGTTGGCCGCGGCCGGCGTATCGAAACCGTCTGCGACGACGTCGAGCTTGCCGGTGTCGGGATCGATGCGCACCAGCTGGTGCTTGAACCACAACGGTCCATACAGCCTGCCGTCGGCGCCGATATCGAAACCGTTGAAGCCACCGAGGTCCTTGAGGATCAAACGCGGCGGCTTCGCGCCGGCGGGGTCGATCTCCCACAGTCCGTCGCCGCCGAACACCTGCGCTGCGAACAGCCTGCCGTCCTTGCGCACGTTGATGGAGTTGACGCTGACGAGATCGGCGAGCTTGACGACTGGGCCGTCGCCCTTGCGCGCGCGCACGACGCCATGCTGGATCGAAGTCCACACGACGGTGCCGTCGGCGAGAAACACCAGATCGTCGGCCATACCTTCGGGTGCGCCGACGAATGTCGCGACTGCGCCGGTCTTGGTATCGACCCGATAGATGCTGTGACCGACTACGCTGCCGGCATACAGCACATCGTGAGCATCGAACGCGAGGCCGTGCACGCCGTGAAAGTTGGATGCCGGCACCAGGCGGTCGAGCTGATAGCGCTCGCTGGTGGGCTCCGTGTTTGCCGCGTCGATCGAGAAGGCCGCAATCGCGGCGAACCATGGACTGAGCCAGCGAGCCCTGAGCATGCAATCCCCCAGTACGGAGTCGTTTTTTTCAGTCGTCGCCGCGGGTACGTCGCGCCCTCATCCAGATGACGATGATGACGACGGCGACGACGATGAACAGTAAGGCAATACGCATCCAGTCATTCCTGCAGCGGTACTTTGAATCGTTCGGTCAACACGGCGAGATCTTCCGGCGTGTCGAGATCGATCGCGGCATTCGACATCGGCACGCGGACGAGCCGATAGCTGTTGCGCTCCAGAACCGCGCGTGCGCCGTGATCGCCGCGCAGCTCGGCAAGCTCCGAAAAGCACAGGCGCGGAAAAATCGCCGGCACGCCCAGGTGCTGATCGTAAACGCTTGCGGCAATCAGACTCTCTTCGCCTTTCCACGCCGCGGCCAGTCGCTTGAGATCGTCCGCGTTCACGCCGACCTGGTCGCCGAGCAGCACCAGCACGGCAGCGCAGCCCGGCGGCAGCGACGAGCCCATGCCCTCTTCCCAATTGCGATTCACGATCACCGAGGCCGGCGAGTGCGCCAGCAAGTGCGTCATGTCGCGCGCGTGCGCGCCGACCACGACGGTGACTGCATTGCCGGCCAGAGCGACGGCATTCGATACGACGATGTGCAACGCCGGCCTGCCGCCCAGCTTCACGAGCTGCTTCGGTTGCCCGAGACGGCTGGAAGCACCGGCGGCCAGGACGAGGACGTGGAGCGACATAGAAGCGATACTATAGCCAACCGCTATCCGCCAACCGCCTTATCTCCTCCCATGGCCATTCGTCCCGTCCTGAAAATGGGTGATCCGTTGCTGCTGCAGGTCGCGCAGCCCGTGCAGCGCTTCGGGTCCGTCGAGCTCGCGGCGCTGCTCGAAGACATGCACGACACCATGGAGGAACAGAACGGCGCCGGGCTGGCCGCGCCGCAGATCGGCGTGTCGTTGCAGGTGGTCATTTTCGGGGTCGCGCGTAATCCGCGGTATCCGCAAGCCGAGGAAGTGCCGTACACCGTGCTGATCAATCCGCAGCTCGAGGCCGTCAGCGAAGAAATGGAGGAAGGCTGGGAGGGTTGTCTGTCGGTGCCCGGCATGCGCGGGCTGGTCCCGCGCTATACGCAGCTGCGCTATCGCGGCTTCGATCAGGCCGGCAAGCCGATCGACCGCACGGTGGGCGGTTTCCACGCACGCGTCGTGCAACACGAAGTCGATCATCTGAACGGTATCCTGTACCCGATGCGGATTCGCGATTTGCGGAACTTCGGTTTCAACGAAACGCTGTTTCCGGGTCAGGATCTGCAGGACGACTAGACGGAGCCCGGAGTTTTTATGGCTGCTGTACCTCAAGCTTCGATTTCATTGCGCGACATGGCGTTGTTTCGCGAGCAGGCCTTCGTCGGGGGGCGCTGGGAAAGCGCGGCCAACGGTCAGGTCAAACAGGTTTTCAATCCCGCGACCGGTCAGCTGATCGGCACGGTGCCGAATCTCGGCGCTGCCGAAACGCGGCGCGCGATCGAAGCGGCGGACAAAGCTCTGCCAGACTGGCGCGCACGCACCGGGAAGGAACGCGCGCAAGTGCTGCGCAAGTGGTTCGACTTGATGATGGCGAACCAGGAAGACCTCGCGGTGCTGATGACCGTCGAGCAGGGCAAGCCGCTGGTCGAGAGCCGCGGCGAGATCGCGTACGCGGCAGCATTCATCGAGTGGTTCGGTGAAGAAGGCAAGCGCGCGTACGGCGATGTGATTCCGGCCCACGGACGCGACAAGCGCATCGTGGTGCTGAAGCAGCCGATCGGCGTGACCGCGGCGATCACGCCGTGGAATTTCCCGACTGCGATGATTGCCCGCAAAGTTGCGCCGGCGCTCGCGGCGGGTTGCACGATGGTGATCAAGCCGTCGGAGCTGACGCCGTACTCCGCGCTCGCGATGTGCGTGCTCGCCGAGCGCGCCGGCGTTCCCGCGGGTGTGGTCTCGATCGTCACCGGCGATTCGAAGCCGATCGGCGGCGAGCTGACGAGCAATCCGATCGTTCGCAAGTTGAGCTTCACGGGCTCGACGGCGGTGGGCAAGCTGCTGATGGCGCAGTGCTCGTCGACGGTCAAGAAGGTTTCGCTGGAGCTCGGCGGCAACGCGCCGTTCGTCGTATTCGACGATGCAGATCTGGAAGCTGCAGTCGCCGGCGCCGTCGCTTCGAAGTATCGCAATGCCGGTCAGACTTGCGTGTGCGCGAATCGCATCTTCGTGCAGGCGGGCATCTACGATCGCTTTGCGCAGCGGCTCGCGGAAGTCGCGTCGAGCCTGAAGGTCGGCAATGGTCTCGACAAGGACACGAAGATCGGCCCGCTGATCGAAGAGAAGGCGGTCGCCAAAGTCGAAGAGCACGTGCGCGATGCCGTGGCCAAGGGCGCGAAGATCGTCACGGGCGGCAAGCGCGGCGAAGGCGCAGGTCACTTCTATGTCCCGACGGTGCTGACCGGCATCCGCGCGGACACGCTCGTAATGCACGAAGAAACGTTCGGTCCGGTCGCGCCGCTGATGAAGTTCGACACTGAAGAAGAAGTGTTGCGTCTGGCGAATGCCACCGAATTCGGCCTCGCCAGCTACTTCTATACTCGCGACGTCGGCCGAACGTGGCGGGTCGCCGAGGGCCTGGAAAGCGGCATCGTCGGCATCAACGAAGGCATCATCTCCACCGAGGTGGCGCCGTTCGGCGGCGTGAAGGAAAGCGGCATCGGGCGCGAAGGCTCGAAGTACGGCCTCGAGGAATATCTCGAGATCAAATATCTGTGTTACGGCGGCGTATGAAAGCCAGCGTCAGATGGGTCGATAACGTGATGTTCGTCGGCGAGTCCGGCTCGGGACACGCTGTCGTGATGGACGGCGCGCCCGAAGCGGGCGGCCGCAATCTCGGCGTGCGGCCGATGGAGATGCTGCTGCTGGGCCTCGGCGGTTGCACGGCGTTCGACGTCGTAATGATCCTGAAGCGCGGCCGCGAGCCGGTCACGGATTGCATCGTGGACATGGACGCCGATCGCGCCGAGACGGAGCCGAAGGTTTTCACACGCATCCAGATGCGCTACCGCATCAGCGGCCGCGGGCTCGATCCGAAGAAAGTCGAGCGCGCGGTGCATCTGTCGGCCGAGAAATACTGCTCGGCGACTGCGATCCTGGCAAAGACCGCCGTGATCTCGCACGAAATAGCAATCATCGATACCTCTGACACAGGAGCCACAGCATGAAACGTAGCGCATCGGCCGTCTGGAAGGGCGGACTGAAGGACGGCCGCGGAACCATCTCGTCACAGAGCGGCGTGTTGCAAGACACGCAATACTCGTTCAGCACGCGCTTCGAGGATGGCAAAGGCACGAACCCGGAAGAGCTGATCGCCGCTGCGCACGCGGGCTGCTTCTCGATGGCGCTGTCTGCGCAGCTCGACAGTGCCGGCAAGAAAGCCGAGAGCATCCAGACCGAGGCGACCGTGACGCTGGACAAGACCGACGCCGGCTTCACGATCACGGCCGTGCATCTGAAAGTACGCGCCAAGGTGCCGGGCGCCTCGCCGCCGGATTTCCAGACCGCGGCGGAGAACGCGAAGAAAGGGTGTCCCGTGTCGCGCGTGCTGAACGCGCAGATCACGATGGAAACGAAACTGGAAGGCTGGACCTGACGGGACCGCTGTCTGCGCACCGGCCTCGCTCGCGCGCTACGAATCGCCGGCGCAGCCTTCGCTGTGCTGGCGCTCGTTGCGTCGTGGATGCTGTGGAACGAGTGGCGGCAGCCGACTTATCTTCCGCCGCGCGGCGACGAGATCGACATCGTGCTGGAACTGGCCGGCGTGTTCCCGGACAACTATGGAATCATGTGGCGCGAGCACCAGGCGCTGCGCTCCACGGATGCCGAAGCGAAGATGGATCCAGAGCTGCTGGGCGATGCTTTGTTCATGCACAAGCTCACGACCGGCGCGGAAGGCAAGATCTATATCGAATCCGAATATCGGTTCTACGCCCGCGACCACAAGCTCGCGGCTGATCCGACGCCGGAGTGCTCGTGCGCGCCGCAGCCGAGTTGCCACGGTCGGCTCGCTTTCGGCAACTACGAGTTCTCGCTCGGGGCGACCTACAACGAAGAGGCGTGTACGACGCCGTTCAATCCGAAGCGGCAGGCAGAGTTCGATCACGCCATGCAGACGGCGAAGCAGCTGATCGGGATCTATCTTCAGCCGCTGCGTCGCAAGCCTTCCTGGCTCTGAGACGCGGCGCCGGCCCAGAGATAACTCGCCAGGGCCAACGCGCCGCCAGCAGTCATGATCACGGCGAGCGTGCTGACCATGCCGTTGTTGAAGGTCGCAACGGCGAACCCCGCAGCCATTGCCAGTGCCGATTGCAACGCGCCCATGAGTGCAGAGGCTGCCCCCGCTTCGGCACCATGCGGAGCGAGAGCGAGTGCCGCAACATGCGGCGTGACTCGGCCGACGGTAACGAAGAACGACAGCTGCAAGGCGACGACCATCCACAGCGGCAACGCCCACAACGACGTCAGCGCGAACAACGCTGCGCCGAAGACAACCGGCATCCAGACATAGCGCGCGAGGATCTGGCCTGGGCTGAGGGTGCGCAGCGCGATCATGTTGAGCCGGCTCGCGGACATGAACGCGAGTCCATTCAAACCGATCAGCGCGCCGAACTGCTGCGGCGACAGATCGTAGCCACGCGTCAGCACGGTCGGCGCGCCGGTCACATAGGCGAACATCGCGCCCACCGCGAAGCCACCCACCAGCGAGTAACCGACGAGCACGCGATCCTTGCCGAGGCGGATGTAGGTCCGCAGCACGTTCACCGGATGCAGCGGGACCACCGTGGATTCAGGTCGCGACTCGCGCAGAGCGAAGTGCGTCGCGGCGAGCAAGACCACGCCGAGTGCCGTCTGGAACACGAATGTCGCGCGCCAGCCGAAGTGCGTCACGACGAAGCCGCCCGCCACGGGCGCGAACACCGGGCCGAGCGCGACGATCATCATCAGCAAGGAGAATGCGCGAGCGGCTTCGTGCGGCTGGCAGCGATCGCGCACGATCGCGCGGCCGATCACGAATCCGGCCGAGCCGCCGAGCGCCTGGACGACGCGCATCAGCGTGAGTGCCGGCATGCTGGCGGCGAGCGCGCAGCCTGCGGCACCCAGCGCATACAAAGCGAAGCCAAAGTACAGCGGCGGCTTGCGTCCGAAGCGATCGCTGATCGGGCCGTAGAACAGCTGGCTGACGGCGATGCCGACGAGATAGGCAGCCATCGTGGTCTCGACGCCGCGCACGCCGAACTCCCGCTCGATCGCGGGAAAGCCCGGCAGATACATGTCGATCGACACCGGGCCGACAGCGGCCATGGCTGCCACCAGCAGCAGCCAGCGGGGGACACCTTTCATTGGGATAAAGAGTCAGGCTAAAGCCTGACCCACAGTCGTGTTTGATTGCGCTCAGTAAACCACAACGCTGCGGATCGATTCGCCTTTGTGCATCAGGTCGAACGCGTCGTTGATCTTCTCCAGCGGCATCGTGTGCGTGATCAGGTCGTCGATGTTGATCTTGCCGTCCATGTACCAGTCGACGATCTTCGGCACGTCGGTGCGGCCGCGCGCACCGCCGAACGCCGTGCCTTTCCACACACGCCCGGTTACCAGTTGGAACGGACGCGTCTTGATCTCCTGCCCCGCGCCCGCGACGCCGATGATCACCGAGACGCCCCAGCCGCGATGGCAGCATTCGAGCGCCTGACGCATGAGGTCGACGTGGCCGACGCACTCGAAGCTGTAGTCGGCGCCGCCGTCCGTCATTGCGATCAGGTGCTGCACCAGATCGCCGCCGACTTCCTTGGGATTCACGAAGTCGGTCATGCCGAACTTCTCGGCGAGCGCGCGACGCCGCGGATTGAGATCGACACCGATGATGCGATTCGCGCCAACCAGCTTCGCGCCCTGCACGACGTTCAGGCCGATACCACCGAGACCGAACACGACCACGTTCGCGCCCGGTTCGACCTTCGCAGTGTTCATGACTGCGCCGATACCGGTCGTGACGCCGCAGCCGATGTAGCAAACCTTGTCGAACGGTGCGTCGGGTCGGATCTTGGCCAGCGCGATCTCGGGCAGCACCGTGTGATTCGAGAACGTCGAGCAGCCCATGTAGTGATGGATCTTGTCCTTGCCGATCGAGAAGCGGCTGGTGCCATCCGGCATCACGCCTTTGCCCTGCGTCGCGCGAATCGCCGTGCAGAGATTGGTCTTGCGTGACAGGCACGCTTTGCACTGGCGACATTCCGGCGTGTACAGCGGAATGACGTGATCGCCGACCTTCAGCGAAGTCACGCCGCGACCGACGTCGACGACGACACCTGCGCCTTCGTGGCCGAAGATCACCGGGAACAGGCCTTCGGGGTCCGCGCCGGAGCGCGTGAACTCGTCGGTGTGACACACACCGCTCGCCTTGATCTCGACCAGCACCTCGCCGTCACGCGGGCCATCGAGATCGACGGTGACGACTTCGAGCGGTTTGCCGGCGGCATACGCGACGGCGGCGCGAGTTTTCATAGCAGTGCCCTCGGAAAGGAAGAGTCAGGCTAAAGCCTGACCCACATGCAGGTCCAGCTCTTTGTGGGTCAGGCTTCAGCCTGACATTCATGGTTATTCGTGGCGCAGCGCTTCGATCGGGTCCAGCTGCGCGGCGCGGCGGGCTGGGAAGAAGCCGAAGACGATGCCGACCGCGGCGGAGAACGCGAACGACAGGAACACGATGCCGAGGTTCAGCACGAACGGCACGTGGAACGCGCTGGTTGCGAGCAGCGCGGTACTCAACCCGAGTGCGATACCGATGATGCCGCCGAACGCCGCGAGCGTGACCGCTTCGACCAGGAACTGCAGCAACACGTCGCGTGCCATCGCACCGACTGCGAGGCGCGTGCCGATCTCGCGCGTCCGCTCGGTCACCGACACGAGCATGATGTTCATGATGCCGACGCCGCCGACGACGAGACTGACCGCCGCGACCGCACCGAGCAATGCAGTAAGCACCTTCGAAGAGTTGGTGAAGGCGCTGGTGACCTCCTTGAGGTCGCGGACGTTGAAATCGTCCTCGGCGCCCTCGCGAATCTTGCGGCGCTCACGCAGCAGCCGTTCCAGGTCAGCCTGCACCTTCTCCGTCGACACGCCATCGCGCGCCGAGACCATGATCGCGTTGACGTCGGAGTTACCAGCCATGCGCCGTTGCAGCGTGCGCAGCGGTACGACGACGATGTCGTCCTGGTTCTGGCCGAACCCCGACTGCCCTTTCACGGACAGCAGGCCGATCACCTGGCACGACAGCTTGCCGAGGCGGATGGAGATTCCAATCGGATCCTGATTACCGAACAGCTCCTGCTTGACCGTGTCGCCGAGCATGCAAACCGCCGCGCCGGCACGCAGCTCGCTCTCCGAGAAATTGCGGCCCGATGCCAGCGGCCAGTCACGCACTTCCAGATACTTGTCGCTCGTGCCCGTGACCTGCGTCGACCAATTGGCATTGCCGTAGATAGCCTGCGCGCCACTGTTCGAGCTCGGCGCGACCGCGCGGACGCCGGAGATATCGTTCTCGATCGCGGTAACGTCTTCCAGGGTGAACGGCGCTGCCGAGGAGCGTGCGCCACCGCCGCCGCCAAAGCCCTGGCCGCGGAATACCTGAAGGAGGTTCGTGCCGAGCTTCTGGATGTCCGCCTGCACCTGCGCGGTGGCGCCCTGGCCGATCGTGACCATCGTGATGACGGCGGCGACGCCGATGACGATGCCGAGAATCGTCAGTGACGAGCGCAGCACGTTGCGGCGTATTTCGCGCAGCGCCAGCAGCATTGCGTTCCAGAACATCAGGCAACTCCTCGCACCGGAGTGTTGGCCTCGTCGCTCTCGATCACGCCGTCGCGGAAGCGCACGATGCGTCGGCTCCAACCCGCGATATCGGGCTCGTGCGTCACCATGACGATGGTCATGCCGCGCTGCTCGTTGAGGCCGGTCAGCACCTTCATGATCTCGATGCTGGTCTGGGTATCGAGATTGCCCGTCGGCTCGTCAGCGAACACGACTTGCGGCTGCGCGACGATGGCGCGCGCGATGGCGACACGCTGCTGCTGGCCGCCGGACAGCTCGCTCGGGACATGCGTCTCGCGACCGGCAAGTCCGACCTCGTGCAGCGCCTTGCGGGCGCGGGCGTGACGCTCTTCGGCGGGCAAGTGGCGGTAAATCAGCGGCAGCTCGACGTTTTCGAGCGCCGTCGTGCGGCTTAGCAGGTTGAAGCCCTGAAACACGAAGCCGAGATGGTTCCGTCGCAGCAAGGCACGCTGGTCCGCCGTCATCGTGCCGACCGGCACGCCGAGAAAGCGGTACGTGCCGGCGGTTGGCGTGTCGAGGCAACCGAGGATGTTCATGCACGTCGACTTACCGGAGCCGCTCGGGCCCATGACTGCGACGAACTCACCGGGCGCGATCGCGAGATCGATGCCGCGCAGCGCGCGCACCTGACCTTCGCCCTCGCCGTACACCTTAGTGACCTGCGACAGCTCGATTACCCGGCTCGGAGGAGTCGGCATGCCGGTCATTTCTTCGGCGCTTCTTCGTCGACGATGACCTTCACGCCGGGCTCGATCTTGCGCTCCAGCGCCTTCTTGAACTTCTCGTCGTTCGCCATCGGGCCCTGGCGGTTGCCGCCGTTCGGCTTCTCGCCGCGCGGCAATACTTGCGTCATGCGGCCGTCGGTCGCGCCCGGCTTGAAGATCGCCAGCGCGGGTTTGCCGTCTTCGATAACCCACACGCGGCCCATGCGTCCGCCACCGCGCTGCTGACCGCCGCCGAACATGCGGCGCGGCATCGTCGGCATCAACGCCGACAGCGGACCGCGCGACTGCTGCGCGTTCGGCGCGCCGGGCGCGTCGGCACCAGTCGGCGTGAAGCGCAGCGCGGCGTTCGGCACCAGCGTTGCGTCCTGGATGCTGGTGGTCACGATTTCGGCAGTCGCGGTCATGCCCGGCCGCAACAGCGAATCCGAATTGTCGACTTCGAGCACGGTCTCGTACGTGACTACGCCGGTTGAAGTCGCGCTGCTGCCGGAGCCGCCGCTGCTGCTGCTGCCACTGCTGCTCTTCTGCGTGTTGTTCGAGGCGAAATCGACTCGCGTAATCTTCGCGTGGAATTGGCGATTCGGAAACGCGTCGACGGTGAACGATGCATCCTGGCCGACTTCGACGGAGCCGATGTCGGCCTCGTCGACGGCGACGTGCAGCTCCATCTTCCTGAGATCTTCGGCGAGCGTGAAGAGCACCGGCGCCTGCAGCGACGAGGCCACTGTCTGGCCCGGCTCCACCGAACGCACCAGCACGACGCCGTTGATCGGCGACTTGATGTCGGTCTTGCTGAGATCCGTCTTGACCGCGTCGAGATTGGCTTTTGCCTGCGCGACGGCGGCTCGGGCCGCAGCCTCTTCGCCTTCGCCTTGCGCGACTGCCGACTCGGCAACGTCCATGTCCTGCTGCGAGGGCAGTTTGTTGTTGCTCAGCTCGCGCACCTTCTGGAGTCGAGCAAGGTTGGCGCGCGCTTCCTTGAGTCCCGCAAGGCTCTGCAGGACGCGCGCTTCGGCCGACGCAAGCGAGCTCTGTGCCTGGAGCACCTGCGCTTCCAGGCGCGTGGTGTCGAGCTTGGTGAGGACTTGCCCCGCCTTCACCTCATCGTTCACGTCGACCGTGACGGTGCGGATCGTGCCCGACAGCTCGCTGCCGATGTCGACTTGATTGCGCGGTTCGAGATTCCCTGTGGCCGTCACGGTGACCGTGAGGTCGCCGGTCGTGACGTCCTGCGTCACGTACTTGGGCTTATCGCTGCCGCTGCGCCCGAAGATGAAATAAGCGACGACGATCGCGACCAGCGCGATCGCACCCCAGCGGGCCCAGCGCTTCCACGGCGCCGGCGCGCCCGGGCCGTAGTCCGGTGTCGAGAGCTCGGGGGTCGCCGAGGGATTGGTTTCAGTGTCCACGATCTATTCCTTCGGGAAGACGCTCCAGCCGCCGCCCAGCGCCTTGTACAGGCGCACGAGGTTCGCCGTCACTTCGCCGTCGCTGACGGCGAGCGAGTCCTCGAGCGTGATGAGCTGACGGTCGGCGTTGAGCACGGTCTGGAAATCCACGAGTCCGGAGTTGTATTGCGTGAGTGCGAGATCGGACGCGCGCCGGGCGCTCTCGACGCCGAGCTGCAAGGCGTCGCGTCGCAGATGCTCGTTGGTCGAGGCAGTGAGCGCATTCTCGACTTCCTCGTAGGCGGCGAGAACAGTCGCTTCATACGTCGCGACCGCTTGGACGACGAGCGCATTCTGCGCATTCAAGTTCTGGCGCAGCGCCCCGCCGCGGAAGATCGGCAGATTCAACGACAGGCCGAAGCGATCGGTGCGGAAGCCGTTCGGCACGTCGCTCGCATTCAGCGCTTGCAACGTGATCGAGCCGGTCAACGACAGACTCGGATAGAGCGCCGCGGTCGCGACACCGACTTCGGCAGTCTGCGCCGCGAGGCGCCGCTCGGCGTTGCGAATGTCAGGACGACGACGCAAGACATCGGCAGGCACGCCGGCAGCGATCTCGAGCGGCGCGACCGGAATCGGTTTGCGCTCCGCGAGGGTCGCTTCGAGCGAACCGGGCGGATCGCCCGTCAGCACCGACAGGCGATTCATCGCTTGCACGAGGTTCGATTGCAGCACCGGTATCGCTGCACGCGTTTGCTGGTACGTGCTCTGCGCCTGCTCTTCATCGAGCGCCGTCGCCAGGCCCGCAGCCGCTCGCCAGTGAGTGATATCGAGAGTGCCGCGTTGTGATTCGAGATTCTTCTCGGCGTACGTCAGCCGCGACTGGGCCGTGCGCACGTCGACATAACTCAACGCAACGTCGCCCAGCAGCGTGACGAGCACGTCGCGTAGCTGCGCTTCGGTCGCGCCGAGCTGGGCTGTGGCTGCTTCGAATGCGCGGCGTTTGCCGCCAAACAGATCGAGCTCCCAGATCGCATCGACACCCGCGTCGTAAATCTCGTCTGTGCCGCCGGCGAGGCCAACGTCCGGATTGCTGACCCGCGACTCGGAGTTCGTGCGATTGCCGCCGGCCGAAGCGCTCAGCGACGGCCAGAAATCCGCGGCCGCGATGCCACGCCGGGCGCGCGCTTCGAGGACGCTCGCGTACGCCTGTTTGGCGGTCTTGTTATGCGCGAGCGCCTGCTCGACGAGCTGGTCGAGGACCGGATCGTTGAGCGTCTTCCACCAGTCCGCGAGCGCAGCGGGATCGCCGGCAGGCGTTACGGCGGCGGGTGCCGCAGCAGTCGGCCGCGAATGCCATTCGTCGGGGGTCACGGGTTGCGGCGGCCGATAATTCGGCCCGACGGCGCACCCGGCCAGCGCGACGAGAACCACCAAAGCGAGGAAGCTGCGCTCCATAGGGGCTATTAGACTGAAGTTCGCGCCGGGGTTGCGGCAAAGAAGTGTAATTCAATGTAACTTTATGTATCTGAAATCCCTTTAATTTCCGCGTTTCGCGCGCCGTAGTGGCGCTTATGCTCGGACGGCGCCGCGCCTGGCCAAGCCGGCATATGCGATCGAGCCCGCCCTGCCGCACAATCCGCTCTCTTCAAACCCCGGTGGAACCGTTTTGCCACCCGCCGGCTTTTGACTGACAACGATGATCCGACTCACGCACCTGAACCGCCTCGAAGCCGAGAGCATCCACATCCTGCGCGAGGTCGTCGCCGAGAGCGAACGGCCCGTCATGCTGTATTCCATCGGCAAGGACAGCTCGGTGCTGTTGCACCTGGCGATGAAGGCCTTTTACCCGGCCAGGCCGCCGTTCCCGCTGCTGCACGTCGACACGACCTGGAAGTTTCGGGAAATGATCGCGTTTCGCGACGCCACGGCCGCGCGGCTCGGCGTGCAGCTGATCGTGCATATCAATAAGGAGGGGCTGGCGCGCGGCATCGGCCCGTTCACGCATGGCTCGGCCGTGCACACCGACGTGATGAAGACGCAGGCGCTGAAGCAGGCGCTCGATCAATACGGCTTCGACGCCGCGTTCGGCGGCGCACGCCGCGACGAAGAGAAGTCGCGTGCCAAGGAGCGTGTGGTGTCGTTCCGGTCGGCGCAGCATCGCTGGGATCCGAAGCGTCAGCGGCCCGAGCTCTGGCATCTGTACAACACGCGCAAGAACAAGGGCGAAAGCCTGCGCGTGTTCCCGCTGTCGAACTGGACCGAGCTGGACATCTGGCAGTACATCTACATGGAGAACATCCCGATCGTGCCGCTGTACTTCTCCAAGCAGCGTCCGATCGTCGAGCGCGACGGTGCGCTGATCATGGTCGACGACGATCGCATGCCGTTGCAGGCCGGCGAGCGGCCCGAGCAACGCTGGGTGCGCTTCCGCACGCTCGGCTGTTATCCGCTGACCGGTGCAGTGGAAAGCCGCGCGGATACGCTGCCGGCGATCATCCAGGAAATGCTGCTCACCACCAGCTCCGAGCGCCAGGGCCGCGTGATCGATCACGACAGCGCGGCTTCGATGGAGAAGAAGAAGCAGGAAGGGTATTTCTGAAGAAGCGGAACGATGGCCCATAAGTCGGACCTCATTGCCGAAGACATTCACGCCTACCTCAAGTCGCACGAGCACAAGGGGTTGCTGCGGTTCATCACGTGCGGCAGCGTCGATGACGGCAAGTCGACCCTGATCGGGCGGCTGTTGTACGAATCGAAGTTGATCTTCGAGGACCAGCTCGCCGCGCTCGAAGCGGATTCGAAGAAGGTGGGCACGCAAGGCGGCGAGCTCGACTTCGCGTTGCTGGTCGACGGCCTCGCGGCGGAACGCGAGCAAGGCATCACGATCGACGTCGCGTATCGGTTCTTCTCGACCGACCGGCGCAAGTTCATCGTCGCGGATACGCCGGGACACGAGCAGTACACGCGCAACATGGTCACGGGCGCGTCGACTGCAGATGTCGCAGTGATTCTCGTCGACGCGCGCAAGGGCGTGCTGACGCAGACGCGCCGTCATAGTTACATCGTGTCGCTGCTTGGCATCCGACACATCGTGCTCGCGATCAACAAAATGGATCTGGTCGAGTACTCGCAGCAGACGTTCGATGAGATCGTCGCCGGGTATCGCGAGTTCGCGAAGCAGATCGGACTCACGAACATCGTCGCGGTGCCGCTGTCGGCGCTGCGCGGCGACAACATGCTCGAGCGCAGCGCACGCACGCCGTGGTACGACGGCCCGACGCTGATGGGCTATCTCGAATCGGTCGAGATCGAGGACGACCTGCAGACGAAGCCGTTCCGCTTGCCCGTGCAGTGGGTGAACAGGCCGAACCAGGACTTTCGCGGCTTCGCCGGCACGATCGCGAGCGGCAAGGTCCGGCGCGGCGATACGGTGCGGGTGTTGCCGTCGGGTCGGCAGAGTCGCGTGACGCGCATCGTCGGCTTCGAGGCCGACCTGGAAATTGCAGTCGCCGGGCAGTCCGTGACGCTGACGCTGGCGGACGAAGTCGATGTGAGCCGCGGCGACTTGCTCGCAGCGGCCGATGCGCCGCCCGCAGTCGCCGATCAGTTCCAAGCGACGATCATCTGGATGCACGAAGAGCCGATGCTGCGTGGCCGACCGTACGCCATCAAACTCGGCACGCGCATGCTCACCGGCAGCATCACGACGCCGAAGCACAAGGTGAACGTGAACACGCTGGAGCGGCTCGCAGCGAAGCAGCTGGAGCTGAACGAGATCGGTGTGTGCAACCTGAGCTTCGATCGCGCGATTCCGTTCGATCCGTACGCGGACAATCGCGAGACCGGCGGCTTCATCCTGATCGACAAGCTCTCGAACGACACCGTTGGCGCAGGCTTGCTGAACTTCGCGCTGCGCCGTGCCGAGAACATTCATTGGCAGGCGCTCGACGTCAACAAGACGGCGCGCTCGTCACTCAAAGGTCAGCGCGCGTGCGTGCTGTGGTTCACCGGACTTTCCGGCGCCGGCAAGTCGACGGTCGCGAACCTGGTAGAGAAACGCCTACACGCGCTCGGCCGGCACACGTACACGCTCGACGGCGACAACGTGCGCCACGGGCTCAACCGGGATCTCGGCTTCACGGATACGGACCGCGTCGAGAACATCCGACGCGTCGCGGAAGTGTCACGACTCATGGTCGATGCGGGCTTGATCGTGCTGGTGT
>Ga0310811_10003684_pt1 | contig 19325 bp, 18 predicted proteins | sample YCmetagenome_FD_207642 | JGI IMG/M metagenome (GOLD analysis project Ga0310811, IMG submission 207642) | Soil microbial communities from experimental microcosm in Duke University, North Carolina, United States - YC | ecosystem: Engineered > Artificial ecosystem > Soil microcosm > Unclassified ...
TGCCGGTGCTCGAGACCGATGACGGGCGCTTCCTGTCGGAGTCGGTCGCGATCTGCCGCTATCTCGAGTCGCTACATCCGACGCCGCCGTTGTTCGGACGCAGCGCCTATGAGCAGGCCGAGGTCGAGATGTGGATCCGGCGCTCCGAATTCCGGCTATGGACGCCGATGGGCCAGGTCTGGATCAACGACGATCCGCGCACCGCGGCGGTCAATCCCCATCAGAACAAGGAATACGGCGCGCATATGCGCAAGGCCGTGACCGGCGCGATGAAGTGGCTCGACAAGGAGCTCTCTGGCGCAGGGCCGTTCCTGGTGCACGACTATTATTCGATGGCGGATATCGTGCTGCTCTGCGGGCTCGACTTCGCGAAATTCGTGAACATGCCGATCCCGGAGGAGTTCACGCATCTGACCGCCTGGCACAAGCGCGTCTCGGAACGGCCGAGCGCGCGGGCGGAGGGCGTGAAAGCGGCCTAGAGAAGCGCGGCGAGCTTGGCGAAGGCGGCCATGTCGCCGCCGCGCGGGATCGTGGCGATGGGGACGCCTGCGAAACGGCGGAGCGTCGCCAGCGTCTCGTCGAGCGGGATGGTCGCTCCTTCGGTCTCGTTGACCACCAGAGCCGCGATCTTGAGGCGGGCGCGGGCGACGACTTCCATCGCGGTGAGCGTGTGGCTGATGGTGCCGAGATAGGAGCCGGCGACGAGGATCAGCGGCAGGCGCAGATCGGCCATCCAGTCGAGCACGGTGCGGCGCGCGTCGAGCGGCACCATCACCCCGCCGACACCCTCGATGAAGAGCAGACCGTCGCGCGCGGCATTCACGGCGTCGCGGCAGGTGTCGAGCAGCTCGTTATAGGGAATGAAACGTTCCTCGCGCGCCGCGGCCATGTCGGGCGACATCGGGGCGGCAAAGCGCCAGGGCGAGATGCGGGCGAGCGTCTCGGGCGTCATGGGCTCGCCGAGGGCATCGAGCAGCACGGCGGGGTCGCTGCCCGCGGGGGCGGCGTCATCGATGCCGCTGACAATGGGCTTGAGGGCGTGGGTCTTGAGACCGCCGAGGCGCGCGGCGCGGATCAGGCCGGCGGTGACGAAGGTCTTGCCGATATCGGTGCCGGTGGCGGTGACGAAGTAAGCGCTCATGTCAGGATCTTTTCGCGAAAGATGGTGGCGAGGCGGGCGATCTCGGAATCGGGATGGCCGGCGGTGAAGGCGATGCGGAGGCGGGCTGTGCCCTCCGGGACCGTAGGCGGACGGATGGCGGTGACGAGGAAGCCTTCGGCTTCGAGCGCGGCTTGCGCGCTGAGCGCTGCTGCGGCGTCGCCGAGGATGATGGGGACGATGGGGCTTTGTGCTTCGGGCATGTTGAGCGCGCGGGTGAAAGCGCGCGCCTTGGCGAGCGGCGCGGCAGCGCGCGCGGGATCGGCGGCAATGATATCGAGCGCGGCACTCGCGGCGGCGACCGAAGCCGGCGGCAGGCCGGTGGAATAGATCAGCGTACGGGCACGGGTGCGGATGAGGTCGATCACGGCTTTCGAGGCGCAGAGATAGCCGCCATAGGAGCCGAGCGTTTTCGACAGCGTGCCCATCTTGAGATCGGCGGGGTTGTCGCCGTCGACCACGGCGAGGCCGTGGGCGTCGTCGCTCATGAGCCAGGTGTCGTGTTGCTGCGCGAGCTGGGCAAGTTCGCCGAGGGGGGCGCGATCGCCGTCCATCGAAAAGACGCGGTCGGTGACGATCAGGGCGTGGCGATGCGCAGCGCGATGGGTGCGCAGGAGTTGTTCGGCATGGGCGAGATCGTTGTGGCGGAAAAGCTGCACGCCGGCGCGTGAGAGCTGAGCACCGGCCCAGAGGCAGGAATGTGCAAGCTCGTCGACAAGCAGGAGATCACCCTCGCCCACAATCACCGGAACAATGCCGGCATTGGCGAGATAGCCGGAGCCGAAGACGCAGGCGGCTTCGGTGCCTTTGAGGCGCGCGAGTTTTCCTTCCAGCTGGGCATAAAGTGGATGGTTGCCGGTGACGAGGCGCGACGCACCGGCGCCCGCGCCATGCGTGTCGATGGCGGCTTTCGCGGCGGCCTTCACGCGAGGGTGGTGGGTGAGGTTGAGGTAGTCGTTGCAGGAGAAGGAGAGGAGGCGGCGGCCGTCGCGCACGATCCAAAGCCCATCCTCGCGTGCGGAATCGACGAGCGAACGGCGCAAATCCCGCGCTTCGAGAGCGGCGAGCTTCCGGGCGGCGAAATCGTCGAGCGAGGACATCCTTGAGCGAACTTGCACCTTGGGGCCCGCCCCTATAATGCCTTGGGCGGCCTCGATAAAGGTGACTTGATGAACGCGCCCGCTCCCGAATTCCGCGACGGAACCGTGCGGCACGACTGGACCCGCGAGGAGATCGCGCGGCTCTTCGCCCTGCCCTTCGCCGACCTGATTTTCCGCGCGCAAAGCGTGCATCGCCAGCATTTCGCAGCAAACGAAGTGCAGATCTCGACCCTACTGTCGATCAAGACCGGCGGTTGCCCGGAGGATTGCGGCTATTGCTCGCAGAGCGCCAGTCACGAGACCGGCCTCAAGGCCTCCAAGCTGATGGAGATCGAAAAGGTGCTGGCCGATGCGCGGGTCGCGCGCGATGCCGGCGCGACCCGGTTCTGCATGGGTGCGGCGTGGCGCTCGCCGAAGGACCGCGATCTCGACGCGGTGTGCGCGATGGTCGAGGGCGTGAAGGCGCTCGGGATGGAAACCTGCGTCACGCTCGGCATGCTGACCGGGCCGCAGGCGGAGCGGCTGAAGGGCGCGGGGCTCGACTATTACAACCACAACATCGACACCTCGCCGGAGTATTACACCGAGGTGATCACGACGCGGACCTTCCAGGACCGGCTCGACACGCTCGAGCATGTCCGTAACGCGGGCATCAATGTCTGCTGCGGCGGCATCGTCGGGATGGGTGAAGCGGAGAGCGACCGCGTCGGCATGATCCATGCGCTGGCGACGCTGACGAGCCATCCGGAAAGCGTACCGATCAACGCGCTGATGAAGGTGAAGGGCACGAAGCTGGGCGAGAGCGATGCGCTCGATCCGATCGACTTCGTGCGCACCATCGCGGTGGCGCGGATCACGATGCCGAAATCCTTCGTGCGTCTTTCGGCCGGCCGCGACAACATGAGCGACGAGACCCAGGCGCTGTGTTTCCTGGCCGGCGCGAACTCGATCTTCTACGGGACGAAACTGCTGACGACGCCGAACCCGAAGGAAAGCCACGACCACAAGCTGTTCGAGAAGCTCGGCGTGACGCCGATGGCGCTGGACAGCTGAGCGTGAGCGCGCCGCCGGATTGGTACACGGCCGGCTTGCCGCATGTCTGGCTGCCCTATACGCAGATGAAGACCGCCAATCCGCCGCTGGCGGCGGAGCGGACGGAGGGGACGCGGATCGTGCTCGCGGATGGGCGCGAGCTGGTCGACGGCATCGCGAGCTGGTGGACCGCCGTCCATGGCTATAAACATCCGCATATCGTCCAGGCGATCCAGGCGCAGGCGGCGAAGCTGCCGCATGTGATGCTGGGCGGGCTGGTGCATGAGCAGGTGCTGACGCTGGCGGCGCGGCTCTGCGCCATCGCGCCGGGCGGGATGGAGCGGGTGTTCTTCTCCGATTCCGGCTCCGTCGCGGTCGAAGTCGCGATGAAGATGGCGACGCAGTACTGGCTGAACCGGAATATCCGTGGGCGGACGAAATTCCTTGCCTTCCGCGGCGGCTATCACGGCGACACCATCGGGACGATGGCGGTGTGCGATCCCGAGGAAGGGATGCATAGCCTGTTCACCGGGCTCCTGCCCGAGCATGTCATCGTCGACCTGCCGCGCGACGAGGGAAGCAGCGCTGGAGCGGCATGCGGACAGCCTCGCCGGCATCATCGTCGAGCCGTTCATCCAGGGCGCGGGCGGGATGCTGTTCCATTCCGAGGATGTGCTGAAACGGCTGCGCGCGGCGGCGGACAAATACGAGCTGCTGCTGATTTTCGACGAGATATTCACGGGCTTCTGCCGCACCGGTCCGATGTTCGCCTGCGAAGCGGCGGGCGTGGCGCCGGACATCATGACGCTCGGCAAGGCACTGACGGGCGGGGCGATCCCGCTGGCGGCGACGCTGGCGAGCAGGAAGGTGTTCGAGGCGTTCTGGTCGGACGATCCGGCCCATGCGCTGATGCACGGGCCGACCTTCATGGGCAATGCGCTGGCCTGCGCGGCGGCGAATGCCTCACTCGACCTGTTCGAGCGCGAGAACCGGGCGATGCAGGCGGTCGATCTCGCCAAGGCCATGGGGACTGAGCTGGGGCGGTGTATCGGGATGACGGGCGTGCGCGACGTGCGGGTGCGCGGCGCGGTGGGTGTGGTGGAGCTGGACGGAATCGCGAATCTCAACGATCTTAAGCGCCGGCTGGTGGCCGAAGGGGTATGGGTGCGGCCGTTCCGGAACATCGTCTACCTGACGCCGGCATTGACCATCGGCGAGGACGATCTTCGGAGCCTGACCCGTGCGATCGTGAAGGTGGCTGCCGAGGGGGTGTAGCGTGCGCTATCTCATCTATCTCGGGATTTTCCTGATCGGCGCCCTGGTGCTCAGCCAGGCGATCGTCCTGATAGACCTCGAAGCCCTGCCCGGCGACATCAATTACGACCACGAAAACTGGCATATCCACATCCCGGTGCTCTATTCGCTGGGGGCGAGCGGCATTCTGGCCTTTGTTTTCTGGTTCTTCCGGCGCTAAACGAACCCGTAACCCCTGCCCACCGAGTCGCGTCATGACGCTCCGCCCCATCCGCCGCGCGGTCCTTTCGGTATTCGACAAGACCGGCCTTGTGGCGTTCGCCAAGGGGCTCGACCGGCATGGCGTGTTGCTGATCTCGACCGGCGGCTCGGCCCAGGCGTTGCGCGATGCCGGGCTGAAGGTCGCAGACATCTCCGAGATCACCGACTTTCCCGAGATGATGGATGGGCGGGTGAAAACGCTGCATCCCAAGGTGCATGGCGGGCTGCTCTCGCTGCGCGACAAGGCCGATCACGCCGCGGCGATGAAGACGCATGGGATCGAGGGCATCGATATGCTGGTCTCGAACCTCTACCCCTTCGAGGACACGGTCGCCAAGGGTGCGGGGTTCGAGGACACGATCGAGCAGATCGACATCGGCGGGCCTGCGATGACGCGCTCGGCGGCGAAGAACCACGACTGGGTGACGGTGGTGACCGATCCGGCGGATTACGCCGCGATCCTCGCCGAGATGGATGCGAACAAGGGCGCGACCACTCTGGGCCTGCGCCGCAAGCTGGCGCAGACGGCGTTCGCGCGCACGGCGGCCTATGACGCGGCGGTGTCGAACTGGTTCGCCGAGCAGCTCGAGAAGGACGGCGACGCCGAGCCGCCGCGCTGGCGCAGCTTCGCCGGCGGGCTCAAGCAGAAGCTGCGCTATGGCGAGAACATGCATCAGCGCGCGGCGTTCTATACCGGCGGCGAGAAGCGCTTCGGCGTCGCGACGGCAGAACAGATCCAGGGCCGCGAACTCTCCTATATCAACATTCTCGATGCCGATGCGGCGTTCGAACTGGTGGCCGAGTTCAAGACGGACACGCCGGCGGTCGCGATCATCAAACATGCGAACCCTTGCGGCGTCGCGGTCGGCAAGAATCACCTCGAGGCCTATCTGCGGGCGCTGGCCTGCGATCCGGTGAGCCGCTTCGGTGGGATCATCGCGCTGAACGGCACACTCGACGGGCCGACGGCGGCGAAGATCGCCGAGATCGTCACGGACGTGATCATCGTGCCGGATGCGACCGAGGAGGCGAAAGCGGAGATCACGCGGCGCAAGAATGCGCGGCTCCTGATCACCGGCGGCCTGCCCGATCCTTACGTGCCGGGCTGGACGGTGAAGTCTGTTGCTGGCGGCTTGCTGGTGCAGTCGCGTGACGATGCCGATGCGGCGAAGCTCGATCTCAAGGTCGTGACCAAGAAAGCGCCGACGGAGCAGCAGCTTGCCGATTTGCGCTTCGCGTTTCGCGTCGGCAAGCACACCAAGTCGAACACCGTGATCTATGCCAAGAACGGCGCGACGGTGGGTATCGGCGCCGGACAGATGAGCCGCGTGGATGCGGCGCGCATCGCCGCGCTCAAGGCGCGGGACGCGGCGAAGGAAGCGGGGCTGAGCGAGCCGCTCACCATCGGATCCGTGGCATCGTCGGATGCGTTCTTTCCCTTCCCGGACGGACTTCTGGCGGTGGCCGAGGCGGGCGCGACGGCGGTGATCCAGCCAGGCGGCTCGATCAACGACAAGGACGTGATCGCAGCGGCGGACGAAGCCGGCATCGCGATGGTTTTCAGCGGCGTGCGGCAGTTCCGCCACTAGGGTCTGCTTTCCGGCGAGCCTGCGCAGGCCTATAGTCGGCAGATGATCAGGATTTTCGCTGCCGCGTTGTTGATGCTCGGAATACTGGGCGTCCAGCCTGCTGCCGCGCGGGACATGCAATTCAGCGGCCATGGCGTGACGCTGATCTTCCACATGCCGGATGCCTGGTTCACCGATCCCGATCCGAACTCGACCATGGTGCTGAAATCGCCCGATCATTCCGCGGCGATCACCATCAGCATCATCGATGCCGCCGAGGAGAGCGATGACGATGTCGCGGGCTTCCTTTTGGGCGCGCTGCACGCCGATCCGCCGCAGAAAGACAAGCCGATGCACATGTCGGGGCGGGACGGCTATCGCTACATCTCAAGCATCGTGAACAGCCACGGCGTGCATGCCAACATCCGGCTGACCGTGGTTCATGCCGATGTCCATGCGGTGGTCGTGTGCATGGCGGTTTTCCAGGACAACATGAGTGCCGAGCAGCAGACCGATGTCGATACGACAATCGACAGCCTGGGCGTCCAGCCGATCTGACGGCGGATTCTCCGCGTCCTTCAAAGCCTTAGAGCGTTAACGACGATTCCCCCACAATTTCGCGTCACGGCAATGCCACCAAACCGGGGCATTAGCGTTAATATCGGTTGTCTCGACAGCCATCGCGGCGGTTTGGACAGCCATGGGCAGGGGAGCCCAATGGGGGTGGGCGTGGCAATCCGACGGGCGATTTTCGCGGCTGCAGCCATGCTGGCGCTATTGGCCGGCGGCGCGGCTGAGGCCGTGGACTATGCCGACGGCAATTACGCGCTCAATCACATCAGCCTCGAAGCCGCGGTGCGCATCTGGCGCAAGGCGGCGTGGCAGAACAACGATTTCCTGGCGCAGGTGAAGCTCGGCGACGTCTACGCCAATGCGAGCGATAGCCGGTACTACGATCCCGTCGAGGCTTATGTCTGGTACTTCCTGGCGGCGCGCAATCGTGCGGCGCGGCGCGGCTATTGGGACGACGAAGCGGGCGATGTGATCCGGGCGCGCCGCGACCATGCCTGGGACAAACAAGGCGATATCCTGCTGATGCTCTCGACCGATGAGCGGGTGCAGGCGCGTAACCGCATCGTCTACATCCTCGCCTGCCGCGGTGCAGAGGGCTTCATCGATCTCGGCCGCATGACGCGCACGAGCGGCGGCGATGACGGCGGCGGTTGGCGGCGCGGCGGATGGCGCGGCGGCGACAGTGCGATCGTGCCGAACGATGCCGATGCGCTGGTCTATTTCCATCTCGCCGATGCGGCGGGAAGCCCGCTGGGGCGGCCCTATCTGGGCGCGCTCGAAGGCACTATGCGGCGCTACGAGATCGGCTCGCAGATCGTCGACAGGCAGGCGAAGGCGTTCCACTACTGGGCGCCGCCCTACGAGTATTATCCCGAAGGCGATGCGCCGGGCGGCGTGCCGCTCAGCGACGAGTGCCTGCCGAATGTCGAGCACCAGCGCGCGCTGCTGCTTGCCACGGCGATCCCGCAACCTGCGGCGGTGCATGCCCTCGCCTTCCTCGGCTTCCGCGGACGCGACGGTGTGGCGCGCTTCCAGGCGACGCTGGGCGACGAGCCGACCGGGCTCCTGATCGCTTCGCAGCTGGTGCGCGCGATCCAGATGGCGGCGACGCATGGCGATGCGGATTCGCAGAACACGCTGGGCGTGATGTACTCGAAGGGCACGGGCGTGGTGATCAACTATGTCCGCGCCGAGTACTGGTTCCAGAAGGCGGCCGACCAGCGCTATGCCGCCGCGCTCTATCACCTGGGCGTGCTCTACAAGGCCGGGCCGCCGGGGATCGCGCAGGATCTGCACAAGGCCAACGACTATTTCACGAGTTCGGCGCTCGCCGGCTTTCGCCCGACGATGAACCAGCTCGGCGCACTGCTCGATGCAGCCGCCAACCAGCCGCCGCGTCCCGGACAGAACTGAGAGGTATGCGATGATGAAGACGAGCCTTCTTGCCGCCGCCGCGCTTCTCGCGCTGCTGTCGATGCCGGGAACGGCGAGCGCCGGGGTGGGTGCCGACGGCGCGGTGCTGCTCGATCCCTTCGATCCGGTGCCGGAGATCGCGTTCCGGCACTACCGCGGCTATGGCTGGGGCGGTTGCGACAGCGGCTGCGGCGGCGGTTATCGCGATTGCGACGACGGCTGCTACCGCCATCGGCATCGTCATCACAAGCGCTGCGACGATGCCTGCGGGCGCGACCGCGATGACGACGACGATTACGACGATCATGACGGCGCGCCTCCGGGTCCGCCGCCGGGCCCGCCGCCCTGCACCTCGGCGCGCTGCTACGATGCGGAGCATTACGAGCGGCGCTGGCGCGACGGCGACCGGATGGGCGTCGAGTGGTACGACCGCGGCCGCAAGGAGCGCGCACTCGATGGCGGCCATGACGATCATTTCTACGGCCGTGGGGGCGACGACTGGCGCGACGACGACAGCGGCCCCCCCCCGGGACCGCCTCCCGGACCCCCGCCGGGTGCCAAACCCTAGGCCACCGTCGCGCGTTCCTCGCGGACGAAGATCATCAGGATCAGACCGATCACGAGGAACACCGTGATCGCAAGGAGGCCGCCGCGCTGGCTCATGGTCAGCGCGGTCATCGCCGTGACCGACATGTTGGCGAAGGGCGTCGCCGCCGTGCCGGAGAGCGACATGAGGCCGAAGAACTCGGTCATTTTCTCGGGCGGCGCGAGGCGGGCCATCATGGTGCGGGCATTGGCGTAGCCCGCGGTGATCAGCACCGCGACGCCGTTGACGATGCCGAGATAAATGACCTGCGGCCAGGTGTTGAAGAACGGCAGGGCGTTGATCGGCGCGGCGTGGACGTCATAGGGGATGAACCAGAGGATGCGGTCCGGCGCCATGGTGAGGCTGAGGCAGAAGAACAGCAGCGTGCCGCCGACCGAGACGAAGATCGCGCGCCTGGAGCCGAGCGAGTTGTCGAGCCAGCCGCCGACATAGCCGCCGAGCACGGCGAAGACGCTGAGCTCGATGCCGTAGATCATCATGGTCAGCGGACCCCAGTCGAAGGTCACCGCCGCATAGATGCCGCCGAACAGAAGCACTGCGCCCATGCCGTCGTTGAAGAAGATGCGGGCGAGCAGATACATGCCGACATTGCGGTAGTGGCGCAGGCTGAGGATCGTGCGCCATACCGCGGCAACGCCGAGGCGCATCTGCCGGACTATCGGCACGCCGGTGCTCGGCTTGTCGGGCGTGAAGAGGAAGAGCGGGATGGCGAAGATCGCGAGCCAGATGGCCGAGATCGGGCCGGTGAGACGCTCGGGATCGTGTGCCGCCTGGTCGACGCCGAAGAGCGGATGGGACGGCACAAAAGGCCAATCGACATGGCCGGGTGCCGAGAAGGCAACAATCATGAAGCCGAGCAGGATGACGCCGGCGAGATTGCCGAGCGAGAGGCCGAGGCCCGAGAGCGGCCCGACACGCTCATGCGGTGCGATGGTCGGCAGCATGGCGTTGTGGAAGACGCTCGAGAATTCATAGGCGAAATTCGCCGCGATGATCGCGATGGCGAGCAGGATGAGCTCGCTGGAAGACGCTTGCGGCGTCGCGATCCACAGCGCCAGCATCGAGACGACCATGATCACCGTATAAACGAAGATCCACGGCTTGCGGCGGCCGCCGACATCGGCGATGGCGCCCAGAAACGGCGCGGCAATCGCCGTGATGAGACCGCCCTGGGAGGAAATCGCCGACCAGATGATCTGGCCGCGCACCGGATCGCCGACGACATGGCGCGTGAAGTAAGGCGCGAAGAGATAGATCGTGACCAGCAGCACATAGGGAATGCGGGCGCATTCGAACATTGCCCAGGAGACCTGGCCGAGGCGATGGGCGATGGGGCCCCCGGTCGCGGAGACGCCGCCGGGACGATGGAGCCATGCCGCCCAGCCGCCGGGCGCGGCTTCGGCCTGCGACGCGGGATCCGTGTCTATGTTCGCCGCCAAACGCCGCGCAGGCTCATCACCCGCGTCATTGGAAGACTTCACGCGCACCCGCTCCCCAGATGTTCCGCTTATCGACCCAGCCGACGGTCCCTGAGGCCTCGACCTCGCAGACCGCAAGCTCGCATGCCTTGAGCTTTGCGACAACGCCGGGCTGGGCATAGGCGACAATCTTGGCTTCCGGCGCGTCGTCTTCGCGGATCGGCGAGCGCTTGCGGCCGACGAAGAGGACGGTGCGGCGATCGCTGAGCTGGGTGTGATGCATCCAGCCTGTGACGCCGTCGATGTCCTTGACCTTGCGCCAGACATCGAAGCTGGCGACGACCTCGAGCGGGTAATCGCGATGACGATAGACCCAGAGGATGCGGTGCTTGTAGGACGGACCCTGGCGCAGGAAGGCCTCGCCCTTGCGCACGCTCATGTAGTGCGGCGGATCGCCGGCGGTGGCGGGCAGCGCGAACAGCAGGACGAAAAGCGCGATGGCCGCGCGCAGTTTGCGGGAATCGAGAGGCATGCGTTTGCGATGATATCGGCGCGGGCGGCGATTGCGAGCCGCATCGACCATGCGCGAGACCATATTTGACGCGCTGCACCCTCGCGCACTAGGGTCCGGCCACGCGCTTGGTTTTGGGAACACGGTTTCAACCGTGGCTGCCCCCGCAACTGTAGCCGGCGAGCAAACCGTTCGATTGCCACTGGGGTTTCCCGGGAAGGCGAACGGGGCGCGAAGACCCGGCGAGCCAGGAGACCTGCCTAGCGCCGTCGTCCTGTTTCCGTCCGGGGTGTGGCGGGGACCGCGGGAGAAACCGCCGTGGCGACAAGGGGAGTCGTCGGGGTGGGTGTTATGCCAAACCGGAAAAGTGCTGCGCCGTGCGCGACGGCTCCTGTAACCCACAGGAGAATGTCATGCGTAGAGAACTGCTCTTTGGAACCGCACTCGCCACTTGTCTGGCAACGCAGGCCATAGCCGATCCCGAACTTATGGCCCTGGCGGTCTCCCGCACCAGCCCCGAGTTGATCACGGTCACTGCGACTCGCACAGAACAGCAAATCGCCGTCACTGGCGCGTCGGTGACTGTGCTGACGGCGCAGGATCTCAAGGACCGGCAGACGGTGCTTCTGACCGACGCGCTCAAAGAGGTGCCGTCGCTCGTCGTCGTGCGCAATGGCGGGCTCGGCCAGCCGGCGAGCGTCAGCCTGCGCGGCGCGGAGGCGGGGCAGACGGTGGTCTTGATCGACGGTGTGCGGGTCAACGATCCGAGCACGACGGATGACAGCGCCGCAGCGGCGCTGGGCGACCTGCTCGTCAACAATATCGACCGCGTGGACGTGCTGCGCGGGCCCCAATCGACACTCTACGGCAGCGACGCCATCGGCGGCATCGTGAACGTGGTGACCAAGCGCGGCGGCGATACGCCATTCGGCGTGTCGGCGAGTGCCGAGGGCGGATCGTTCGGGACGTTCCATGCCAATGTCGCGGCCAACGGCAGTACGGCGATGGTCGATTACGGCGCCGGCCTGAGCTATCTCACCACCGTCGGCACGCCATCGGCCGATGTGCGCGCGGGCAATCCGGAGAATGACGGCTACAACAATTTCGGCGCGACGGCGAATGTGCGGGTGCATTTCAGCGACACGATCAGCGCCGACCTGCGCGGCTATTACACGCGCGGGCATTCGGAGTTCGACGACGGCTTCGGCGGCCCGCCGCTGTTCGCGGTGGCGGATTCGGCGGCGAACAGCACTAACGAGCTGAAAGCCGGATATCTCGGTCTCAATGCAGACTTCCTCGGCGGACGTTTCCACAATCGCATTGCGCTGATCGGGACCGAGGCAGGGCGCAGCTTTTTCGACTCGGCATCGGACATCACGCATCTGAACTACGAATATTTCAGCAGCACGGCGCGGTTCGAATATCAGGGAACCTTCGACCTGAACGACACGACGCAATTCGTGTTCGGCGCGGAGACGCAGTTCACGACCTTCCGCAACAACAATTACGGCATCTTCGCGTTCTTCTCGCCGCCGGTGATCGGCGGGCATGACCGGCTGACGGGCTATTACCTGCAGGGCCAGACGACGCTGCTCGACAGGCTGACGCTGACCGCGGGCGCACGTCTCGACGACGACGACCAGTTCGGTACGCATACCTCCTACAAGCTGAACGCGGCTTACGGGCTCGACATCTGGGATACGACGTTGCGCGCGAATGTCGGCAGCGGGTTCAAGGCGCCGAGCCTGTTCCAGCAGTTCGGCCCGAACTCGAACCCCATCGACACGCTGAAGCCGGAGAGCGCGGCGGGATGGGAAGCGGGTTTCGATACGAATGCGTTCGACGAGCCGGTGCGGTTCTCGGCAACCTATTTCGACCGCAAGACGACGAACCAGATCGGCTTCCAGAACTGCTTCACGCCTGCCGATGCGCCGGGCTGCCCGACGCGCGTGGCGGTGTTCGGCTATTACATCAACACCGACAAGACGCATGGCAGCGGCGTCGAGATCGAGCTGAAAGCCCCCATCGGCGACACCATCGAGGCGAGCCTTCAATACACCAACATGACGGCGGCGAACGATCTCACCCATCTCGACCTGCCGCGCCGGCCGCACGACCTGGCGAGTGTCGAAGTGAAGTGGCATCCGGTGGAGGAAGCGCTGCTGGGGCTCTCCGTCACCTATCAGGGCAAGCGCTTCAACGACACGGGCAATTTCACGCCGCTGACCAGCAATACGACGGTCAACCTGTTCGGCTCCTACGACCTGAACGAGCAGTGGCAGGTGTTCGGGCGGGTGGACAACCTGTTCAACGACCGGACCGAGGAGGTCACGGGCTATGGCGTGCCCGGGATCGGGGCCTTCGCGGGCATCCGAGCCGCTTTGTAAGCGCCTGACGGCCATGGCAGAGTCCGGGGATCGACATTCCCGGACCTGCCATGACCGTCTCCAAGATCCTGATCGCCAACCGCGGCGAGATCGCCGTGCGCATCGCGCGCGCCGCCGCCGAGCGCGGCCTGAAAAGCGTCGCGATCTATTCCGACGACGATGCCGCCAGCGCGCATGTGAAGGCCGCCGATGCGGCGCATGCGCTGGGCGCGAGCGGGCCTGCGGCCTATCTCGACATTGCCCGCGTCGTTGCCGCCGCGAAGAGCGAGGGCTGCGACGCGATCCATCCCGGCTATGGCTTCCTGAGCGAAAACGCGCTGTTCGCCGAGGCCTGCGAGAAGGTGGGAATCACCTTCATCGGCCCGAGCCCGCGCGTGCTTTCGATCTTCGGCGACAAAGCGCGGGCGCGCGACCTGGCGTCGAAGTTCGGCGTGCCGGTGCTGGCGGGAACGGAGGGACCGGCCACGCTCGAGCAGGTGCGGGCGTTCTTCCGCACGCACGGCGCAATCATCATCAAGGCCATCGCCGGCGGCGGTGGGCGCGGGATGCGCATCGTCACGAATGAGAGCGATATCGAGCAGGCTTATGCGCGCTGCCAGTCGGAGGCGCGCGCGTCATTCGGCAACGATCTGGTCTATGCCGAGGCGCTGATGGCCGATGCGCGCCATGTCGAGATCCAGGTCGCGGGCGACGGCAAGACGGCGGTGCATGTCTGGGAGCGCGACTGCACGCTGCAGCGGCGGCACCAGAAGATTGTGGAGATCGCACCGGCGCCGGGGCTCGACGCGAACCTGCGCAAGCAACTCTGCGATGCGGCGGTGTGGCTGGCGGACGATGTGAATTTGAAGGGGCTGGCGACCGCGCCATGGCGCTGCGTTCGCGTTCATCGAGGCCAATCCGCGGCTGCAGGTCGAGCATACGGTAACCGAGGAAGTGACCGGGATCGATCTCGTCGGCGTGCAGATCGAGCTGGCGCGCGGGCGTTCTCTGCGCGAGTTGGGGCTGGTGCAGGACGAGATCCCGGTGCCGCGCGGCTCGGCGGTGCAGCTGCGCATCAACATGGAGAAGATCGAGGCCGACGGGACGGTGAAGCCATCGGGCGGGACGCTGAGCAAATTCGTGCCGCCCTCGGGGCCGGGCGTGCGGGTGGATACCTTCGGCTACGAGGGCTATCGCACCAATCCGGCCTTCGATCCCCTGCTCGCCAAGCTGATCGTGCATGGGCCGGATTTCGCCACCGCGCTGATGCGGGCGAAGCGGGCGCTCGACGAGTTCGTGATCGAGGGCGTGGCGACCAATGCCGGCTTCCTGCATGCGCTGATCTCGCGCAGCGATCTCATCGGCACGACGGCGCATACGCGCTATGTCGAGGATCATGCGGCGGCGATCTTGGCCGAGGCGGCGGCATGGAAGCCGGCAACGGTGGCGACGGGCGGCGCTGCCAGCGCGGCGCCTGTGGCAGCGGCGGTTGCCGCGCCGGACGGCACCGTGGCGGTGGCGGCGCCGATGCAGGGCAAGATCGTTTCCATCGACGTAAAGCCGGGCGATGTGGTGCGGCAGGGCACGGCGGTGGCGGTGCTCGAATCCATGAAGATGGAGCATCTGGTCGCCGCAGCAGTCTCAGGGCGGGTGCATTCGGTGGCGCACAAGCCGGGCGAGGTGCTGTTCGAGGGCGATGCCCTGCTCTTCCTGATGCCAGAGGAGGTCGCGGGCGGCGAGGCGCAGGCGGAAGCGGCGCGCGATCCGGATTTCATCCGGCCCGATCTGAAGGAGTCGCTCGACCGTCATGCCTTCGGTTACGACGCAAACCGGCCCGAGGCGGTGGCACGGCGGCGCAAGACCAGGCAGCGCACGGTGCGCGAGAACGTCGAGCAGCTCTGCGATCCGGGCAGCTTCATCGAGTATGGCGCGCTGGCGTTTGCCGCACAGCGGCGGCGGCGCGAGATGGACGACCTGATCAGGAACACGCCGGGCGACGGCATCGTCACGGGCATCGGCACGGTGAACGCGAAGGAATTCGGCGAGGCGAAGGCGCGCTGCGCGGTGATGGCCTACGACTACACCGTGCTCGCCGGCACGCAGGGCGCGATGAACCACCAGAAGAAGGATCGCCTTCTGAAGGTCGCGGAGGAATGGAAGCTGCCGATCGTATGCTTCACCGAGGGCGGCGGCGGGCGGCCGGGCGACACGGATTTTCCGGGTGTCGCAGGATTGGATACGCCGACCTTCCGGCAATACGCGAAGCTTTCGGGATTGATGCCGCGCGTGGGCATCAATTCGGGGCGCTGTTTTGCCGGCAATGCCGCGATCCTCGGCTGCTCCGACGTGGTGATTGCGACGGCGAACTCCAATATCGGCATGGGCGGGCCCGCGATGATCGAGGGCGGCGGACTCGGCGTCTACAAGCCCGAAGACGTCGGGCCGATGTCGATTCAGGTGCCGAACGGCGTCGTGGATATAGCGGTCGAGGATGAGATCGAGGCCGTCGAGGCGGCGAAGAAGTATCTCTCCTATTTCCAGGGGCCGCTCAGCGGGTGGGATGCGGCGAACCAGAAGGAGCTGCGCCATCTGATCCCGGAGAACCGGCTGCGCGTCTATGAGAGCCGCAAGGTGATCGACACGCTGGCCGATGCGGGCTCGGTGCTGGAACTGCGCGCGGGCTATGCGCCGGGGATGATCACGGCGCTGATCCGGATCGAGGGCGCGCCCTTTGGCTTGATCGCCAACAATCCGATGCATCTGGCCGGCGCCATCGACGGACCCTGCGCCGACAAGGCCGCGCGCTTCCTGCAGCTCTGCGATGCGTTCGGGCTGCCCATCGTCTCGCTGTGCGACACGCCGGGCTTCATGGTGGGGCCGGAGCACGAGAAGACCTCGCTGGTGAGGCGCGTGTCGCGCATGTTCGTCGTCGGCGGCGCGCTCAGCGTGCCGATCTTCACGGTCGTGCTGCGCAAGGGCTACGGCCTCGGCGCGCAGGCGATGGCGGGCGGCAGCTTCCATGCACCGTTCTTCATCGTGAGCTGGCCGACCGGCGAGTTCGGCGGCATGGGCCTCGAAGGCGCGGCACGCCTCGGCTATCGCAAGGAACTGGAAGCCGAGCCGACGGACGAGGCGCGCGAGGCCCTGTTCAAGAAGCTGGTGGCGCAGAGCTATGCGCGCGGCAAGGCGATCAACATGGCGGCGTATCTCGAGATCGACGACGTGATCGACCCGGCCGACACCCGGCGCTGGATCACGCGCGGCTATCGGAGCCTGCCGCCCTGGGATGCGAGCAAGCGGCGGACATTCGTGGACACGTGGTGAGGCTCAGCCCGCCATCCGCTGCGCCGCCCCGCGGGACCTGACGAAGATTTCCGGCGCGTGGTCGAGCGGGGTGAAGGCGTCGCTGACGCCGCGCACGTTTTCGGCGTGGCCGAGCACGAGCGCGCCGTCGGGCTGGAGGATGTCGGCGATCTTGTCGAGGACCTGGGTCTTGGTCTTCTGGTCGAAATACATCATCACGTTTCGGCAGAAGACGATATCGAGGTCGTCAAGCCAGCCGTAGGAATCGAGCAGGTTGAACTGGCGGAAGCTCACCATGCGGCGGAGGCTTTCGGAGACGCGCCAGTTGCCGTTCTCCTCGGTGAAATGCGCAACGAGGCGGCGTATCGGAAGGCCGCGCTGCACCTCGAAATGGGAGTAGAGGCCGTCCTCGGCGCGTCCGATCATCTCGGCGCTGAAATCGGTGGCGATGAGATCGATGCGCCAGCCCTGCGCGACGAGCCTGGCGTCGTCGAGCAGCATCGCGATCGAGTAGGCCTCCTGACCGGCGGCGCAGGCCGCGCTCCAGATGCGCAGACGCTTGGTCGATGCGCGGGCCTCGACGAGCTGCGGGAGGATGAGGTCGCGGAACTGCTCGAAGGCGTGGCGGTCGCGGAAGAAGGAGGATTCGTTGGTGGTCAGCGCCTCGGTGACTTCGCGCGCCAGCTTCTCATGGCCGTGGCGCAGCTCGGCGATCAGCCCGTCGACGGTGCGAAAGCCGAAACGGCGCATCACCGGCGCAAGCTGACCGGCGACGAAGCCCGGCTTGTTCCGGGTCAGAACGAGGCCGGAGCGCCGCCGCACGATTTGGGCGAGGAAGGCGAGGTCGTCGGAGTTCATCGGCTTGGGTTCTAGACGAGACCGACCTCGGCCAGCTTGGCCTCCATGATCTCGCGGTCGAACGGCTTCATGATGTATTCGTTGGCGCCGGCGCCGAGTGCTTCGGTGATGTGCGCGACGTCGTTCTCGGTCGTGCAGAAGACGACGACGGGATGATCGCCGCCATGCTCGCGGCGCAGCGTCTTGAGAAATTCGATGCCGTTCATGTTCGGCATGTTCCAGTCGAGCAGGATCAGCTCCGGCATCCGGCTACGGCAGGCGCTGAGCGCGGCGAGGCCGTCTTCGGCTTCGTCGGTGGCGAATTTCAGATCCTGAAGAATGCGGCAGGCGACCTTGCGGATCACGCGGCTGTCATCGACGACGAGGCAGTTTCTCATGGCATATGCGTCCCAAAGCGGCCGCGAACACACCGCGGCCCACAAAGATTGCGAGCCGCCAGAGTAGTGCGCGAAGCGTAAATGGGGCGTTTAAGGGTTAACCCGTGAGAGAACTAACCGGCCGCCAGTTCGACGGCCCCTTCGCGGGCGGTGAGCGTCAGCCCGGCGTTGAGATCACGCGACAGCTTGTGCGTCAGGTAGGGCTGGATGCCGCGGGCATCGAGATGGCTTTCCTCGCCGCGCACCGCATTGGCGACCTCTTCGAGGACGCGGGCATGCGGAGAGGTGGCGACGATCTTGAACGAGGGCGCAGCCGGATCGGAACTGACGTTCACCTCGAGCTGGCCGCCGCGCGGCAGGCAATCGGCGCCGAGCAGGGCGGAATTCATCAGCAACTTGGCCCAGTTCTTCGGCCAGTTCACATGCGGCGAATTCCAGGTGAGCTGGACTTTTCCGCCCTCGAGCAGGCCGGTGACGAGGCGGCCGACCTCGCCGACATCGAGTTCCGCACCCGCGGAGCCAGCGGCGCCGAAGGCGATGCGCATGAACTGGAGACGGGCCAGCGCCTGCATCGCGCTCGAGGTGACGATCTTGAGCGCGTCGGCACGCATCGCGGCGTCGCGCTCGTCCTCCATCACTTCCAGGCCGTTGACCACCGCACCCAGAGGCCCCACAAGATCGTGGCACACCCGGCTGACCAGAAACGCCGAGAATTCGATGTCATCCATCACCGGGGCAATCTCCATGGGCGGGATATGGTTTTCAGACGGTAACCATGATCGTCGCCTCTTAAGGAAGACTTAAGATGGTTTCAACGCCTTCGGAGCGTCTGGCTGCGCTGGTCGCGCTCGCCCATGAGGCGGGAGCCGTGGTGATGCGGCATTACGAGGCCGGGACCGAGGCGCGGCAGAAATCCGACCACTCCCCGGTGACCGATGCCGATGAAGAGGCCGAGCGCCATATCCTCGCCGGTTTGGGCCATCTTGTGCCGGGGGTGCCGGTGGTGGCGGAGGAGGAAGTTGCGGCCGGGACGCTCCCCACTGTGGGCATGCACTTCTTCCTGGTCGACCCGCTGGACGGGACCAAGGAGTTCATCAACCGGAACGGCGAGTTCACCGTGAACATCGCCGAGGTGGTCAACGGACTGGCGGTGCGCGGCGTGGTCTATGCCCCGGCCAAGGGCCGGCTGTTCTACGGCGAGACGCCGGGCGGCGCGTGGGAAGTCGCGAGCGAGGTCGGCGCGGCGCCGGATCTGGCGAAGGGGCGGCGCCTTGCCGTGCGCAAGCCGCCGAGGGATGGGCTGACCGCCGTCGCGAGCCGCAGCCATCGCGACAAGAAGACCGAGGAATATCTCGCGCATTATCCGGTGAAGGATTTCATCACCGCAGGATCGTCGCTGAAGTTTTGCCTGATTGCGGCGGGCGAGGCCGACATCTATCCGCGTCACGGCACGACGATGGAATGGGATACGGCGGCAGGCGATGCGGTGCTGACGGCGGCAGGAGGACAGGTGACGAATCTCGAT
>Ga0310811_10003685_pt1 | contig 19323 bp, 19 predicted proteins | sample YCmetagenome_FD_207642 | JGI IMG/M metagenome (GOLD analysis project Ga0310811, IMG submission 207642) | Soil microbial communities from experimental microcosm in Duke University, North Carolina, United States - YC | ecosystem: Engineered > Artificial ecosystem > Soil microcosm > Unclassified ...
CAGACGAACGCCTCCCGCCCGGCGTAAGGCCGGACCACGGCGGCGAGACCGGCCGCGGAGGGCAGGCCCTGCACCGACTCCAGCCAGTGGACGACGGTCAGCCGCTCGCCGTACTCGGCGGTGAGCGCGACGAGCTCATCCCGGAAGATCACCGATTTCTCGTCCCGGTTGGCGTAGACGAGGGTGACCGCCGCGGTGCCGGCGCGCAGGCACGACTTGAGGATCGACATGACGGGCGTGATGCCGCTGCCGCCCGCGAGCAGGAGCAGGTCGTCGTCGAGCGAGGCGGGGGTGAACGTGCCCGACGGGCGCAGGATCTCGAGCAGATCGCCCTCGGTGACGTTGTCGCAGATCCAGTTGGACCCGTAGCCGCCCCGCGTGCGCTTCACGGTCACCTTGAGCTTGTCGTCGCACACCGGCGAACTGCTGAGGGAGTAGCAGCGCGCGGCGCCCTCCGGGCGCGTGGTGGGCACCCGGACGGTGAGGAACTGGCCGGGCCGGTAGCCCAGCCGGGAGTGGTCGCCGTCGGCGGGCTCGAGAACGAGCGAGTGGGCGTCGGAGGTCTCGCGGATGACCTCGACGACCCGCACCATGAGCGGTCCCTGCTGCGTCATCTACCGGACCGCGCCGCGTGCCCGCTCGACCGGGCGCGTGCCGCCGCGTGCCGTGCGGCGATGTATCCGAAGACGATCGAGGGGCCGATCGTGGCACCCGGACCGGCGTATTCGTTGCCCATCACCGAGGCCGAGGTGTTGCCCGTGGCATACAGGCCCTCGATCACCGACTCGTCCGACCGCAGGACACGGCTGTGCTCGTCACAGACCAGCCCGCCCTTCGTGCCGAGATCCCCGACCTCGATCCGGAACGCGTGGAACGGCGCCCGGTCGATCACATCGAGGTTCGGATTCTTCAGCGTCGGGTCTCCGTAATACCGGTCATACGCGCTGTCACCGCGGCCGAAATCCTCGTCCTTGCCCGCCTCGGCGAACCGGTTGAACCGCTCCACGGAGTCGGCCAGAGCATCGGCGGGGACACCGATCTTGCCGGCGAGCTCGGCGATGGTGCCGGCCTCGAACGCCACACCCTTCTCGTAGAAATCCTTCGGGATCGGCGCCCCCGGGAGGATCTGCGCGAACGGATAGCGGCCCCTCGCCTTGGCGTCCATCACGAACCACGCCGGGACGTGCCCGCCCGCCAATTGGTCGTGCACGAAGTTCACGTACGGCGAGGACTCGTTGGTGAACCGCCTGCCCTCCGACGACACGATGATCGACGGCGGGATGCACCGCTCGGACACCAGCGGGATGGTCGCGCCGGCGGGATGCCGCACGGACGGCATCCACCAGGCGTCGTCCATCAGGTCGAGTGCGGCGCCGAGGCGCTCCCCGGCCAGGATGCCGTCGCCGGTGTTCTCCCTGGCGCCCATGCCGAAGTCGGCCTTCCCGCCCTCGGGCAGGTGTTTCGCGCGCAACTCCGGGTTGTGGTCGAACCCGCCCGTCGCCAGCAGCACGCCGTACCTGCCGCGGATCCTGACGGTCCCGCCGTCGCGCCGGGCGACGATGCCGGTGACGGCGCCGTCGTCGCCGGTGACGAGATCGGTCATGGGCGCCTTGAGCCAGAGCGGGATGCCCGCGTCCTTGAGCGCCATCCGCAGCCGGGCGACGAGCGCACGCCCGCCGGTGGCCATGTGCCGGCGGCGGACGACGTTGGACGAGACCCGCCAGGCCGCGATCACCGAGGCCCAGCGGCCGCGCCAGGTGCGCTTGACCATGGCCAGGTCGCGGTAGTCCTTGGCGGTGATCCACAGGCCCAGTGGGCCCTTCATGCTGTTGGGACGCTGGTGCTTCTCGTCGTCGCCGAGCTTGCGGGTGTCGAACGGCAGAGCCTCGATCGAGCGGCCCTGCGGGCGCCCGCCCTCCAACTCCGGGTGGTAGTCGGCGTAGCCCTTCACCCAGAAGAACCGCATCCACCTGCTCCTGCCGAGCAACTTCATCGCGGCGGGTCCGTTGTCCACGAACGCGTCGAGCCGTGCGGCCGACACCCGGCCCTCGGTCAGCAGGTCGAGATAACGGCGGATCGACTCACGGCTGTCGTCATGGCCCTTCGCCCGCAGGGTGGGGTTGTTGGGAATCCAGATGCCGCCGCCGGAGATCCCCGTGCTGCCGCCGTACTTCCCGCCTTTCTCGACCACGACCACGGACAGGCCGCTGTCCTGCGCGGTCAGCGCGGCGGCCATGCCGCCCGCGCCGCTGCCGACGATGACGAGATCGAATTCGTGGTCCCACTCGCTCACTGGGCGTCCTTCCTCGTCAGGAAGCCGAGCACGACGCTCTCCCAGGCGGCCTTCTGCTCGATCATCACCCAGTGACCGCAGTCGGGGAAGATGTGCAACTCGGCGTCGGGGATCGTGCGCATCGGCAGGATCGCCATGTCGACCGGGCTCACCCGGTCGTCACGGCCCCATGTGATCAATGTCTTGGCCTTGAGCCTGTGCAGCATCGCCCAGTACGGCGGAGCGTCCGAGCGGGCGAACGCCGCCGTACGCGCCGCGGACGCGGCCCTGCCGTACATGCGGCGCGCTCCGGCCAGCGTGGCCGGGTCGGTGGCCTGGGCCCAGCGCTCCTCGATCAGCTCCTCGGTGACGAGCGCCGGGTCGTAGACCATGGAGTTGAGCCACCGGACGAGCGCCTCCCTGGTGGGCTCCTCGGTGAACTCCATGAGGAGGTTGATGCCTTCACCCGGGCCGGGGCTGAACAGGTTCCTGCCGATGCCGCCGATGGTGACCAGCCTGCGCACGCGGTCGGGACGGGCGATCGCCAACTGGGCGGCCACGACGCCGCCCATGGAGTTGCCGATCACGTCGACCTGCTGGAGCCCGAGCCCGTCGAGGAAGCGGATCACCGCGCCGTTCGCGGCCACCATGGGGTGCTCGCCGGTCGGGTCGCTGACTCCGAACCCGGGGAACTCGAGGACCAGGCAGCGGAAGTGGTCGGCGAACACGGGCAGGTTGCCGCGGAAGTTCCGCCAGCCGGTGACCCCGGGACCCGAGCCGTGCAGAAGCAGCAGCGGCGGGCCCTCACCGGCCTCGTGATAACGCAGCACTCCCTGGTCGGTCGCGAGCTCACGCGCCGTCGACTCGTAGGTCAGCTCCGTGGTCATATCGCCCCAGTCATAGGAGGGTCGGCTCCCGGGGACGGTAATCGACGTCACCGGCCCGCCGTGATGATCATCCCGATGAGCGAGACCCCCGGGGCCCGCCGCCGGCGGCGCCGGGGTGCGCGGGCGGCGTCCACTCAACGGGATCCGCCGTCGGCCGGGAACAGCCCGGGGCTTAACGTCGTTTTGCAGACGCCGCGACGCGGCGGCTGAGACGCCGAACTCGAGGTGACCGCATGACAGCTGAGCCCGCCCTGACGACACACCCTGTCGGCGTGGCTCCGCCCACGCCCGCGGAGTTCCGCCGCGCGATGGGAATGTTCGCGAGCGGCGTGACGATCGTCACCGGGATCGACGACGGCGGGCCGGTCGGCTTCGCGTGCCAGTCGTTCGCCTCGGTCTCCCTCGAGCCGCCGCTGATCCTCTTCTGCGCCGATCACAACGGCCGCACCTGGCCGAGGATCAGGAACTCGGGACTCTTCTGCGTCAACGTCCTGGGCGAGGAGCAGGTCGACATCTGTGGCCGGTTCGGCTCCAGCAAGGGGAAGAAGTTCGACGGGCTCGGCTGGCACCCGTCCCGGTGGGGCACCCCCGCGCTGCCCGACGTGCTGCTCAGGATCCACGCCGAGGTGCACGACGTGCACGTGGCGGGAGACCACGACGTGGTGATCGGCCGGGTGCTCGAACTGGAACAGATCACCGAGCAACGCCCGATGCTCTTCTTCCGCGGCCGGTTCGGCGTCGACGGCCACGAGCCCCCCGTGCAGCCCGCGCTCGCCAACCTCTGGGGTTGGGGCGACCACTGGGGGTAGCCCCACAGCCGTGGAGGATCAGAGCCAGTCGCCGTCCTGGCCGACGGTGAGGAAACGGTTCATGCTCTCGGAGGACCACGTCCGGTCCGGCGCTCTCCTGGCCCGGCGAGATCGCCGCGGCGAGTCGAGATCGGGGAAGAAGGCCAGCGAGGCCTGCCGCGCGGCGTCCACCACGAGAGGGGCGACCTTCTCCAGCGGCATGCGCGCGTCGCCCACCAGGGAGATGCTCGCCACCGGCCCCTCATGCCCGCGGATCGCCGCCGCGACGCAGGCGATGTTCGGGAAGCACTCCCCCCGCTCGAAGGCCAGCCCCCGGCGCTGCCTGATCCGGTTGAGCTCCTGGTGCAGGGTGCCGATGTCGCCGATCGTGCGGCTGGTCAGCCGGCTGATGGAGCGGCCGACCAGCGCCTCGACCTGCTCCGGCTCAAGCCAGGCGAGGATCGCCTTGCCCAGCGCCGTGGAGTGCGCGGGAGCCCTGCCTCCGACGCGGGAGGGCACGGACAGGGCGAACCGGCCGCCGACCTTGTCCAGGTAGAAGACGTCCGACCCGTCGAGGACCGCCAGGTGGACGACCATCCCGGTCTTGATCTGGAGGTTGTGCAGCAGCGGCGCGGCGGCCTCGCGGATCTCGCCGTGGCTTCCGTTCCTGCCACCCAGACCGAGCGCGCGCCGCCCCAGGCTGTATCCGAAGGACGTGTGGTCGAGCCAGTCCAGCCGTACGAGCTGGTCGAGGATCCGGTGCGCGGTCGAGCGCGGGAGGTGGGTGGAGCGGGCCACGTCCTCCAGGGTGAGGCGGGTGGAGCGGCCGGCGAAGGCATCCATGATCAGTGTCATCCGCTCGACCATCGAGAGCGGCAGCTCCCGCCGTGCGGGTGTCGTCGGTTCGGGCTCGGCGCTGAGGGCGGTCATCGAACCTCCCGAAACTGAAATGAATTCTTGCCGTGGAATCTAGCAACGGCATGGGCCCGAGGGAAGGGGCGCGGGTTCACCGCGCCTCCCGGGGCAGGCCGAGCACACGCTCGGCGATGATGTCGCGCTGGATCTCGTTCGAGCCGGCGTAGATGGTGTCGGCGCGGGAGAACAGGTAGAGCCGCTGCACGTCGCTCAGGTCGTACGGCCGGCCGTCCGCGACCATGCCGGCCGCCCCGAGCACGTCCATGGCCAGCTCGCCCAGCTCCCGGTGCCAGGTGCCCCACACGAGCTTGGAGATGGACGACTCGGGCCCCGGCGCGCCCGCCGCGACGCCCGCCATGGTGCGGACCGCGTTGAGCCGCATGACCTCCAGGCCGATCCAGGAGCGGACGAGCCGGTCGCGCAGCAGCGGGTCGGCGACGGCCCCGGTCTCGCGGGCCAGCTCGATGACGCCCTCGAGCTCCCCGCGGAAGCCCACCTGCTGACCGAGGGTCGCCACGCCGCGCTCGAAGCCGAGGGTGGCCATGGCGATCCTCCAGCCGTCGCCGGGCGCGCCCACGATGTTCGCCCCGTCGGTCAGGGCCCCGTCGAAGAAGACCTCGTTGAACTCGCTCGTCCCGGTCATCTGGACGATCGGCCTGACCTCCACGCCGTCCTGCCGCATCGGCACCAGCAGGTAGGACAGCCCGCGGTGGCGGGTGGATCCGGGCTCCGTCCGGCAGACGACGAAACACCAGTCGGCCTCCGTCGCGAGGGACGTCCACACCTTCTGGCCGCTGATCCGCCACCGACCGCCGTCGAGCGCCGCACGGGTCTGCACATTCGCCAGGTCGGAGCCGGCGCCGGGTTCGGAGTAGCCCTGGCACCAGAGCTCCTCGACGGCCACGATCGGCGGCAGGAGGCGCCGGCGCTGCTCGTCCGTCCCGAACGCGATGATCGTCGGGCCGAGCAGGTTCTCGCCGATGTGGTTCACCCGGGCGGGAGCCCGCGCGAGTGCGTACTCCTCGTGGAAGACGACCTGCTCTTCGATGCTCGCGTCGCGCCCGCCGTACCGCTCGGGCCAGCCGAGGCAGGTCCAGCCGGCGGCGGCCATGTGGCGCTCCCAGGCGAGGCGGACGTCGAACGCCTCGTGCTCGCGGCCCGGCCCGCCGAGCCCGCGCGCACCCGCGAACTCGCCCGTCAGGCCGTCCTCGAGCCAGGCTCTGACCTCGCGCCTGAACGCCTCGCCGCGACTCACGACTGATAATCTACCAAACAGTTGTTAGGCATAAATAGAGCACCGTCGCCGGACTCTTGGGGCCGCCGTGATCACGACCGTCGAGCAGGAGGAGCTGCGCCGCACCGTGCGCGCCCTCCTCGGACGCAACCCGCCGGCCCGGCCCGCGCCCGACGCGGATCCCGGTTACGACGAGACCGCGTGGCGGCTGCTCTCGGAGCAGGTGGGCGCCTTCGGGCTCGCCGTGCCCGAGGCCTACGGCGGGGCGGGCGGCACGGCGATGGAGACCCACGTGGTGTGCGAGGAGCTGGGCCGCACCCTCACTCCGGTGCCCTATCTCGGCTCGGCGGTCCTCGCCACCGAGGCGCTGCTCGCGTGCGGAGCAGTGGAACCGCTGCCCGGCCTGGCCGACGGCAGCCGTGTCGCGGCGTTGGCCTGGGCGGAGAGCGGGACATGGGACCCGGCCGCGATCCGGGCCCACGTGGAGGACGGCAGGCTGACGGGGGTGAAGGATCACGTGCTCGACGGCGCACGCGCGGACCTGTTCGTCGTGCCCGCCAGAACGCGGGACGGCGGCCTGGCCGTCTACGTCGCGGAGCCTTCCACTCCGGCCGTGCGCGTCGAGCCGCTGGCCACGCTCGACCTGACCAGGCCCCAGGCCCGCGTGACCTTCGACGCGGCCCTGGTGAGGCTGATCGGCGCCGACGGGCACCGCGTGCTCGAACGGCTCCTCGCGGTCGCCGCCACCGCCATCAGCGCCGAGCAACTCGGCGGCGGCGAGCGCTGCCTGGAGATGACGCTGGATCACGTGAAGACCAGGGAGCAGTTCGGCCGGCCGATCGGCTCCTTCCAGGTGATCAGGCATCGGCTGGCCGACCTCTACGTCCTGGTCGAATCCGCCCGTTCGGTCAGCTACGACGCGGCCCGCGCACTCGCCTCCGGCGCCCCCGACCTGGCGGTGCGCGCGGCGACGGCCCAGGCGTACTGCGCCGAGGCCTTCTCCGCGGTGGCCGCCGAGACCGTTCAGCTGCACGGCGGGATCGGCTTCACCTGGGAGCACGAGGCGCACCTGTATTTCAAACGGGCCCACTCCGCCGCCAAGCTGTTCGGCGACGCCGCCTGGCACCGCGCCCGGCTCGGCCCGCTCGTGCTCGGGGGGTGACGGCGACCCGGCGGGAGGCGGCCCACTCTCGGTGAGCCGCCTCAGGCCACGTCGGCCCGGATCAGTCGACCAGGCTCCACTTGCCGTCCTTGAACTGCTGGACGTGCAGTTCCTTGATCGGCGGTCCGTCCAGCGAGGCGTGCAACTCCAGGCCGGGCAGGAGCAGCGGCACCGCGCCGGACAGGCTCTGAATCTCCTGCACGAGACCGTCACGGGTGACGGTCTTCGTCTCCTGGAGGGCCTTGACCAGGGTCGCGGCGGCGCCGTATCCCCAGGCCGCGTTCGGGACGGTCGGGTCCGCGCCGGGAGCGCTCGTCTTCATCCGGGCGATGTAGTCCTGCACGTCCTTGTCCGTCGCCCATTGCTGGTCGTCGGCCGCCTTCACGAACGCGGTGCTGTAGATGCCGTGCGAACCGTCCAGTCCCGAGGGCTTGATCACCTGGTCCACGGAGGAGACCAGGCTGACCAGCAGGTGCTCGGGGTTCCAGCCGAGCTCGGCGGCCTTCGACAACGCCCCCGCCGTCAGCTTCGGGATGGCGATCGCGGAGAACAGCACGTCCGCCTTCGAGGCGGCCAGCTTGGTGACCTGGCTGTCCAGCGTCGGGTCGGTCGCCTGGTACGTCTCCTGCGCGACGATCTTGACCTTGCTTCCCGCGATCCCGGAGGTGAACCCGTTGACGAAGGCCTTGCCGAGGTCGTCGTTCTGGGAGATGACGGCGACGGTCACGTCCTTGTCCTGGGCGGTGAGGAACTTGGCGTAGGCCGCCCCCTCCGTCTCGTAGGTCGGCTGCCAGCCGACCGTGTACGGCTTGGCCTGCTGGTCCTGGCTGAAGACGGCGGCGCCGCTGTGCACGAACAACTGCGGCACCTTCTCGGCGTTCGCCGAGTCCATGATCGCGAGGTTGGGCGCCGTGCCGAACGTCTGGAACAGCGCGAAGACGTTGTCCTGGGTGGTCAGCTTCTTGTAGTTCTGGACGGCGCGGGCCGGGTCGTACCCGTCGTCGTACTTGACGACCTCGATCTTGCGGGTCTTGCCGTCGGACATCTTCACGCCGCCCTGGGCGTTGATCGCGTCGAAGTAGGACTTCGCGCCGTTCATCGCGGCCGTGCCGTTGGCGGCCAGCGGGCCGGACAGCGCGTAGCTCGCCCCGATCTTCACCGTCGTGTCGGTGATCCCGGGCGTCTGCGAGCCGGACGAGGACGTGCCGCCACGCCCGCACGCGGCGAGCGAGAGCACAGCGGCCGCGAGCAGGACTCCGGCACGGAGAACTCGTGATTGCGCTTGATTCATGTTCAACCCTTTGTAGTAGGTCGCGAATGGTTGGGGGATGGCGACAAATCGGGAAGATCAGAAAAAGTCAGGAAGCGCGTAGTAGGAGGGACAGGCAGCGGATTCACTCACCAGAGGCGGCCGCCCTCTCCCGCCGGTTCGCCACTCGCCGTACGGCGTGGCCGAGCGCCGGGGCGACGCCCCTGGGCATCAGGAGCATGACGACGAGCAGGCAGACGCCGTACAGGAGGTAGGACTGGCCGGCGCTCACGGACCCCGTGAGGTTGGGCACGACGACGTAGAACGCGGCGCCGAGCACGCAGCCGAGGAGGCTGCGCAGGCCGCCGATCGCGAGCCCGGCGAGCATCGAGATGCTGAGCGTGAGGACGAGCGTCTCCGGCGAGATGAACTGCACGGCCACGACGTACAGCACTCCCGCGACCCCGCCGTAGACGGACGACAGCGTGAAGGCCAGCACCTTGTACCGGGTGACGTGGACACCCTGCGCCGTCGCCAGCGCCTCGTTGACCCGGATGGCGTCGAACGCCCGCCCGAAGCGGCCGCGCCGCAGGGCGGCGGCCAGGGCGAAGACGATCGCCGCGCCGATGCCGACGACGTAGTAGCGCCACTGGTCGGCGGCCAGCCCGGTCCACCCCGGGGCCTGGACGATGGTGACGTTGAGCCCCTGCGCGCCGCCGGTCACGACCTCCATCCGCTTGGCGAGGGGCACCGCGACCACCGGCAGCGTCAGCGTGATCATTCCCAGCGCGTAGCCGCGCAGCCGTGCGGCGGGGATGGCCACGAGGCAGCCCACCACGCCGGCGACGGCCGTGCCGAGGAGCAGCCCGGCCCAGACCGGCCAGCCGTGCACGGCGCCGGCCGCGACGCCGTACGCGCCGATCCCGAAGAACGCGCTCTGCCCGAGCGAGACCTGGCCCGTCCAGCCGACCAGGATGTCCAGCCCGAGGATCGCGACGGCGTAGACCAGGATCAGCGTCACCTGCAGGTTGGCGAAGGGGCTCATGACCAGCGGGAAGACCGCGAACACCAGGACCAGCGCCACCGCGGTGAGCGCGCGCCCGCGCCGCCGGCGGGAGGTCCCGCCGCCGTCCATGACCGCGGGCTCGTCGACCACGACGCTCATACCCGCCGCACCTCCTTGTGGCCGAAGACGCCTTCGGGCTTGAGCAGCAGGATGAGGACCATCAGGACGAGCGGCACGGCGATCTTCATGTCGCCGCCGACGAACGAGACGTAGGTGCCCGCGAGGTTCTCGACCACGCCGATGAACCAGGCGGCCAGCACGGTGCCGAGCGCCGAGTTGAGGCCGCCGAGCACGGCGGCGGCCAGCGCGTAGGTCAGGACCGAGTCCATCATCTCCGGGGCGAGGTACAGCTTCGGGGCGACCAGGCAGCCGGCCAGCGCGCCGACCGCGGCGGCGAGCCCCCACCCGAGCATGAGCAGCCTGCCCACCGGGAGGCCGAGCAGCGCGCTCGACTCGGGGTTGGCGGCGACCGCACGGAAGGCGAGGCCGAGCCGGGTGTGCCGGAACAGCCAGTTGAGGGCCAGCACGACGACGAGCAGCGCCCCGATCGTGCCGAGCGTGCCGTACCCGATCGTGCCGCCGCTTCCCGAGCCGACGCCGCCCGGGGGGAAGGCCGAGGGGAACTGCTTGAGCACGGTCCCCCAGATCAGGCTGACCAGCCCGTTGACGGAGATCAGCAGCCCGACCGTGACCACGATGGCGGCGAGCGGCTCCCCGCCTTCGAACCTGCGGATAAGGAACCGTTCGACCAGCGCCCCCACGACCAGGGAGAGCACGATCGCCGCCCCGATCGCGCCCCAGACGGGCACCCCGGCGTCGTAGAGGGTCCACGCGACGTACGTGGAGATCACGGCCATCTGGCCCTGTGCGAAGTTCACGATCCCGGTCGACCGGTGGACGAGCACGAGGGCCAGGGCGAGCGTGGCGTAGACCGATCCGGAGCTGAGTCCGTCGAGCACCTGCTGCAGAAGGTTCATCGGTCAGTTCCCCAGGTAGGCGCGACGGACTTCGTCATGGCCGGAGATCTCCCGCGCGGTGCCCGTCAGCACGACCCGCCCGGACTCGAGCACGACCGCGTGGTCGCCGACGCTCAGCGCCAGGTCGGCGTTCTGCTCGACCACCAGCACGGTGAGGCCCCACTCGTCGCGAAGCCGGGGAAGCAGGACGAACAGCTCCTTGGTGATCAGCGGGGCCAGGCCGAGCGACGGCTCGTCGAGCAGCAGGATCGAGGGGCGTCCCATGAGTGCCCGCGCGATGGCCAGCATCTGCTGCTCACCGCCCGACAGACCCGCCGCCTGCGACTGCGCCCGCTCCCCCAGGACGGGGAACAACTCGCGCAGCCGCCGCAGGTCGGCGCGGGCCTGCACGCGGTCTCGCCGCAGCAGCGCCCCGGCCTTCAGGTTGTCGTCGACGCTGAGCTGCCCGATGGTCCCCCTGCCCTGGGGGACGTGCGCGACGCCGAGCCTGGCCACGGCGTCGGGGGCGGACGGGATCGGCCGGCCGTCGATGAGGATCTCCCCGGTCGACCGGACCAGGCCGCTGATCGCGCGCAGCGTCGTCGTCTTCCCCGCGCCGTTGGCGCCCAGCAGGGTCGTGATCGAGCCGTCGCCGACGTGAAGGCTCACGTCGTGCAGCACTTGGGCCTTGCCGTAGCCGGCGTGCACGCCGCGAAGCTCGAGCGTGCTCACGCCGCCCCCAGGTAGGCGGAGACGACCACCGGGTCGGACTGCACGGCCTGCGCGGTCCCCTCCGCGACCTTCCTGCCGCTGACCAGTGCCACGACGTGGTCGGTGACGGCGGAGATCAGGCCCATGTGATGTTCGACCACGATCACGGTCAGGCCGTGGTCGGCGCGGATGCGCGTGATCAGCTCGCCGACCTCACCGACCTCGCTGTGCGTCAGCCCGCTGGCCGGCTCGTCGAGGAGCAGCAGCCGCGGCCCGCTCAGCAGCGCCCTGGCGATCTCGACCCGCTTCTGCGACCCGTACGGCAGGTCGCCCGCTGATGTCCGCTCCGCGCCCGCGAGTCCGAGCGAGCCCAGCAGTTCCCTGGCCCGGGTGACGAGCTCGCGTTCCCTGCGCCTTTCGCCGGGAAGGGCCAGCATGGCCGACAGCACGGTGCCGGAGAGCGTGCTGTGCCCGCCCAGCAGCACGTTGTCCAGGACGGTGCGGTCCGGCTGGAGTGTGGGGTGCTGGAACGTCCTGGCGATCCCGAGCCGCACCGTCCGGTGCGCGGGCACGCTCAGCACGTCCACCCCGCCGACGCGGATGCTCCCCCCTGACGGCCGGTAGTAGCCGTTGACGCAGTTGAACAGCGACGACTTGCCCGCGCCGTTGGGGCCGACCAACCCGCAGATCTGCCGTTCGCCGACGTCGAACGCGACGTCCGCCAGCGCCGTCACCCCGCCGAACCGCAGGGTCAGGTCGCGCACCTCCACGAGGGCCTGTGTTCCGTGGTTCACACCGCCACCCACCGGTCGTGTGGAGGGCAGCCATGACAACCGCCCTTCTGGTCAGTGGAAGCGTGCCGAAAAGTGATCTGCGTCTCGATACGACTTCCGGATGCCGGAAGTCATGTTTCATCCGAGTGTCCCGACGACCGATCCTCATGGCATCTCCGAATCCGACGAGACAGGACGGACATCGTGGGCTTCCCAGTCAAATTCGCCAGGAACCGGTGGTACGTCGCCGCGTACGGCAACGAGATCACCCGGAAGCTACTGCCCCGCACGATCCTCGGCGAGGCCCTGGTCTTCTACCGGACTCAGGCCGGACAGGTCATCGCGCTGTCGGACCACTGCGTGCACCGCAGGTTCCCGCTGTCCGAGAGCCACCTCGACGGCGACAACGTGGTGTGCGGCTACCACGGGTTCACCTACGACCCGTCGGGGACGTGCGTCGCCGTTCCGGGACAACGGAGGATCCCGCGGACCGCCCGCGTACCCGCCTACCCGGTCGTGGAGCAGGACTCCTTCGTGTGGGTGTGGATCGGCGACAAGGACAAGGCGGACCCGGCCGACATCCCCCGCGCGCCGTGGCTCGACCACCCGGAGTGGACCAGCGTGTACGGCATGGAGCCGCTGAACGCCCCCTACGGCCTGCTGGTCGACAACCTCCTGGACCTGTCGCACGAGACGTACCTGCACGGCGGCTACATCGGGACGCCCGAGGTCGCCGACACGCCGATCCGCACCGAGGTCGACGACGAGCAGCAGATCATCTACGTCAGCAGGCACATGGACGACGCGGCCTGCCCGCCGTTCTACGCCAAGTCCACCGGGATCACCGGGCGCATCGTGCGCTGGCAGGACATCGAGTACCACCCGCCGTGCCTCTACCTGCTGCACAGCAGGGTCGCGCCGGTCGGCGTGCTCCCGGACGCCGACGGCTCCGACCCCGGCGGCTTCCACGTCGAGGTCGTGTACGCGATCACCCCGGAGACGGAGAACTCCACGCACGACTTCTGGGCCGTCGCCCGCGACTTCGCCAGGGACGACGAGGGGGTGTCCGACTTCCTCCGCGAGAGCAACAGGACCGTCGTGCTCCAGGACGTCGTCGCGCTGAACAAACTGGCCGAGGTGCTCGCCGCGGAACGCGACGGCTACCAGGAGTTGAGCATCAACATCGACACCGGCGGCCTGGCCGCCCGCCGTCTGATCGCGGCGCAGATCGCGGCGGGAGAGGGAGCCGAGCCCGCCCGCGCCCCGAGCACCGCGGCCACGGGATGACCGCCGTGGCCGGCCTCAGGGACAGGACGGACTCCGAGACGGTCTTCACGGTCGAATGGGTGCCGGGCACGGACCTGCTGCTCGGGATCTGCCACTGCGGTGCGCGGCGGCGGTTCGAAGACCCGGTCGAGTTGTGGGACTGGCTGCTGCGGCACCCGGAGGGTCACGTGAACCCGCCCGGCTCCGCGGAACCCCCGCCGCCGGTCCACGAACCGGCTCTCTCCCGTTAGTCCGCGATGCGCGAACCGGAGTTCGTAACCGTCGTCCGGGAGAAGACCGTCGTCTCCGACGGCGTGGTCGGCCTGGTGCTCGGCCACGCCGAAGGGACCCCGCTGCCCTCCTGGCGGCCGGGGGCGCACATCGACCTCGTCCTGGGCGACGGGCTGGTGCGGCAGTACTCCCTGTGCGGCGACCCGGCGGACCCGTCGGCCTACCGGCTCGGCGTGCTGCGCGAGCCGGACGGCCGGGGCGGTTCGTCCTACGTGCACGACTCGCTGTCCACGGGCGACCGGATCCTCGTCCGCGGCCCGCGCAACCACTTCGAACTCGAGGACGCGCCGTCGTACCTCTTCGTCGCCGGAGGCATCGGCATCACCCCCCTGCTGCCGATGATCGCGGAGGTGGACGCCGGGGGCGCCGGCTGGAGACTGCTCTACGGCGGGCGGACCCGGCGCTCGATGGCGTTCCTCGACGTCCTCGACCGGTACGGCGACCGCGTCCTGGTCCGCCCGCAGGACGAGCACGGCCTGCTGGACCTTCGGGGGTTCCTCGAGGAGGCCACGCGGGACACGCTCGTCTACGGCTGCGGCCCGGAACCGCTGCTCACCGCTCTCGAGGACGCCTGCGGGGCGCGGGCCCGGGAGATGTTGCGCGTCGAACGGTTCACACCCAGGGAAGCGATTCACGACGACCGCGACGGCATGTTCGAGGTGGTGCTCGCGCAGTCCGGGCTCACTCTCACAGTCGGTCCCGGGCAGACCGTCCTGGAGTGCGTCGAGGCCGCCGGGATCCCGGTGCTCTCCTCCTGCCAGGAGGGCACCTGCGGCACCTGCGAGACCGACGTCCTCGAGGGGACGCCCGACCACCGGGACTCGTTGCTGACCGAGGACGAGCGCGCCGAGGGGACGACCATGATGATCTGCGTCTCCCGCTGCCTGGGCGAAAGGCTCGTGCTCGACCTCTGAACCCGCGCGCCGCGAATGAACCCGTCATGGAAGCCAGGCCACTGGAAACCAGCAGAGCGAGGACCCATTGACCTCAGGAACGACCACCTCATCCGGGCCCGGCCCGTCCGTCCCCGTCCTTGACGACGACCCGTTCAGCCGATCGTTCCTGGCCGACCCGTATCCCCGCCACGAGCGGATGCGCGAGGCCGGCCCCGTCATCCGGCTCTCGCACTACGGGATCTGGACGTCCGCGCGTCATGAACAGGTCTTCGCGGCGCTGACCGACTGGCGGGCCTTCTCCTCCGCCTCGGGCGTCGGGCTCGCCGACTTCCGCAAGGAGAAGCCGTGGCGGGTCCCGAGCCTGCTCCTGGAGGCCGACCCGCCGGACCACACCCGCGTCCGCGAGGTCATGACGGAGGTTCTGTCCTCGCGGAGGGTTCGCGGCCTGCGTGAGGAATTCGCCGCCGCGGCCGAGGCACTGGTGGGCGACCTGGTCGAGCGCGGCGCCTTCGACGCCGTCCGCGACCTCGCCGAAGTCTTCCCGCTGCGGGTATTCCCGGACGCCCTCGGGCTGCCGGAACAGGGCAGGGAGAACCTGATGCCGTACGGCGGCATGGCCTTCAACGGCTTCGGCCCCCGCAACGACCTGTTCCACGAGGCGATGGCGGACGCGGCCAGGATCCAGGAGTGGATCAACGAGGCCTGCCGCCGGGAGAACCTCGCCGCCGGCGGCCTGGGCCAGGACATCTGGGCCTTCGCCGACACCGGCCGGATCACCCCCGAGCAGGCGGCGATGCTGGTCCGCTCGCTGCTCAGCGCCGGGATCGACACGACGGTGTACGCCATCGGAAACGCGCTCGCCGCACTGGCCGCGCACCCCGGCCAGTGGGCGAGGGTCCACGAGAACCCGGCACTGGCCAAGCTGGCCTTCGAAGAGGCGATCCGGTTCGAGTCCCCCGTTCAGACCTTCTTCCGCACGACGACCCGGCCGGTGGACCTCGGCGGGGTGCGGATCGGCCCCGGAGAGAAGATCCTGCTGTTCCTCGGCGCCGCGAATCGTGACCCCCGCAAATGGATCAATCCCCATACACTCGACGTCACTCGCCGGACCGCGGGGCACGTCGGGTTCGGAACGGGCATCCACGGCTGCGTCGGACAGCAGGTCGCACGCCTCGAAGGCGACGTGGTCCTGACCGCGCTCGCCAGACGCGCGGCGACGCTGACGCCCACGGCCGCACCTGAGCCGAGACCGAACAACACCCTGCGCGGATTCTCCAGCGCACCCATCCGGGTGGAGAAGGCCGCCGTCCGGAGCAGATGAGGAGATCGGTGGGATGACGTACCGTTCACCCGCCGCGGGCGGCGCGTCCGGACCGTCCAGCGCGGGCAGCGCGTCCGGGCCTTCCAGACCGTCCGGCGCGGGCGGCACGGGCGGCGCGGATGGGAGCCGGAGCGTCAGCTCGCGGCTGCTCGCACTCCTCGACGTGTTCACGGCCGCCCAGCCGGAGCTCACGCTGTCGGAGATCAGCAGGCTGGCCGACGTCCCGCTCAGCACGGCGCACCGGCTCCTCGGCGAGCTGACGGCCTGGGGCGCGCTGGAGCGCGGCCCGGACGGGAAGTTCCGGATCGGCCTGAAGCTGTGGGAACTCGGCTCGCTCGCCCCCCGGGGCCTTCCGCTGCGCGATGTCGCGCTGCCGCTGATGGAGGACCTGTACGAGGCGACCCATGAGAACGTCCAGCTCTCGGTGCGCGAGGGCCCGGCCGTGGTCTTCGTCGAGCGGATCTCCGGACGCGGTGCGGTGCCCACCCTGACGCGGGTCGGCGGGCGCTTCGCCATCCACGCGACCGGAGGCGGCCTGGTCCTGCTCGCGCACGCGCCCCCCGATATCCAGGAGCAGGTGCTCGCCGAGCCGCTGCAGACCTTCACCCGGTACACGATCGACAATCCGGTGAGGCTGCGCCGGGTGCTGGCCGAGGTCAGGCTCCGGGGCTACGCGCTCAGTGACCGCCAGGTCACCGAGGACGCCTTCACGGTCGCGGCCCCCATCTACGGCGCCGGCGACGAGGTCGTGGCCGCGCTGTCCCTGGTGGTCAATCATCAGGGCGCGGAACCGGCCCATCTCGTGCCGCTGGTCCTTTCCACCGCCCGCAGCATCTCCCGCCTGCTCGGTGCGCCGAACTCGCAACATTCTGAGGACGCCCGGCACCTCAGGACGTAGCAGGCGGGGCACAGCCCCTATTTCCTCGGGCTTCCGGCCGCCTCCGGCCTCACCCGAGCCCTGCGGATCATGTGGCAGCGCGATGAATTTGTAACGTGCGGGACCATCTGCCCTGCGGCAATACGTCGCGAGCGGTCTCCCGGACAAGACATACTCAGGAGAATGAAGTCTGCTAGCGGGGCGCCCCGGCGCCATCTGCCCACAAGTCCCTTCAAGCCCCCGCTTCCCGCGCCACCACTCGAGCAGTACAGCGTGGACGACCGGGTGAGTCACGACCGTTACGGCCTCGGTGTGGTCATCGGTGTCGAAGAGGGAGCCGCCGTCCTCGTCGATTTCGGCTCACGGCAGGAGCGGATCACGGCGCCGTACGCCAAGCTGGTCAAACTCTGAGATCCCGCGCGCCCCTGCGGCGCGCGGAACGCAAGATCGGCGTCTGAGAGACGCACATTGACACTGTGGCGGGTTGACCCCGCCCAGTGGTTCGGCATATCTCCGGGCACCCGCGGACAGTCGACGACGGGGCTGAGACTCCATCTCCCCGTCCTGGCCGGTGCCCGGGTCGCTCGCGCGGGGCCGTATCCAGGAGTGCGGCCAGCCGATCATCGAGCACAGGAGGATGGCCTCCGAGAATGCCTCCGCCATGTGGCTGTCGTCTCGGTAGACCAGCGTGTTCCCCACGAGGACCGGGCAGGTGCCCGCCTTGGCGCACGACCAGGGCCCGGGATCGATGACGGCGGCACCCGTGGATCTCACCGCGCTCTTTATCTTCGCGTGGGGTCCTGGATCGTCTGAGTCACGGTGTTCGCGCGATCCTCTGTGTGTTCACCGCACTTCGGCAAAGGTGGGCGCTCGATCAACCCGGCCCGTAGAGCCTGATATCGGTTTCGAGGCCACCGAGCTTCTCGAAGATGAGCGGACGGACTTGGGACCAGTTCAAGCCCCCGTTGCCGCAACCCAGCGGCGGAACCGCGACGCTTCGTATGTCCAGGCGGACGAGGATTCGGGCCAGATCATCCAGTCCGGCCTCGATGTCGTCCAGGCGCGACCGTTGCCGCCAGTGGCGCTTGGTGGGGAAATTGAGGACCCAGCGGTCGCCGTCGCTCAGCCGTACGGGAAGGATGTGGCCCGGCTGAACGCGGCCGTCCGCGCAGGCCTCGGCATAGGCGGTGAAAACGTCCGGGAAGGCCCGCTTGAATTGCCGGGCGATTCCCCTGCCCATGACGCCGACCGTGTTGACGGCGTTGACGAGGGCCTGCGCGTCATCGCGTAGCAGGTCACCGGTGGTTTCCGTGATCAAAGTTCTTTCTCCACAACATCGCTGATCCGCGCCGCCACGCCCGGGCAAGACGTTTGGGGCCTCGGATGTCGCCCCGAGGCTCGGATGTCAGAAGGGCGGGACATCGCGCGCGGGATTCGGGGGCGGCATCTTGGACTGCTCGAACGGCTCCCGCCCCGGCCCGGTGAATGCCGGTTCCCACCAGATGGGAATGTCCTCCCAGCTGGAGAGCAGGTACGCGGAGGCGTCGAGGTCGATCTCATCGGCGACGGTGCCGGCATCGACCTTCATGGTGCCCGGCCAGGCCGAGGGGAAGGGTTCGATGATCGGCGGTGTGCGCACCGGGTAACGATGTCCGGTGCGGCTAATCCAGATCACCTGACCCGGTCCCGGCTGGATGACCCGCCAGCCATGATCACGGAGATCGTGGTCGTGCGAGCAGGCGGCTTCGAGATTGCGCGCGGTGGTGAGCCCGCCGTGGCTGTGCGGGTTGATGTGATCGAGCTCCGACCTGCTTGCGGGCGCGCGGCAACCAGGAGCGGTGCACACCCTGTCTCGGATCTGCACCCACCGCCGAAGCCCGGCCCCGGCGAATCGCCGCCGCGCCTCGGCATGACCGTCGGCATCGGAGACCGGCGGCTTGGCGGCCTGGGCGCGTGCCGCGTCCAGTTGCCGGATGACATCGGTGATGACGGATGCCCATCCTTCGAGCCCGGGCAGGTCGGTCTGCCACTCACGCAGCAGCGTGAGCGGGATCTGCAGCTCCACGATCCCGTTGCGGCTTGACGGTCCGCCTGCCCCAGATTGGCCCGGTCCACCAGGGTGGGGCGGTCCGCCGGATCCTCCCGGTCGACCCGGTCTGCCCAGCCCACCGGATCCTCCCGATTGGCCCGGTCTACCCGCCCCACCGGATCGGCCCGGTTCATCATGCCTGTGGGGTCTACCCGGAGGGCGCGGCCAACCTGCGGGGCGACGCCTGGTGATCCCGGCGTGCAGAAGCCGGCCGTCGTCATCGCAGACGGCGAAACGCCACTCCCCGCAGATCTGCCCTTTCACCAAACGGCGCGCCAGATGAGCCGGGATCGGCCCCCAGCCGGCCAACTCTCCAGGGGAGTCGTCCAGGTGAAAGAGCGTGGAGACACGCACCCGCACCTCCCCAACCGCACCGACCATCGACGACGCTGACGACTCATAGGGAGCCCGCGGCTCAGGCTCATGTTCGGGGTCGGCCAGACCTGAATCCAACCTGTCCTCGGGCTCGGGCTCGGAGCCTGAGTCGGATGGCGTCTCGTCGGAAGGCCCGCTGTCACACGGCGGGTCACCAGCGGGTACGGCCCTGAAGTCACCATCAAGTCCGGGAGC
>Ga0310811_10003686_pt1 | contig 19318 bp, 15 predicted proteins | sample YCmetagenome_FD_207642 | JGI IMG/M metagenome (GOLD analysis project Ga0310811, IMG submission 207642) | Soil microbial communities from experimental microcosm in Duke University, North Carolina, United States - YC | ecosystem: Engineered > Artificial ecosystem > Soil microcosm > Unclassified ...
AGCGTGGTGCGGACCATCGCACGCCACCCGCTGGCGCGCCGCCTGGTGGAGACGGTACTCACCCTCTTCGGGGTGGCGGTACTCGTCTTCGTCACGCTGCGGGCCATACCGGGCGACCAGATCACAGCGACCCTCGGTACCGAGGCGGCGGCGCTGACCCCCGAGCAGCAGGCCTCGCTGCGCGCCTACTACGGGCTGGACAAGCCGTTGGTGGTGCAGTTCTTCAGCTGGCTGGGCAACCTGTTCACGGGCAACCTCGGGTACTCGCGGCGGGCGGGTGACTCGGTGCTGGCGATGACCGGCAGCGCGTTGCCGGTGACGATCGAGCTCGCGGTCCTCGCCACGATCATCGGACTCGTGATCGGCGTGCCGCTGGCGCTGCTGTCCGCGTCCCGCCCCAACGCGGTACGCGACGGATTCGGCCAGCTCGTCGGCCTGTTGGCGCTGTCGGTACCCAACTTCCTCATCGGCGCGACCCTGCTGACCCTGGTCTCCAAGTACGCGCACTACAACCCGAACGCCCAAGGCTTCGCGCACCTCTCCGAAGACCCGGGCCTCAACCTGCAGCAGATGCTGTTCCCCGCGCTGGTGCTCGGTTTCGGGCTGGCCGCACCGATCATGCGCACGGCCCGGTCGGCCCTGCTGGAGGTGCAGACCCAGGACTTCGTGCGCACCGCCCGCGGCAAGGGCGTCGCGCCGTTGCGGCTGCGGGTACGGCACGTGCTGCACAACGCGTTGAACCCGATCGTGACCATGACCGGTATCCAGTTCGGATACCTGCTCGGAGGCGCGGTCGTGGTCGAGCAGATCTTCTCGGTACCCGGCATCGGCCGCCAGGTGCTGGTAGGCATGCAGCAGAAGGAGTACGCCGTGGTGCAGAGCACCGTGCTCGTCATCGCCGCCACGTTCGTACTGGTCAACCTGCTCACCGACCTGCTGTACCGGGTCCTCGACCCGAGGGTGCGTGCGTCATGACCGCCGCCGTCGCCGCCGGCGTCGCACCGCCGGCCGAGGGGCGTACCGCAGCCTGGCGCCGGCTGCTGCACAGCCCGACCGGCGTGATCGGGACCGTCCTCGTCGTGCTCATCCTGGTCGCCGCCGCCTGCGGACTGCTCGGCCTCACGCCGTACGATCCGATCGCCCAGCATCCGTTGGACCGGCTCCAGGGGCCCTCGAGCGATTACTGGTTCGGCACCGACCAGTTCGGCCGGGACATCTTCTCCCGCTGCCTGGCCGGGGTGGGCAACTCGCTTCGCGTGGCGCTTGTCGCGGTCGCCCTCTCCGCGCTCGTCGGCACCGCCGCGGGCGTCTGCGCCGGCTTCTTCGGCGAGCGGGTGCGCGGACCGGTGCTCGCCGTCACCAACGTGCTGTTCGCCTTCCCGCCGCTGCTGCTCGCCCTGACCCTGGCCACCACCTTCACCCGCAACTGGTTCACCATCGCCGTCGCCATCGCGATCGTGTATGTGCCGATCTTCGTCCGGGTGACGCGCGGACCGGTGCTGTCGCTACGGGAGACCGACTTCATCAAGGCCGCCCGGGTGCTGGGCATGCCCACCGGTCGCATCCTGCTGCGGCACCTGTTGCCCAACATCTCCGCCATCGTCACCGTGCAGGTCACACTGTCGCTGTCGTGGGCGGTGCTGACCGAGGCGTCACTGAGCTTCCTCGGTCTGGGCAGTCCACCACCCACCCCGTCGCTGGGCTCGATGGTCTTCGACGCCAAGGTGCTCGCCGGCACCGCGTGGTGGACGCTCGCCGCGCCCGGCGCGGTGATCGTCATCTTCGTGGTCGGGCTCAACCTGCTCGGCGACGGCCTGCGCGACGCGTTCGACCCGAGAAACGGAAACCGTTAGATGACCGAGGCTTTCGACCAGTTGCTCACCGAACAGGTCGACAACAGGTACGCCGCCATCGACACCGCCTCGGTGGCCGAGCTGGCCGGACTGATGAACAACGCGGACGACACCGTACCCGGTGCGGTACGCGCGGCGCTGCCGCAGATCGTGCCGGCCATCGAGGGCGTGATCGCCCGGCTGGCCGGCGGCGGCCGGCTGCTCTACGTGGGCGCGGGCAGTGCCGGCCGGATCGGGGTGCTCGACGCCGCCGAGTGCCCGCCGACCTTCAACACCCCACCCGGGCTCGTGCAGGCGGTGCTCGCCGGCGGTGACGGGGCGCTTCACTCGGCGGTCGAGGGCGCCGAGGACGACACCGAAGCGGGTGCGGCCTTCGTCGTCGAGCACGGCGTCACGGCGGCCGACGCGGTGATCGGTATCGCGGCGAGCGGGCGCACGCCTTTTGTGCTCGCGGCGGTGCGCGCGGCCCGGCAGCGGGGCGCGTTGACGGTGGGCCTGTCCTGCAACCAGGACGCCGCGTTGTCGGCCGAGTCGGAGTTTCCGATCGAGGTACTCGTCGGGCCCGAGCTGGTGGCGGGCTCCACCCGTTTGAAGGCCGGCACCGCGCAGAAGCTGGTGCTCAACATGATCAGCACCATTGCCATGGTCCGGCTGGGCAAGACCTACGGCAACCTGATGGTCGACCTGCGGGTGACGAACGCGAAGCTGCGTGACCGGGCGGTAGGCATGATCGAGCGGATCACCGGCGCTTCCCGGGCCGCCGCCGAAGCGGCGCTGGACGCGGCCGGCCTCGACGTGAAGACCGCCATTGTGATAATCGATCGGCAGTCCACAGTGGACGAAGCCGTCCGGAGGCTGGCCGCGCACGACGGCCGGCTGCGCGAGGTTCTGGAGGCGTCGGCATGAAGGTGTTGGGCATGATCTCCGGAACCTCGCACGACGGCATCGACGTCGCGGTGGTCGACTTCGCCGCCCACGACGGCGTGCTGCACGGGACAGTCCTGCACGCCGCGAGCACCCCGTACCCCGATGAGCTGCGGGACCGGCTCATGGGTGCGCTGCCGCCGGAGTCCCTCACGCTCGCCGAGGCCTGCGCGCTGGACACGCTGATCGGCGAGGCGTTCGCACGCGCCGCGGCCGACGCGATCGACCGGGCCGGCGGAGCGGACCTGATCTGCTCGCACGGGCAGACTGTGTACCACTGGACCGAGGGCCGCCGGGTACTGGGCACGCTGCAGTTCGGTCAGCCGGCGTGGATCGCCGAGCGCACCGGCGTGCCGGTCGTCGCCGACGTGCGCATCCGCGACATCGCCGCGGGCGGGCAGGGAGCGCCGCTCGTGGCGCTGATGGACACCATGCTCCTGGCAGACCTGCCCGGCCGGCCGGCGGCGCTGAACCTGGGCGGTATCGCGAACATGACCGTGCTGCGCCCGGCCGCGGGTGCCCCGATCGCCTACGACACCGGCCCCGCGAACGCGCTGATCGACGCGGCCGCGATCCGGGCGACCGGCGGCCGGCTGCGCTTCGACATGGACGGCGCCCTGGCCGCCGCCGGCACCGTGCACCCCGCGCTGCTGGGCCGCCTGCTCGCAGAGCCGTACTACGCGCTGGCCGCCCCGAAGAGCACCGGCAAGGAACTGTTCCATGCCGAGTACCTGGACAAGGTGCTCGGCGACCACCCGGGAATATCCGATGTGGACGTCGCTGCGACGGTGACCGCACTGACCGCGGAGACGGTGGCCGCCGAGGTACGCCGGTACGGTGTCGACACGCTGGTGGCATCCGGCGGAGGCTGCGCCAACCCGACGCTCATGGCGATGCTGGCCGAGCGGCTTCCCGGTGTGCGGCTGACCACGAGCGCCGAGTTCGGTGCGCCGACCGAGACCAAGGAGGCGATCGCGTTCGCCCTGATCGGCTGGCAGACCGCACACGGCCTGCCCGGCAACGCCCCCTCCTGCACGGGCGCGGAGGGCGGTCGCATCCTCGGTGCGATCGTGCCCGGCGCCGGCCCGCTGCGCCTGCCGCAACCGCTGGCTGTGCCACCGGCCGCGCTGCGCCTGTCCGGAGCCCGGTGATGACGGACCTGCTCGAGCTGGAAGGCCTGCGGGTATCGGCCGGCTCGCGCGAGATCGTGCACGGCGTCGACCTCTCCATACCTGCCGGCCAGACGATCGCTATCGTGGGGGAGAGCGGCTCGGGCAAGTCGCTGAGCATGTTGGCGGTGATGGGTCTGCTGTCCCCGCCGCTGCGGGTCACCGGCGGCACGGTCCGGCTGGCCGGACGCGAACTGACCGGGCTGCCCGAACGGGGCATGCGTGCCATCCGGGGCAGCGAGGTCGCGATGGTCTACCAGGATCCGATGACGTCGCTCAACCCACTGATGCGTGTCGGCGACCAGGTGGTCGAGGCGATGACCGCGCACGGGGTAGCCAAGGCCGAGGCCACCCGGCGGATGCTGGAACTGCTCGCCCGGGTCGGGATTCCCGACCCGAAGCGCACCGCCCGGGCCTACCCGCACGAGTTCTCCGGCGGCATGCGCCAGCGCGTGATGATCGCCTGCGCCCTCGCCATGCGCCCCCGGCTGCTCATCGCCGACGAGCCGACGACCGCACTCGACGTGACCATCCAGCAGCAGATTCTCGCGCTGGTCAACGAGTTGCGCCGCGAGCTGGGGATGACGACCATCTGGGTGACCCACGACCTGGGTGTGGTGGCCCGGCTGGTGGACCGGGTGGCGGTCATGTACGCCGGGCACGTGGTCGAAGACGCGCCGGTACGGCAGGTGTTCGCCGCGCCGCAACACCCGTACACGGCGCGCCTGCTCGCGGCGCTGCCGGACCCGACCGACGACACCAGGCCACCGCTGGCCCAGATCCCGGGACGGCCGCCCGCCCCGGGCGAGATCGCCGGCTGCCCGTTCCGGCCACGGTGCGCGCAGGCCGAGCCGCGAACCGTCTCCGGTGCGGACACTGCGAGCCGGGTCGCATGCTGGGTGCCGCCGGCCGAGTGGAGGTCATGATGCTGCGCGCGACCAACCTGACCAAGCAGTACCCGGTACGCGGCGGGGACGGCGTGGTCCACGCCCTCAACGACGTCTCGTTGGAGCTGGGTGACGGAGAGACGCTCGGCGTCGTCGGCGAGTCCGGCTGCGGCAAGTCCACCCTGGCAAAGCTGCTGGTCCGGCTGGAGGATCCCACCTCGGGCCGCGTGGAGCTCGACGGCGTCGACCTCACCGGGCTGCGCGGCCGGGCACTGCGCGCGCAGCGGCGGCGCATCCAGATGCTGTTCCAGGACCCGTACTCGTCGCTCAACCCTCGCCAGCGAGTCGGCAGTACCCTCCGCGAGGTGCTCGCCGTACACCGGCTGGGCGGTGACGCGCGCGGCCGCGAGCGCCGGGTCGCCGAGCTACTGGAGCTGGTCGGGTTGGGCGCACAGCTCGCCGACCGGTACCCGCACGAGCTGTCCGGCGGTCAGCGCCAGCGCGTCGGTATCGCCCGAGCGCTTGCCGTGGAACCGTCGGTGCTCCTGCTGGACGAGCCGGTCTCCGCGCTGGACGTGTCGGTCCGCGCCGAGATCATGAACCTGCTCGTCAACCTGCGCGACGAGCTGGGGCTCAGCTACGTGTTCATCAGCCACGACGTGGCGATGGTGCGCCACATCAGCGACCGGGTCGCGGTGATGTACCTGGGGCGGGTCGTGGAGCTCGGCGACTGGAAGCCGGTGCTCGACTCGCCGGAGCACCCGTATACATCGGCGTTGTGCGCCGCCGTGCCGGTACCCAACCCGGAGCTGGCCCAGCCGATCCAGGCCACCGTGATCGGCGAGGTGCCCGACCCGGCCAACCCGCCCGCGGGGTGCCCGTTCCATCCGCGTTGCCCGCGCGCCGAGGACGTCTGCCGGCAGACCGATCCGCCCCTGCTCGAGCTGCGCCCGAGGCACACGGTCGCGTGCCACGTGGCCGCTCGCACCGCGGTGACGCAGTGACGGCCGCGAGCCTGCGCCCGGCCGGCACGGGTGACCTCGACGCGGTGACGCGCGTCTTCCTCGCGTGCTGGCACCACTCGTACGCGGGGCTGCTGCCGCCCGACGTTCGCGACCTGTACACGCTGGACACCGCACGGGAGCTGTGGCGCCGGGTGGCGCTCGATCACCTGCTCGTGGCCGAGGCGGCCGGGCGTGGTGTGCTGGGCATGGTCCGGTTCGGCACCGACCCGGACGACCCGGGATGCGGGCATGTGTACAGCCTCTACGTCGACCCGGACAGCCAGGGCCTCGGTCTGGGGCGGACATTGCTGACCGCGGCAGGCGAGGCCCTGGTCGCGCGCGGGTATGCGCAGGCGACCCTGTGGGTGTTCGCCGACAACACAGCCGCCATGGCGTTCTACACGCGGCTGGGCTGGCAGCCGGACGGTGCCACCCGCACCGAGGCGGCGTACCGGCTCCCGGAGATCCGGCTGAGGCGACGACTGACCTGAAGGGAGGGGCTGCGGGAAGCAGCCCCTCCCGTGTATCAGTGCGGTGTCACCGGAGCTTGAACAGGGCGGTGGTGCTCGACCCGTCCTGAGCTCTGGCTGTCACCGTGTAGCAGGCGCCGGGGGTGGCCGGGGTCTTCCAGTTGTACTGGAACTGGCCGTCGGCGTACTTCAGCGTCGTGTCACCGGTGGCGAGCGTCTCGATCTCGGCCGTCGGCGCGCCGTCGTCGCAGGTGACCTGCTGGGCGCTCATCGTGACCACGGCCGGGTCGGTCAGCTCGGTGGTGCCGGAGTACACCTGGAACTTCATCGGTACCGTGCTGCCGCCCTTGACCGTGTTGACCACGCCGCCCATGTCGACCGGGCGGTAGAAGCCCTTCACCGTCCACGGCAGCACCGTGTACGTCTGCTGGGCGGTGGCCACGTTGCCCGCGGCGTCGGTCGCCGTCGCGGTCAGCGTGTGCGGGCCGACGGCGGTGCTGTAGCCGGTGACGGTGCAGCCCGCCGGGCCTGAGGTGAGGTCGGTCGCGGTGCACGCCGGGGCGGGCGGGACCGAGCCGAAGTACACCTCGCCGATGGTGGCGGAGAACGTCACCGCCGGCGCGACCATGTCGACCTTGACCGTGGCCGACCTCGTCGCCTCGACGTTGCCGGCCTTGTCGGTCGAGCTGAACTCGACCCGATGGGTCCCCTGGAGGTCGACCGTGACGGGGGAGCCCGGGTAGGGCGTCCAGTCGCCGCCGTCGATCCGGTACTGCGTGCCGGCCACGGCGACGTCGTCCCTGGCGTCGAGCGTGAAGGACGGGGCCGTCGTGTACCAGCCGTCGTTGCCGTTCGGCTGCTCCGGCGACCAGGTCAGGGTGGTCGCCGGGGGCACCTCGTCCTTCACGACCGGGGTCACCGTCCACCGGTCGAAGTCGTAGACGACGCCTTCGCCGCCTACCGACGCGGTGAAGTTGGCGCCCAGCTTGTCCTGCTGCAGCCACGGGGTGTCGAACAGCTTGAACGAGTCGTAGTTGATCGGGGTGCCGTTGACCAGGTGCGTGGTGCCCGGGGCCTGGGCCGGGCTGTCGTAGGTGATGTCGAGCGTGTCGCCGTGGATGCTGTGGTACACCAGGCGCGGACTTTCGTCGCCGACGTGGCTGGTGTCCAGGCTCGTCTTGGTGGTGATGGCGGTCGCGAACGCGTCGAGGTCGGCGTACTCGGACTTGTCCGCGGTGTCCAGCACCCAGCCGTTGCGGTCGGCCTGGCTGCGCAGGATGTTGTAGCTGTAGGTGAGGCTCGCGGTCGGGTGGTTCTGCGCCGTCGTCTTCACCTTGTTCGACGGGTCGCTCGGCGTCTGGTGGTACCACGTCCCGGGCTGCGCCATCCGGAAGGCGAAGTAGGACGTTCCGGTGTTGACGATCGACCATCCGCCGACGTCGCGGCGCTCGACGATCGAGCCGGTGTCGGGGAACATCGCGTTGAGGTAGTTCTCGGTCGGGTCCCCCGCCGACTTGAAGACGCCCACGGCCGCGGGACCGTCCTGCATCACCCGGTGCTGGGCCGGATCGTCGTAGGTCCCGATCGGGGCGTTGCCCACGTCGACCGAAACGCGGAACACCGATTGCGGGGCGCCGGACTGCCAGCGCAGCACCATCGGCATGTCTTCGAGCCAGTTGTCGACCCTGCGGTACTGGACCTCGGTGCCCAGCCCCCAGGTGGGGCGGACGTAGGTCGTCCGGTAGATGTCCATCGCGCGACCGCTCGAGTTCTGCAGGTTCGCCTTGTACGAGGTGTAGGACTTGTCGGTCTTCTGGCCGAGCTGCACGGCGAGCGGCGGCGGCGTGTACTTCGTCCCCGACCAGGCCACCAGGCCGACGTACTCCAGGTCCGGACGGTACGCCGACGGCGCCAGGTTGTCCGACTCGCCGACGCCCTGCTGTGCCCGGTCGGCGCCGAAGTACGTCCAGGCGAGGATGGAGTGGTTGGCGCCGCGCCAGGTCGGATCGTCGGCGAGCGTCGAGTCGCCCTTGGCCCGGCTCTCCGTGGAGACCCGGTAGCCGTCGATCCAGTCGTTGGCCCACTCGAACCACATGACGTCCATGGCCATCTTGGCCTTCTGCACCAGCTCGGGGTCGTCGGCCCACTGGTGGATGGCGTTGAGCCCGAAGTACGTCATGAAGGTGTACTCGCTGCTCTCGTACTCTGCCCAGCCACGGTGCACCCCGGCGTCGATCATCGCGAGGATGGCGGCCTTGTTGATGGACTGCAGCTGGTCGCCGGAGTGGCCGTTGATGTCGGACACGTCGGGCAGGTACTGGCCGACGAGGTACCCGGTGACGTAGTTGCTCATCCGCAGGTTCTCGGTCTGCGCGAGCGGCCCGTAGGCGTACTGGGCGAAGTAGCTCCGTACGTGGGTGAGCATCGTCGGGCTGTACTGGTCGCCGACCATGAGGTACCCGTACATCTTCGACAGGGTCTTGTACTGCTCGGCGTCGTAGAGCTGGTACAGCCTGTCAAGCTTGCCGAGGTTCGTGGCCACGTTCTCGTGGTCCCCGAGCTGCGCCACATACGACGCGGTGTTGATCGCTCCTTCCTCCTCCAGCATCGCCTTCGTCTTGTCCCACAGCCACTGCGACCGGCTCTGCTCGTCACCGGGGAACGGCGCTGGTGCGGTGGGTACGTGCGGGCCGGTGGTCATGGCCAGCGGGGCGCTGGGCGCGCTGACGTTCCCGCTGGCGTCCTTGGCCCGCACCGTGAACTGATAGGCCGTGGACGGCACGAGGTTGCCGACGACGGCCAGCGTGGTGCCTCCCGTGGTGGAGGTGACCAGATAGCCGTCACGGTAGACGTCGTATCCCGTCACGCCGAAGTTGTCGGTGGATGGCGTCCACGTCAAGGAGGCGCTGGTCTCGGACACCTGCCCCTTGGTCAACCCGGTCGGTGCGGTCGGCGGCTGATTGTCGATGACCGGATCGGGCAGTTCGACGACCGAGGGGTTGTCGACCACGATCGCCTCGTCGGTGCCGGTGGTGTTGACCCGGACCTGCCAGCCGAGCTCGACGTTGGTGACGAGACGCTGCCCCCCGTTGGGCACGACGGTGAACTTGTACTGCGGGATGTCGGCGTCGCTGACCCGGGACAGGGCACCGGAGGTGTTCTTGTACGCCGCGGTGGTGGTGAGGGTCAGCTGCGGCGGTACCGGGAACCGGGGCACCAGTTTGTTGTCGTAGTTGCCGAACGCGATCTGCGCGAAGATGTCCTTCGCGACGGGCTGGTCGCTTGCCGCACTGCGCTTGAGGTCGAACGACAGGCTGAACTGCCTGGCGGGGCTGCCGACGGGCTGCTTGTACACGGCGTTGACGGCGTCGATGAGGGCGCCGGTGGAGAAGCGGCGGTAGAAGTAGCTGGGGTTCGCCGCACCCAGGGCTGAGTCCCGCAGCTCGAGGGCGCTGTTGCCGGCGACGCTGACGATCTGCTGCGCGGCTCCGCTGGTCGCGCTGGCGATCGACAGCGGGCTGGTCGGGCCGTTGAACTCGGTGTCCATGTCGGCCGCGAGGAGGTTGGCGGGCAGGGGGTCTGTTGCGGGTGATGCGAACGCGACGCAGGTCGGTGCCGCGAGTACGAGCGCGGCGGCACACAGGGACGACACCATCCCTTTCAGGATGTTCATGGTTCATCCTTCTCTTTGGGGTGTGCGCGTGTGCGGGGGTGTGCTACTTGACCGCCCCCGTGGCCAGTCCTTTGCTCCAGAACGACTGCAGCGACAGGAACATGGCGACAACCGGAATCACCGAGACGAGCGCGCCGGTGACCACGGTGGTGTAGCTGATCGGATAGCCCTGCAGTTCGCGCCAGCTGACGAGCCCCACCGTCACCGGTTGCAGCGAGGTGTCGGCCAGCATGAGCGAGGGCAGCAGGAAGTTGGTCCAGATCGCGACGAACTGGAACAGGAAGATCGTGACCATTGCCGGTGCCATCAGCCGCACGCCGATCGTGAAGATGCGAAACTCGCCGGCGCCGTCGAGGCGGCCGGCCTCGATGAGCTGGTCGGGCACCGACGATGCGGCGTAGATCCGGCTGAGGTACACGCCGAAGGGGCTGACGATGCTGGGGATGAAGACGGCCCAGAAGGTGTTGACGGTTCCGGTGTAGCTGAATACGAGATAGAGCGGGATCGCGAGGACGGGCGCGGGCAGCAGCACCGCGGCGAGCACGGTGCCGAAGACCGCCTCGCGCCCGGGGAACGAGAACTTGGCCAGCGCGTACCCGCACATGGACGCCAGGAGCGTGGAGACGATGCCACCACCGACGGCGTACATCAAGGAGTTGAGCAGCCAGCGCGAGTAGATGCCGCCCTGGGCCCGAAACAGCGTCTGGACGTTGTCCACCAGCGCGAAGTGGCCGCCGAACCAGAAGCCGTTGCCGGAGAAGAGCTCGCCCTGGCCCTTGGTGGCCGAGACGACCAGCCACCACACGGGGACCAGGAAGTAGACGGCGAAGAGGGACATGACCAGCAGCACCAGCAGGCGCGTGGCGGGGTTGACCGTCGTGAGTGGACTCGTCCGGGGCCGTCGCCGCCTTGTTGCGGTGACCACGGGCTCGGTCGGTGCCGGGGTCTGCAGGGTGGTGGTCATGATTCGACGCTCCGGGCCGATGCGCGGAAGACGAGCACGGACAGCACGCAGATCACGGCGCCGAGCACCACGGACTGCGCGGCCGCGTAGTTGAAGTCGTTGGACGACAGGGACCGCAGCGCGGCCATGATCGGGGTGTAGGTGGACGGCAGGTTCGGTGCCACCGCTTTCATGGTCACCGGCTCGTTGTAGAGCTGGGCCGTGCCGATGATGGAGAAGACCAGCGTCAGCAGCAGGGCCGGCCGGATCAGCGGGACCTTGATCAGCAGCGCGGCCTTCCAGCCGGAGCAGCCGTCGAGGGCGGCGGCCTCCATCGTCTCCTCGGGGATGGCCTGTAGCGCGGAGTAGATCAGGATCGTGTTGTATCCGGTCCAGGCCCAGGTCAGGATATTTGCGATCGAGAACGGCAGGGCGCCGTCGGTGACGAAGCTGACGTGGATTCCCATCGAGGCGAACAGCCGGGTGACCGGGCTCAGCGTGGGGGCGTACAGGAACGACCACACCAGGGCGGCGATCACGCCGGGCAGCCCGTACGGCAGGAAGTAGGCGACCCGGAAGAACTTGCGCCCTGCCGACACCGACGAGTCGATGAGCAGGGCCAGGATGAGCGCGATGCCGAGCATCACGGGCACCTGGATGAGGCCGATGAAGGCCACTCGGCCCAGAGAGCCGAGGAACTCCCCGTCGTGGAACACCCGCGTGTAGTTGTCGAGGCCCGCGAAGACGGTCTCGGCGCCGCCCAGGCCGAGGCCCGAGCGTTTCACCGCGAAGAAGCTCTGCACGACGGAGTACCCGGCGGGTATCAGGTACACCACGACGAAGAGCACCAGGAACGGCAGGACGAACGGCGCGGCTCGCCGCAGCTCGCGCGCGCGGCCGCGCCGTCGAATCGTCACGTGGGACACGGTCAGCCTATCTGTGAAGGACCGGAGGTGCGGGTCGCGGGGGACGCTCGGGGCGGCGCCCCCCGCGAGGCGCTACTTACTGACGGAGAACCCTTGCGCCTGTAGCGCGGAGAGCGTGGCCTTCTGCGTCCCGCTCAGGGCGTCCTGGTAGGTGCCGCCCTTGGTGGGCACCTTGCCGAGACCGTCGCCGAGCGACGCGGCCGTGGCGCTCATGACCGGGCCCCACTGCCAGTTGGCGTTCACCTTGGCGGACTCGTCCCGGAACAGCTGGTAGATGGGCTGGCCGCCGTAGTAGCTCTCCGGCTTGTCGAGCGCCGCGTTGGCAAGGCCGGACTTCGAGGCCGGAAGGATGGCCGCGGAGGCGATCAGGTTGGACACGGACTGGTCGTTGGTCGACATCCACAGGGCGAACTCGGTGGCCTGCTTCGGGTACTTGCAGCCCTTCATGACGGCCGTGGACGACCCGCCCGAGTTGCCGACGGCGTCGGTGGTGCCCCAGCGGGGCATGGGCGCGACGGCCCACTTGCCCGCCGAGTCGCCGGCATTGTCGCGGATGAGCGAGGCCGACCAGACCGGACCGACCTCGGACCAGACCTCGCCCTTGTTCCACGCGGAGTAGAGCGCCGCGTCGAAGGCCGGGTAGGAGGTGACGAGACCCTGGGTGAAGAGCCCCTGCCAGTACTGGCCGACCTCGGCGTTGGCCGCGCTGTCGATGGAGACGGTCCACGAGTCGCCCTTGACCCCGAACCAGCTGGCGCCGTGCTGCCAGGCGAAACCGGAGTACAGGTAGGGGTCGGTGGGCAGGTTCATGATGCGGGCCTGCGGGTTGGCGGCCTTCACCGCGGCGGCGGCGGTGGCGAACTCCTCCCAGGTCTTCGGGATCGCGATGTTCGCGTTCTTGAACAGGTCGGCCCGGTAGAACATGGCCATCGGCGCGGTGTCGACGGGTACGCCGTACGCGGCGCCGCCGACGCCGACGTTGTTCCACACCCAGTCGGGGAACTCGGCCCGCTGCGCTTTGACGTACTGGCTGACGTCCTGCAGGACGCTGGCGGCGAGGAAGGTCGAGAACGTCTCGTAGCCGACCTGGGCCAGGCACGGGGCCGTGCCCGCCTTCGCGGCCGTGAGCATCTTGTCGTAGCCGGTCTGCCCGCCGCTGGGCAGGGCTTCGTACTTCACGTGGATGTCGGGGTGGGACTCGTTCCACAGCGCGACGGACTTGTCGTAGCCGGCGGCCCAGCCCCAGAAGGTGACGTCCACCGGTCCGCTGGCCTGCGTCCCGGCGTCGTCGCCGCCGCCGCATCCAGCCAGGGCAATGCCGGCCGCGGCGGCGACCGCGGCCGCGATGAGTCTCGCCGTTCGCTTCACCATGTGTCTCTCGATTCCTATGTGGTCCTGTGTGGACAGTGCGGACCGTCACGCTGGGCCGTCCAGGGTGTCCGATAAGGACGGCCCGCACGCGTGCACGGCTGATCGCGCCGGATGCGCGTGCTGCCTGAGGCACGGCTTCCCGCGAGGCGAGGGATCTGCTGAGGGTCCGGGCGGCGTTGCGGTGAACGTCGCCGGGTGTCAGGTGGTTTCGAGGATCGGAGCCGGCGCCGAACGGTTGTGCGGGCCGGCGGGCACGTGTTGTTTCCCATCTACGTCGATCACGTTAACGTCCGGATACTTGCATACAAGTACACTGGCATGCAACGATCAATTTCATGAGTCCCCGACCAGCGCTCGTCCCCGAGCCGACACCCGCCCCCGCCCCCACCGGCCCGGCGCTGTCACCGGTAGTCCGTGAGCGCGCGTCGGCCCGGACCTCCGATCGCGTCTACGACGAGTTGGTTTCCGCGATCCGTGAGCTCCGGCTCGCCCCGGGCGCGTCGCTGTCCGAGACCGAGCTCGCCGAGCGGCTGCACGTCAGTCGCACGCCGGTGCGCGAGGCGATCGCCCGGCTGGCCGACGCGGGGCTCGTGCGCGTGGTACCGCAGGTCGGCACCCGGGTCGGGCTGATCAGCCTGCGCGAGGTGGAAGAGGCGCGATTCGTCCGCGAGAGCCTGGAGGTCTCGGCGTTCGAGGCCGCCTGCACGGGTCTCGCGCCGGACGTCAGCGGGCTGCGCGAACTGCTGGAGCGGCAGGAACGCTGCTACCGTGCCGAGGACTACAACGCCTTCTTCGCCGCCGATGAGGCGCTGCACGCCGGGATCTTCGCGCTCAGCGGCTATCCCGGTGCCTGGCAGGTCGTGCAGCGCACGAAGCTACAGCTGGACCGGCTCCGGCGGCTCACCCTGCCGGACAAGGCCGGCGTGCGGGTGCTGATCGATGAGCACCGCTCCATTGTGGACGTCTTGGAGAAGGCCGACGTTACGGCCGGTCGGACGCTGATCAGCCGGCACGCCAGGCGCGCCATGGAGCTTGCCCCGTCGCTGCGCGACAAGTACCCGGAATACTTCACCGACTGACCCCGACGACGGCCGCCGGGCCGTGGCCGACGCGCCACGGCCCGGCGCTGTCGTGCGGCTTTGGAAGGATAACCGGCTTTTGATGAGATTCGATGGAAAGACCGTCCTGGTGACCGGTGCGGGCTCCGGGATCGGCCACGAGATGGCTCGCCGCTTCCTCGAGGAAGGGGCGACGGTGTACGCGGCGGACCTCGACCCCGCGGGCGTGCCGCACGGCACCGTCCCGCTCGCGGTCGACGTGACCGATCCGGACCCGGTCGCGGCTGCGGTCTCCCGGGCGGTGGCCGAGACCGGCGCGCTCCACGTCCTGTGCAACAACGCGGGGGCATCCTCGACCACGGACCCGGTGTCGTGCACCGTCGAGGACTGGGATCGCACCTTCGCGGTCAACTGCCGCGGCGTGTTCCTCGGCACCAAGTTCGCGCTGCCGCACATGCTCGCCCAGCGGTACGGTGTCATCGTCAACACCGCGTCCGTGGCCGGCCTCGTCGGGTTGCCCGACCGCGCCGCCTACTGCGCGAGCAAGGGCGCGGTCATCGCCTTCACCCGCCAGGTCGCGGTGCAATACGCGGGGACGGGAGTCCGGTGCAACAGCATATGCCCCGGGACGGTCGACTCACCGTGGGTCGCGCGGCTGCTCGCGGCGGCCGGCGATCCGGCCCGCGCCCGCGACCAGCTCGTCGCCCGGCAGCCGATGGGCCGGCTCGGCACGCCGGGAGAAGTCGCGGCGGCCGCCCTCTACCTTGCCTCCGACGATGCCGCGTTCGTCACCGGCACCGAACTTGTCCTCGACGGCGGGCTCCTCGCCGGCTGACAACCGCTACCAACGAACGGATTCGGGCAGGATGACCATCCGCATCAGCCTCGGGCACATCGATAAGTATGATTCTAACATTGCGACGTTCGCCCACCAGCTCGGGCTGAGCAGCGTTCAGCTGCACACCCCCGATCTGCTGCCCGGCGTCGATGGCCACTGGGGTCTGCCCGAGTTGCGGGCACTGCGGGCGCGATGCGACGCCGACGGACTGGCGATCGACGGCCTGGAGAATGTTCCGCTCGCCCACTTCTGGAAGATTCAGCGCGGGCTGCCCGGCCGGGACGAGCAGATCGAGAACTACCGGAAGACCATCCGCAACCTCGCCGCGGTCGGCATCGACCTGCTGGGCTACAACTTCCTCGGCACGTACGTCTGGCGCACCGACATGGCCGCACGGGGACGCGGCGGCGCCAAGGTCACCGCGTTCGACCTGGCCGACGCGCCCGCCGGCAACGCGCTCGCGGGGTACCGGCTCACCCCGGACCGGCCCGTCGGCGAGCCGATCACCGCCGAGCAGATGTGGGCCAATCACCAGTACTTCCTCGACGCGGTGCTGCCGGTGGCCGAGGAGGTCGGGGTACGGCTGGCCCTGCACCCCGACGACCCTCCCGTCGACGAGCCGCTGGGCGGCATAGCCCGGATCTTCACGTCCCCGGCCGCCATCGGGCAGGCGCTCAAGCAGGCCGGCGGCAGCCCGTCGTGGGGGCTGAACCTGTGCCTCGGGACGGTATCGGAAATGGACGGCGAGCGCAGCGTCAACGAGGTCATCGACCTGCTGGGACCGGCCATCCTCTATGTCCACTTCCGGGACGTCCGCGGTACCGTGCCCCGCTTCACCGAGTGCTTCCTCGGCGAGGGCAACCTCAACCCGGCGCGGGTGATACGTCGGCTGCACGACCGTGGATTCGACGGGTTCCTCATCGACGACCACGTCCCAGCGATGATCGGCGACGTGGACACCTGGGGCGACATATCGTCCGAGGCGTACTGCAGCCGAGGCCGGGCGCACGCGATCCCCGTACCCCCGCGGCGGCCCCCACGGCGGGGGCCCGACGGCTCAGGCGATCCTGACGACCCGCACCCCGCCCGCGGGCACCATGGTCTCTTCCTTGTGGACGGAACCGTCGAGCAGGTCGGTGCCGGACATCGCAACGCTCGTCGCCGCGTCGCCGTGGTTGATCAGGAAGGCGTAGTCGTGCTCGGCCGACCGGCGGATCACGACCTCGAGGCCTGTGTCCGACGTTGTCCTCGCCACCGCCGAGCGCGCGGCGATCGCCGCCACCAGGCGGGCCCGGGCGTCAGTGTCCAGCTCCACCCCCACGTACCAGGCCTCTCCGGCGCCCCGGGTGGCGCGGGTGACCGCCGGCGCGCCCGCAAAGTCGCCGCCGGCGTACCGGGCCTCGGCCACTGCGTCCGTGACGTCGATCTCCTCGTGCCAGTCCGAGACGACCGTCGCTCCGGTGACCCCGTCGACGGCCACGGACGCCGCCTCCGGCAACGGCGCGAACTCCTCCACCCGCACGCCCAGCAACTCCCGGAACGCCCCGGGGTAACCACCGGGCCGCACCCGGTCGAGCGGGTCGACGATGCCCGAGAAGTAGGTGAGCACCACGGTCGCGCCGGCGTGCGCGGCCTCCGCGATCGCGGCCCGGTCGCGGTCCGAGACCAGGTACAGCATGGGCGCGACGACCAGCCGGTACCCGGACAGGTCGGCCGACGGCGGCACGATGTCGACGGTGATGCCCGCGTCCCGGAGGCTGGCATACCAGCGCAGCGCGGTGTCCGCGTACGACAGGCCGTTGTGCGGATGCCCCTCCCGCTCGGCGGCCCACCACGACTCCTCCGAGAACAGCAGCGCGCAGTCCGCGACCACCCGGCTGCCGAGCACCTCGGCGCAGGACGCCAGCTGCGCGCCGAGCGCCGCGACCTCCCGGAACTTCCGGCTGTCGGACCCGGCGTGCGGGAGCATCGCGGAGTGGAACCGTTCGGCCCCGGCCAGGGCGGCGCGCCACTGGAAGAAGCAGATCCCGTCGGCTCCGCGCGCGACGTACGAGAACACGTCCCGCCGCAGCTGCCCGGGGCGCTTCGCGGGATTGACCGGGCGCCAGCTCGTGGCCCCGACGGCCGTCTCCATGAGCAGCCACGGCCTGCCCGCCGACAGGCCCCGCGCCCGGTCGGCCGAGAACGACAGCTCGGCGTGGGCGTCGGGCGTGGACCTCAGGTAGTGGTCGCTCGCGACGAGGTCCAGGTCGCCGGTCCACGAGCTGTAGTCCATGTTCTTGCCCGCGTCGAACAGCACCAGGTTCGTGGTGACCGGCACGTCCGGGGTGACCCGCCGCAGCACGGCGGTCTCCGCTCGCAGCTGCTCGCGCAGCTGGTCGGAGCTGAACCGGTCGAAGTCGAGCACCTGGGTCGGGTTCGAGTCGGTGAAGGTCAGCCGCGGCGGCTGGACCTCCTCCCACGCCGAGTAGGCCTGGCTCCAGGTGGCGGTACTCCAGGCGGCGTTCAGCTCGTCGAGCGAGTCCGCGTACCGGTTCCTGAGCCACGCCCGGAACGCCGCGGCGGTCGCGTCGCTGTAACACCGGGAGTTGTGCCCACCGAGCTCGTTGGAGACGTGCCACAGGGCAAGGGCCGGGTGCTTGCCGTAGCGCTCGGCCATCTTCTCCACCAGCGCGAGCGAGTGTTCGCGATAGACCGGCGACGACGGCGACCAGGCCTGGCGGCCGCCCTGCGCCATCACCCGGCCGTGCCGATCGACCGGCAGCACCTCGGGAAAGCGGGTGGTGAGCCAGGGCGGCGGCGACGCGGTGGCGGTGGCGAGATCGACCGCGATGCCGCCCGCGTGCAGCAGATCGAGCACCCGATCCAGCCAGCCGAAGTTCCAGCGGCCGGGCGCCGGCTGCAGCACCGACCAGGAGAAGACCCCGACCGTGACAAGGTTGACACCGGCCTCGCGCATCAGACGCACGTCCTGCGGCCACACGCTCTCATCCCATTGCTCGGGGTTGTAGTCGCCTCCGAAAGCAACAGGTTCGCCGCCGAACCGGGCCACGACATTGGCGGGCCAACGGATCCACTGTGCCGTCACGGAATCTTCTCCTCAACCGGCCGGCGAGTTCGTTGACCGGCCACATGAAATGGACGTCCACGCGGGGACGTTGCCGTCAGCGCCACACACTACTAGCGGCCGGAGACAACGTTGCCTAGACTCTGATCCGCGCAGCCGATCAAGGCCCCTCGTGGCACGACAGCTGCGGCGATCGTTCCCAGCGCGGCTGACCTCCGCGCCGTGCGCTGTGGGGCCGCGGACGGCATCAAAGGAGTCCATTGTGGAGTTCGACGGCAAGGTCGCCATCGTCACCGGCGGACTGAGCGGCATCGGCCGCGCGGCTGCCCAGGTGCTTTCGGCGCGCGGCGCGACCGTCGTCGCCGCCGGCCTGCCACCGGCGGCCGGCGCTGAGCCCGAGCTTCCCGGCGTCGAGTACGCCGAGCTCTCCGTGACCGACGAAGCGGCCACGGCCCGGCTCATGGATCGCATCGCCGCCACCCACGGCGGACTCGACATCGTGGTCGCGGCGGCCGGGATCCAGCGCTACGGCACGGCGGCGGACACCACGGCCGAGGAGTGGAACGAGGTGCTGGCCGTCAACGTGACCGGCGCGTTCCACGCGGTCAAGCGTGCGCTGCCGCACCTGCGCGCCCGCGGGGCGGGCTCGATCGTGCTCGTCTCCTCCGTGCAGTCCTTCATCACCCAGAGCGCGGTCGCCGCGTACACCACCAGCAAGGGGGCGCTCAACGCGTTCGCCCGGTCGATCGCCGTCGACGAGGCGAAGAACGGGATCAGGGCCAACACGGTCTGCCCCGCGTCGGTGGACACGCCGATGCTGCGCTCGTCGGCGCGCATGTTCTCCGACGGCACCGACGCAGGCACCCAGGCCCTCGTCGAATCCTGGGGGCGCAGCCACCCACTGGGCCGGGTGGCGCGACCGGAGGAGGTCGCCGAGGCGATCGCCTTCCTCGCCGGTGACCGCGCCAGCTTCATCACCGGAGTCGCGCTGCCCGTCGACGGCGGACTGCTCGCCAACGCCGCGGTGGTGCTTCCCGAATGACGCAGGCGATGACGCCCGAGATCGCGGTCGCCGGCCGGGCCCGGGTCGGCGAGGGACCGGTATGGGATGCGCGCAACGGCCGCCTGCATTGGG